>Ga0206960_1009_pt1 | contig 58637 bp, 52 predicted proteins | sample Alteio_BWOrgHeat_29_FD_153255 | JGI IMG/M metagenome (GOLD analysis project Ga0206960, IMG submission 153255) | Enriched cells from forest soil in Barre Woods Harvard Forest LTER site, Petersham, Massachusetts, United States -... | ecosystem: Environmental > Terrestrial > Soil > Temperate forest >... | reverse complement strand
CGGCGTTACAGCCCGCGACCGTTTCATCGGAGGGCCCTGACCCGCGGGTCCCGCGGCGACTTACGGCGTTCACCACCAGCGCCTCCCCCGCGTCGCGGATCGTGATCACAGCTTCGCATCCCAGTTCCGCGAGGCAGACTTCCAGGAGCCCATTGAGGCAGCACCAGAATTGTCGGCCCTGGAGTAGATCTTTGGGCAGGGTGGCTCCCCGGATGTGCAGCGGGATCTTCTCGGAAGCTAGGAGGAGTTTTGGAGGAGCGCTCATTTCACGGTCGCTAGGATGTCCCGCAGTCCCGAGTTGGTGGTTTCCACCAGCAGCGAGCAATGGAAACGGAAGTACAGCCTGCCATTCTGGATGGCGACGCCGAAATGCCGGTGCCGCGCCATCTTGGATGCTATCTCGTAAAAGTCGTTGCCTCCGAGCCATTCCAGGAACGGCTGGTAATGACGCCGCAGGAGCAGCTCCCCGACGAAATCAACATAGAAGCGGTCTTTGAAGGCCCGTCGAACCAGCGACACTTCGTTTTCCGCAATGCCGAGATCCTGAAAACAAACCGAGAAGATGACGTCGCCGTCAGTGGACGCCGTCTTGATGTCGGTGATTTGCGGGGTGGAACTCGCGGCCATGATCTGCGCAATCAGATCAAGGAAGAGCCGTTGCGGGTCATCCAAGCCATTTAGGTCGGGCATCTCTTGTTGCGGTTTCGCCATTTGCACGCTCCAACTTACGATGAGATAACCTAGGGCGGAATGGCGGGAATATCAAGCAAAAAATATGCGTAATATGTTCTTGTGCAACATGATGCAATTATGTGAAACTGAGTGCAAGACAGGGCATCTTGATGCATTTCGACCCTGTGCTCTAACTTGTCCTAGAACGATCGGAATCAGCAAAGAGGAGCCGGCAAGACCCTTCTCAGTTCGTTGACGTCGCCTTAGCCAAAACACTGTTCTTGCCACAAAAACCTCTCTGTCGCATACTCTTGGCGCGAGGGTGCTTACCAAATTCGATGCAATTGGCCGCAGTTACGTCGGTGGCAGTGGCGTGAGAGTTTCAATGGTGGCACTGAGATTTTCTAAAACATGATACAGCCTCTATCGATGCAGCAGAGGATGAAAGCGAGCGACGCAGACCGTACCTTGCGAGAATTCTCCGCAGAAGAGCGGTTTGACGAAGCTATTTTTATCCCTCAGGAGGCGCGCGGCTATAGCATCTGTAGCTTTCCATTATCCGTTCGGCTCCGCCACATATTGGAAAGAAGGGGCATCGCGATCTTGGGTGACCTTCACGGGTTGAGCCAGAACGATATTCTAAAATCAGCCAACTGCGGCAAGAAGACAGTTGCCGAATTGATGACAATTGTGCGGAGCGTACAGACCGGCGCGCATTTGTCTGTGCCAGGTTCTTACGAGCCCGTGTGCGCCGGTGTCTTCTCCGTTCCTGAACGTGTTAAGCACGTTAACATCACGGAACTGCCGGTTTCTGTGCGTCTCGGACGCATTCTGATGATGAGGGGTCTCGTTCATCTGGGGCAATTGGAGGAAATTAGCGTAGACGATCTTCTGAAGCAGAAGCACTGCGGCAAGAAAACTGTTTTCGAGCTTGTTGAATTGCTCCGTTCTGCTGCAAATGGACAGTTTGACATGCCGCAGAATTGTGACGGCTGTGAGAGTTGCAAGAATGTTGTTCGATTGGTTGACGGTGCCATTGTCAAGCTACCAGCTCGGAATCGACAGATCCTTCTGTCCCGACTTGCTGGGGAAGGGGGCGAGCCGCTTAGTCTTGAGGAAGTGGGTGCTAAGTTCAAATTGACGCGAGAGCGCGTACGGCAAATTGTTGATAGGACAGTCACGGATATTCGAAGAGTCAGCGGACCAAAAATGCCTCATTTTCTTCGGCAAATTGCCATCTCATTGGAGGAAATTGTTTGCCCGTTAACGCCGGAGTTGGTTGCACTTTGGCTTGGCGAGGGGACGAGCCAGCACTGTTACCAGATGGCGTTTTATGTTCGGTTATTTCGCGATATGAATCCCGCGATTCCGGCGTGGCCGAGAGGTCACGACGGACGTGGCGGATTAGAGCGCAAAGACGAGGAGGTGGTGACGGAATTGCATTGTTGGCTGCGAGAGCGAGGGAGTGCGTCTACCTTGTTTGAAGCCTTTCAGCAGCTAAGGAGAGCGAAATTTACGGATCTAGATGCGTCAGCATTTTTGCACGCATTGAGGGGGTGCAGGTCGTTAAAGGTCGATCTTGAGAATCCGGTTCAGCCCAAGGTGACATTGGGCCGGCTTCGAGCGGTCGACTTGGCCCGGATGGTTTTGCAGGCAAGCGATCGACCATTACAAGCTGAGGAAATGCTGGCGCGTGCCCAAGAGATGTTCACAGCCGATTTGATTGAACACACTCCGCGAGCACTGAACAACTGTTTGACTCCCGAACAGGGATTTTACCTGCTTGGTGCGAGAGCCTACGGGTTACGCCAACACTTTCAGCTACGTCTGGAGGAGTGGCCGACAGTCAAAACTGATTTCACGCAGATGCTTAAGAAGAAGAACCGGCCTGTATCCACACCGGACTTTATGACCGAGTACAGCGAGGTATGGAGTGCGAAAATTAATTCCTATGAGCTTACAGAAATCTTGCGGCAAGACGGAAGGTTCTCTGATTTGGGGAGAGGACTTTTCGCATTTACAGCTTGGGGACTGGAGGAAAGGCCGCGAATTCGGGATCTCGTAACAAAAATCCTGAGAAAGAATGAACGCCCAATGAATGCGTCACAAATCTTTACTCGATTGCAGGACTTCCGATCAGTATCTGGTGGCTCCTTGCCGGCAACCCTTCGCAAGTATCCGTTTGTTCGTGATTATGGCTTTGGCCACTTCGGCCTTAGATCATGGGGTGAAAAGGCGAAGGCCTGGATGGTGGACGATGCGCCGCTCGTTGACAGGATTATACGACGTGCAGAACCGCCGCTTACCTTCGGTCGCTTGTGCGAGATCGTCGGCATTCCACCGCAAGGGACGCGCGCGAACAAACTTTGGAAAACGTGCTGTGCTTTGGATTCGATAATTAGGAAGTCTACAGACCCACGAAGTGAGACTAAACTTATTCACAAACGCTGTACTTTGGAGCGAGCGTTGATCGCCACTCTGCGAGTCATTGGCCACCCGTTGCCAGCTTATGAAATCCAATGGGAACTCAACGAACGGTTCAGTGGCCTGTTCGACGGGAGGCCACTGGCAGAAGTTGAGCGGTGCCTACAACGCAGCCCAATGTTTGTGCGCGATGCCGACAGCAATTTTGTACTAGAAGTGCAACTTGATCAGATGGGATTCGATGTCGTAGGCATTCGCGGCCTCTGTGCTGATATTCTGGCACAGGCCAATGAGATTGTTGGGTGTGAAGACTTGTTGGATCGCCTGGAGGGGGAGAGGAAGGATGTCGCTGATCTGTCCCCTGATATTCTGGCGTCGATTCTTCGTGGCAGCGAGAGGCTTGAAGAAGTGGGATTTGATCGCTTTAGGATTAGAGAATGCAAGCGTTAACCAGACCGCAAAAAATTCTAACCGTTATGTTTGAGTTGAGCGAAGGTCAACAGAAGGCCCTGCAATATGAGGACATCGTCGTAAGCGCTTTCAAACGCTATCCGGAAGACTTTCAACTTCGGGGTTACCCACAATATCCAGACTCGTCGGATATCCATAAGCCGCTGTATGAAATGAAGCAGCAAGGCTTGGTCCGATCCGCCAACAAGACTTTTGAATTGACGCCACGTGGTTTGGAGGTTTGTGAGCAATTGGTTCATAGAGAAGCGAAGAACAAAGATCGATTGACGAAGGCAGAAGAAAGCGAGATCAACCGGATTCTCGGCTCCGCGGCGTTCAGGCTTTTTCAAGAGGGACACAAAGAATCCATTTTGGACACCGACTTTTATGAATATCTCGGAGTGACTGTAAGGACCTCGCGAGCCGACTGCTATGGTCATTTGAGCAATGTTGAACACGCTATTGCGGCGCATGAGAAAAAGCGAGCGGACGCGCTCTCGCCTATGCTGCGCACTCTGCACGAGTTCTTGATTCCAAAATTCAAAGTCGAAATCGATTCGAGGAAATAACGATGCCTATCAAAGTTCAACCGTTTGTGATTGATGAGGCCGTGCTGGATCTCATTGGCAATGAATTTAAATTTGACCACGCCAAAGGCCTCGCGGAATGGCTTAAGAACTCATGCGATGCCTATCTTCGGGAAAAGACTCCGGATGATCAGCAGTTTATGGTCGTGCGCCTCGCAGAAGACGGGCACCAGCAGTTAGGACGTATTGAGTGCATTGATTTCGTCGGTATGTCAAAGAGTCAAATCGACGATGCCTTCAAACGTTTCTTCGATCCGCAGGCGGCGAAGAAAGGGGCAAAGGAAGCCCAGATTAAAACGCTTGGTGGACATGGAAACGGCGGAAAGTTTTATATGCGCCAGATGTTCAAGACCTCAAGGGCGATCACATATCGCGACGGCAAGATGAATATCTTTGGCTTCAACGCAAAGCGTCAGTACGGTTTTGAGGAGGGCTTTGAAGATCGGAAAACATCCCTAAACGAGGCGATGAAGAAGGCAGGTATCGACAAGCTTAAGCTTCCGGTGGGAATAAAGAAGGCGCTGGAGGAGGGCGAAGCTGGCTTTACTGTGGTGGTGGGGGAGCACCCGCATAAGGCAAAAGGGACGGCAAATCGGAATGGGCTCGTTGAAAAACTGATCATGCATCCACAGGCTCGGCGTTTGATTGCTCGGCTCCCGATATCTTTACTTCTCAACAATGAGATGAACCCTGTTCGTCTGGCCGCCCCAAAACTCTCGCCGAAGGAAGGCTTTGAGGACTCAATCATAATTGAAGTTCCCGATAAATTAGATTTAGAGGGCAAAGCCGTACAGTTCAAGAACAAGAAGTACTCGTGGCCTGGCAGATTAGTGTTGAAGACATCCGGCGAGCCATTGCGGGGAAATTTAATGACATTGAACACAATCGACTTCATTGGCGAGGTTGGCGTGATCGGCAGTTACCGCATTCACGAGCTCGGGCCGACCCGGTTCTCAGGTCAAGTCGAGTTTATCTACGGCGAATGCGAGTGCCCGATCTTGGAAGACCCGGATTATGACAGCGTGCGAAACGACCGTCAGAAGCTATTGGAGAACGACCGTAGCGAAGCGTTGTTAGCTTGGGTGCGCGCGCAAGTAGAAGCACTTGCGGAGAGAATGGAGACTAAGCAGGTTCAAGAAAAGAAGCAGCAGGATCTGAAGAACACGTCGGCTTTGAACGAACTACTGAATCGCTGGAAGAATCGTTTCATGGGTCAGGTTTGGGCGGAAATGTTCGCTGGTAAGGGTCCTTCCGGAATCGCTGGAACCGATCCTGGTGGTGGTAGAGGTGGATCGGGTGAGGGAGGCGCAGGCGAAGAAGCAAACGGTGGAGGAACTGAAGGCGGTAGCGAGAAGAAACGAAAACCCAGATTCCCACAGGTCTTGGTTTCCGGGCAGGACCACGACCCGCTCGATCCATTGGCGACTGAGCCCTTCCATTGTGACCCTCGGCATCCAGCGATTTACCAGCGACCTAAAGACGTAGAGGCTGGCATCTACTGGATTAACACTGCCCGACCATTATCCGAAAAAATTCTGAGCGCCTATTCGGCGGATTCGCCACGCTGGCGCGAGTATTTGTTCCAGCGCTACGTGGATATTATTGTGAAGGAGGCCATTTACCAAACGGGTAAAATGGAAACCAGTCTGACACCTGACATGGTGAGCGCGAGAATCGATGATGTTGTTACACGTGTTCATGATCAAGCAGCTCAGGACTTGGACTCGTTCCTGTTCCAAGAAACATTCGGAATTAAGTGAGAGGCATGGAGCAAAAACTTACGGTCATTGACCTGTTTGCAGGAGTTGGGGGCTTCTCGCTGGGGTTCTGGAGCGCAAATCAACGGCCAAACAAATTCAAATTCGACTTGCGACTATTGGTCGATCTTGATCAAACCGCTGCGTATACACTTAAGAAGAATCTGCCAAAAATTCCCTATTGGCCGGCGGATCTTGCGCGCGTTGAGCCTAAAGACCTCTTGAAATTAGCCAAGTTGAGATTGGGAGAACTCGATGTTCTTATCGGCGGGCCACCTTGTCAGGGGTTCTCGCCGAATGGCAAACGCTGGCTGGATGATAACAGGAATAAACTGTTGGCGCGATTTGTCGACATCGCGCACCATGTGAGACCGAAGTGCGCCATTGTGGAGAACGTACCCACTGCCCTATCCGCCTACGAGAAATTATTCAAGGGGGAGATTCAAGAGGCCTTCGACGGCTACATTGTCAAGGTCGCCATTCTCAATGCTTCTCAGTTCGGCGTGCCTCAGGTCCGAAGGCGGGCATTCATTGTTGCCCTTCGCGAGGATTTAGGCATCGACGACTTTGAGTTTCCCACCGGCGAGTACGATGCAATCGAGGTCGGAAATAACTCGTACAGGCGGGCCAAGGAAGGCCGACGGTTTGTTTCAGTCGCGGACGCACTTGGCGATTTGCCGTCCCTGAAAGCCGGCCAGGTTATGGACGGCCAACCCTATGGGGACCCCCCGAACAGCGCATACCAGGAGCAGCGACGGAATGGATCGATTGCGATATTCAATCACGTTGCGCGCTCACACTCGAAGGGTTTTTTAAAGAAGCTTGGCCCGATCAGACCGGGGAGAGGGAACGCGACGCTCCCAGACGACTTGCGCTTCTCAGACAATTATTACAGTCAAGCATATGGCCGGCTGCATGCAAAAGGCATCGGATCTACAATTACTGCAAATTTCCGCAATCCCGGCTCAGGCCGTTTCACACACTACCGGGATAAACGCTCCATCACGGTTCGCGAGGCCGCAAGGCTCCAGTCTTTTGATGACTGGTTTATTTTTCACGGTTTCGAGACTGACCAAGAACGGCACGTCGGAAACGCTGTGCCGCCCTTAATGGCAGAATCGCTAGCAACGCATTTTGGAAGACTACTCGTTTCGGCTTGATGAAACGGAGAACCGACACGGTATCCCGGACAAAACGCTCGGATATCATGAGAGCTGTGCGCAGCCATGGGAACAAATCCACAGAGCTCATGCTCATTAGAATCTTTCGGAATCACAAGGTCTCTGGATGGCGGCGCCGCACTAATCTGGCAGGCGATCCTGATTTCGTGTTCTCAAGGCACAGAATCGCAGTATTTGTGGATGGTTGCTTCTGGCACGGCTGCGCAAGGCACTGCCGCATGCCCACAGGAAACCGTTCATACTGGAATGGTAAAATAGCGAGTAACATAGTGCGTGACAAGCGAGTAAACCGGCTTCTTCGCCGGTGCGGTTGGAGGGTCGTGCGAGTTTGGGAACATGAGCTGACGAAAAATCCAGGGCGCTGCATCAGAAGAATAAAGGAATTGCTTGAGGTGAAGAGTAACATCGGAAAACCGAAGCCAGCCAAGTGACTTCGCGGGCTGCCGTATTGTGATACTTGAGGGCGTTGACCTTTCTTCGAATCCAAACGGAAGCTGAAAAGGAGAATCGAGATGAAAGCACCGAAACATTCACTTCGGAAAATCGTCAGTTTCTTGAACAATCCAGATGAAGAAGGGGGTTTCTGGCTGCCAAACATCCAACGCCCATTCGTATGGAGCGAGGAACAAATGTGCCGCCTATTCGATTCGATTCTTCGTGAATATCCAATCAGCACGCTTTTAATCTGGAAAACGAAAAGCGAGATTCGCCATCGGAAATTCATCGACAACTACAGACCCGGTGTGCGTTTGAGCAATTACTACGTTCCCGAAGACGATAAGAAGAAGTGCTTGGTGCTTGATGGCCAGCAGCGGTTGCAGACGCTTTTCATTGGACTCTGCGGGAGCTACGAGGGTCGTGAGTTGTACTTGGACGTTCTCAGCGGTGACGTGGCAGCCCCCGATGATGTTAAGTACAAGTTTGCGTTCATGGAAGCTTCCGGGGCGAAGTTTCCATGGATTAAATTCAAGGACTTGGTATTCAGCACCAAGAATTCGCTTGTGGTTACGCAGATGCTGGTCAAGTCGGCGGGGCGGAAGCTAGCGGAAGACGAGGAATTGAAAGTCGCAGAACATGTCGCACTTGTTTTCAAGACATTTCACACTGACGACGGCATATCCTATCAAGAATTGGACAGCATTGAGAATGCAGACCTCTATACCGAGGATGATGTCGTCGAAATATTCATTCGTGCCAACTCCGGCGGGACCCGGCTAGGGAAGTCGGATCTCCTATTTTCCCTTCTCAGTGCTAGCTGGGACAAGGCGGACAAGCAGATGGAAGACTTGCTCGATGAATTGAACAAGCATGGCTTTTCTTTCACGCGAGATTTTGTTTTGAAAACTTGTCTGACCTTGCTCAATCAAGGTGCGCGCTACGAAGTGTTAAAATTTCGGAAGGCGGGAGTGCGCGAGAAGATTGAAAAGGAGTGGCCGGACATCTCGAAAGCGATAAGAGATGTGCTCGACTTTGTGCGAGGGAAAACTTTCATCCAATGCGACAAAGCAATGCCGACATATCTGGTGCTCATTCCGCTTGTTTACGCACGTCATCATTACCCGAAGGCGTGGAAGCAGGCCAAGAATGTCGACACTTACATACTTCGATCTTCGTTAGCAGGTGCATTCGGAGGACAGCCTGATCAGCTAATTGACAATTTGGTTGCGAAGATGATTGAGCTCAAGGGATTTGATCGGAAGGAGATGTTTGGGGTGATTCGCTCACAAGGGCGAAGTTTAGAGCTAACCGAAGAAAGATTTCAAGAGATAGGCTACGGTTCAGACACAATCCACCTACTCTTCAATCTGTGGTATCGAGACTTTAACTATACACCGTCCTATGAGAACAACCTGCCCCAGGTTGACCACGTGTTTCCACAATCGCTCTTACGGAAGGTAAAGGTTCGCGATCCCGAAACAGGTAAGACAAACATCACGAAGTACAAGAAAGCAGACCGCAACCAGCTTGCCAACTGCATGCTTCTCAGCAAGGAAGAGAACGGGGCGGGTGGAAAGGGCGACACACCACCAGATGAATGGTTCGATGACAAGGATGAAGACTATTTAGACATGCACCTCATCCCGAAAAACAGTAAACTGTGGAAGCTCGAAAGGTTTGAAGATTTTATCGCAGAGCGGGAGGAGTTGATCAGAAAGAAGTTTGCTGACCTCCTAGTCAAATCGTGACTAGTGTCTGACTGTCATCCGCGATGATTCGTGCGTCTATCCCATAGATCATGTCGCGGTTTGCCGGATTTTGAAGATTAATTTCCAGAACTCGACTGCGACTTGCAGTGGCAGGCGGTATACCAATGTGGTAAACCCCGGCTGCAAATTGCCTGCTATGGCTGGCCACTGGATTAGGCCCTCAAAGAGAAAATCTGCCATTTCGCGGGCTGCTTCGGCTGGGTTTTTAAACCTAAGCGCAAGTAGTTCCGCACATTCGATGAATATCGTCATATGACTGGCTTTTGCTTGCGTCTCTTTTTGTGGCGTGGCAATGCGACGAAACAGGTTTTGTAGTTCTGACTTCACCCGCATTGCGGCCTCCTCATCACCTAGACGATTAACTTGATTTATGATCGTAAAGAGCGCCACCCGCAAATTGGTTGGTTCTAGCGCCTCTAGGTCGGCAAAATTGATACTCGTTACAAAAGTTCGAACTTTGTCTCGTAATGAATCAGGTGCTTTTGTGCGACCAAGGGTACCAAAGGCGATGACCCACTTACTGGGCTGATTTGGCTTTCCAAGCAAGTCCGACAGTACCGCCTCAGCGTTTGTCAAAATTTGATTTGAACCAAGCAACTTCGCTGGCTCTGAACCAATTAAAGAGGCCAGCGTTTCGGCTTGGTCGCCGCCAAGAAAAGACCCTAGGGCGTTTTCTTGCAGGACAGGATCGGCTAGTAATTCGATCCGCTGCACCCACTTGTCCTCAACTTTAAAAAAGCACAACTCTACCGCTCGCTCTTCCAGTCGGGGGATGTCAGTGGAACGGATTCGCGCTTGGGTGAGCGCTGCTGCAATCCCGCGTGACAAAAATGTCGTCCGATTTATTTGGCGCGGATGGGCAACGTCACTACGCAGCTCACCTCGTGACCCAAATAATTCATTAGGCATGGGGTGTGCGGCTTCATTAAAAAACTCTGCCACTTTCTCCCTGGAACTGCGTTTCCGTAGCAACGTATGTAACCGAGTGGCATGGAGCCAGCTTGCCGAGATAAGCATGAACGAAGACCAATTCTTCGTATCATGGCGCTGTTCCAAGTGTAAAAAGGTCCAGCGTAGAATCTTTTCGAAGGAGGAATACTCCATTTCACCCTCCGGTCCCAAAAGAGAATCGAGAATGCCTTCAACGATGGGTCTGCATTCTGGGCCGCTCCTCAAGATAAGACCGAGGACGTGTAAGCGTGACATCGGCGAAACTAAACCATTCGACGCTTGTTCTCGCCAAGTTGATTGCTCAATTGGCGACAGTTTTGCGTAAGACTCCCACAGAGCACTTGGAACAAGTATTGGTAGCGAAGCGACCCGCAAGAAGGCTTCAGGAAACCCTTCTTCATCTATTAGAGATTTAGTTGCGGCTTCAATCGCTATCGCAAATTGGCCGGGCTTGATCTCTTGCGGCAGACGGAGATGATTCAGCAGACCTTGTGAAGGGGGTGGTTCAAAATCTGAGAGATGCAATGATTTGCGCTCGGCCAACAGGACTTCGAGGTTGGCATAGAACCAAGCGGCAGAATTGTTTCTCCAATCGCGTATTCGTGTGATTCGTTCGGATGGATCGCTCAGACGCGCTAGATGGTGGACTTGCCTCTCGTGAGTTTGGGTGTCACAATCAAACCATTCTCGGTGTGTTCTAAGTACTCTTTCACGTGTTAAAACATCAGGCCTCAAAACCTCAAACAGTGGGTCGGACATCCTGAATGTTTTTTCTGGCGTGCCAGTACTTAATCGTAACGTTTTGCCATCTGTGTCTGAAACGAAGCGCATGGTGAATTCTTGCAGTGGTTCGCGGGCCGTTATTCGTTCTACACTTCCCTGCACCGCTTTCTTTGCGGCTTGCCAGAACTCCTTGTCTTCAAACTTGAAATTAGCAACAGTTACAACACGATGCTCTTTTATCCCAATTCTCTTCAGCGCCTTGGACGAGATACTCATGTGACTTCGGATTGTATCTGGTAAGTTGGCATACAGGTCCGACAAGAGAACCTGCAGAACTTTGTCCCGTTTCTTTGACTTCGATTGAGCTGGAGACATGGCCTCAAAAAGCCTGGTGAGCTGCCTCCCAAGGGTTTTGTTGGATTCCCAATCTGTTGAGAAACGGTTTTGTAACCAATCAAAATAGCCCGCGCGGAGCGCCGGACCCTTTTCGTCTGCGCTACTCAGTCTTGTCGGAGCCTGAATGTACAAGAGTGCAATCGTCCCCCCCATCAACTCGCGCTCCTGAGCACTATGAGGAGCAAGACCGGTTAATCGAGGGGTTGCGCCACAGTCATACCAGAGATTATAAAGTATCCAGTCCGCGCGTGCTATAGCTGCGCCATCGGTAATCTTCTCATCACACCACAAGGAACGAATCGCTTCCCCAGCGGCAGCAAAGAGACTAGTCAAAACATTTATTTCAGCCGGTTGCCCTTTCTCCGTCTGCTCTGGCAAGCGGAGACAGTCTCTGTCCTGTAAACACGATGCTACATAACGCCGCAATACCGACAATTCTGGAGTTTCAACGATCGCTGTGTCCCTTTCAGTCGCATTATGGAGGCAAAAAAGAATCTCCTCCTTTTCTAGAGGGATGTATCTGAAGTTCCCTTTACGAAGCTGATGGAGTTTTCGGAAGTAGCTGGTTTGGTCGAGAACTTTCCGCTTACGCAATTCATTCAGTATTTCAAGTATGCTGACCACCGGCAGTTCACCACACTTGGAAAACGCATTTATAAACCGGTCGTCAATCCAGACATAGCTTCCCAGTGCGCTTTTGGCATGCAACAATTCTTCCAAACAGGCAGCCTCGGGACCCCACTTTTGAGTTGCGCGATCCGGCTTCAAGCTATTACTGACCCCGATGAACTTGAATCTATCAGCGGCTAAACCGAGGTTTATTCGGTCGCGCAGTTGGCGCAGCCATTCTTGAAGAGTTCTCTGTTCTTCCACCCGTTTGAGCCCGGCTCTGATACTCGCCGCCTCTCTCGGTTCCACATACACTTGGAAATTCTTGCACGTTTCCCGTAGGATGCCTGCACTTGCAAGTGTTCCAGCGATATTTCCATAGAGAAACAGCGCCGTGCCAATCGCTAGTATTGAAGGACGCTCCCCGCTGGAGGTCACGGCTAGGTGTTGCTGTGCCACCTGCTGCACTTCTTGAGTCAGCTTTCCCTCGGCGGCGAGGGACGTGAGTATGCTGCCACATCCGGTTACAAACCGACTCTCCTCTTCACTGAGTTGAATGATTTCCAGTTCGACACCGCGCTGAAGCGGAAGATAATCAACTAGCCTTCCGCCCGCTTGTTTAGCTTGCTGTAATAAATCAAGCCACTCTATCTCTACTTTGGGCAGCAGCGGGTTGTCATGACTTGCGGATGTATTAACTGGATTTGCAATCCTCAATTCTCCGGACTCTAGCAGAGCCTGTACCTTTCGCATCGCCTCAATAATACTCGGTTGGTGAGGTGCAGCGTCTTCAATTTGTCGATGCAATGCGCGTGTGATGCTTGGCGGCAAATACAGTGGGGCAAATTCCTTTTCTACGAGATCAAGTATGCCCAATTCCGTTGCCAAAAGAAGAGAGCTTATGTCCAGGTAAAGGTGCTTTATAGGGAGGGTGTCCGGGGTGGCGCCACGCCCGCCGTATCTGATAAAGACTGGCGATAATTGCCCCAGTATTTCGTCGCTGCTGTGGAAGCGTTCGTGGTAAATCGCTCCGAGCGATTTGTAAACGACATGGAGTGGAGCGCGACCCTGCCGGTAAAGTTGGTTCACTTCCGTTAGGCGCTTCTGTTCTGTTTCCCCTTGTTTCAACAAATCCGCGAGGGTCACGGTCCAAATGGGGCCATCTTTTCGTTCCGCCGCTTTCGTAAAATCCGGATGAAGTGTTTCAAGTATGTCTTCGCGATTCAAACGGAACGCTAGATCGTAGGCAGTAACTACAAACTCAGCCGAACGCTCACCACTCTTGACCGCTTTGGAAAGTAGCTCATGCGCCAACGGCGAATCCTCTACGTAGGTCGCGCGAGCGAGATGTAGAAGGTGCTTTGGATCGGCATCCTCCCGTGAAAGAATAGTTCGCGCTCCTTCTATTACTCCCTTTGTATCCCCCGCAGCCATCCGTAAACCAACAAGTTGGTTCAAGTCCTCCAGTAAACCGGTCTCTCGTGCCACCTGTTCTGCTTCGCGGAGCGCCTCATTGATCAAGCCGAGTTGTTTCTCACATTCGACGCGCCAGCGCTTTAGATCAATTGGTAATTCCCCATTTGGGAATAGGCCCTCATTGTTGTTGAGCAAGTTCAAGCACTGTTCGTGTCTCGCAGCGTTGAAGACACCGGTAAGGGCGATCCTGAGTGCAGCAGGCGTCCCTACTAGCGTGAGTAATTCGTCCGCATGATCCGCAACAAATGCCCACTCCTTCTGTTGTAGTTTCACTTCACACAACTCGAATAGGTGCAATCCATCATTTGTTCTGGTATACACTTCCTCAAGATACGCACCGAGACGGCTTGGGTCTTTTGTCTGCTTGGCGATTTCTCGTAGAGCGACCGTTTCTAGGGCTATTCGATGTTCTGCGTCGTTGATATTCGCAGCGAGAGAGAGGGCCGCTTCCGGATCACCGCCGGCAATCACGGCTTGTCCTTTCCAAAACCACCAGACACTTTCTTCCCCATCATCCACAAACTTCTGGCGTGACTCATCGACGAGTTTACCGAGTTGCGCCGCATCGCCTTTGCTGAGCAGCAACGTGAACAGACCGGCCAGTTGAGCTTTCATTGCGACACCTCCAATTCTACTGCAACTTCGCGAATGTTCTCCTCTAGGTTGCTGATGTAGTCTCTGGCTGAAGCCCAAAGAACAGCAATCGGATGAGTAGGGTCTCTCTCCAATAACTCGGCGCAGTATTTTTGCGCCTCTGCATGTTTTTCGGCATCATTGGCAAGACATGCAAGTCGCCATCCCTCTATTTCTCGTCGCGCAATCGGCTCCATACCATTCGGATTCAGTAACTCGGCGAAAAGTGCTTCGGATTTCCTTAGCTGTTTTAGAGTTTCCTTGTCTCGCTTCACTAATTTGAGATCGGCCGGAACTGGCCAAAATTTTGGAATGCGTTTGAATAAAGCAGGAGACAGACTACCAAAGTAACCGATGATCGCCGACGCGAACCTCACGCTAAACCATTGAGGGTGCTGAGTAACGGCCAACTGAATCTCTCGCTGAGCGTCTGTCAGCCTACCTTCTCCAAGTAATGCGAGTGCATACAAACGTCTAGATTCCGCATCCGGTGTAATACCCATGGGCGGTTTTGGATATTCATCGAGTACATCCCGTGATTTTCCAGAGTCCAATAAAAAGGCGAGCTTAACATTCCAAGCGTCCAGGCTTTTGACTTCCTGAAGGTTTGCCAGAGCGGCGCGTGCGCCTTTTTCGTGATAGGTGATTAGCGCCTGCAACACCGGCATACCTCTGTCTCCGTCTTGTTTCTGAGCTTCAAGGGCCAAGATTTTGGCATTGTTTACATCGCTATCTAGAGCGAGAACTAAACTTGCTTCCAGTCGAAGCGCTATCGCGCGAGTGGCGGGAGTCAAGATCTTCCAATCTTCGCCTTCCTTCAGTGCCTTTAGTTTTTCCATGGCTTCGCGTCCACCGCTGACTCGCCACCCTTCACGAATTGACTCGATGTCACGGACACGGGCCGCGCTCAATGCTTGCGCTAGCTTTTCAAATTGGTCGTTGATGAATTCGGAGGCAAGCGGCGAGAGTAAACGTTTTTTCCCGTCCTCATCTTCCTGCGGCGAAATGGTGGCGGATGAAATACTGCTTTGGGTTGTTGAGCTTGGACGAAGGAGGTCTATATCACACCCGTCATAAAGAAAGAGGTCCAGATATACGGCAGCAGCACAAGAGGCTAAATCGTGAAACCTGTCCCCCTTGAATTCGTCCGCGAAGTCTGAAATGCCTCGTATCACCATCCATGGTTTGGGTGGGTCCCGATCCTCACACGCCCTAGAAAAGCCACCCGCTTCCATTTCTGCGGCCCGGATGCCTTGGTGATACTTGCTCATCTTATCAAAAGCCGTGCCGTCTCGAAGTAAGTCATCGGCAGAAGCTATTGTGCAATCGCGAATGGTAGGAATTGTTGCGACATTGTCGCGGTATACATCTTCCTCACCCTTAGGCATTTCTATTGCTTTCCCAAATTGATTTGTGAATTGAACTGCAAAGTTCTGACTGTCGAGACGAAAATTCTGGATCATCTGCGTGACGGGGCGACGAAGAGCTCTAGTAACAGGACGAGGATGTCTCTCGCCATCTTCGACAACGTTTATGCTCAAGTCGGCGATATCACGAGCCACTGCCACGTCACCAATTTTCAGCTTTCCTCGCCAACCTGCTGCAATGCCTAAGAGGATTAGGAGGGCAGGGTCATAGTATGTAAGAAGGCGCGTTGTCGCTGTGCTGGCGCTGGCTTGCGAGGCGCTCCCAATACAGTGAACCACGATTGTTAAATCTCGATCTTGAAGCTTCGAGTAGCGTGTGATTTCCCAGTATAGCGCGCCGTCTTTTGGAAGCCGATCTCGTGATTCGATCTTTAGCACGCGCTGAACTGCGTGCAGTTCCGTCGCTATGACGGTCAAGACAGCCACATCCATTTTCTTTACTTCGTGCACGGTTAAAAAGTGGTGCGCTCCTCCGAGCGAAGAGAATACAACATGGAAACGAGATACGCAAAGCGAGAGTATGCTCTCTTGGGCTTGTGATCAGCTAAAGAAGCTGAGGCACCCGATGAATCAAGATGCATCAACTCGCGTCGTGAACGGGTAATTTGACAGAACTGCGCCGGCGCAACTGCTGCGAGGGGCAGGTAGTCCGAATGGAATCCTTGCCTTGAACGCATCGATAAAGGATCGAAGATGCCGTATACGGGGTCTCAAGCTGATGGAAGGTGTCGTAAATGCCCGAGTGCTCGACGATTGCCAACGGATGTGAACGTCACTAGGATAGCGACTGTGGATTCGGTGACCTGGTGCGGACGGTAACTACGCTAGACGTACAGGCTGCATTTGATACCATAAAAACCTTGCGTGTGTCCCAGATTCCATTCAAGTCATGATGATGAATCGCCAATGAACGAAAGAAGAAGGTATGAGCTACCAGATTCCTAGCGGGATTCGCGAAGCGATCATGGCGGAGGCAGGGCCACTCACACAGGCGGTCGATACTGCGGCCCACCTCAGCTTCCTCCGCGCAGATACCGATTGTAATATGCGGCCGGGTGAGGTTGATAAAGTCTTATCGTTCTTCATCGTTGGCCTTGAGTTTATGGAGGAAGAATTTAACCGACGGCTTCATCCTCGGGGCGTCAACGTCAGCATCTCTGGAATATTCACTCATCAGACACCTAAAGTTGACTTGACGACGACAGCATACCGCGGAAAAGAGTGCGAACTAGCTGACCTTTGCGTCCTCGCAACATACGGACAGCCACTGGCAAGAGACGGTTTGGGAAATGCGATGCTGCTGCAGGCAAAAACGCGCTTTCACCAAGGAGCGGACCCCGTTCAGCGAGCGTTGTACGAAGACGAAATTGAGTTCCTGTACAGTTCTCCCGGATGTCTCGCGCAGCTAAATCACAACCTGAGACAGTTGCCGCCAAAATGGGAGCCAGCTCTGGCCTACTGGGAAGTTGGCGACTGGACTTGGCATGACTTGCCGCACTATCACCGCACTTGGCTTTACTGGGCGAATCAGGTGCAACGGAACATGCCGGCTCCCACGCCTTTCGGAACTGCAGTCATTGACTTCCTTAGAGGTGCCGGAGGGTATGGTTTTCGCAGGCCAACATCTGGCTCACGTAAGTGGAGCAGAATTCTTTTTGACCTTATTGAGGTCACTGCAAGAACAGCAGTCAACCTCGACAGTATCAGCGTCCGTGACCTTCCACGCGGTGATGGGCGCCTGGCCAGAAGAGTCTTGCAAGGGGCGAACACCCCTGGTTGCCCATTCGTATCGAGGAACTCGTTGGCCGAGACGCTAGCGTTCTACTCCCGCGAACTGGGAGAACTTGGCAGAAAGATCGAATCACGAGGAAGAGTTTGGTCCGAGAAATTGGCTGCATACGCTGAAGCGGAGCCGAGCCGACCGGGTGAGATTCCGCCCATTCTCGGCAATGATCGCCTGTCGATGGATGGAGGAGAGGGCGGAGCCGGCAATCTCGTTTTTATGCACTTCACGGAGGAATGACCCAATGGCTGATACCAAATACGAATTGCCCTCTTTCCTTGAGGGTAAGACTTCGCGAGAGGATTACCGGCACTGGCTCCAGCGAAAGGCACAGGCCCATTGCCGACGCGACAATAAGCGTGGCTTTCCGGGCGTTTCGCAAGCGAAATGGAAGGAAGCTATCCATAAGGCCGTGTTGGACAGTTCTGGCAGGGACTACTACACCGGCAAGCGTCTGCACTGGGAACTTCTTCGCAAATACAAGAACGAGGATGCGAAAGGCAAGGGTATCAAATACAAACGGAAGTTTGCTCATCTACCCAGTGTTGACCACTTCGATCCGTCACAGCGGAAGCCCGATTTCCGAATTTGCGCGTGGTACGTGAACGATTCAAAAGGCGATCTCACAATCGAGGAGTTTCTGAACTTGTGCGGAACTGTTTTGGCGTATGACCGCAAACAAGAGCGATCAGAGCGCCAGGGGGGCATCGCTTGAAAAACAAACGCGGGAAAAACCGTCTGCTCGGGAGTCTGGACGGAAAGTAGCTACAGCCATCCATCGTCCAAGAGATCAGGCCTCCCATCCTCGCTCAAGCCTTGCGTGGCGCCCCCAAGACCCTACCGACGAAACGGCAAGAAAGCTGCTTGAACAAATCCAAACAACGCATGCTATTAACGTGAAGAAAAAAGACGGCTTGCGGTGAGAACTACTGGATCGGTGCGAGACAGGAGCTGAGCAGAATTGTTCTCTGATGGCGTCAAAAACCCGTGGAGTCGGCAGTAGATGGACAACGAAAAAACTCTTTGCAGTATACTGTCAAAGTGTGCTAGATAACAAGTTGGTCAACGTGCAGGCGACTCGACCTACGGATGATAGATGAAAGGACTGGAGGCTGAACATGCCCAAGATCATTAAGGCCCCCGCAGAGGCTCCCATACGGATGGCAGTCGAGGACGAGCGCGACTTTCGTGAAATGAAACGAGAGGACCTAGATCGCTTCATCAAAGCCGATAACGAATGGATGAAAGTTCAGCCGCGTCCTTCCGATGCCCGTCTGCTGAAGTGAGACCGCATCTGGTGCATATCGACTCAGATGCGAGCGCCTAATCAGACGCACATAATCGACACTGATTCGAAGCTTGTTCAACTACTGCGTGAGCTTGGTAACGAGCGGCCGTTGCGGCGTCTTCTTTACCTATACTTCCAGACTTACGACCACATTGAAGTTCAGCAATTTGACCGCTGGCCCGATAGAGAAATCACTGAAGAAGAGCGCGCACGCCGTAGGCCGAGTCGTACAGCCACACGGCTTTTGGTCTATGGCTTCAAGGGATCGCGTCGGCGTTCACTTGCCAGCATCATGCTTCGCCCACGGGACGAGCCATACCCGCCGCGGCTAGGAGATGTTTACGCTAGCGTTCAGGAGGCTCTCGATCCTGAACGGATCTTCTTGAAATGCAGCACGCGAAGTCAAGTTCAGTGGCTCGGGAGGCCCAGAAAAAAGTCACGCCCATCAAAGATTATCTGTTTCCCCTTCATCCAAAAACACCATGAGGAGTCCTGGATGTGTGCTCATGCGGCTGTGCGGATGATCGGCGAGTGGTTGCGGCAAACTGATCATCCTATCTGCAAGGGCTTAGAGCGACGACACTGGACATTTCCCGCGATTGATCGCGCATTGGGTAAGGATTTCCCTCACCCTGGACTTACAGCTGCAGAGATGAAAAATGCAATTGAAGGCATGGGCTTTCACGTCCTTGACTACAATTACGAGGAGAATCCTCGTCCCAATTATCCTGCTGATTCGATCGTCTATTCCTATATGGAGAGCGGGATTCCTGTGTTGGTGTTGTTTGGGCTCCGCCCGAAGCGGCAAGAAGACGCGATGGCAGGGCATGTAGTCGCGGTAATCGGACATACTTTCGAACGCCACGCTTGGTGGCCCGAGGCCGAGCGACGGTATTACGCAAAGCTATTTGAGAATCAGCCCGGTTTCCTAAAGAGCACTGCTTGGATGGATTTTCTCATTCACGATGACAACTACGGCCCCTATCTGGTGATGCCCAAGGACTTTTTACGAGCTGGGAGTGTTCCGCCAACCCAGGACGCAGCCAACCAAAATACACTCCCCCATGCCGCCAGCGGGCAATTGTGGAGAATCCTGGTTCCGTTCCGCGAAGGATTACTGCGCTCGCAATTGGCTGAGGCGATCGCTTTCCAAGCCCTGCATGATCCGAAAATCAAGCTTCTCTACGATGACTACCTCGACAAACAGAAAGTAAAGAGCTTCTGGCCGGAAGAGTTTCAACGCAGGCGCGACGACGGCCGGATCGTGATGAGGACCTGGCTCGTATCGCGGATGGAACTGTTGAAGATTTGCGAGAAACGAGGACCACAATTGCTTCACTGGTGGTGCAAAGGCAAGAGCACAAACCTGCCCAAGATTCAGGACCTTGTCTGGATTACGGAGTTCACGAGCCCGGATCTGTTTGCCAGCGGTGGGGGAATTCTCGGTCACGTCGTGGTTGATGCCAAAGCCCAGGTTCAATCGGCAGATGATTTTCCACAGGCGTTACAGTATGTGCATCTCGCTGGCGGTTTTCATCTTTGGTCTTCACCCGATGGGAGCAAGTGGATGTCAAAGCAGCCGCAGGAAGAACTGTCTCCATGCCTGACTTGGCGAACCCGAGAGGTGAGCCCGACGAGATGAACGCCGAATGAAAGTTCCGTCACCCGGCCGAGATTGCAAAAGCAAATAGTGAATTAAGTCTTAAGGCCAAGATGCCCCCATGGTCATGCGACTACCCCAGGGCTTTACCAGGGACGTTTCGGAGACGTGATAGATGCATCAAGCTGCACTCTATTGCGTCCAACTGCACACGGCGGGATCTCATGCAACCGACTGCGAATACGGTAATTACATCGACACCAACGAGATCTGCAAATCGCGCCGAGAAGGTTCAAGTCCTACTGAATCAGCTGTAATTGTGGACATTTTCGTCGATCGGCCATGTCTGGGACGTTTCGGGACTCTTGGACTGAACTGCTTCCAGCAGGATTCCGGTTGAGGCAACACGGCGTCACGGAACTAACACTCGTGGCCAAATTCCCGCGAGTTGATCGAAACCATCTGCAACAGCGTTACCATCAATCGAACTAACGGATGACAGTCCATGCCAAAATCCAAGTCATGGTTAAGCGCAGCCCCCGCAAATCCGGGTAAGCGTCCGACTGGCAAGAAGGAACTGCGGAATCAGCGTGCCAAACTCCCTGCCCAGATCGGAGTGTGCTAGAATCCAAAGCCATTCGGATTGGAACCTGGTAGGACAAACTGGATCTCACAAGACTGTGGCTGGGCGAAACTTGAAACTTCTCGCTTGCCATCGCGAAAGGAATTATGCACCATCGACAGCGGGAAGGGCCTGCGGCGAAGCGTTGGGTGAGGCAGTGAGGAGTCCCGTAATTGCCGGGCAATCTATTTGCAACTTCTTCAGGAGACACGCATCGTGCATAAGAGAGTTTGGGTAGGAATCCTCATCATAGTGGTGGTCGCGGTTCTCGCGATTGTAATTCGGGGAACAAGACCTTCGAATCCGGGCGAACTGACAATTGGAGCCACTCTGCCGCTTAGCGGAGACGCCGCCGTGTTCGGCAAGAATACCCAAGAAGGTATTGATCTCGCTATAAGCGAAATCAACGACAACGGCGGGGTTCTAGGGCAAAAAGTCAGAGTGTCGTATGAAGACACTAAAGCTCTAGCGAAGGAAGGCGTCACTGCATATCAGAAGCTGACAACTGTTGACAGGGTGCCTGCGATTATTGACGACAGTGTCAGCAGTGTTACCCTCGCGATGGCGCCACTGGCAGATAGGAACCACGTGGTGGTGCTAGCCACGGGCGCTACAGCCCCTCAGATTTCAGGTGTGAGTAAATACGTGTTTCGTATTTGGAATTCTGATGCTTACGAAGGTGAAGTCATCGCTCAACACGCTACGAGTGCGATGGGACTGAAGAATGTCGCGATCCTCTACATCAACAACGAATATGGTAAGGGACTCGAAGGAGTGTTCCGGTCAGAATTCAGCCGGCGTGGCGGAAGGATAGCCGCAGCGGAGAGTTTTGAGCAGAGTTCGACGGATGTCCGTACGCAACTTACTAAAATCCGCGAGGCTAGTCCGGATGGATTATACCTGATCGGGTATCCGAAAGAAATCGGGACAGCCCTGCGTCAAGCAAAGGAACTCGGAGTCTCTGCAGCATTGTTGGGCACTGTTGCACTACATGATCAACAGCTTGTTGAAAGTGCCGGCGGCGCTGCCGAAGGGCTTGTCTTCCCATTTCCCAAAGACCCCAGTGGGACGCAAGTCGAGAAATTTAAGACAACCTTCAGTGCCAAGTACTCAAAAGCGCCCCCTGTGTTGGCGGACGTTGGTTATGATGCAGTGAAAATGATTGTCGGAGCCATCGAAGCATCCAAGGGAACGTCGGGCGAGCAAATTCGCCAAGGTTTGACTGCGCTGAAGGACTATCCAGGTGCTTCCGGTCAAATGACCTTCGACAAGAATGGAGACGTTCATAAACCTATGGGAATCAAGGTGATTCAGAACGGACAATTCGTCTGGCGCAATTAGGCTGGACGTACGGGAGCGAATACGCCATGAGCCACGAAGAGAAGCCAAATTCTCGACCTCGGGACATAAGCAAGCGGGTGGAGATTCTCAGTGTGGTTGTTGGCGCGGTTGTTCCACTTTTCTTCGGGTTTGAAGCTGAAGACCTAACCAAACTTCCTCGGTGGTGGATGCCGTGGGTATTCGGTCTAGCTGGTGTGATTCTCTCATGGGCGATTGTTACGCTCGCTCGACTGTCCCGGTTGCGAACTGATCACCAGGAAATGCTACAGATACATCATGAAGAATTGGTGAAGACACGAACCGTTATCGAAGATGCGTTATCCCACATTTCACTCATTTCCGGATTTGAGCGGCATCCAATTGTCTTTGAAATTCTCAGCAAGTATGCAAATCAGATTGTGACTCATATTACTGGTGGACCTGAATTGGTCCCGCTTGAGGAGTACTTGGAGTTGCTGAACTTATCACTGGAGAGAGTAACGACGCGGATGTTCTCGACTAGCCTGATTCCTCCATCTGCGTTTTTGGAAAACGCCGAGGTTCTGCTCTACCTTAAAAAGCAGGCCAATAGGGTGAAGGTGTTTGGCTCCAGTTTGAAGATGGAACGAGTTTTTATTTGTGACGGACCACTCTTGGATTCTCATGTGGAGAAGGTAGCGAAGGAGAAAATCATTAAGTTGCACAAGGACGCTGGCATCAGAGTCGGCTTCTGCAAGAAAGCCGATCTTCAAAATCTTGGGCAACGGTATTGCAGGGACTTTGTCTACTTCCAGTCGAATGCCGCAAGATGGGTTGTCGACGCCGGCGATATTACATCTGCAGCCCAGGGTCAAAACCCCGGGACAAAGCCGATCCAGATGCAGATACATATGAATAAGGAGTATATCGATAACAACTGGACAACGACGTTAGATGGAATCTCTGACAGAACGGACTGGATCGATTAATGTGGGGAAAGCGTGCTGGATTCTATTATGAGCCACTGTGATATGGACTGTTTGGAGGATAAACGAACCTCCGCTGTCGATATTTGCACTTTGCTGCAGAATACAAGTAGGACAGTCGAATCTGCGATGGAGTCTATTCTTGAGGAGAGCCTCCGAGACCAACCGGAACTATGCGCCGAAGCGCGGGACAGCATTAAGGACGCAGGCCTCCGGATGCTTTCAACACTGTTCCGTGTGTCATATGAAATAAGTGGGCGACCTTTTGAGCAAGTTCTACCGGTCTGCGCGGGGATTGAACTACTCCAAGTTTCAGCGCTTTTGATTGACGACATTTTCGACGATGCTCCTTTTCGCAATGGGCGCAGTTCGTTTGCATCTAGGCGGGGCACAAAGGAGGGGATGGCGCTCGGGATTGTACTTGCTGCGTTAGGTATGAAAACGATGGCAGCCTGTCTTGGCCACCATGCCCGTTACAAGCAGGCATGCTTAATCCTAGAACTGTTCGAACAAGTCCAACAAGACATCTATAAGGGGCAGATTTTGGATTTGCACCATTCTGGCAGGACTGATTTTTCTGAGAATCAGTATTTTGATATGATTGGGAAGACAACAGCCTCGTTTATTCGAGCTCCTCTCGTGGCGGGGGCCTTGTGTTGGGATGCACCTGCGGAGACGTTGACGTTACTTGATTCGGTCGGTTTCAACTTAGGCTTGGCTTACCAGGTCAGGGATGATGTTGTTGATGTCCTCGGAGATTCGATCTGCACTGGAAAGCCACAGTTTGGCGATCTTCGTCAACGCAGGATGAGGCTGCCGGTAATTCACGCCTTGAAGAATTCAACCCCGGATAAGAGCGAGTGGTTAAGATGCTTGCTTGTGGGAACGGAAGCCATGTCCGATTGTGAAATCGAAAGAGTGCGCGCGCTTTTGTTTCAGACGGGGTCTTTGGAATATGCCATGGAGAAAACCAGACGACACTGCGAAACCGCGACCGCCTCGCTTCACGGACTACAAATTGAGCACGAAGAGTTTCACAATCGTATGAGAGCTATTGCTAATCTGATTTCATCATTTGAATAAACTTTAGAACCAAGGAGACACAATGGGACAGTTCATATTGAGATTCCGTATTACGCCCCCCTTGCAAGAGCCGACTGAGGTTCGGCCGCCGGACGGAGTTGACGCGAAGCGCAGTTCACACAGTAGACGGGCAGCGAAACGAGTGCACTCCACAGGGGGGGAGAATATCGATCCGACATCCATGCTTAACGCGGCGACCATTCTCAAGTCTGAATGTTTTGGCAACTCTTACTGAATGCGTTCGTAGCTGCTTCCATAGCAGTTCCATTGGCAATTGGCTGTGCCGTAGTGTATTGGACTGTCGGTCTTTTTGATTTTAGTCTGGGGGCGTCGTTTGTCGCTGGTGGCTACTGCTCGTTTGTTCTAGTTCGTTTAATCGGAGTGCCTTTCTTCTTGGCGCTTCCCGGCGGAATAGCCGCGGGAGCAATCTTAGGAATCTTGGCCCGGGCTTTCGTATATCGGCCCCTTACGCGTAGGGGTTCCAATCCTTTGTTGCTTCTCCTTGCTTCGCTGGGCATTTACATCGCATTCCAGAACACTCTCTCCTTGGTTTTTGGTGATGCTACCAAGTCTTTGTTATCAGGCCCCGTTCAAGCGGGGTATGACATACATGGGGGAAGAATAACATGTATTCAGCTTGTGACTGTAAGTGGAAGTATCTGCTTTGTAATCGTACTGGCGCTACTTCAAAACCTTACTAAATCGGGTAAGATCCTTCGAGCTGTTGCGAATGATTCAACACTTGCCGATATCGTTGGAATTCCTGCTAACAGGTGGATTTTGATCGCTCATGCCATTGCAGGGGGAGCCGCTGGGCTATCCGGTATCTTCGCGGCAATGACCGTGGACATTTCCCCGACGATCGGCATGGGGTTCTTCATGATTGCGACGGTTGCCGCCGTGGTCGGCAGCTCTGGAGGAGTCGGTGGGGTCGCATTGGGAGTGTTGTTGATCGCATGCGCTGGGCAATTCGGTGTTTGGAAGCTCAGTTCACAGTGGCAAGGCTCCATTACATTTGCGATCCTGTTGGTCTTCATGCTTCTTCGGTCTCAGGGAGGTGCTCAGCCTGCACTGCGATCTCAGGCGTGAAATCGAGTATGGACTATCTGATACACATACTTGTCTTCGTCGGTATATACACAACGCTGGCAATTTCGCTTGATCTAGTTGCCGGTCATACGGGACTCCTATCGCTTTCGCATGCGGCGTTTTTTGGCTTAGGGGCTTACACGGACGCATTGTTCGCCACTCATGCAGGAATGCCATTCTTGGAAGGAATTGCCGCTGGCGCAGCGCTGGCAGTGCTCATGTCTTTTGTAATCTCTTTGCCGTCCTTGCGCTTACGAGATAATTACTTTGTCATTGCCACCTTTGGATTTCAGATGATTTTCTTCAGCATTCTTAACAACTGGATGAGCTTAACTCGCGGCCCATTAGGGATTGGCGGCATTCCGTTGCCTGTGATTTTGGGGTGGAAAGTGGAGTCGCATTTAGAATTCCTCATTCTTGCTACTCTTCTTGCGTGTTTCGCCTTTTTCGTGGTTCATCGAATCACAAGTGCTCCCTTTGGCCGAGTGTTGCATGCTATCCGAGAGGACGAAGGGTTCGCCCAAGCTCTCGGCAAGAACACTCTTCGCTTCAAGGTGACGGCTTTCGCAGTCAGCGCAGCAATAGCAGCGATGGCGGGGAGCCTCTACGGGCGCTACATAACGTACATTGATCCCACAAGCTTTACAGTTATGGAATCAATTCTGATTATCTCGATGGTAATCATTGGGGGGTCGAGCAGTTCTTGGGGTCCGTTGATAGGCGCAATTGCCTTGGTGATGTTACCCGAAGCACTGCGGTTTGTTGGCCTGCCCAATGGTGTAGCAGCGAACTTGCGGCAGGTATTCTACGGTGCGTTGCTTGTCATCATGATCATGTTCCGCCCACGCGGTCTTGTCGGACGTTATGGATTCGGGCGGTAAGGAACGATGAAAGCAGTTGCAGATGTGTTTCGTAACGAAAGGGCATTAGTATGGAGAGTCAGCGAGTTCTGGTGCTTCCGGGAAGCTCCAACCCCAGAGGGTCGGAAAAGTACAAGAAAGTGATTGAGTTGATCGAGGATTTAGCGGTTCAGAAAGGGTATGAATGCAAACTTTTGAACTACCCGGGACAATGTGGGGATTCGGTAAATGCACTATCGTACGCATCAGCATTGGAGGCGGCTTTAGCAAAGTGTGCCGAGTATAGACCCAGATGGATTATTTCGCGTTCGTTTGGGTGCTGGATCGCTGTTGGGGTACTGAGTTGTGTGCATCAATGGGTGGACGCATGCGAAGGAGCCATTCTGTGGGGCCCGGGGCTTGCATCCACCACTGCTCGCGTGTGGCCCGACAGAGCAACCCGTGCCCGTGAGGTCGAAGGGCATAGGCAATACGGGACCTACCTTGCGGAAGACTTCTTTGAAACGCTACCGCCGATCGAAGATCTCGTGGGAACGTGCCGCTGTAATCTTCGAATTGCGCGCGGAACATGCGACGATTTGAATACGCGGAAGGATCTGGATTACTTGGCAAGCCTCCATAGCAAGTTGCAGCATAGATTCATCTACGAAGTGCGCGAAATTACGGGTTTGGGGCATTCGGTTGTGGCTGACGACTTGGGCCCGGAGTTGCTGGGACGCTACTCCGCCTGCCTATTTGACCCGATGAAGGCAACGTGATGGCATGCGAGCAAGAAGAAACGAGTAACGAAATGACCCTCGTGTGTAGAGACCTATTTAAATCATTCGATGGCATTCGCGCAGTCGCTGGCGTTACGCTGGAATTTCCAACCTCGGGCATCATCGCTATCATCGGACCAAATGGCGCGGGTAAGACTACATTGATGAACATTTTGACGGGATTCATACGACCCGATTTGGGGCATTGCTCTTTGGGTGACACCGAGACGACGCGCATCCCGCCGCATCGAATTGCACAATTGGGCATGGCTCGCACCTTTCAGGATTTGCGGTTGATCACTCAGGCGACCGTGCTCGAAAACGCGATGTTGGCTCGACCGCACCAACAAGGAGAACGCTTGTTGCCGGCCTTGTTCCGTTTTGGAGTCGCGGTAGAAGAAAAGCGGAATCGCGAGAAAGCATTGAGCCTGCTCGAATTCGTCGGCTTAACGGAGAAGGCCAAGGAATTGGCAGGTGAGCTTTCCTACGGTCAACAGAAGCTCTTAGCGTTAGCTTGCTGTCTGGCGACCGACGCACAATTACTGTTGTTGGATGAGCCCGTGGCGGGCGTGGCACCCGAAATGGTTAGGCGTATTCTGGGGTTATTGCAGAAGCTGCGTGACGATGGAAAGCTCATTGTGTTTATTGAACATGACATCGAAGCTGTGCGCCAAATTGCGGATGTGGTGATTGTCATGGACCACGGCAAGGTCATCGCTCAAGGGCCAGTAGGCGAAGTCTTGGAGCGCTCCGAGATCATGGAGGCGTATCTTGGTTGATGCGCACGAACGGCTGTTAGAGGTAAGGTCAGTCGTTGCCGGTTACGGTAACAAGCAGGTGCTGAACGGAGTTAGCCTAGGTATCGCACCCGGTGAGATTGTTGCGCTGATAGGCCACAATGGTGCGGGCAAATCCACGTTGCTGAAGAGCGTGTTCGGCTTGCTCCCAGTGTGGCGGGGTCAGGTCACGTACGACGGCCAACCGCTTGATTCGGCCAAACCGCGCGATCTTCTGCGTCGCGGCATGGCATACGTTCCCCAAGGCAATCGCGTGTTCACTGATCTGACAGTGCGGGAGAACCTGGAGGTAGGTGGCGTCACTCTGCCAGACAAGCAGAAGCGGAAGGAAGGTATCGACCGCGCTCTGACAATGTTCCCCGCTCTAAAGGAACGGCTCCATCAATATGCCGGGACTTTGTCTGGTGGTGAAAAACAAATGCTGGCGCTTGCTAATAGCTTGGTCTTGTCACCGCGCTTCTTGCTGCTTGATGAACCATCCTTGGGGCTTTCACCGTCTCTTGTAACCGAGGCGCTTGATCAAATCCGCGAGCTCAATTCGAAGAATGGCGTGACCGTCTTGGTTGTCGAGCAGAAGATTCGAGAAGTCCTGCAGATTTGTCATCGTGTCTATTGTCTTAAGCTTGGCAGGGTCAGTTACGATGGCCCATCTCAAACTCTACGGGACGAGCCCGAGAGGTTGCGGCAAGTGTTTCTGTGATTCTGTCTTATACCGGACTGGCGGTTCGGAGCGAGGGTCGACAATACCCGCCGCCGAGGCGTTAAGTGACAGCTTGGCCGAGACGTTTCGGGGACGTCCGAATGCATTTCCTTGCGCGATCGTGCACTTCGATGCTTGATGGCCTTTGTCGGCAAGTCCATGGAAATCAGGTAACTCGCTGGTAGACGGCATGATCGGCTCACCCTGCAATTTGTTGTATAATCAAGGCGTTGTCGCACGCCGAACGTTGAGGTTTAGCATCGAATGGTGACGCTTTCGTGGCGCGCTGGATGCATTGTTTTGCATACTCATGCGTCATCGTGCACACGGATAGAGATTCCATAATATACTGTAAATCAGCCAATTGCATTAGCGTCAACGAGATCTGAAAAATCAGCCCCGTAGGTTCGAATCCATTGGGGATTTACACAAACTTGTAGGCTTTGGCCTGCTTGAACATTCGAACAAACGCTTCGTGATCGCCGTCTGGCGATTGCCAGAGCTTTGGCCAAAGTTCTTGGAAATCTCCCAAGTCTTGTTTGATTATGCCGTCCATCCGGTGCGTGTTCAAGCCGCGAGGCCAGAATCCGTAAAAATAGATTCTGTAATCGGATCCGAAAATTTTGGTCGCGAAAAAGTAGACCTTAAGCAGGTGTATGTCGTCGGTTCCAATGATGATTCGTCTCAATTTCTCCTTTTCGAATTCTCTTGTTGTTGTGGATACAAGTCTTTCCAGTTCCAGTTTCGCATAATACAGGTTACCTACCGTAGTGCAGGACTTGTCCTCGATCAAAAGTTGTCTTTCTGGAACACCCCGTCCCAAAGCGTAGGCCTTCATTAAGTGAGCCTCGCAAGGGGCACGATTTTTGTTCGGGTGACGACCTCCTGTTAAAAACAATTTCTCGGTCCATTGGTGTTTGAAGAATCTGATACTGAGATCGACCCTTTGCCTGGCCAATTCACCGTGGGATCCAGGTACGATAGTAACACCGCACCGCTGTTCAGGAATTTGTCTGTGCCGAGGGAATATTTCGTGGAATGTCTTCCGATCAGCTAAGTTCATTGTTTCACAAGCTCACATGTTGCGGATTATATCGTCGCGTCATTCGCACGGATGAGGGTACTGTTGGCCCACCAAATCAACTGTTGCGGCAGCGAATGACTCGACAAATCCGCTCACCTGTTCCGACGGACGGTATTTGGTCTCTTCGTCCCTGATGGTACCGTTGCCGTCGAGTGTCTCATCAAGCTCACGGACGAAAAGCCGCACGGGAAACTGGAGAGCATCTCGGTACCCAACGTGTGCAGGACGCTCTGTCGTGAATGGCGCCGCCGCTCGGTGGACTTTGGTCTGGGAGAGCCTCCATAGCACGGCATGCTGCCCATTTCCGCCGCTAATAATTTAGGGCTTGGCGTTAACGCGTTTGATCTCTGTTTATTTATCCCGGCCTGAGAGAGGGGACCGTTTCGGCCGTTGCTTGTTGGGATCTTCTGTGATATCAAAAAAACTATCATGATGTTTCACTGGCTTCCTGATGTTGACGGGCCGACTTTGGTGCTCAACACGAATACTTGCTTTCGTCATGTGCCCAGCATAGAGAACCCCACAAGAGAGTCGAGCTCAACAACCGGTAACTACCGGTAATGGATAACGGTAATGAGCAAGAACTCGAAGAACCCTTTCACAGAGATGTTCACCAAGGCCTTTCGCGACTTGGGGATAGTGCAAAAAGAGATTCCCAAAGTAAACGAGTCTTATGTCCGCGCGATCCTGAATCAGTTTTGGGTGCCAGACGATGACGATTATATTCGTTTTTTGGCAAATCAGTTGTCGCAACTTGCGGCAAAGATGCATGTCGAAGAAAGCAAACGTCCCAAAATTCCTACCCCCGATGAATGGATTACCGCCGCTCATGATCAGCCCGCAGATCGCCGCCCCGTAACCAAACGTTTCTGTACGTGGTGGGGGCATGTTCCTGAAGAGGCAGGCGTTTCAAATAGGGGTGTGCAGTCGCCCGGCAGGGGTGAAGGGCATGAATCTATCCCGTCAACCGATCCGGTCAAAATTCCGCGGGAATTCCGCTTCGGAGATTTCAGCCTCGATTACGTAGTGATCGAAGGAACGGGCCGAATCAATGACGTTTACCTACCGAAGAACATTATAACGCATTATTCTCCGATGCCCCCTGACACCCCGCCTGAAATCCAAGAATTACGCGATTTGATCGAGCAACAGGAGACGTCGAAAAAGAAAAGGGGCGAAAAGTCTTGTTGGAATGGTCGTATGTTCGCCTTACTTCGATTTCTGACAGACCGCACACCCAATGAAGAGCAACTCACGCTTGAGCTGTGGTTAGGAGAGACCGACTATTACACATTTCTCTGTGCTTTTAGACTGATGGATCAGCTGTGTCTCAGAACGGACAGTGATGCGATGACTTCGTTAAGGGCTCGTTACCTCCAGAATCCAGACTACGGGCACCCGGTACCATTTCTATCAAGCTCCCTCGGCGTGACCATGACGATGATTACTGAGGACGGTTACCTTCTCATCACGCGCCGCGGGACAGCGTCGTATGGATACCACAACGTGTTTGATGCGTCCGTTGTAGGGGGTGCCAAACCTCCCGAGGATCTAGATGAGCAAGGAAATCCTGATCTATATCGGGCCGTGATACGCGAAAGTTTTGAAGAACTCGGGCTTGTGATTTCAAGAAAGGCAATTACCTTCCTCAGCTTTGGGGTGAAAACGAAAGATTATCAGTATGGCTTGCTGGGGATGGTCAGGCTTAAGGGAAAATTCGAAGACGTTACGGACGCAGTGCAACTCGCCCGTGACAGGTTTGAATTTGGAGAACTAGCACCATTTTCAATAAACGACCCCGAAGCGATTTTTGAGTTCGTTTACGGAAACAATCCCCCCTCTTGGTCGCCAAACGGCTTGGTCTGCATTGTCCAAACCCTAATCCATGAGCTTGGTGGGGACAGAGTGTCGAAAGCCATTGAGTGGGCAGAAGAGAGAGCCAAGAGCAGCCTCCTCCCACCACTCTCTGGGGTTGACGCCAAGCACGTGCCAAAGCCTGATTGGATAAAACAGAACCTAAAAAAAGCCTATACCGTGAGAGATACAAGTGGGGAACTCATTTCGGTAGAGGTACAGGACGCACCCAAGCCAGGTCGGGAAAAGAAATCAACTAGGCTTGACCTAGGAGAGCGCCATGTCGAAGACAAATTGAGCAAATGGACAACTGATTTTGCTTCATACTGGTTGCCGATTAACCGCTCACATATCGAAGCATTCATATCGCAGTTTCCACGATCCATGAGATGGCTTGGCGAGGCGTTAATTGACGCAGTTGATTATTATGATCAGCAGTTTTTTGTGAAATCTTTGACATCGGTGCTCTCATGTTTTGACCTCAGCGTTCGCACTGATCTTTGTTTTTGCCTTTTGGGCAGCGGAAGAAAAAGTTCTTCATATATAAGTTATATCCTCGATAGGGATCTCAAGATTCAGTACCGGGAATTGCATGCCGCCCTCAGTGACGACAAATATAAGTCTATAGTATTTGTTGACGATTGCCTACTCACGGGGACACAGGTGGTCCACATTCTTTCTTTTTATTTGGGTCTTCCTGTTGGGCGAAGAACTCCGAGGTATATTGATCCGCTCTCTCCGAATCTTATTCCCGCGCTCCGAACCCGCAACCTCATATTTGTCGCTGCCATAGGCACGAGTATGTCGTATTTACGTCTCAAACGATTTTTACAAGATCAGGATATTTCGCACGAGATTCGATTTGCCGAGATGATTCCATTGCTTAGCCCTAAAGGCGTAGATGATTTTCAAAATGGACGTTTGTTGGATGAGAATAGGATCATTCGGAATCCACTGGAACAATTGGCCGAGCCACTTTTCACGCCCAGCTCGCTTCTGCACCGGGCAGACGCCTTGGAAGAAGCGAAAGCATTTTGTGAAGAGGTAGGCTACGCTTTACTGGAACAACGAGCTGCATCGGATAATTGGACGGATCAACGGCGCAGGGGTAGTTCACTTGGTTATAGCGGAATGCAGGGCCGACTGGTATTTGCCCATAACGTGCCAAAACCGACGCTTACTCTTCTTTGGTCAGAAGGGATGTATCGAGGCAAACGTTGGTTGCCACTCTTCCGCGCGCGGGATTGAGTTAACTGCGCAGCCAGTCCAGTTAAAAGAGTCAAAGTGTCATCTTCCTTTTGGCGTATTCAAGCATAAACGCTCTCACGTTCGGTGGAAATGAAAACTCCGAAAACTGTGGCAGCGGCACCCAGCTAAAATCATCATGCTCCTCGCTCAACTGTAATTTGCCGGAGACAGCCGACACTTCCATGCAGAGCAACGCCATGTACACCGTCGCCATTTCATAAGTTACCGCACCGGCCAAACCGGTGATTTGGACGATGAACGACGTTTCTTCATGCACTTCGCGCAGCAGAGCGGCAGCGAAATCCTCGCCGCTATCAACTTGGCCACCTGGCCATTCCCAGCAACCAACAAAATTATGGTTAATGGCCGACCGCCGTAGCAACAAGCAGTGCCCGTTATTGTCGAAAATGACACCCCTGACAGACAGCCGAAATGATTTTGCGCTTTTAGGAACGGCATTCATGCCAAGAGTCTTCCTCGGCGGCTGCTCGTTAACAGCGAAGAGCGCACCATTTGCAACATTTAATATCGTTATTCATAAAAGTCAACGAGGGTGTCATGCGGGTCCCAGTCAGCTCACTAAGCGAAAACTGGCGTTACTCGGCAATGACCCCGTAAACGTGTCCGCCGAGAGGTTGACGGAGCTACACGGCCAACTGAAAACCCGGCTTCGCCTCGTGTTGCGCGCGCAGGATTTTGAAAGCTTCAGTTTGGAGCGCGCATTCGGCGTCGTCACCGAAATGGCAAAGGTGGCATCGCCGTGCTAACCTCGGCGGGGACGTTTCGGGGACGCGCCGGATGCATTTTCGTGCATCGTCGTGCACTCTGATGCCACATGGCCAATCTCGGTAAACCCATGGAAATCAGGTAAGTAGCTGATGGACACCAGGATCGAATCGCCCTGCCCATTGTTGTATAATAACTAAAAATTCCGCCGATTTGCCTGAGATTTTCACCAAAATAGAAAAATCGGGGACGGTTCAGGGACAGGTTCATGCAGCCTCCTTTGCGCTAGCCACCGGCAGGTCGTTGGGCCGGAGCGCCCAAAACTCATGGGCAACCGTTTCGGGGATGTAAGCGACATAATGCTTTTTGAGTAGGAGAATTCCGCCAATATGTCCCATCTGCCGCGCGGTCTCCACCGGGTTCTTGAACGCCGCCGCATGATTGGTCGCAAAAGTATGGCGCATTACATCCTTCGGCCAGACCATGAACTTTGCAGCCGCTCGGGCCGCTTCAAATCGGCCCTGAAAGTTCTTGGCGTCTACTATCGGTCCGCTCGGACGACGGCAGTCCGCAAGCCAGGCTGCCGCCGTTGGATTGATCGGGACTTCGCGCCGCATATGGATCTTCGCCGCCGCCGCATAAACCACCACGAACCCGTCGTCGGTATGGACGTCTGACCAATCCAGACGCAGAATCTCCGTTGGTCGGATGCCAAGAAAAATGGCCAGGACGAAATAACCCAGAAGGCCGAACTCGTCTGCGACCGCCAGTAACCGTCTGACCTCATCGATCGTCAGGAAAGCCGGCTCATGGTCGTCGTTGGACGGAGGCGCGTCGAGGCTGAGAGCCAGATTCTTTGTCGCCCAGGTTTTCTTGATCGCAAAATTATAGAGCTGCGAAACCTTGGCCCAACGGTTGCGTTTTGTCCCCGACGAATTTCCGACGCCGAGCCCGGGTCTGAAGCAAAATTCTTCTAGCTGGCGCGGTTTAATGTCCGTGATTTTCTCGTTACCGAACCGGTGGCAAAAATCTCCGAGAATCGATTTCAACGACGCGACCGTCGCCGCGCGGCGCTTGGACTCGACGTCCTGGATCAAAGCGGCTACGATTTCAGCGACCGTCGGAGCGCTCAGATATGGAATGACCTCGGTCGCATAGTGCTCGTGGACTTTATTAAAATCGATGCCATGCAACTTGAGCAGTTCGTAAAGCTTGACGGCTGCGGCCTGATCTGAAGGCGGCAGCGCGAACGGAAGCCCGCCTTGATCAGCGCGGGCGACCCGCGCCTGCTGGGCGAAACCCTCGGCCTCCGCGCGTGTATCGAAGCGGCGTCTGTCCCGCTTCTTGTTTCCCTGCTTCCCAAGATCGACGACCCATTTAACCCGCCCCGTCGGGTAAACGCGGCGATATATTTGTGGCCAATTGTTGGCGTTCCTGCTCATCGTATCCACGTCCGTTTCGAGATCGTGATAGGCGATCCTCATCAGTCTTTCCTCGACGTGAATGCGATTTCCTCTACGGTAAACGATTTTAGTGCCGCCTCGACCGCGTCGCGCTTGTAGCGAATTACGTGGCCCATCTGGATATAGGGGATCTGGCGGCGACGGCGCAGGTTGACGACCGTACGCAGGGAAACCCCCAGCAAGTCCGCCAGTTCGCGAGAATTTAAGTATTCCTTGGCGCTGGTGCTCATGACGGTTTTCCTCGCTGGCTGGGTGATGGAAGCAGCCTAGCGATCGAGATTCCTCCCCAGCAGGTCGGGCCAGAGTTTGCCGATCAATTGTTCGAGCCGCGTCACGCCGCGCACCTGCACGAGTTCGCCGACGCGCGGCCCGCCCTCCTCGGGCTGCATCTGGCTGAATTCTTCGGCGCATTGATCAGCAATGAACACCTGTCTGATCTTCCCCCGTTGTGTTCCGATCACGACATTGGCGACGGCGGTCAGGTAGCCGGGATCGGGGGGACGGACGCTGCGGGAGAGATCGAGTTCTCCCACGAACAGGGTGCGGGAGGGGACGGGCCGCCGGATGTAGGAGCTGAGCAATGCGAGCGTGAGCGGCAGATCCAGTTCCTGCTGATACGCTTGTCGTCCGGGGATGTACGCATTGATCTCGTAGGAGAAGTTGTTGAGGTCGACGCCGTTCAACGTGTTCAACACGGTGATCAATTGTTTCACCTTCTTCGCCGGCAGGAACGGTGCGTTCAACTCGGGACGGGACCCGTAGCGCGGCAGGCAGATCGACGCTTGGCCTTCAGCGAGCGCGTCACCGACGCCGCCGTAGCCGTAGACGGTGCAACTCTTGGCCATCGCATGCGGTGATTCGCGCAGCCGTCCCTTGGTATCCATGGTCAGCACCAGCGGTTCCAAACTGGCCGGACCGAACCGATTTTTCGGAACGAACAGGAGCCGGAGGCGGAAGGCGCTGCGGATGTAGAGCACACAATCGACGTTGTGCTCAAGGTCGCGCGGGCCGGCAATCTCGCCTTTTTTCGTGACGTGTCCGATAAGAATGGTGACAATGCCCTGCGCCTTGGCGCTCTCGATGAACTCGTACAGAGCACGATATTTTTGGGTGGCCGTTGAAGCCAGGCCGCGGCCTTGCACCGAGTCGATCACGATGACCTGCACGCCGTGATAGTCCTGCCCGTCTGTCAGGACTCGGCGGGTCAGAAATCGGGGCAGGTTGTCGACGTCGCCCAAGGAATCGTCGATGTAATAGTTGTCGCGCAGCGCCTGCGACAAGCGGCCATTGCCACGGCCATGGATCCGCTCGACACCACGCTTGAGATCCCCAAGCCCTTGTTCGGTGGAGACGTACAGCACCTTGACGCCATGCTTGGCGAGACCGCCCGCGACTTGGTTGGCGAGCGTGCTCTTGCCGATCCCGGGCGGACCGGCGACAAGGTAGCAACCACCGCGAATTAACCCCGGGGATGCCGTCTGGGACAGCCACGGGATTGATCGCACTGGAATGATCTCGGCGACACCGTCGGGAATGTTATTTAGTGTTGGCATGCGTTATCGACCCCCGTTCCGTTGCAACAACTCCGCCTGTTGAACGCCTTGGGCCGCAACAGCCACGAGGGCCTCCAACAGCGCGCAGTCTTTGCAACCCTCACGCCCCGCCGGCGCACAGGTTAGGTCGTGAATCTCGCGAACCCGCGCGAGCAGCGGGGGAATTGCCTTCACGTTCAATGGGATTGGCAAAACCTTCGCCGTGAATCGCATCAAGAAGCCTTCGGGTTTGATCAAGTCGTCGGTGTCGGACGCAGGGAGCGCCGCCGCCGGCTCGTAGTACAACAACCCCAAGCCCGACGCGGTTCCCACGGCGGTCTGCTTCGCGATGTACGCATAGACGTTCAATTGGACCGAGTACATGGGCAGTAATTCGTCAGCCCTGTCGGTGTACCGGGCACATTTGTAGTCGCCAATAAAAAGCGAATTGTCGCGCCTTTGCAGGAGTTCGTCCGGCATGCCCGTCAACGTGATGTTGGTGGACTTGTCCACCACATTGAATTTTGACCAGTGTGGCACCTTGATGGGGACGCCGATCTCGCCAAAGCCGTCGAACCACCGCGGCACCCGTCCGTGAGTGGCAAAATGGGCCGCAGTTACTTTCTTGCTGTAGCTGTCTATCGATGAAAAAATTCCCGGAAAAATTGCGAACGGGAACTTATCGTGGCAGTGCAGCCGGACCCAAAAACATTTTGGGCAGAAATTTGCCAGGGCCAACTGGCCGAGGCTCTTCGCAGATATTTGGATGGGGTTTAACATAGATTTCTCCTATTTGGGTTGAGTTTTCGTTCCAGAACTCCTAGCATGGCCTAGAGCGTAATATAAGAACTTATATCTGTCAACAACATAATATAACTACTTATTCACTATAATGGAGACCTTCGGAGAGCGCCTTGCTCACCTAATGCGCGAACGGGGTTGGACCCAGCTTGAAACTGCGCAAAAGCTTGGGGTCAGCCAAGCGCTGGTCAGCCACTATCTTAATGGTAAACACCGCCCGCTTCCGCGCACCGTCGCGCATATTGCTGAGCGTCTCGGCGTCTCAGTCAGTGAGCTGACGGGGAAGAAGGGAGCCGCCTCATCTAAGGGGGGGCGTATCCCCGGGACGGCGGGCTTCACCGCCCCGGCCGATGCACGCATGATGGCAGCGTTGAAAAACCTGAAGAAGCGTTGGAATAGAAGTGAACGTGAGCGGGGCGCCATCCGCCACCTAGTAGCGATGTTGTTCGTGGATGACGCCGATGATGTTCTTGCTTGGTTCGACGAGCGTGCCGGTTCAGAATCCGATGGCAGGGCGGGGCAGGAGAAGTGAGCGGGACGGTCGTTGGCACTGTTTGTCAGCCCAACAACTCACTTAGTGTCGTGGAGAAATCGCTCTAGTTCTTTTATGGAGTATAACGGCCGGCCGGTCGCGCGTAACGGATGGATCAACCCCCGTTTAGTGAGGTCATCCAGCGTTCGCGGCGAAACCGAAATCGCCTCCGCGGCCTCAATTCGGTTCAACGCAAGTTTTTTTGATATTTTTTCTTCGCTCTCTAAATTGTGACCTAATTGTGAAGGAAGTAGGGTAGGGGAGCTGGCGGTGATCAGCGCGCCCGCCGCCGCTATTAATAGGGTTTTGAGCTGACCCGCCGCCACGTTTCCGGCGGCGATGTCGTTCAGCACGAGTTGAACGCGGTGTGTCGCCTCGTCAATCTGTTCGGTCAAGGGCTTGTTGTCTACGCTTTGTTTCATAAGGTATTACCACACTGGGTTTTACGTGCGTACCGATTCCCGTCAGTACGGTCTGTGGATTTGGTGTCCGAGGTGTTGGTGGACCGGTTGATCGGGATCATGTTGCGGAGCTGCGGTTCGTTGATCGCTCTCGCTGTGCTGCCATGGCTTCGCATTCGGCCAGGCTTCGACGGTGTTCAGCACGATCGAGGAGCAACTTATTGGCGATATCGCCGTCAGTAGTCCTAAACACTTGTCCATCAACGGTTCTGTAGGAGAGCAGGGATTTGCTTTTGGCGTGCTTACCAGACGGGACGATAAAGCGTGCATTGGCGTAGTAGAATTTTCCGGTGTTCACGTAGAGTGTCCAGTCGACCGTTTCCGCGCCTGTTGTTTCCACCGCCCACGCATCACGGTTTGACAATGGGCATGGTGTTAGCGCATTGCGAGCACGGTACGACTTCTTTTTAGAATCTCGCCGATGCATTAGGGGAAAGGTCATATCAATTCGTTGGGTATGTTGCTGGAACTTCACAACTGCGTGATCCCGGTGTACGTCGACTTCGCGGATCATGTACTGCAAGGCAGCCCGGCGTTCATCGAAAGTCATCTTGTCCCAGGGCGTCGTTGGCGCGGCCAGGGCGGGTGGCAGGGCGTTTAATTCCCTCATGAGATTTTCCAGTTCGGTGGTCGCCATGTCGATCGCACTTTCGAACACCTCCACGTTAACGTTGCCAGAGGCAACTTTGCGCTTCAACGCTTCAATATTTTTCTGAATTTGGTCCCGTTGAATCATGAGGGCCAGAGATTCTGGCGAATCAGATATCTTGTTGATCTTAAACGGGGCCGCGAAGAAACTGATTGCCCATTCCAGCCATTCCTCTTCCATCATGCAGAACGGCCTGCTGTCCTTGTGTTTCGATGGACATTTATACTGCGACCCAACCTTGTGTCGGCCACCAACGGAATACCGGAACAGAGAAGATGCCCGTAATGGCGACCCGCACCGGCCGCAACGCAACAGCCCGCTCAATAGGTGTGGAGTCTTCCCAATGCCCCTCATAGTTCCGCACCGCTGCTTCAACAGCTCTTGAGCCTTATGGAAAGTAGCCGGATCGATGATCGCAGAGAATAATTTGGACTTCTCCAGCTTGCCGGATTCGTCCCGCCGCATTCCAATGTATCTCTCGGCCTCCAGGATTTTACGGATGATACTAACGTGCCACTTATCGCCGAGGCCGGTTTGCTCACGGACGTTAGGGAATTGTTCGGTCAGGTGATCGGTGATCATCTGGTAAGTTTCCCCCGCAATATAGCGGTTGAAGACCTCGTGAACAATTTTCGCCCCCTCAGGATTTACCTCAATTGTGCCTGATTTCGGGCCATTGCGATACCCGACACTGTGCACGCCACAGAGTTTCATATCGTGTCGCTTGCAGTAGGCCTTACTGCCACGGATATTCTCCGTAATCTTATCCAACTCGTATTCGTCAGCAGCCGCGAGCACGTTGTACGTGAATTTCGAGCTGCCGTCCTGTGATTCTGGAAGAGTTTGATGGGTGCAAACTAGGTGGATGTCTTTGTCTTTGAAGAAGTTCCAAATCTTGATCGACAATTCCAACCCACGAACGAGGCGGTCGCGTTTTCGGCAGATAACGCCACCAACTTCACCTCGATCAATTGCGTCGATCAATCGCGTGAATGCGGGACGATATTTCTTTTGTCCTGGTTGGATCCATTGTTTAGGCGGTAATTTTCCAGAGAAATTCTCGTCAACGTATACGTGATTAGGGCTGATGGGCAGCCCGCGTTCGGCGGCCAGCCGCTCGGCGTCTTCCAGTTGGTCTTTTGATGATATCCGCTCACGCTCCTTGAACTCCCGGCTCGTGCGAACCAATATGGCATACGGCTTTTGATACTTCCTGCCATTCATAATGCATTATACAAGTTTTTTTCTTTGGCAGGATTGGGTAACAGATCCCAGAGCCATTCGCACCAAGGATGGCCCAGTGTTCGCCACGCTTCACGCGCCACGAGATGTCATTCAGGATGACGGTCTCGCCCCGGACAATGCGCAGGTTGCGGACATTCAAGACTGCTGATTTTTTTTCCCTCGGCATGACGAAAGATGGTAGCACAAGTAATGACACGAATCGGGGTCGTTGGGCCACGATCGAAGTGTCACGAAACCGTGACAGTACCCTCTTGCCAGCGGGTTTGTGGTTCGGCTATGGTGAAACAGTTATGGCGACGACGATTTTAGTGGGAGCCCAATGGGGCGACGAGGGCAAGGGCAAGATCATTGACGTGCTCACCGAACAGGCCGACCTGGTGGTGCGCTATCAGGGTGGCAATAACGCGGGGCATACAGTGGAAGTTGGCGACCAGAAGTACGTATTGCACCTGATTCCGTCCGGCATCTTGCATCCCGGCAAGATCAGCGTAATCGGCAACGGCGTCGTGGTCGATCCCGCCGCGCTGCTCGGGGAGATCGAGCATCTGCGTGGACGCGGTGTCAGCATCGACGGTAATTTTTACGTTAGCGAAACGGCGCATCTGGTGTTTCCGTATCACAAGCTACTCGACGAAATCCGCGAAGAACAGAAGGGCAAGCGGAAGATCGGCACCACCAAACGCGGCATCGGACCGGCCTACGCCGACAAGGTCGCGCGCACGGGGTTGCGGCTGGTCGATTTGCTCGCGACTGAACGGTTTTCCGAGAAACTGCGTCGAAAGATCCGGGAAAACAACGAGATCTTCAAGACCTTCGGTGCCAAGCCGCTGAGCTTCGCGAAGATCAACGAGGAGTATCAAGCCTGCGGGCGAAAGTTGCGGCCGTTTATTACAGACACGGTGACCTTGCTGAATCGCGCGGTTCGGGACGGCAAGAACATCCTCTTCGAGGGCGCGCAGGGCACGTTGCTCGACATCGATTTCGGGACGTACCCGTTCGTGACCAGTTCGAACGCCACCGCCGGCGGCGCGTGTGTTGGGACAGGAGTCCCGCCGCACAAGATCGATCGCGTGGTTGGCGTGATGAAAGCCTACACCACGCGGGTGGGGGAAGGGCCGTTTCCGACGGAATTGCTTGATGAGCAAGGTGATATGCTTCGCGAAACGGGCCGTGAATTTGGCGCGACCACCGGTCGACCGCGACGCTGCGGCTGGTTCGACGCGGTGGCGACGCGCTACTCGGTCATGGTCAATGGTATCGATGAACTGGCCGTCACGAAGCTCGATGTGCTCGACGGTTTGCCGAAGATCAAAGTGTGTGTCGCGTACAAGGCCGGTGGGAAGGTTTACGAAACTGTGCCGAACGATATTGACTTGTTGCAGCGCTGCACGCCCATGTACCAGGAGTTCGACGGCTGGCAAACATCCACAAAGCTGGCGCAGGACTTCGACCAGTTGCCCAAGCGCGCGCGCGTTTACCTGCAAAAACTCGCCCAACTCAGCGGCGCGAAACTCAGTATCGTGTCCGTTGGCGCGCGCCGGGAAGAGACGATGTTTTTGTAGGCCCGTGTTGTGGGATCGAGACGGATGACGCCACCGATAAAAAACCTCCCTCGTCACGTGGCCATCATTATGGACGGCAACGGACGCTGGGCGCGCGAGCGCGGGTTACCCCATATCGAGGGACATCGGCGCGGCGCGGAGAGCGTGCGCGAAATCGTCCGCATTTCCGGTGAACTGGGCATCGATTATCTGACGTTGTACGCGTTCTCGACGGAAAACTGGAATCGTCCCCGCGCGGAAGTCTCGGCGTTAATGCGCCTGCTCGAGTTTTATCTCAAGCAGGAGATTGCCGAACTGAACAAGAACAACGTGCGGCTCGCGGCGATTGGACGGGTGCATGAGTTGCCGGCCAGTGCGCAGAAACAGCTCGAAAAGTCCATTGCTGCGCTGAAGAAGAACACAGGCCTAACGCTGGTGCTGGCGCTGAGTTACGGCGGTCGGGCCGAGATCGTCGATGCCATACGTTCTATCGCGCGCGAAGTGAAAGCGGAACGGCTCGGTGTGGAGGGCATCGACGAGAAGGTCATTTCCCAGCATCTCTATACACGCGCCATGCCCGACCCGGACCTGTTGATTCGTACCAGCGGCGAGTTGCGCGTGAGTAATTTCCTGCTCTGGCAGATTTCCTATGCGGAGATCTATGTCACCGAAACCCTCTGGCCGGATTTCCGGAAGGCGGCGTACTTGAAAGCGCTGGAGGACTACAGTGGACGAGACCGGCGTTTTGGCCGGGTTGGTCCCGGCGGTCCTTCATGAGCACGACGCCGGCAACATCCGCCCAGGCATCCGCGACCACCTTGCCCGCTTCCCGTAGCGGGTTCCAATGGCGCTTGATCAGTTCCATCGTGCTTTGGGGGATCATGCTGTCGGTGATTTTCTGGCTGCCGCCGACGGCGCTGTATATTTTTGTGAACGTGGTCCTGGCGCGGGCGGTCTGGGAGTTTTACCGTATTTGTGAGGCCAAGGGACTCCGCACGTACAAAGTTTGGGGCGTCATCGGCACGTTGGCGCTGGTTTCGGGCAGTTGGTTTTTCTACCGGCAACCCCAGCGGTTGCAGCTTTCCTACGATTTCGATATCTTGATCCTGCTCGTTTTCGCGCTCGGTGTTTTCATTCGCCAATTTCCCCAGAAGCTGAATCCGCAGGGGATCGAAACGATGGCCGTGACGTTGTTTGGACTTATTTACGTCGCCTGGTTGGGCAATTTCATCACGCGCATTAACTTCGCCTCGCCCCACGGACGTTACTTCATCATGCTGCTGGTCGTCGTGACAAAATTCACCGACATGGGCGCGTACATCGTCGGCTCCGTCATGGGCCGGCACAAACTGATCCCGCGCATTAGCCCGAAGAAAACATGGGAGGGTACCATCGGTGGTATTGCCTTCGCCGTTGGCGGCGCCTTTCTGTGCCGCTGGGTTATGCCCGTGGAAATGGCGCAGCTGACCATCGTGCATGCAACGGTCGTTGGTCTACTTCTTGGCGTGGCGGCGGTCATTGGCGACCTCGCCGAGTCCCTGGTCAAACGCGAAGCCGGCGTCAAGGATTCCAGTACGATTCTCCCCGGACACGGCGGTTGCCTCGACATGATCGACAGCCTGCTCTTCACCGCACCCTTGCTTTATGTTTATATGAGATTGGTGCTGCGCTGATGAAACAAAAAGGCATCGTCCTGCTTGGCTGTACGGGGTCCATCGGTGTTTCGACCCAGAAGGTCGCGGCGGATTTGCCGGAGCAGATTCGTATCGTGGGGATGGCGTCGCGCGAGAATGTGGACGGGATGGAGGCGGCGATCCGCCAATTCAAGCCGCTCGCGGTGGGGATGACGGATTCTGCGAAGGCAAAGGAATTACAGGGACGTATCGGCGGCAAGATTCCCGTGCATGCGGGTGAGCGCGGGCTGGTCGAATTGGCGACGATGCCCGAGGCGGACGTTGTGCTGGTGGCTATTGTCGGCACGGCGGGACTGGAGCCGGCGCTCGCTGCGATTCGGGCAGGGAAGGATTTGGCGGTTGCGTCCAAGGAAATCCTCGTGATGGCGGGTGAGTTGGTCATGAGCGAAGCCCGCAAGCACGGTGTCAAAGTGCTACCCGTGGACAGCGAACACAGCGCAATCTTTCAATGCCTCGAAGGCCGTGAGCCGCGTGATGTGAAGCGGTTGATTCTCACTGCCTCTGGTGGGCCATTTCGGCAGACGCCGCGGGAGCAGTTTGCCAAGATCACCGTCGCGCAGGCGTTGAAGCACCCCAGTTGGAACATGGGGCAGAAGATCACGATTGATTCAGCCACGCTATTCAACAAGGGGTTGGAGATGATCGAGGCGCGGTGGCTGTTCGATGTGGAGGTGGATCGCGTGGATGTGGTGGTTCACCCCCAGAGCATCGTGCATTCGATGGTGGAATTCACAGACGGGTCGATCCTGGCGCAGTTGAGCGTGCCGGACATGCGTTATCCGATCCAGTACGCGCTCACGTGGCCGCGACGATTGCCGAATTCGATGCCGCCCACGGATCTGGCCAAAATTGGCACATTGACCTTCGAGAATCCGGATCGCGAGAAGTTCCCGTCGCTACGGCTGGCCCAAGAAGCGGGGCGAGTCGGCGGGACGATGCCGGCGGTGTTCAATGCCGCCAATGAGATTGCGGTGGCGCGGTTCGTGGGCGGACAGATAGGTTTCCTGCAGATTTTTGAGACCGTGGAGAAGGTAATGCGCGCGCATCGCACGACTGGCCGCGCAGGCTCTTCGTGGGTTGCATCACCACCATTGGGTGTTATAATAGAGGCTGACCTCTGGGCCAGAAAGGAAGCTGAACGTGCCGTTTGAAACAGTATTGAATATTGTCACGGGGATAATCTACCCCGCACTTCTGGTTCTCTTCTTTTTTGGGCTGACGATTTTTATCCACGAGCTGGGGCATTTCCTGGTGGCGAAGCGGCGCGGGATGAAGATCGAGCGCTTTTCCGTCGGGTTTGGGCCAAAGATTTGGGGTTACAAAAAAGATGGAATAGATTACCGCGTTTCCTGGTTCCCCTTCGGCGGCTATGTTGCCTTGCCGCAGATGTCCCCGATGGAAACGATTGAAGGCGAGACCGAGTCGAAGACGGATGAATTGCCGTCCGTATCCCCGAGTTCCAAGTTTCTGGTTGCGATCGCCGGTCCCCTCATGAACATCCTGTTGGCTGCGGTGTTGGCCGCGGTTCTCTGGGGGGTCGGCATGCCGACGAATCTGGCTGTCGTCGGTTGGGTCGATTCGGGCAGCCCGGAGGAACTGGCCGGTATCCGCCCTGGCGACCGCATCGTGAAGGTCAACGATAAGAAGGTGAAGACGTGGGGTCGGTTCATGGAGGTTGTGGCGTTTAGCCGTGAGCCAACAGTGCGGGTAACGGTCCAGCGAAATGGTGCCGAGCAGGAATTCCTGCTGGAAACCAAGGTGAACGAACAGTTTGGAGTCAAGATGCTTGAACACCTGTGGCCTCGCGGGCATCCATTTGCGCAGAGAGTCATCGCGGGTACGCCAGCGGAGCGCGCGGGTTTGTTGGTGGGCGACCAGTTTGTTTCAATCGAGGGGATTCCCATCTATAGCTCCGACCAATTGCGGGACTTTGTCAGCAAACGGGCTGACCTGCCGACGGAGGTCAAGGTGCTTCGCGATGGCGTGATGCAGACGCTCACAGTGGTTCCCGAGCTAAACGCCGAGGAGAAGGTTGGCCGGATGGGTGTGGAACTGGGCGATCAAATGGAAATCGCCCAGCCGGGTCCTACACCTGTGGAACAATTTGAGGACATATTGGTTTCTATGGGCAACATGGTGACGGGGCTGGCTCACTCCAAAGAGACCGGGGTGAGTGCCAAGAGCATGAGCGGGCCCGTGGGCATTCTGGGGATTTGGTGGTATGCCATCGCCAGCGGCGGGTGGCGCCAGGGATTGCATATCGCCGTGCTTCTGAACATCAACCTCGCCATTATCAATCTGTTGCCAATTCCAGTGCTGGACGGCGGGCACATCGTTTTCGCGGCCTTGGAGGCCATTCGTCGCAAGCCGTTGAGCGCCCGATTGGTGCATGCGGCTTCGGTCACGTTCGCGGTGCTTCTGATCACTTTTATGTTGTACGTTACGTACTTTGACATTCAGCGGTTTACCTTCGGACGGTTGAAAGCTACGCTGAAGTCGGATACGAAGGAGAATACGCCGGCCACGGAGCCCGCCACCCAACCATGAATTACTGTGCAAATCCATTCTTCTGGCAGCGGCGCATTACGCGCGAAGTAAAGGTCGGTCCGGTCGGCGTTGGCGGCGACAACCCGATCCGTGTCCAGACCATGTTGATTTCCGACACGATGAAGACGGAGGCTTGCGTCAACGAAGCCCTCCCGATCATCGAGGCCGGTTGCGAAATTCTTCGCATCACCGCCCCGAGCATCAATGACGCAAAGAACCTCAAAAACATCGTGGCCGAGCTTCGCCAGCGTGGCCATCTCACGCCCATCGTTGCCGACATCCATTTCGTCCCGTCCGCCGCGATGGAAGCAGCGCTCTGGTGCGAGAAAGTCCGCATCAATCCCGGCAATTACGCCGACCGCAAGAAATTCGCCACCCGCGAGTACACCGACGACCAATATGCCGAGGAATTGGAGCGCTTGGAGAAAGCCTTCACGCCGCTGGTGCTCAAATGCAAGGAACTGGGTCGTGCCATGCGCATCGGCACGAACCACGGTTCGCTTTCCGACCGCATCATGAACCGCTACGGCGACACGCCGCTCGGCATGGTGGAGAGTGCGCTGGAATTCGTCCGCTTGTGTCGCAAGTGCAACTATCACGAGATCATCCTTTCGATGAAGGCCAGCAATCCCAAGGTGATGATTGAGGCCTATCGATTACTCGTCGCACGGTTGAACGAAGAAGGCCCGGATTGGAATTACCCTTTGCACCTCGGCGTCACGGAAGCCGGAGAAGGGGAGGATGGCCGCATCAAGTCCGCCATCGGCATCGGCGCATTGCTTGAAGATGGCATCGGGGACACGGTGCGCGTTTCGCTCACCGAAGACAGCGTGCACGAAATCCCGGTTTGCCGGGAACTGGTCAAGAAGTACAACGCACTTTGGGAGCAACAACGCGTTGGGAAACTGGTTGCACCGGCGTCCCTGTCGGTCACCGAGAAGCGCGATCCATTCACCTATACGCGACGGCCCACTACGGAGTATTTCATTGGCGACTTGCGACTGCGCCTCGGCAAGGACCACCCACAACGCGTCGAACTGCCCGTGCCGTTGATCGCGCGCATCGGTGACATCCAGCGCATCACGACCGCCGAGCCGGACACCTTTGCCGAGATTCTTCAATTTCAAGTCAAGACGATGGCCGATATCGGCAAGATCGCCGCGTTGAAGCCGGAACTACGCAAACGCCACATCCATACGCCGATTGCGGTGAAACTCGATAGCGCGGAGGTGACGCTGCCGGTGACCGATGTTGCCGAGAAAATCAACGTCCCGTACAACGGCAAGGAGGATGTCGCCGCGTTGCTGATGGATGCCGTCAAGCTGACCGTCCAGTTCGACATCGAGGGTGGTTCACCGAAGCAGTTCACCAACAATTGCGCCTCGCTGGCAGGCGTGTTGAAGACGTTCCCGAAGAATCAAATAATCCTCGCTGTCGGTCACGCGGAGGGACTCGACGTGATTGCGGCGTACCGCATTCTGGCTGCCACATTGGACAGCCATGGGCTGGACCTGCCGATCCTGATACGCGACCGCGTTAGCTCCGGGCGCGCCCATCATGCGCACCAGGACGCGCTGATTCGCGCGAGCACGCACATAGGTGCGCTGTTGTGCGACGGTATTGGCGACGCCGTGGAGCTCACGGGAGAAGACGATCTGCTCAAGTCGGTAAAGCTTGCGTACAATATTTTACAAGGGGCCGGGGCGCGGACCTTCAAGACTGACTACGTGGCCTGCCCGAGTTGCGGACGTACTTTGTTTGATCTGCAAACGGTCACAGCGGGAATCAAGTCGCGTACGGCGCATCTAAAGGGCGTGAAGATCGCCGTGATGGGTTGCATCGTCAATGGCCCTGGTGAGATGGCCGACGCGGATTTTGGTTATGTGGGCACCGCTCCGGGCAAGATCTCGCTTTGGGTGGGCAAGACGCAGGTGAAGCAACACATTCCCGAAGAGCAAGCGGTGGACGAATTGATTGCGCTGATCAAAGAGCACGGTAAGTGGATCGAGCCACCGGTGAAGACTGAACCGAAAGAAGTTGTGCTCAGCGCACGTTAGAGAAAGGGAGATATGAAACAATTTATCACGCTCACAGTCCTGGGTTTTCTGGCGCTCAACACGGGTGCATTCGCCGAGGTGGGATGGGGGCACGACTACAACGCGGCCCTGGAAACGGCGAAGAAGGACAAGAAATTGGTAATGGTAGATTTGTACACGGACTGGTGCGGCTGGTGCAAGAAGCTCGACAAGGACACGTACAGCGACAAGGACGTTGAAGCCAAGCTGACCAAGGATTTTGTCGCGGTCAAAGTGAATCCCGAAAAGAGCCAGCGGGACGCGAAACTGTCCCAGGATTTTGGCACGACGGGTTATCCGCACATTGTCTTCGTGGATGCCAATGGCAAGAAGGTATCCGAGATCGATGGCTATCTCTCCGCGAGTCAGTTTCTCGAGCAGTTGAATAAGATCAGCGAAAAAGCGACGAAGAAGTGATACCGGGCCGGCCACAACCCTGGCAAATCCAGTCTTCCGAGATTCTCGCCGACTGCCGTATTTTTAAGGTGCGCAAGGATGTGGTCGTGAATCCCCGCACGAGTCAACCCCATGACATGTTCGTGCTCGAACAGCCGAATTGGGTCAACATCATCCCGCTCACATCCGACGAGCAGGTTGTCATGGTCGAGCAATGGCGTCACGGCTCCCGCTCAGTCCAGCTTGAGACGCCGGGCGGACTGATGGACGACGGTGAAGCACCAGACCAGTGTGGACGACGTGAGTTGCTCGAAGAGACCGGCTACGATGCGGGCAGTATCGTCCACCTCGGCACGGTCGATCCCAACCCGGCAATTCAAAATAACCGGCAGCATTACATCCTGGCCAGGGACTGCCGCAAAGTCGGCGACCCGAAGCTCGATCAAGCGGAAGACGTCACCGTGAAGTTGGTTCCGTTGGCCGCGATACCGAAGATGATCCAGGAAGGTAAAATTACGCACGGGATTGTAATCGGCGGGTTTTATTGGTTAAACCTATATCGTCAAGAGCATGCCTGAGCTTGTTACCAAACTGAACGAGATGATGGCCGACGAATGGGCCTGCGTCCGCACGTTGCGTCGCGCCGAGTCGGTTTGCGATGATCCCGGTCAACTCGAAGTGATCAAGCGCGTGCGCAAGGATTGCAGCATCAACTGCGTCAGCCTCGCCAATACCATCCGTGGTTTGGGTGGTCGACCGACCGATATTCCCAGTGCGCGCTTCTCCCTGAAGCTCGCCGATGAATCGCTGGCTGATTGTCTCGGCCTCGCCCAATCCGCCCAGGAGCATCTGGTGGCCGAGATTGACACGGTGATCGATGAGCCCGAAATCAAACCCTGGCGCGAGCCGCTTTCGCTCGTCCGCGAACTTCACGTCACGGACATCCGCTGGCTGAAGTCGGCGATGGCCGGCTAATAGACCATCGTGGCGAAGACGGGATGCTCTTTGAGGCGTTCACGGCCTTTGAGGAAGGACAATTCAATCAGGAAGTCAATCTCAGCGATGGTAGCGCCCAGTTGTTGAACCAACGTCGCCGCGGCCATGGCGGTGCCTCCCGTGGCGAGCAGGTCGTCGACAATAATGACGTTGTCGCCTTTCTTGAGCGCATCGATGTGCATCTCGCTGGTCTCGCTGCCATATTCAAGCGTGTAGCTGGTCACGACCGTCTTATAAGGCAGCTTGCCTTTTTTACGGACAGGCACAAAACCCACACCCAGCTTATAGGCGACCGCGCCTGCGAAAATGAATCCGCGCGCGTCGATGCCGACGACCGCATCGATCTTCTTGCCCTTGTGGCGGTCCGCAAACGAGTCCACCGCGATACGAAACAAGCGACCGTCGCGCAGGATGGGGGTGATGTCCTTGAACAGGATTCCCTTGATTGGAAAATCGGGCACGTCGCGGACAGCGGCTTTCAATTCGTCATACATGGTTGCGGATTACCTCAAGGGACTAATTCCGTGAGACAGATTTCGGCCGGTCCTGCTTTTCCATTACGCGTCGAAGCTTGTTCAACGCGATATTTTGAATCTGGCGCACGCGTTCGCGGGTGACCTTGAACTTCCGGCCCACGTCTTCGAGCGTCTTCGGTTTGTTACCATCGAGGCCAAAGCGCAGCGTCAGGATCTCCGCCTCACGTGGTTCCAATTCCTCCAGGATGTCCCGTACGTCCTGCCGCAGCGTCTTGTCGCGCAGCAGTTCAAACGGGCTCAACGCATTCTCGTCGCCAACGATTTCGCTGAATTCCGTCGCGTCATCCTCGCCAATGGGCGCATCGAGACTGGCGGGACGAATACTAATGGTCCGCAACTGCGCGACTTTTGCCCGCGGGATCCCGAGCACGTCGGCCAATTCCTGGTCGGTCGGCTCGCGTCCCAAGCGTTCGCTGAGCTTGTGGCCGGCCCGCTTCATCTTGCTGATCTTGTCAACGAGATGCACCGGCAGGCGAATGGTCTTCGACTGATTTGCCAGCGCGCGCTTGATCGACTGCTTGATCCACCACGCGGCGTAGGTCGAGAGCTTGCCGCCTTTCTTGGGATCGAAGCGCTCGACCGCTTTCATCAAGCCGATGTTGCCTTCGCTGATGAGATCGAGCAGCGGCAGGCCGTAATTCGAATAGTCATGGGCGATCTTGACCACGAGCCGGAGGTTGGCCTTGATCATGTCCGCGCGCGCCTGCTTGTCGCCCTTCTTGATGCGCGCCGCCAGGCGGATCTCATCCTTGGGAGTCAGCAGCGCAATCTGCCCGATCTCGCGCAGATAAATCTTGATCCCGTTTTCACTTTCCTGGTTGCGGTCGATTACCATGGTCCTCTTTGGCTGGCAACGAAGCTATGCGGTCACTTTGCGCGACGCAAGAACTTTCAAACTGGATTCGCGACTGCATCGACCACCAAGTATTAGATGTCTCAAGAGCATGTTTGTTTCAAAGCACTAGTCGGGCCATAAAAAACAGGCCGGGGATTCCCCCGGCCTGCAATTGTTTTCCTAATTCTTGCGAACGTATCTGAGCTAGCGCTTGCCATCCTTCGCTTCCTTGAGAACCGCTTGCGCCGCTGCGAGCCGTGCTATCGGAACGCGGAACGGGCTGCAGCTCACATAGGTAAGGCCGAGGCGATGGCAAAACTCCACCGAACTCGGATCGCCGCCGTGCTCGCCGCAGATGCCGAGCTTGATGTCAGGCCGCGTCTGGCGGCCCTTCGCGACCGCGATCTTCATCAATTCGCCCACGCCCCGTTGGTCGATGGAGGCAAAGGGGTTCGCCTTCACGATCTCCAATTCCTGGTACGCCGGCAGGAAGCTGCCCGAGTCGTCCCGGCTCATGCCAAGCGTTGTCTGCGTCAGGTCGTTCGTGCCGAAGCTGAAGAACTGCGCTGTCTCTGCGATCTCGTCCGCCGTGAGCGCACCGCGCGGGACTTCGATCATTGTGCCGACCAAATAATTCAACTTCACCTTCTTCTCCTTCTGCACTTCTGCCGCAACGCGATGGACCACCGCAACCTGCAAGTCCAATTCCCGCTTGAATCCGACGAGCGGGATCATGATCTCGGGTTTCACCTTGATGCCCTGCTTCTGCACTTCCGCCGCGGCTTCCAACACCGCGCGCGACTGCATTTCGCTGATCTCCTCATGCACGATCCCCAACCGGCACCCTCGGAAACCAAGCATCGGGTTGAACTCGTGCAGCTCTTTCACGCGCTGTTTGATCCGCTCGACCGGCACACCCATCTTGCTGGCGAGATCTTTTTGCGCCGCGTCGTCGTTCGGCAGGAATTCATGCAACGGCGGATCGAGGAAACGGATCGTGGCGGGGTGACCCTTCAATTCCTTAAACATGCCGATGAAATCCTCGCGCTGATACGGCAGGATTTTCGCGAGCGCTTTCTTGCGGTCCGCGACATTGTTGGCGAGGATCATCTCGCGCATCGCGTCGATGCGATTACCCTCGAAGAACATGTGCTCGGTCCGGCACAAGCCGATCCCCGTCGCGCCGAACGCGATGGCGTTGGCTGTCTGCTCCGGGTTGTCAGCGTTGGTGCGCACCTGCAACTTCGCGACTTTCCCGCACCAGTCCATCAGCTTCTTGAAGTTCTGGAACGTCCGGCTCTCCTTCGCATCCAGCGACTTCTCCACCAATACCTGGACGACTTCCGACGCCGCTGTCTTGATCTGGCCCGCATATACTTCGCCCGCCGTGCCATTGATCGAGAAGAAATCACCCTCTTTATAGGTGCTGCCATCCACGGTCACGGTCTTGGCTGTGTAATCAATCTGTAACGCCGCTGCGCCGCACACGCAGACCTTGCCCATCTGCCGGGCAACGAGCGCCGCATGGGAACTCACGCCGCCCTTCGCCGTGAGAATACCTTCCGCGGCGATCATCCCACGCAAATCCTCGGGGGAAGTTTCGTTGCGGACCAGCAGTACCTTTTCGCCGCGCCCGGCCGCTTCCACCACGCGGTCAGCGTTGAGGTAAATCTTGCCTGATGCCGCACCGGGACCTGCCGGCAATCCCTTCGCAATGCATTTCGCCGCCTTGACCGCCGCTCGGTCGAAAATCGGCGCGAGCACCTGGTCGAGCTGGTCGGCTGGGACGCGTTGGATGGCTGTCTTCCAGTCGATTAATTTCTCCTTCTCCATTTCGATTGCGAACCGCACCGCCGCGATGCCCGTGCGCTTGCCATTACGGGTCTGAAGCATGAAGACCTTCCCGTCTTCGATGGTAAACTCAAAATCCTGCACGTCCTTGAAGTGCCGTTCGAGCTTCTGGCGAATCCCTTCCAGCTCGGTGTACGCCTTGGGCATCTCTTTTGCCAACTGCGCCACTGGCTCCGGTGTGCGCACGCCGGCGACGACGTCCTCGCCCTGCGCGTTGATGAGGAATTCTCCGTAAAACACCTTCTCGCCCGTGGCCGGGTCGCGCGTGAATGCGACACCCGAGCCGGATTTCTCGCCGGTATTTCCATAAACCATCGCCTGCACGTTGACCGCCGTGCCCCATTCCGCGGGAATGCCGTATTTGCGGCGATAAACAATCGCGCGGTCGTTCATCCACGAACCAAACACCGCGCCGACCGAACCCCACAACTGTTTCCACGGGTCCTGCGGGAATTCTTTGCCTGTCCGCTCGTGGATCAGCTTCTTGAACCGCGCGACGAGTTCCTTCAAATCATTCGCGCTCAGCTTCGTGTCTTCAATGTCCGCGTGATGACGCTCGTGCTTGAGTTTCTCGATCACCACTTCAAACGGTTCATGGTCTTCGCCCGCGCGCTTCTGCACGCCCATGACCACATCACCGTACATCTGCACGAACCGCCGGTAGCAGTCCCACGCGAACCGCTCGTTATTACTGTAGCGGGCGAGAGCGAGCACCGTCTGGTCGTTCAATCCCAGGTTCAAAATCGTGTCCATCATGCCCGGCATCGAATCGCGCGCGCCGGAGCGGACCGACACGAGCAACGGCTTGTCCATGCTGTTGAACTTTTTCCCGAGCGCGTTTTCCAAAAACGTCACGCCGTTTTTCACCTGCGCTTCGAGCGCCTGCGGATACGTCCGTTTGTTCTGGTAGTAGTACGTGCACACTTCCGTGGTGATGGTGAACCCCGGCGGCACTGGCAACCCGATGCGGGTCATCTCCGCCAGGTTCGCCCCCTTGCCGCCCAGCAGCGGTTTCATCTTCCCATCGCCGTCAGCCCTGCCATTCCCAAATAAATAAACGTACTTCGCAGTCTTCTTACCGGATTTCTTCAATTTTTTAATAGCCACGTGCATGGAATCCTCTCAAGAGTTTTCTCCCGCCCAAGGGCGGAATCTGACCAGCCTCCAACGAAACGGGGAGAAACTTCGCACGGCGACTCTAACAAAAACGCCCCCCCTGTCAACGCCCGTTTCGGCGCAGCGTGTGTCACATGCCGTTGGTAGGGCGCGACCGCTGGGCGCGCCGTTCTGCTCCGCCAGAATTGTAGGGCGAGCGGCCCGCTCGCCGTTCCTCTTTCGCAGGTAATAGACGTCTCCAACCAGCCAAAACGCCTCCAAAATCCCTTCCCGGTGGGTTCGTTTTGGAAAACGAACCCACCTGCAAACGCTTCTGCAAACGGCATAAGCCTCTGAAAATAAGGGTAATACATTGAAAAATCCCCGAGAGTAAATTGGGTTCGTTTCGCAGAAACGTATATGGGCCCCGAGCTGCACACAGCGGCGGCCCCCGGTAGCGCCACACCTGCCCGTGTCTTCTTGATCGACCGCTACGCTGCGGCGTTCCACCTGTTTTCTTTTCAAGAAAGACCATACCGCCAACTATATCATTATCGGAATACGATGTCCAGAGCCTCATGCTAGCCGCCTTGCAAAACGGGCACATTGAAGCCGTAACCCAATGCCACCACCCGCCCGGCAAGCCTCTTATTACCTTGCTTCGGCACGGCTGGAAAGCTAGCATGACAGCGAGCGCGAGGCTTGGCTTCATCCCCAAGTGATTTGCGACCATCGGGGCCGAAAGGACTGTTATGCGCCGAATGCGACGCGGTTACTCGATTGCGGGATTTCTCGTCTGGCTTGCGCTTGGTTCTCAACCCTCCGAGGCACAGTACACCGCCAATTTCCAGACCAACATTGTTGATGGAACGGCCAGTGGCGGGTTCAATTACATCGTGGGTTCGAACACTTTCGCTGACGTGCTGCTGATCCGAAACAAAGGGTCGGTGAACGATAACAGTGGCTATGTGGGCTACGAGGTTGGCAGCAGCAACAATACCGTGGTGATTACCGGCAGCGGCTCCGTTTGGCAGAACGGCTTCTTCTTCACCGATCATCTCTATATTGGTTATTCCGGCGCCGGCAACAGCGTCATCATCAGTAATCGTGGTTCGCTCTACGTCCCATCTATTTCCACCGTGGTCGGCGTCAACGCGAGCAGCAGCAACAACAGCGTGTTGGTCACGGGCAGCGCGTCGGTCTGGACCAACGGTTCGGGGAACCAGACCATCGGTGGGAGAGGCGGTGGGAACAGTCTGGTGATCAGCAATGGCGGCGCGGTTATCGGCAGCAGTGGCAGCTATTGCACGATCGGCCAGTCGTCCAGTTGGAACCGGGTCACGATCACGGGCACGGGATCGACCTGGCAGACTTCATATACGCTGTATGTGGGCGGACCTGGGAACAATTCTCTGACTGTGGCCAACGGTGGCACATTGTACGCGGAATTCTGCGTGGTGGGGTATGGGTTTCTATCCGGCGGCGGCAGCAACACGGCATGGGTCACCGGGGGCGGGTCTGTCTGGAGCAACAACTTCCTCATCGTCGGCTGGAACGCCGGTGGAAACAACCTCGTGGTCAGCAACGGCGGCCTGGCTGTCTGCAGCACTCTCACCGCGGGAGAAAACGCCGGGAATGGTAATCAACTCGTCGTGACCGGAACCGGATCGGTTCTCAGGGTGAACGGGGGCATGCTGCTGGGAAGCTCCGGCACCGGGAGCGGCTTGGGGATCAGCGATGGAGCCCAGGTGATCGATGGAGGCGCTACGATTGGCAATGGCTCGACGAGTAATCGCGTCACGGTGCTGTCGAGCGGCAGTTGGTACAGCGGCATGCTGCAGGTTGGTGTCGGATCCGCTAATTCTGTTCTGGTGAGCAACGGGATTGTCAGCGCTTCGAATCTGGTCGTGGGCGTGGGCTCGACGACCTGTGACAATGTTCTCGAGTTGGATAATGGCTATGTCTTTGCCACCAATGCGACCCACGATGCGGTATTGGAGGTGCGTTATGGTTCGCTCATTCTCAATGGCGGCACGCTGCAGGCCGATACTCTGGCGATCATGAACCCATGTGCTTCGTTCATTCACACCGGCGGCACGGCGATCTTCGGCAGCGTGGTTCTCGACCCGAATTTATTTCGTATCGTGTCCGTCACGCGGCAGGGGAACGACATGCTCATCACGTGGATGATGGGACCCGGTGCGACCAACACATTGCAAGCCACTGCGGGTGATGGAAACGGCGGGTATAAGACCAACGGCTTCACCGACATCTTTGTCGTAACGAACAACACGGCTATCGGCACCGTCACCAACTATCTCGACATCGGCGCGGCCACAAACACTCCCTCGCGTTATTATCGCGCGCGGCTCGTGCCGTGATGCACAACAATCATTGAGGAATGGGCAGTCCACGCAGAATCGCAGGTTGTCGTCATCCTTGGCGCAGGCCTCGCCAAATCGCGATTGACCGTGGAAACGCTCCGCCTTACAATGCCCGCGCTTACACGGACATGGGGCGATTTACCTCAAACGGCACAACGTCAAAAAAGGCAATAGTTTTATGATCAAGATCGCCAAATCCCTCGCTGGTCTCTGTGCCTGCTTCTGGCTGGCGCATCCCGCACTGGCCTGGGATGCCGAAGGCCACATGGTCGTGGCCCAAATCGCCTACAATCACCTCGATGCCGCCGTAAAGGCCAAATGCGACGCCCTCATCGCGGTGCCGGTCTATCACTCGACTTCGGCGAATAGCAATTTTGTGACTGCCGCCGTTTGGGCCGACGATATTAAAAGTTTCACGTCGGCGTACAGCGACTCGCACTACATCGATATCCCCATCAGCCTCGATGGTTTCCCGACCAACAGTGTTGTCAACGACCCGTCCAATGTCGTCGTGGCGATTCGTTCTTCCATTACCACGTTACAGGACCCGACGCAGAGCCTCAGCAACCAGGCCGTCGCCTTGCGCTTTCTGCTCCACTTTTGCGGTGATATCACACAGCCGCTCCATTGTTCCACAGGCGTGACGACCAACCTGCCCGCCGGCGATGCCGGCGGCAACAGTTTCAACATCACCGGCACGTGGAACAACCTCCATTCTCTCTGGGACTCCGGCGGCGGCTATCTGACCGATTCCGTTGCTCGGCCCTTCACTACCCCCAGCCAGGCCATTATCGTCAATAAGGCCGCAGCCGTCGAAGCCGCCTACCCGTACAGCGCCAGTGTCGGCTCGATTCCCGACCCGGCGACCTGGTCTACGGATAGCTGGCAACTCGCGATGAGCGTTGCGTACGTTGGGATCACGAATGGCACTTCTCCCACAGCCAGCTACCTCGCGACCGCTCAAAACACCACCGTCCAGCGTATGGCCATCGGCGGACAGCGCCTCGCCAAATTGCTCAGTACCATCTACGTGACCAATGCGCCGCCCTTGATCTCGGCGACTGCCACCAATAATAATTTCGCCCTTTCATGGGCTACCGTTACCGGAAGAATCTACCGCGTTCAATGGAAGCAGGATCTCACCAACGCTGCGTGGACCGACCTGACCGATATCTCCGTTTCCAATACGTCAGCAATATTCACCGACCCGGTTCTGCAGCCCCAGCGATTCTACCATCTCATTGTGGTGAACTGAAGCCCGCCATCCACAAAAACCGTACTTGACTCGCTTCCAAGCGAGTGTTCTACTGGCTTCAGAGTCCGAAGCGAAAGTCGATGTTTTCCCCGTTTGGCCAGTCGTTTGAAATGACGGTGTTGGGCCAGCTCTCCCAATCCCTGTCATAGAACAGGCACCTGAAGCAACCAACTGCCTGCGGAAGCAGGCACATAAGGAGAAGCCATGAAAAGCCCTGCCCACAGAATCACATTGATCTCAACCTTCGCAACCTTGCTGTGCTTGGTTACCGTCGCCCTGCCGCACACAGCCTTGGCTTACGATGCTTCGGCGGACTTTTCCACCAGCGTAAACCCCAATAGCGTCTGGAGCTACGGCTGGTCGACGACCCTCGGCTCGGCCTTTAGTCTGGATACGAGCAATTCCACCGCTGCCTACGGACTCACCGGCCTCGGTGGTTGGTTCAGCGGCCAGAGTGCGGAGGGCGTTCCGGACGTCCTGCGCAATAACACCGCGAGCCCGATCCTTCTGGCTCCCTTTACCAATTTCCAACCCGGACAACTGACGTTGAATATGTTTCAGACCACGTATTCCATCGTTCGTTGGACAGCCCCTTCAACCGGGCAATTTAGTATCGCCGCCACGTTTTCCGCCGTCAGTACGATTGGCGGCACAACCGACGTGCACATTCAGACAAATGGGGTCTCGATATTCGATTCAGCCATAAACGGTTTCCCCAGCCCGACATCCTTTACGGGAACTGTGAGCGTCGTGTCCGGGGAGCACATCGATTTTGCCGTGGGCTTTGGGAGCAACGGGAACGATCATGAAGATACCACGGCCCTCGCCGCAACGATTGTGGCCGTGCCCGAACCAGGCACACTCGCTCTTGTGGGCGCAGCCATCGGCGGTCTGCTCTCGCTCCGTTTCCTGAAGAGGAAATAATCGCATAGCGAAGAACGGTTGATTACCGTGGAGGCGAGAGGGTCATAGTGGTCAATTGAGTTCGGCGGCGGCTTGCCGCGTCGCCAGGACTCGAATTCCAACCACCATCGCTATTTCGCTTTGGCCGTGTACCGTACCCGGATGGAGAACCTTGTCGCCTCGGTGGTCAGGGCCGTCTGCGAGTAATAAACTGTCTGGTTCGGTGAAATCGTCATCGTCTGCCAGGCCGCTTCGCTTCCCGTTTCACTGTACAGCACCCGGCCCGCGTCATTCATCCACAACGTTTGCACCTGGATCTGCAGGTTTTCATCGTCCACCCGGTTTCGCAGCCCAACCTGGACACGCATACGATTGGCCGCATCACGGTCCACCAGTACCGGCTTGTCCACCGCCAGTGTTCGTGTCAGGTCGTAGTTCAATAACACAACCGACACACCCGCTGCCGCGGGGCTGTCCGGGTTGGCCACGGCCACATACGCGCCTTCGGGTGCCTTGCAACCTGCCAGCATGAACACCATCCCGACGGTCACCAAGAGTTCCTGTAGTTTCACAATC
>Ga0206960_1008_pt1 | contig 60988 bp, 63 predicted proteins | sample Alteio_BWOrgHeat_29_FD_153255 | JGI IMG/M metagenome (GOLD analysis project Ga0206960, IMG submission 153255) | Enriched cells from forest soil in Barre Woods Harvard Forest LTER site, Petersham, Massachusetts, United States -... | ecosystem: Environmental > Terrestrial > Soil > Temperate forest >... | reverse complement strand
TTTTATCGAAGTCAGAGAATTTAACACGGTTTCAAAGTCATTTGTTCATGACGGTTTTGTGTTACCGGTCGGAAAAGATCATTATTCGAGTTTTGCGTGGCTGAATGAGAATGAGATTTTATTCGTCCATAGCTTTGATTCGACAGATATCTCAGATGCCAAATACGGTACCACTGTGCGTCTTTGGCATCGGGGCGAACCCATTAAAAACTCAAAAGAAATTTATAGAACGAGCCAGAAACACAGAGGCCCTCGAGTTACAACCTTCCAAAGGTCAGAGGGTAACGCCACCCTCTTGAGCGATTGGACATCTTTTCAAGTCTCAAAAAAGTATTGGTTAAATAAGGATTATACCCTGTCTGAGATTGATCTTCCTGAAACCGACGTTGTTGAGACCCTTTTCTCGAAACAAGTGATCATTTACCTTCACGAACCACTGAAAGCTCATGGAAAAGTTTTTAAAGCAGGATCGTATATTTCTTATCCGATTGGCTTTCCTGAAAAGGTTCAGGTGGTTTTAGAGCCCGACCCCCACTCTTCAATTGAGAGCTGGTCGGTCACTGAAAATTCGATCTTTTTTAAAATCATTCGAGATGTTCAAAGCGAACTTCATCAGCTGACGTTCAAAAGTGAAAAATGGCATGACCGGCCCTTACCCTTACCTCACTTTGGGGACATCGCTCACATGGACTCTAGTGCGTTTGGTAGTGATTTATTTTTTACCTTTGAGTCTTTCACCATTCCCCCCACTCTTTTCAATATAGAGAAAGGCAGACTCAAAAAACTTGTAAGCTCACCTGAATTCTTTAAGTCTTCTGCTTACACTACAAAGCAGTTATGGACGGCAAGCCCTGATGGAACGCGAGTGCCCTATTTCATCATTCACAAAAGGGGAATGCAATTAGACCACAGCCACCCCACGGTCATGTATGGATATGGAGCTGCAAATGACTCGAACCTACCCTTTTATCTCGCTGAAGTCGGAAAGATTTGGCTCGATAAAGGAGGAATCTACGTGGATACCACCCTTCGTGGCGGCGGTGAATTTGGCCCCACTTGGTATCAAGCGGCGCTGAAAGAAAAAAAGAAAAAAACTTTTGAAGACTTTGAAGCCATTGCCGATGACGTGATTAAAAGAGGTTATACGTCTCATCAAAAACTAGGCGCCTATGGTGGCAGCTGGGGTGGTCTACTCATGGCCGCTGTTTCGGTGCGCGATCCGAAGCGATTTAAGGCTATCGTTTCAGATGTTCCGATGACCGATATGTTGCGCTATCCGAAATTGGGAATTGGCGCGAGCTGGATGTCTGAATTTGGTGATCCAACTGACCCTAAATTTAGAAAAGCACTTTTAGAGTATTCCCCTTATCACAATGTTCAGCCACGCGTGCAGTACCCACCGCTCCTATTCTTAGGTGCAACCGATGAAGACCGATGCGGGCCCGGGCACTGGCGAAAAATGGCAGCTCGCCTGCAAGAGTATGGAAACAATGTACTCTTATTTGAAAAGGCAGAGGGCGGACACGGATCTGGAACAAACCCCGATGCAAAAGCCACCGAACGAGCGATGGAATTCACTTTTTTACATCAAAATCTATTTTAATCAGTGCAATTCGCTGGGATTGAACTTCTGAATCATCTCAACGACGCCTTTGATGAGCACATCGTCGGTCTCAAACACATCATCGATGTGTGAGCATGACATCAAAAAGCCGGCGATCTCTTGAGCAATGTCACGAATCGGTTTTTGAAAATAAAGACCATTGAGTTCGTTTTCGCCCAACTTTTGCTTGGTCATTTTCAGAGCGGATTTGAATTGATCGGATTCAGTCATTTCGCTTTCAACCAAAGCTTCTGCTTTGATGTGAAGCTTCTCGATGACTTTTTCACGAAGGTCTTCGTCTGAAAGAATGGCTCCGTGCAATCGCATGTAAAGAGATTCCCAGACTTCTTGTCGAAGGCGTGGTGAAAACTCGATTTGCTTTTGGTTTTCAAGACGGGTGATCACCTGTTTGCAAAGTGACTTCACTGTATCTTTACGGGTCATTTCGAAATCTCCCAACCCAGTTTTTTTAACGCCTTGCGAAATAACGTTTCTACGGGCGTCGACATCTCTGGAATTTTAAACAGCTTTCCCGCCCACACTATCAGAAGCGCACCGAAAACCACAACACTGAACGTTAGGATAACGCGCGATAAGAGATGATTTGATAGAGAATTCGGCAAAAAAAGCTCCATTTGGCGATACAAAAAAAGTACGGCACTGCCCATGACGCATGAGATTAAGAGTACCCCGAAAGTGAACCGACTCAGTTTGAGCAGGCCCAATCGATGCTCGGTTCTCGGGGCCATCATACGTTCGAATGCAATCAGCAGAAAAAGACCATTGAGAACAGCTGTAATCGAAGTTCCTAAAGCCAAACCCCAAAAACCAAAACGCTTCACCATCAGTAAGTTGAGGCCTAGGTTCAAAAAAACAGAAAGGGCACTCGAGATGACCGGAATTTTAGTGTTCTCCATGGCGTAAAAAACGGGGGCCAACACCTTCACCGCCGAATAAGCGGTTAATCCGATCGAGTATGCCACTAAAGCCCGAGCTGTTGACTGAGTATCGAGCGCCGAAAATCGACCATGCTGAAAAATCATCGCGATAATAGGCACACTGAGAAATGCCAGACCCGCTGAAGCCGGTAAGTTGATGGCTATCACTTGTCTCAGGCTTTCTCGAACTGACGAAACCGCTTGGCCATAGTCACGTCCCACCCAATGTCGAGAAAACAGCGGAAGCGTTGCCGTCGCGAACGAAACACCAAATACACCAATCGGAAACTGCATGAGCCTAAACGCATAGTTCAGCCACGAAACCGCGCCCGTACCGGCTGATGTCGCAAGCATGCTGTTGACCAAAATATTAATCTGAGTTGCAGCTAAACCCAGAGTTCCGGGAACGAGTAAAATCAGCATTCGTCGAAGATCGGGGTCTTGATGCCAATCAGGATCTTTGATTTCTCGCTTAGGCCAGAAGTAACCTTTTTTATAGAGCAGCGGCAGTTGAGAAAAAGCTTGAGCAATGCCACCCGCAACGACACCGATCGCCATGCCTTCAATGGGGTGTCGGCCAAACTTAGGCATCACCCAAGTCAGAGCAACGCCGACTAAAATCGAAACAATATTAAAGAGTGCCGAAGAAAAGGCCGGAATAAAAAAAGCCTGACAGGCATTCAAAACACCCATGAATGCTGCAGATAATGCGACCAGCGGAAAGTATGGAAAAATTTGTCGAGTCAGCTTTACCGTAAGTTCGAATTTTCCGGGTACAGCGTGAAACGCAGAAGCATAAAGATTGACTAGCCACGGGGCAGAGACAATGCCGATGACTGTAATAATACTCACACCCCAGCCGAGCACACGAAAAACCAGGCCTGCCACGCGCCAAGCATCCCGCTCACCACGTTCGCTACGCACGCGGACGAAAGTCGGAATAAACGCCGAGCTCATCGCGCCTTCAGCAAAAAGATCTCGAAGCAGATTCGGAATTCGAAAGGCGATATTAAAAGCATCGGTCGCAACCCCTGCACCGAAAAGATAAGCAAAAACTTGTTCGCGTACGAGACCACAAATGCGGCTAATAAAAGTAGCCAAACCCATCAGCCCTGCGGCGCGAAGAATTTGTGACATGGGTTAGAGTTTGACCCCAAACGTTTTTTCAATCCAACGATCAATGGCTGAATCGATTTTGCCTTTAAACGGAAGCAGCATGAAACTCATCTCGCCCTCAAGGCGAAGTAAACCATCTGTGCATTGCAGGGTGGCTTTCACAACTTTAGCATCAAGCCGAAAACTGCATTGGGCTGGATTCGGAGTGAGCGTGTATGATTGCCCAACAGTGAGCTTTTTCATTAAAGAATCGAGCTCACGCTCGACGAGGCTGTACAATTCTTTTGCTGATTTTCCAGGAAGTTTTGCTTCGCGACGGTATGCGGGCATGATTGAGATCCTCTAACTATTAGAATTTTTTGGAGGTGTTTCTTTGACTCGTTTGAGGCCGCCCAAAGGTTGTCCGAGACACACCCAATCTCCGGGTTTTACGTTCCAGCTCTCAATTTTAACATCAATCGGAACGGCATGGGGAACCAAAAGCTGAAGAGATTCGAGCAGAAGTAAAGTTTCATGGGCCGGTGCAACGGTGCCTTCACGAAATAGAATTGAATGCACTTTACCATTCGCGAGTGCGTAAAGTTTGCTTGGAGTACCTTTTTCCCAACGACGAACAGCGACCCACCACGGACCCAGACGAACTTGCCAACGTTCTTCGGTCAACGGGTAAGCTGAGACCCGAATTTTTTCACCGCTGGCTAATTTTAGTAAACCACTTGCCCCACGTCGTCCCTGTAAAATGGTGTGTTGAGGGGTTCCTTCCCAATTTACTTTTATAGATGAGGCATCAATTTTCAAGCCTGATGCAGTCCAAGCCGTTGCGCTCTCACCCAAGGGCAAGCAAATCGCTACAGCCGCTTGTAGGATTTCAAGGGGCGGTCGAACGAGTGGAATAAATTCTTCGTCTACAAAACTCGCATGATAAATACCCTCTTTCACCCAAGGGTGCTGAGCGAGTTCGTATAAAAATCTTTCGTTGGTGTGTAACGATCCAGAAATCCAGATTTTTGAAAGCACGTCTTCAGTGAATTGAAGAGCACCCAAGCGATTGCGCCCACCGACCCAGAGCAATCCGATCAATCCATCAGATGAAGGGCGAACTTCTTGGCCCTTTTCGACAGCCCAATCGAGTTCGGCAGCACCGGCAAGAGAACGCCAGTGTGTTTCTTCTGAAATTTCGTGAATCACACCCGGCTGTGGAATCTGAAGCACGGGATCTTCTGAGTGAATACGTACTGAGAGACCGACACTCCATTCTTTCTCAGGTGCACGCTTCGGTTTGGGGTTTGCGCTGCTCTGTCTCAAAGCTGCGAGCTGCCAAGCAACCGCTGAAGTGCCGGCCACTCGCTCCCATAAATGAAAACCAGTATTGAGACGGCAGAGCCCTTCAATCACATAAGCGCGATCACCTTCGACCAGATATTCGAGTTCGCCCAAACCCACATATGAACATTGATCAGCCAATTGTTTTGTCCACTGCTTGAGACGAGTTTCCATCGCAGGATCAATAAAGTTCGAAGGGCAGATTTCCATCAATTTGCGAAAACGGTACTGAAGCGAAGCATCGACGATCGGAAGGAACTCCATCGAGCCATCTGCAAACCGAACGAAGGGGTGAATGACATAACGAGCGCCTTCTAAATAGCGCTCCGGAAACAAAATCGCCTCACCAAATCGGCTGCGCAGCTGCTCAAGCCAAAGCGGCAAGTTTTTTTCCATGTCTTGAAAGCTATGGATCACGCGCACACCAATGCCGGCACCGCCTCCACGAATCGCTTTCAGTACGAACGGAAATTTCATTGTCTCGGGATGTTTTTGAATCAAGGCTTCGACTTCTCGAACCGTTTGAATCGGGTCAAAGCTCAAAACCAGGTGAGGTACTTTTGCTTTTTCAGCTTCGAGCAAGAGATTCAACTTATTACTGAAGAGCGAAACAATGCGAACCGGTGGGCTCACCAAATCGAGACCGAGCTCTTGGCACAAGAGGGGTAATTCTGTTCGATCAGCCCAGGCACTCACACCGGGGTGAACCAATCCGCCGCCGCCGGTCGACTTGCTATACTCGCTCAGAAAAAATCGCAACCGATCATAGGCGTCGTAGTCGGTGGGCAAAGGCAGGTGAACCCCTGTGCGCCATGAAAACATGTTCTCGAGTTCGGGCTCTAACCCCTCGGCCTGTAAACCATCGGCCACACGCTTGCCCACACAGGCATTGCCGAGAACGAGTGCCTTTCCAGATTTTACGAGTGTGTTTTGAGCAAGTCCGGCGCGTATCACGTAAGCGTTAAAACTCCTTCAGTTTGGGCCTCGAAGCAGGTATCAAATGCCTGTGCGTATTCCGCTCGAACTAGCCAAGGCTTTTGATGCCACCTTTGAAGACAAAACCGCTCGGTTTCTATCTTCTCAAGGGTGGATTGAAAACGACCAAGCCCTGTCTTCGAATCGATTCTTGGCCCGCTCTATTCTTCCTCATCTTGAGAAATTATCCCAGCTTTTCAATCGCTTGAATGAAGATTCTAAGGACAAGAAAAAAGAGACAAAAGGCCTCGACGGAAGCTATTGGAAGAGCTCTTCACACCCCAGAAATCTGAAACTCGCGTACTTTCTTGGCTTTATGCCGCCCAACCTTGTTCGAGCCGCCGCCATCTGGAGCGAACTGCATCGACTCGGTTACCGCTGGCCACACCCTGAGACCCCCCTTCGAGCCATCGATTTCGGGGCAGGCCCCGCCACCTTGATGTGCGGATTGGCTGCCGCAGAAAAATTCTCGCCCGTCGGGCTACCCACCCAAGGCAACTGGGCCTTAATCGAACGAGACGCCGAGGTCTTAGAATTGGGTCAAGCCTGGGCCTCTTACTACTGCTCAGAAATTTTAAATCGACCGGCTTGGGAAATCCGTCCCTTTCGTCGCATCATCAAATGGGATGAAGAACTATTACCGAAAGCAGCACCACGCTTTCAACTCTGGACCCAGAGCTTCGCGCTCAACGAAGGCTGGGATGACGTGCCTCTCGGCGAACTCGCTCGAAACTTTCTCGACGCCTGGAAAAATCACGTCGAACCCGATGGGTTAATCATCTGGATCGAACCGGCGCTTAAAGTGCAATCTCGAAAACTGCTTGAGATCAGAAAAGCGCTGATCGCATCGGGAGAAGTGCAAGTGCTCTTGCCATGCCTGGGTCACCAAACCTGTGGAGCATTCGAGAACCCCGAAGACTGGTGCCATGAAGACGTCACCTGGTGGCGCCCCCCTTATCTAAAAAAACTGGATCAGATGGCGGGGCTGGATCGAAAGTCTTTGCCTTTTAGTTACCTCGTACTCACACGCAGCCGAAAACCTCGTGAAGAAATTTTGCCTGGGCTTGCGGGCACAAACGCCAAACAAACAGAACGACTGGTCAGCCCCTCTCACTATGAAGGGCGCGATCAAGAGTTCTACATGTGTGGTCAAAGCGGCAAACGCCGTGCTCGCATTCGACACGAAGAAGAATTCGAGCGTGGCGATATTTTACTCGATGCAGAATCTCGCGGTGACCCGGCACAGGTGAGAATCGAAAGCATTCGAAAAAAATTATGATAGAATCATCACATGAACTCTTTAAAAGTTTATCTCACTCTTTTTGTGAGCCTACTTTTTTCTTCGGCGTGTATTCCCTCCAAAATTGAAACAGAAAAAATCACGCTAGAATGGGTATCGTCTCTGTCAGGGCTGAATGGAACTTTTGACCACGACTCTTCAACCTTTAAAGCAACCCTGGATCGATCAAATCTGAACGTTACAGTAGACGGTGTACACATCACCGCAGCTCTGGGTTTACAAGCCTGGGTGTCTCTCACGGGTACAAAATCGCGCGCGGTGCTTTTAGGCGATTTTCCTCTCAAAGAAGCCGAAGTGAGCGGCGCCTTGCGTACTTTGGTCGATGCGGGGTTAAGCGTCACTTCGCTTCACAATCGTTTTCTTTTAGATTCTCCTCGTGTTTTTTCACTTCACTTTGAAGCGATCGGAAATGCTGAAACCCTTGCAAAAATGATGAGCACCGTCTTCAAGGCACTCTCTGAGAATCACTTCTCGGCTCCTTTGAAACACGAAAATAAAAATCTTGAACCCTCTAAAAGCACCCTGGATCCAAAACAGCTTGAAACCCTGCTCTGGAAAGGGCAATTCACCGATGGAGTTTACAGGGTAAGCCTAGGCCGCGGAACAATACTCGGTAATTTAAAAGTAGGAGAATCTACGGGTGCTGAAAGCTGGGCAGCCTTTGCAGGAAGTCGAGAATATGCAGTAGTCAATGGTGACATCGCAACTCTTGAATTTGAAATTCCTTTCGTACTGAAAGACTTACTCAAGGCAGGCATTCAGATCACTTCGATTCATACTCATATGACTCAAGAAAAACCGAGACTCGTTTTTATCCATTTCTGGGGCACTGGACCGATCGAGGTTCTCGCCCAGGGTGTCAAAGCCGCGATTTGGGAAAAAGAACACTTTCAGGCTCAGTAGTCGTCAAGATCTCAACACTGGAACGCCCATCTCAATAAAGATAAAATAAAAATGATGGGATCAAATCAAATGAAAATTAAAACTCTGACTTTAGGTCTGTGTGTGGGTTTATTTTTATCTGCTTGTGCGACCCCACAAAGCAGCAGAAGAATTGCCGCCGAAAACACGAGCGTAAGCGCAAACTACCCAGCCCCAGGTGTCTATATCGGCTCAGAAAACCCGGTGATCGCTCTTTTATATGCCGCTCAAAATAGCATCGATATTGAAATCTACACGATGGGTGACCCCGGCGTGCTTCAGGCTTTGCGAGATGCGCTCACTCGACATGTCAAAGTTCGAGTGATTGAGGATCCAAGCCCAGCGGCTATGGTCTGTGATGTCTTTGGGCAAGCGAGCCAAGATCCAGACTGTGCTTCACAACAAAAGCTCGTTCAAGAAGTCAATCAGGCAGGCACACCCGAAGGTCGAGCCCCTGGCAGCACCTTCATTCCTTTCGACAAAACAAAACTTTGTGCAAAGCCAGGCGGAAGGTGTTTCGAGCACGGAAAAATCGTCATCGCAGACCAAAAAATAATACTCATCAGTACGGGTAACTTTGATAAAGAAAATCTCTGCGACGTCAAAGCCGGAACAGACTTTTGTACCCGAGACTACAATGTCGTGACCGACGATTCAGATGTCATAAAATCTTTGAGCACGGTTTTCAGTAATGACCTTGCCGGCATCAAACTCACTTCAGATTTATTAGCAACACTCAGCCCCGAAAAAATTACAGCGAGCCCTTTTTCACGGGCACCTCTAGAAGCTTTTTTTCAAAAAGCGACAACCTTACGCATTCAAGAACAATATTTAAATGATAACGATTTTAATCAAGCCATAGTAAACCTCATGCCTTCAAAAACCTCTGCTGTTCCTGTGCCTTCTGTTTTTATCAATGTGGCTAGCCCTTGCAGTATTCCGATGACTCCACCACTTACTCAGGTTGCCGATAAAGATAAAGCGGCTGTTACAACGACCTACTCGAGCTTTGATCAGGCGAAAATCCAAACTCGAATGTTCAGCAAAAACCAGAAAATCGGAGGCCAAAATGGCTACCTCCACGCAAAAGTCATCGTCGTGAACGATCAGAAGGCTTGGGTCGGTTCGGTCAACGGATCGTCCACCTCACTTGATAATAATCGCGAGTACGGCATTTTCATCGACAACAAGGACTGGGTTTCTAAAATCATCGGCCAGATGAAGGCTGATTTTTCAGACCCACAGGCAGAGACTTGGCAAGAGTCATTGAACTGCGCAAAAGACCTCTGACCTTCAGAGTAAATCTTACACTTGCCCAGGACCTGGACGACCCGGAAAACCTGGGCGCGGTCCACGACCTGGATCTTGAGGATTTTGTGGAATCGCTGGAATTCCGTGAATCGGGCCACGGCCTCCACCCTGTTCTGGGCCTGGGATCGGACCTCCCCGATTCGGTCCACGACCTGGGTCTTGAGGATTCTGCGGAATTGCAGGAATTCCGTGAATGGGACCTTGGCCTGGACCAGGGCCAATCGGGCGATGAGGAAGACGAATGTCTCCTGGATTTCTGCTTCCGCATCTTGTCCAAGCAATGCCGAAATCTTGTTCGAGTTTTCCGTCGATCGAATCGAGAGTCATCGTACCGGCGACCTGACTTCGATCAGCGTGCATATCTGCAACTCGCACTTGAACGGCTGTACGAATTTGAATCGAAGGACGCACTTGGCAATCAAACCAAGGATGCTGCTGATCAGTGATCACACCCGCATCTGCATCGACCGTGTAATCTTGCGAAACCGGTCCGACGAATGCTGTTTGTTTGAAATCTTGTTGAGGGCCCATCGGGCCTCTGTTCATCTGATTGACGAACTGATAATTCACCGTATGGTTCGCTTGAACACCTGCAGTTAAATCAACGAATCCTCGGTATTCAGCGCTTAAAAGCGTGTAGCTCCAGCCTTGAGGAGCTTCGAGCTCAATCTCGATCTGGCAACCCGATTGATCCATCGGTGTTCCGATTGCACCCACTTGGGCTTGAAAATCGTCAAAAAGAATCGACATCGATTCAGCATCTGGGGCAAGAACCACTGAGTACTGGCCTTGAGCACAGCCCTTACCCATCGCCTGCACTTGGCGAATCTGCACCTGGTGCGGATCGAAACCGTCATCCGCGCTTGCAACGAGCGATAGAAGACTGGCAACAAGTGCTGCGAAGACCAAACCACTGTATACGTGTTCTAAAGTGACTCTTTTCATTTTGCCCCCCGGTTGCGGTGTCGGTTGGACACCGCCGTTAAAACTCCCGCACCCCATTTAGCAATATGCAGGCCAAAATCATGGGTTCTAAAAAGGAAGAAGGGCCGCCCCTCCCGAGACGACCCCTCTGTTCAGACCTTTAGACTGTGAAAATTCCGTTGTGATCTCGTGAGCTAATTACACCGCTTCCATTGGAGCTGGTAAATAATCCCAGCCTTAAGGTCGATACTATCAACAGACGATTGCGCATCTTGAGACAGATCTGGGTTGCGGACGACCACACTCGAGTTTGATCTGAGAATGACATCTTTACCGCAAGCTGACCAAATCAGAGCGGTGGCCACGAGCTCGTGGCTGATGAGGTAATCTTCAGACAAGGGTCCTGTGAACCGTTGGGTGTCACGAGGTCCTTGTGAACCCGCGAAGAAATATTCGACACTAAAGTCATTTGTAGCGCCGGCAGGTAGGTCATTGAACCCACGGTAATCGACGCCGATCAGAGAAACGCTAAAACCTTGTGGCACATGGACCGGAATCGCAACGTTACAGGTTTTGCGATCTAAGGTTTTATTATTCGATGAACCTGCTTCAGCAGCATAATTATCGAACAAAATACTGAGGCTTTTGTTGTCTGGACTCAAAACAGTCGAAGCCGAACCTCCAGGACAACCGCTTCCCCCATATGCAGGCGTTCCGAGACGGATATCATCTGCGAGTGCTCCAGAAAGATTCAGAGCAAGACCTAGAACAAGAGAACTCATTGAACCAAGAACCATTACTGACTTTTTCATATTCCCCCCTAATGGAATTAAGATTTAGAGACTCACGAACCACGCGGACCCTTAGAGCAAGGTCGGTGCCAGCGTGAACTGCATTCAGAATGCAGAAGAAGCTGGATTCGAGGTGCGCTTAGCAAAGTGGTAGGATTTTGACACCATGGCGCGGTGAGTCATGGTATCAACATGGATTGATTTCGTATTTCTTTGTGGTCAACTCTAAGGTCTATGAACCCATTCCAACTAACTCTACTCGTTACATCACTTCTATTGAACAACGCATTAGCCGCAGGTGCGGCTGAATTTCCGATTTATTTTGAGTCTGAATCTACTGTTCATAATTTGGTGACGATGACGACGAATTCTAAAGAGTGGCACTTCGATTCGAAGACCATGCGAATCGATACCACGTTGAAAAATAACTTCGGCACATTTCAAAGCAGCACCATCACGATGAACGGAACGACCTATCACCTCAATCACGACAAAAAGACGATGATGTCACGACCGATGACACGAGAAGAAAAAACAACGGCTGTACATGAATTCTCTGAAGCTTCAATAAACGCTGCCGGAATGAAATTCATCGAAGAAAAAACATTTGAAGGGCAGCCCTGTAAACTCTATGGCGGTAATATTATTAGACCCGCTGCTCAGAACAATGATGGCTTCGGTAACATTTTTTGGATTCGTAAAAGCGACAATCGCCTCATTAGACAAGAAATGAAAATGGGGGAAAATTCGACGACAACCACGAATTACCGAAAAATCAGTACTGACCCCGCACTGTTTAATCGATCGCTGCTGGTTTTGCCGATTGGGTATAATAGAACCGAAAAATAAAACTGAGAAGTAGGTCGATTAATTCGGATACTTCAAATAATAGATATCGCGCAAGTTACGACACTTCTCTTCGAGATCGAGGCCGTAACCCACGAGAAACTGGTCGTCGATCTTCTTACCGACATATTTAACCGGAACATCGACTACTCGTTTCGAAGATTTATCAAGCAAAGTCAAAACTTCGCAAGACTTCGGCTGGGCGCTCTTTAGGCGCTCATATAAAAACTTCAATGAGCGACCGGTATCGATGATCTCTTCGATGATCAAGACGTGCTTGTTTCGAACATCGAGTTGAATGTCTTTGAGAAGGCTAACAGTACCGACTGATCCGCGACCCTTGCCATGACTCGTCAAGCGAACGAAATCGACTTTGACTTCAACGTCTTCAATGAGACGAATCAGGTCGGCCACGAAAACAATGGCGCCTTTCAAAACGGGAACCAAGATCAACTCTTCACCCTTATAGTCAGCATTGATTCGGTTCGCGAGCGATTGAACGGCCGCTTCGATTTCGTGTCGGTTGAGGTATTTTGTGAAATTTTTATTATCCAGCATTGTTTCCTACTGTCGTTTGAACGGTAGCTTCGACTAGTCTATCGCCAGCTTTTTTGTTAGTTTCAGTCTCGGGGATTCTGCGATAGCTTGCTTCTTCAATGCCACTCACTGAATCTTTGAAATTTTTGAATGCTTTACCTAGGGTGTGACCCAGTTCCGGCAAACGGCGGGGGCCGAAAATGAGAAGCACGATACCTAAAAGTAAGAGGTGTTCACCAGAAATGCCAAACATCTCGGGTTTATATAGGGGTGCTGCTTTCGTGTCAATCTGCGTGGGTTTTTGGGTGGTTTGGAACCTTCCAGCTCTTGTAGAAGCCGATCCAGTGCACCCAAAGACCGACGATGCTTATCAAGCGGTCACAGGCGATAGTAGCGAAGAAGACCGGGCTCGCTGGGATGCATTTTATAGCTCCAATAACTATGTCTACGGTAAAGATCCTTCAGAATTCTTGAAGGCCAATATCAGCCTCTTACCTGTGGGCCGAGCTCTCGACATCGCCATGGGTGAAGGCCGTAACGCGGTGTTTCTCGCCAAAAAAGGGTTCAAAGTTGAAGGCGTCGATATCTCTGATGTGGCACTCAGAAAAGCGCGACGCCTAGCCCGCGAACAAAATGTGACCATTAAGACCATCAATGCTGACCTCAAAAAATACCAGGTCACCCCGGGCGCTTACGACGTGATTATCAACATCGATTTTCTTGAAAGAAATCTCTACCAGCAAATAAAAAACGGTCTGAAATCGGGCGGTGTAGTCGTCTTTGAAAACGATACAGATGACCAACTTCAAAACCCGAGTGGCAAATCCATGAGTCGTGAATACCTGCTTCGCAAAGGCGAATTGAAAGAAGTCTTCAAAGATTTCAAAATTATTTTCGACCGCGAGACCAATGATGGCAAGAGAGCGGTTGCTAGGTTTATTGCGCGGAAGCCGTGAGAGTGTGCTTCGTTTAATAATCTCTCAGTTATTTCTGACCATAACTGAGATTATTCGTCCTTAGTTTTAAGTCCGATAATCCTCTTTCTAGGGACAGACTTGAAGTTCCAATCTGGAACCTCAAGTTTTTGGAATTTTGATTTCTAGTTCACAGGGAGCAATTTGAGTGCCAGGAGTTTCTACCAATAAAGAATGGCACATAAATCAGGTGTTTTTGAGAGCTAAATTTTTAGAAATATTTCGTAATGTGGCGAGTCAGCTCTTGGGAGATTGAGAAGATCCCAGATTGTCTTTAGGTATTACTTTTATGGTGGACGTTACACTCCAGCCACAAAAGGGCTTGCAAAGACCGGTCATTCGTACGAACTTTAAGCCACTTTAGGGGGAATATATGAAATACTTATTATGTTTACTGATCGCATGTTCATCCATCTGTTCTTTTGCTCAAAGCATGGGTTCCTGGAAGGAGCTCTCATCAAGTTACGAACGCGCCAACACTGCTCAAGAGTTCATTTTGTTACAGAAAAAATATCCAGAAACTTTCTCAAAATATGACCCTTCTTCAGTAAAATCGGCAGAAATTACGATTACGAAATACCAATATGAGGGTGAGACCACATGCATGGCCAATGATCCAAGACTAACGCATCTAAGCAAATCTTACGATATTTGTTTCGAGACTGGCTCAAATAGCGCTTCATGCATGCAGGGTGCCGAATCCATACCTGCACCCTTTGATCCTTGCTCACCATAATTTAGATTGTTGAACGGATAGTAGTCCCTGGCCAAAAATAATTTCTCAAATGGCACTTCTTTCCGATAAAACTCAGCGTCGACAATTTCATGTTATTTCCAGTAGAGATCGCCCTATTAAGTTGGCGCGATTTGAGATGATGCTAGTAATAACATTCAAATCGACAGACTGAGCGATTGTAGCATCGCATCGAGAACAAGGACATCGGTGTCATAATTTTTTGCATCTGAATCCAGAACAATTTGAAAGAGCAATGTGGTTCCATTACCCGACGGCTTTAGCAGCATCGCCGATTTTCTATAGGCAACAGTGCCATCTGCCAGGGCCCCTTTGCCCGTCCGTATCCGCCAGTTATTTCCGTTTATCTTCTCTTCCTTCCAATCATCTATTTTTAAGTGTGACTTGAGATCAGCATCATTTACGCGCAGGGTGCGTATCGCGACGGCGCGGATTAGCTTGGTGCCGGGCACTTGGGGAGGCTCAATATAAACTTCGTACTGATCCTTACCATTCCGTAAATTCCAGCTCTTTGAGTAAAGAAGTGTTTTTATTCCCATGCTAGAGTTGGAGTAGTGGCTGCTTTGGTCTCCTGTAAAGTTTTTGTAATTGAGGCCGAAACTCAAACAAATGACGCCGCAAAGCGCTGGAATAAATTTTCTTAGCTTGCTGTTGTGAGAAATTCCCAGCAACCGAACAAGAAGGGACCCTAATGCTCCCCCAATGCTAAAACCGATGGCGCCAATTATGATTGTATCCATAAGCTAATTTTCCAGCAGAAGGCATAAAATTACTAGCCGGATTTTGAAACATAGAAATCGAGGTGAAATGCCGGACCCATTGTTGCTGTCTCCGCAGCTATTCACAGGAAATATCTCCACTCACCCATCCCCCCAAATCTCTATGGAAGATTGGCCATTCTTTCTGGATAAAAATATTCATAATTCTTAGAAAAAATCGGCTCGTATCACGCTGATCTACCGATTTTCTTTCACAAGCTTATTCTCAATCAAATCACAAGTCGTCTGGATGCCGTCTACAGTGTCTTTGGGTCTTTTGACAAAAACTCCTGACGCCGGCGAAACCAATCGATCCAGTGCTCGTGCTAATTTACGAGGCGTCAGCGATCGAAACGGAATACAAAGTCCAGCCCGAAGCCTTTGAACGTGATAGCCATTGTCAAATTGGTCAAAAGCGAGCGGGGCAACCAAAATAGGCTTATTTGAAGCCAGTGCCCGCGCGACGGTTCCGATTCCGCCATGAGTGATGATCGCCGCGCCCATTAAAAACACTTCATGAAAGGGAGCAGACTCGATGACTTTAAAGTTCTCGTTGATCGTCACGACGCCTTTACCTTTGATCGAAGCAGAGATCATGAGGCCTTTTCTGTTGAGGATCTTGCACGCTCCAGAAAAAAGCGCGACCTGTGCCTCGTAGTCCTGAACCATTCCAGAACCCATTGTGAACAGAAGCGGGCTCTCATTCATGAAGGCGCGAATCTCAAACCGGTCTATCCATTCGCCTTCTTTGCCCTGTGGACCGTCGTAATTCACAAAACCCGTTCTCACAGTTTGTTTGGGCCAATCGGGTTTCATGGGGCAGTACCACTCGGGCCAGAGATCTAACATCAACGGTACGGAGTACCTCCACCTCGCAATGATATCGGTGAGGGGTTTGAGACCTTCTTTTTTTCGAAGGTCATTGAATGGGAGCAGGCAAGCATTGAGCACTTTGAGACGCTGCTGCAGCAAAAACGCTCTCCCCGGTTTGCCAACCAGTTTAAAGAGAATGTTTTTGAAGGAAGTATCTTTGGGCGGATCGATGAGACTAAAATGACTAAAGGGATGAAGAAAAACACTCGCCGTGGGGATCTTGAGCTTCTCTCGCGCTAAGAGCCCACCGATCATAATGTTATTGCAAATCAAAACACAGGGCTGCTTTTTGACCTGATTTTCAATCGCATGAAAGGCTTTTTCTGCAGTGCCGACTACTGTCTCTCTCAAATAAATTTTGAGGCCTTCGAGGGGCTTCCAAATATCAGGATGATTGAAAATGCGTTCATGTTCTTCGCGAGTTTGGACGGCTTCAAATTCCATTCCTTCGGATTCACAAAACTCTCGGTGGTCCTCTGAGCTCAAGATGAGCGGAGCTGGGTAACCTCTCTTCTTAAGTTCAATGGCCAGACCCAGAAAAGGGCAGAGGTCGCCTTTGGTTCCTAAGGTGAGGAATATAAACTTCGTCTTCATGATCTACGCTTCCGCCAACAACCCCCGCACGACAACCGAAGCCATCTGCAGACCCGCAGCACCCGTTACAAAACCCGCATTGCCCCAGATCATGTTACGGCTGTCGCAATTAAAGAACTCGTTCTCGCCCTGCGGGCAAACGCAGCGAAAACCTTTGCCGCCATCATAGTGCAAATCTACAGGCTTACGTGGGTGCTCTATAGAATAGACCGCTGGAATCCCAAACTTACCTTTGCCTTCAGACGGAAAGCCGTATTTCTGTCGAAGAATCAAGCGTACATCTCTCGCTAAGGGGTCGACTGAAGTTTCTGAAAGATCTGACACGCGAATCTGTGAGGGATCCAGGCGCCCTCCGCTTCCCATACACGAAACAAGAGGAATTTTATTCGAATGACAGTAATGAATCAGGTGGCACTTCGACGTCACACTGTCGATCGCATCGATCACGTAATCAGGTTTGCGTGAAAAAATCTCTGCGGCTGTTTTTTCATTATAAAATTTTACTAAAATATTCGCCTTGAGCTGCGGGTTAATCTTTTGCAGGCGCTCGCCCATGACTTCGGCTTTCTGCTTGCCGACCAATCCACCTAAAGCATGCAGCTGCCGATTAAAATTAGTGATGCAGATTTCATCGAAGTCGATCAAAGTCACTTCGCCCACCCCCGAACGCACGATCGACTCGGCAGCGAAAGAACCCACGCCGCCTAAGCCTAAAATCATGACGTGAGCGTTCATCAATCGCCTCATGCCTTCATCGCCAATCAGACGCCCCATGCGATCGAAGCGCCGGTGCATGCGATAAGTCTCGAGCTCACTTTCGGTCATCAGTTCCAAGAGAAAACTCCTAAAAGATTCTGCCGACATTGACTCAGAAGAGTCTCGGCTTTTTCGGATCGGATTTGCGCACAAATCTCAGCGACTTTCAATAGCGATAAGGGGCTATGAAGTTCTCCGTGGTGATGAAAGGGTGGCTGGTCCGGAGCATCTGTTTCTAATACGAGGCATTCTTTAGGGCATTCCCGAATCACATGGTGAAGAGTCTGCGCTTCAGGGTAAGTCGCCCGTGCTCCGACAGAAATTAAAAAGCCGAGATCCATGTACCTTTGAGCCTGTTCCCAAGAACCCGAAAAAGAATGCACTAAACCGCGTGCCTTAAACGGACCCTTGGCTTTGAGGATCTTCAATGCCTCTTCATGGGCCTGCACAATGTGAAGCACTAAAGGTTTAGAGGCTTGCTTTGCAATCAGAAGTTGCTCTTGAAAAGCCCAAGTCTGAGGTTCTTCGCTTTTCTTACGACGGTCGCGCGCAAAATCGAGACCCGTTTCACCCACAGCTGAGATTTGAGCGGTGTCGCGTCTCAACTCTGTCAGTGCTTCTTCAATCACGTCTTCAGCATCGCATTGATCAAGAGGAGCGATTTTTCCGCTCACAACATCGTCTACCCACCAGGGGTGTGCTCCAAAACAAAGCCCAATCGCTTCGGGATTATTTTTTTTCAGCTGAATTTGCCTCACCCACTCTTCGGGTGAAATACCCCCGAGCAAAAACTGCGCTATACCCTGATCACGGCACTCTTTTAAAATACGATCGGCGTCTAGAAAAACTCGGGTGTCTGTGAGGTGACAGTGGGCATCGATCCACTGAAAATGTGAACTCATTGTTTATTCCTTCGGCTTACAAACCATACGAATAGCTCGCGCCAATTGCTTGGTGACTCGATCTTCTTCTTCGCCTTTTCTTTTGACAATGTACACATCGGCCATACAAGTACGAGTCGGATAAGGAGAAGGCCTTCTCATCAGACGATACTCTTCTTTATATCGAGCATTGTGCTCAGCCACAACAAAGAGTGGAAAAAAACCTGCTGCACGGCCTTGGCGACAAAGCTCCAAAGCTGTTTCCATGAGCGTCACTCGGTAACGCACACGTCGCGGATAAGCGTCTTCAGGCCAACCATCTAAGCCTCGCACGCGCGTCGGAGTACCAGTCAGTGGCATGACGGGCACGACAAAGGGTAATTTCATCTGCTCAACACCCGGAAAAGCCGTCTTCAAAGCAAACACACCCATCTGAATCGAACAGACTTTTAAGTATTCCACTTCAGGCATGGGTACTGGCATGTATGTAATGCCAATGTCGACCTGACCTTCGATCAGTTTTCGCTCGAGCTCGCCTGGTAAAACTTCGTGAAACACAAGCGGGCGCTCGTTCCAATCCAGATTCTTGAGAAAGCTTAATGCATAAGTTGAAAAAACTTCGAAGGTCGCAATGCGAATCTCTTTATGGTGAACTTCTGATCGCTCTGTATCTTCTCTCAGTCGATCGAACGCTTGAATCAGCTCTGCGCTTTTTGTGGCCAGATTTCTGCCCTGCTTCGTAATGATAATATTACGACCTGAGCGATTGACGAGTTTCATTCCAAGGTCTGACTCTAAGAGCCGAATGGCTTTTGAAAGCGCCGGCGGTGAAATACGCAAAAGCTCAGAAGCTTTTCGCATGCTTCCCGTTTCAGCAATCGTACAAAAGTATCGAAGTTTATTGGTAACCATAAGTTACCTATTGATTACTTTAATACACTTTTAGTTTCTACTGAAATCACCTACTCACACAGATAAGGAAGGGGGTTCCAATGAAAACTAACAAACTGGGAACCAGTACTATTGCATTATTGTCTCTGACCCTAGCGTCTCTTTCTGGGCACGCCGAGTCAGAAAAAACAGCTCCAAACCACCTCACCGTGCATGAATGGGGAACATTCACCTCACTACAGGGCTCAGACGGCGTGGTTCAGCAAGGGCTTCAACATGAAGAAGAAAGTTTGCCCGCATTCGTGCATGGGCGAGATCCACTTCATGAACCGCAGCCTGGCGCTCCAGCGGGTCGCCCACCTGGCTGCCGTGGCAAGTGCTTAGAATTCGGCACACTGGCAAACACTCCGTTAGCAGTGACCCAAAAAATGGAAACGCCCGTGCTCTATTTTTATTCAAATGCGGCTCAGCACGTAGATATCGGAGTCAGATTTCCACAAGGAATCATCTCGCAATATTATCCAAACCCGGTCGATTTTAGTCCGGCGATTGGAGGGGTTTCAAGTCTCTCGGGTGGCAGCGTAAAGTTTTCGGTCGACGTCGTGAAAAATGCGATCACTCCACCCGTGGTTGAACCCACCAGCATCTATGCCCCAGCGCGAAATACAAAAGCCGATTCGGTCGTATCAGGTTCAGAATCTGAGCGGATGATCTTCTACCGCGGTGTCGGTAATTTTATCGCAGCGACGCAGGTCACTTCAAAAGAGGGCGGAATTCAAATTCACAACACGGGCAATGAACGCTTGTCAGCTGTGTTTTTACTCAATGTAACACAAGACGGCGGATCGATCCTGCCTCTCGGTGGTTTGGCCGGACAAGGCAATCTCAATGTGGGTGCATCTGAAGTCAGCCGACTCCAAGGTCACAGCTCACCCTTCTCAAGCCTTCTGCCCTTTGCTGGGGGTCTCTTGAAAAAAGCACTGGAAAGCTCTGGTCTCTATGCAGACGAATCACAGGCCATGGTCGATACGTGGAAACGTAGCTACTTCAAGAATCCAGGACTGCGAGTGATTTATATCCTGTCTCGAGAAGAAACCGATCGAATCTTGCCGATCAGCGTTCAACCGCAGCCCGACTCACTCGTTCGTACACTCGTAGGTAGAATCGAAGTGGTACTCGATACTGAAGAGCAAGCTCTACTGAAAGCCATTCATGAGCAGAAAGAGCAGTTCGATGTCTCTACTCTTGGCCGATTTGGTGAGGCTAAACTAAGGCGCCTCGCACAGATTACGCCTGATTGGAATGAGCAGAACACCATCCAAACGTTGTTGACGAAATTCCCGTGAAACCCTGATGCGGGAAACCCGGGTTCATTCACAGTGAATGGGCTCGGGTTTTTTTATTTTAAGCCGGTACATCAGTCGCCAGCGGCTTCAACATCAATGTTTTAAGCACTTCAGAGGCAGGCAACTTGCCATCAATGATTTGGCAAACACCTTCAGTGATCGGCATGTCAATTCCACGCTTCTCAGCAAAAGCCCACACGCTTCGCGAAGTGCGCACGCCTTCAGCCGTAGAACCTAATTCTTCAAGCACTTTTGCGAGTGGTTCGCCTTTTGCCAAACGGGCACCGACTCTGTAATTTCGACTGAGATTACTACTACAGGTTGCAAGCAAATCACCAATGCCGGCTAATCCCAAAAAGGTTTCAACGGAGCCGCCCATCGCTGTGCCGAAGCGAACCATTTCAGCCAACCCGCGCGAGATGAGCAGAGCTCGCGCGTTCCATCCAAAGCCCATGGAATCTAAACAGCCCGAAGCGATCGCTAGAATATTCTTAAGAGTGCCCGCCCACTCGACACCCACGACGTCACTCACTCCGTACACTCGAAACACAGGTCCAGAAAGCACCGCTTGGCCTGCATCGATGACTTCTTTAAAAGACGAAGCAATCACCGTCGCAGCGGGTTCATTTCGAGCAATTTCATGTGCGAGGTTTGGGCCGCTCACCACACCAATGCGCGGGCAAGGCAGTTCTTCGGCTAAAATTTCTGAAATACGCTTCATTGTTCCTTGCTCAATTCCCTTGGTCGCGTGAATCAGCACTTCTTCACCCGTGAAGAAGTGGGCAAATTTCTTTGCTTGCTCGCGAGTGCCGTGCGAGGGAAGAGCCCAAATCACCATTCGAGGCTGAGCTTCAAAGACACGCTCGATTTCGGTATAAACTCTGATCTTTGGATTCAAAGTCATACCTGGAACATATTTTTTATTTGAACGAGTCGAATTCATCTCACGCGCGATTTCTTCATTGCGGATCCACACGCGAACTTCAGGGCTATTCTGCGCTGCAAGTTGCGCGAGAACCGTGCCCCAGCTTCCGCCGCCAATCACTGCAACGGGAACCTTAGACCAGAAATCCTTTGTCGTCGTACTCACCTGGAAAACCTTCTTTCTCACCCGACTCATGCTGGGTCAGCCGATAACCGGTTAGCCGGTTTCGATAATAATAGAGCAAGCTCATGTCTTCTGTGAACGCCACGCCATCTTCAATCTTCAGCGCAGAAGCATCGTGAATCGCTCCCAGACGGCGAATGCCGTCTTTTACCCACTCTTCGAGTGGGAGGTTGCGCAACTCTTCAGATAAAAACAACTCTCCCTGATCCGCAAGTCTTCTGACGCGATCGTACCAATACTGAGCTTCACTCAAAAACTTATCGTAAGGCAAAGAGCGCTGTGCTGAAGTCAGACGTAAGAAGCGATAAAGATCCATTTCAGGATATTTCTTTCGAAGAGCCATGAAAAAAGCAAACGAGACCAGTGCCGAAGTCAGCACCGTATTGTCTTTGTGAAACCGTTCAACGATCTTGCCCCCAAGCCTCTCAGTGTACTCTCGATCGCGCTGAAAGACGGGCTTCAGCTCTCCGCGAGTGGTCAACCATTTGCGTGGATCGACTGATGTTCCGTTCGGACCGATCCCCACGCCATTTTCATCAACGAGGTTTCCGAAAACATCCATGGGCTGGCCAATACGTACATAGAATGCTCCGCGGTCTTGAAAGAAACGCCAAAAGAACCGAATCGTTTTCAATAATGGCCACGGATCATCAGAGTCATTTCCGTAGAAACGGTGTTTACCGACATGAGCGAGGTAATCATCAATCAGTGACGAGGCTTCGAGCACGAAGTGATAACTCATCACCATCGGAACGATGTAAATATTTGAATTGGGTTTATCGTCGCGCAGGTTTTCAATTTGCGCCTGAAGGCCGGTGCCCAAAAGCCCTAATTTAAGTTTCGACTCAATCGCGCCACTTCGTGCTCGGCCTCCTCCCGGAAAGAAAATGCTATGCACGCCCTGTTTTAAAATCTGCGTTGAGTAATTTTTCAGCGTGGCCTTATAAAGCGCACTGCCTTTTTGACGATCAACGGTATAAGCGCCTAAATTGCCCATTAAGAAACTAAAAACTGGATTGGTGAAGAGATTCAAACCCGCGCCATAACTGAACGGAGGCAAGCGCATCAAATGGATGACGTAGCCCACCAGCATGCTGTCAATATTGCTCTGATGGGTGGGAACAAGCAGAACGGTGCCCTTCTTTGAGAGCCGCTGTAGCTTTTCAACTTCGCCTAAAATTTTCAAATGAGGTGCAAGAGACTGAGTCTGCCCCCAAGGCATAAACCGGCGCACACTCGCCGCATTGAGCAACCAATTGAACATCAAAGGCAGGGCATGGGTCGCAAATTCATAAACCTTGGGATTAAAATGCCCGCCGATTTCTTCAGCATAATGAGAAAGAACCTGATCGAGAATTTTATGGCGATCGACTTCTGCCTTCGTCTTTCGCAGCTCACCCCTCACCATTCGCCAAATCTGCTGGTCATTCTTTCTTCGTTTGTAGGTAAAAAAATAGCTCGGGCTCAACTTCGAGGCTCGATGAAGGCGAACGCGCTCTAGGTACATCGACTCTTCGAGTAAAACGTCGGCTTGTTCTGGGCTGATTTCACCCAAGGTGCGATGGATGACTGACTTTAAAGTTTCAGAGCGATATTGATTAAAGTGAGTGAGCGGACCGTCTACCATGGGCAGCCGTTCAAATTTGACGGACGCAGGAGTTTTTTCTAAAGGCGTCTTTTCTAAAGATGTGCCTGGTTTTTCACTGATGTCGCTCATCAAATGGGCCCAGCAATTTTTTTCAAAGCTCCTTCGAGCTCTCCTAGCTTGCTCAAGACTTCTTGCTCTCGCGCCTTCTCTTTATTGACGAGTTCGGCAGGTGCTTTTGAAATGAAGTCTTGTCTCGAAAGTTTTCCGCGCACATGCCCAAGATCTCCATTGAGTCTTTCAATCTCTTTCTTAAGACGAGTCACCTCGCCCTGTACATCCACTAGGCCCTCAAGCTTTACTCTGAGATCAATGGGCGGCTGCTTGAGCGGAATCACAGCCTCAAGACCTGCGTCGACATTTTTCGACTTCTGCTCTGACTCTGAATAACGTTCGAGACCCGAAATGCCCGTGAGTGAGATGATTTTCTGCGCATTGATCTGAATAAACGAATGTGCCGGAGAAGACTGCGGGTGATAGCGCACGATAAAAGCGACTTTAGGTGAAATTCGATTCTCACCTCTGAAATTACGCACGGCTTCGATCACATTCTTGAGAGCTTGAACGGTCACTTCAGCTTGCTCGTCTCGAAATGCGGCCACCGGATCTGGAAATTTTTGAACCATCAGCAACTCAACGGGCTTGCGGCCCGCATGTTCGCGTGCAGTGGTTGTTCCCTTTTCTTTCCAAGGAAGTGAAGCCCAGAGTTCTTCTGTGACAAAGGGAACGATCGGATGCATGAGGCGCAATACACGCTCAAGTACATAATGGTACGTAATCAAAGTTTGCTCACGCACTTCTGGGCTGTCTTTCACGAGTACTTTCGTAAATTCGATGTACCAGTCGCAGAACTCGCCCCAGACAAAATCATAGAGCACCTGTGTAGACTCATTGATCTCGAAATTCTGAAAACCCTTTTCAACTTGTTCACAAACAGACTGCAGTCGTGAAATCACCCAGCGATTGATGGGCTCAAGTTCGATTCGATTATCAAGGAGCCATTTTTCGGCTCCTTGCTTAGGCTCTTTGATGGGGCCGCCTGCTTGAGGTTCCCATTGTAAGTGAAAAAACTTCACAGCATTCCAAAGTTTATTACAAAACGCTCGGTAGCCTTCCACTCGATCGACTGAAAGCTTGACGTCTCGGCCCTGGCCCGCCATGACCGCTAAAGTGAAACGTAACGGATCAGCGCCATGTTGATCAATCAGCACAAGCGGATCAATGACGTTGCCCTTCGACTTCGACATCTTCTCACCTTTTTCGTCTCGAACCATGGCGTGCAGGTAAACTTTATGAAAGGGCACGTCTTTCATGAAATGAAGACCCATCATGATCATGCGGGCCACCCAGAAGAAAATAATATCAAAGCCTGTCTCTAAAACAGAAGTGGGGTAAAATGTTTTGAGTGCATCGGTTTTTTCTGGCCAGCCCAATGTTCCGAAAGGCCACAAGGCCGAACTAAACCACGTATCCAACACATCTTCGTCTTGCTTCAACTCTGAAGCGGGTGCTTTGCACGAGCCACACTGTTTAGGAGTCTCAGTCGAAACTGTAATCTCTTGGCAGCGGCCACAATACCAAGCCGGAATCTGATGGCCCCACCAAAGCTGACGAGAAATGCACCAATCACGAATGTTATGCATCCACTCGAAATATGTTTTTTCCCAATTCTTAGGAGTGAAGGTGATTTTACCCGTCTCCACCGCTTCGATCGCAGGTTTAGCCAAGGGTCCAATTTTTACGAACCATTGTTTTGAAATCAAAGGCTCAGCCACCGTTTCGCAACGCTGACAAAGACCCACCTTCAAAACGTGATCTTCGGTCTTTACGAGTTGACCTGCTTCTTTCAAATCGCCTACCACGCGTTCACGTGCTTCTGGAAACTTCAGGCCCGCGTACACACCACCCGCTGCAGTGATCTTGCCGTCTTTGCCCATGACCGTAACGCTCGGCAGATTGTGGCGTTTACCCAAATCGTAATCGTTGAAATCGTGAGCAGGAGTGACCTTCAAAACACCCGTGCCGAACTCGCGATCGACATACTCATCTTGAATCACTGGAATTAATCGACCTAAGAGCGGCAACTTGGCTTTCTTGCCGTGCAAATGTTTATAGCGATCATCTTCAGGGTGAATCGCAATGGCTGTGTCGCCCAATAACGTCTCAGGGCGCGTCGTTGCAATGGTTACTTTTACTTCAGTGCCGTCTTTATTCTTCAGTGCTGAACCATCGTCATTCACGATTGAATATTGAATGTGCCAGAGAAACCCTTTGCGATCGGTTGGAATAACTTCAAGATCTGAAAGCGCAGTTTGACAGCGCGGACACCAGTTGATGATGCGCTCGCCTCGGTAAATCAGATCTTCTTTATAAAGACGGGTAAAAACTTCTTTGACGGCGCGAGAAAACCCTTCATCCATCGTAAAGCGCTCGCGCTTCCAATCGAGTGAAGAGCCCATGCGTTTCAACTGAGATGTGATGAGGCTTCCGTGTTCTTCTTTCCACTTCCAAGTGCGCTTTAAAAATTCCTCGCGTCCAAGATCATGGCGAGTCAGCGGACGACCGGTCGGGCCTTTGCCTTCTTTTGCAATCGCTTTTTCAACCTGAGCTTGTGTGGCGATGCCCGCATGATCGGTACCGGGCAACCAGAGGGCGTTGTCGCCTCTCATTCGGCGCCAGCGCACTAAAATATCTTGAATGGTGTTCGTCAGCGCATGCCCCATGTGCAAAACACCTGTCACATTAGGAGGCGGAATCACGATCGTAAAACTTTTTTGCCCTGGGGCGTTTTTGTCTGACGCGTCAAAGCAGCCTTCGTCCATCCATCGCTGAGCGATGCGGGCTTCGAAGCTCTGAGGTTCAAAAGATTTATTTAAAGTAGCCATGGCAAGAGGTTTTCGAGCTTAACAGGGCTTTGGCTGTCGGGCTAGAGGGCAGTTCGGGCCTTCTTTTGGCTCTGGGTATAGAGGACTAAAGCACCCACATACAGCAGAGCCACCCCTTGCCGGGCCCAAAGGGCTCCGACTTGGCCCCAGGCAAAGCAAAATGCTGCGGTCAATGCAGCTCCGGTAAGCCCCCAGGGCAATATGACTTTCAAGAAAAACCGCTGAGTTAGGGTTCGGTAAATAAACCAGTTTTGATGCAGATTTCCAAGCGCGACCAGAACCGTCGAAACGAGCATCCAGCGAAAGAAATGATTCACAGACATCAGTTCTTCAGCGCTCCACTTCTGCTTAGACAGGTAAGCGAACAGATAAGGAGACGCAAACCAAAGAACCACGGCTTGAGCAATCACACCTGCAGCATAACCCAACCAAATTCGAACAAACCCCGGTGGAAAAGCCTGCTTCGATCCTGCCCAATCTGCTGCTTTTCGACCGAGCCAGATCGAAAAAACACTCTGAAGGGCTGTCGGAAAAGCGTGGCTGAGGTTGGCCAGTTTTAAAGCCGAAGAATAAAGACCCACAGAACGTTCTGATAAGCCGGTCCACGACAAGAAGAGCACATCGGCCGTTAAGAGCCAGTTCCAAACATTGCCTGAGAGGTGCCACCAGATCGTAAAATCTTTCATGACGTTCCAAAGAAAGTTTTTAGGCAAATCTGCTTTTGAAGACTGAGATCCAGATGCATCACTTGCCAAGCGCATTTCACGCAAGGCCTTTTGAGCTAAAAGCCTGCACAAGAGCATGGATAAAATTAAGCTAATGAAGGCAATCGCAGCAAACGTTCGCAGTTCACCTCGCGTCCATAAAGCGGCAGCGATGGTTCCAACAAAAAGCAATGTCTTCTGAAAGAAGGTGACAAAATTAAGAGCTTTCAGCTTGAGGTCTACACGCAGAAATTCTCGATCAGCGCCTGTGATTTGCGGAGCAAGCGTAATTGAAAAAGCCCAAGCGAGGGCGTAGAAGAAATCTAGACCCCGCCCTGAGGCGGCAGCAAATACGGCCGACAAAAGAATGAAGAGCGGCAACTTCAACCAAGAAAACCTTCTGAGAATACGAATACGACTCGTCAGAGAATGAGCGCCATCATTCACCCAATGGCCATAGTCTCGATAAAAAACACCCTCAGGCGAAAGAAATAAAAAAAGAGAAAGATTCACCCACGCTTGGGCGATGGCAAATACACCGAATGTTTCGGTGGGTAACACTTTCAACACCACAAGCGTTGAAAGAGCATCGAATCCGCGTGTCAGACCGTGTTCAAAAACATTCAAGAAACCATTTTGAAGCCAATTACTTTTCTTCACAGCATCTCTTTAAGTGTCTGAGTCAGCTCATCGGGTTGGATTTCTTTCATGCAACGGTGCTCAAATGCACATTCTGAAAAATGTCCGTCATCTTTATAGCAAGGAGAACAATCGGGGTTCGTACGTAAAATTCGAGCGTTCGAATTTAACAAACCCCAACTCACTTCACTCGTCGGACCAAACAGACCAACGCACGGAACTTTCAGTGCATCTGCAATGTGAAGCGGGCCTGAGTCCACTCCCACAAAAACCTGAGCTCTTCGAATCACGCCGACGAGATCAGAAATCGAAGTACGGCCGACCCAGTCGTGTAAATAAGCGTGCTTGGGTAACTCGACTTGCTCACCTGACGAACCGACGATTACCCAATGGCGGTTCGAAAGTTCTGCTTGTTGCTTCAGCCAATTTTGAAAATAGGGCCATTGCTTGAGACGAAACTCCGTTTTAGCGTTTGAGCCGCCTCCGATGTGAACGACGCCATACGAATCAGGCAATTCTTTTCGGAGCTCGTCAGAAAGTTCAAGGTGAGAGAGGTCGTCCCATTCCCAAGAAAGAGACTGAGAATAGCCAAACGCTCGCATTCCCTCTTCGATCACTTTTCGATGCGCGAGGCTTTCATGCAAACTCATGGGTGGCACCCCCACCCATCGCACTCTGAAATGACCTTCAGGTGTGTGACCCGCCATGCGTGATCGGCTCAAGCCAAAAATCGGGCCGCGCGTCATAGTCAGCAGCCAAGGCACAAACAAACCTTTGCGGTGAAGTAGGAAAATCGCGTCGTATCTTTTATGTAATTTTTTTCGAAGGGCTAAGGTTTCAGTTAAGACCGCAGCTGGACGTGCTCCGAAAAAGGCGGTCTCATCGACGGTCAGCACGCTGTCTAAATAAGGTGACCGTTCTAAAAAGGGTGAAAGTTTTTGCCCGACGATCCAATCGACTGTGGCTTCTGGAAAAACTTTTTTCAAAGCCTGTGCGGCCGGGTAAGCAAAGCTGAGGTCCCCTAATGCGGCGAGTTTAACAATCAAAAATCGAGGCGGATCTTGGAGGGGGCGCATGTTTTACTATCCTATCTGCCTTGGCCTTCAACTCAAAGAAAACCCGCTGAAGAAACCTCTATTGTTGACTTTTTAAATACGACATGGGAATAGCACCTGCGTGTGTGGAAAACTCTTCTTTTTCTTAATTTAAGCCTGGCCGTTGCACCCCAGGGTATACAAGCAGCGACGGTATCCGTGCCGGCGCCGCTTCATCTCTCTCAAACGCTGGCCTGTTCGGCACTTCTCGCCGGTCACTATGCATTCAGTGCAAATGAAGCTGATTTTTTTGATCGGCGCTCTCAAGCTATTTCAATACTTCATACTCTTAAAAAAGTTTTTCGAGAACGAGGAACAACAGCGATCGCTGAGAGAATAGACCAGATCTTACTTGCTGAACAAAACGATACAAGCATGGATGCTAAAACAGCATCTATTCAAGTCGTCACTTACTCTCCTGAAGAGACAGCTGTTCTTCTTACAATCGCGCGAGTCGCTGCTGAACACATCGCAAATACCCAATCAGCCCTTCAAAAACAGAAAAAAATCGGTCTTAGCCTTTTAGCCGGAACACTCTTGAGCACGCTCAGTACGCCACTGTGGGCCTCTACTCCTTTCCACTCAGTTGGCTTTATCTCTTTAGCTTCGCTCTGGGCTTTATCTATTGGTTCTTGGTTGAATACTGTACCTCTGCGCGAAGAACTTCACGATGGTGCTCAACTCACTTCATTTCTTGAACATGCTGAAAAAGTGATGCAAGACCCCAACGACGGGACTCCAGTGATTGAATATTTCTGGGGCAGCACGGTCACACTCGATCGAAGCTTTCTCAGTTTTCTGCAAGAAGGTGGAGAGTTGTCGATGGATACTTTCTCTGAGGCTGAAAAGAAAAACCTCCAAAGTCAGCTTTCGCGACTCTTAGGCTTTAATCGATCGGTTGATCCGATTCTGGTGAAAATCGATATGATTCTAGATCGACCCAATCAACAAGAAGTCGGACCTCACCTCACCCTCATCATTGAAACCACACAAAACAAGGAATCCTCAGGTGGAAACTCCGGAGGCGGAAAACGAAGAGACGATCAGGACGGAAAAACCGCATGGAATCCTGAACTTGTGGGAACTGAGCTGGCACCTATCAAAGTTCCTGTTGACCCCGGGCGTCGCTGAAGACCCCTTTGCCCGATACTCAGAGCATGGTATCTCCACCCCATGTCGCTAGAACCTCTTTCTGAAGTCTCTTCACCCGTCGCTACGAATCAAATGAAGGTCGAAAAATGGCCCCGTGCAGAAATTCGCGCGATCTATGAAACTCCGTTGATGGATCTGATTTACAAAGCCGCGACTGTGCATCGAGAACATCACAAAGCCAACGAAGTGCAAGTCTGCACCTTGCTCTCGATCAAAACCGGTGGATGCGCTGAAAATTGTTCTTACTGCCCTCAGTCGGCTCATTATGAAACTTCAGTCGAGCGTCAGGCTCTGCTGCCCCTCGAAGAAGTGGTCACTGCAGCTCGAACGGCAAAAACAAACGGATCGACCCGTTTCTGCATGGGTGCTGCTTGGCGCGAAGTTAAAGATAACGCCGATTTCGATCGCGTGATCGACATGGTGAAAGCCGTACACGATGAAGGCCTTGAAGTGTGCGCTACTTTAGGAATGCTGACTGAATCTCAAGCTCGAAAACTTGAAACAGCCGGACTGCATGCTTACAATCACAACGTCGACACTTCACCTGAGTACTACGGCAAGATTATCGGCACACGAAAACTCGAAGACCGTCTGCGCACACTCGAGAATGTCAGAAAAACAAAAATCACCGTCTGTTCAGGCGGAATTATCGGAATGGGCGAATCTCACGAAGACCGCATCGGAATGTTACACACACTTGCTAACCTGCCTGTGCCACCCGAGAGTGTGCCCGTCAACGCGCTCGTGCCTGTCGAAGGCACGCCGCTTGCGCAGCAAAAAAGGGTTCCAGTTTGGGAAATGGTTCGAATGATCGCAACGGCTCGCATTCTGATGCCAAAATCTAAAGTGCGCCTCTCAGCCGGAAGAACTGAAATGAGCACAGGCGACCAAGCGCTCTGTTTTTTAGCTGGTGCCAACTCTATTTTTTCTGGAGAAAAATTACTCACGACACCTAATCCGGGCACTGACGAAGATCACACGATGTTCGAACAACTCGGACTCACCGCACTCGTGCCCGATTTGAAAGGCCCTCATGCAGTTTCTGGAACGGCTTGAGAATCGGCTCGAATCACGCAAACGCGAGGGTGCTTATCGGTCTCTCAAAACCAATCCGACTCTGATTGATTTTGTTTCAAATGATTATCTCGGATTGGCTCGCGACCCTCGACTTCATGATCGAGTGCGTGAGCTTGAAAAAGACTTTTCTCAATCGAACCCGCGCGCAGCCTTACACGGATCCACCGGTTCGCGACTGCTCAGTGGTCATTCAGAACTCGCAGACCGATTAGAAAAAAGAATCGCTGCGTTTCATAAAACAGAATCAGCACTCATCTTCAATAGTGGTTACGACGCAAACCTGGGTCTGCTCTCTGTTCTCTTGCAAGAAGGCGACATCGCCCTGTACGACGAAAGTATTCACGCCTCGGCTCACGATGGCATTCGGCTGGGCCGTGCACAGAGCTTCGCCTTTCGGCACTGCGATCTTGAACATCTGGAACAGCGACTCAATCGATTAAAAACTTCAAACAACACCTGGATCATTGTCGAATCGCTCTACTCTATGGATGGCGACCTAGCCCCTCTTACCTCACTCTGTGATCTTGCCGATCGCTACGGTGCACATTTGCTCGTCGACGAGGCTCACGCGACAGGCTTATACGGTGAAAAAGGCGAGGGCTTAGTTTGTTCACTTGGATTGTCTCACCGCGTTTTTGCCCGAATTCACACCTTTGGTAAAGCTCTGGGCGTGCATGGCGCCGCTGTAGTCGGCCCCCGGGTTTTACGAGAGCTTCTCATCAACTTTTCTCGACCTTTTATCTATTCCACAGCACTTCCCCCTCACAGTTTGCTAGCCATTCACGCGTCATACGATTTCATTTCTGAAATGCAGAATGAACGAAGAAGACTACAAGGCCTGATCGCTCATTTTGCTCACGAAGCGGTTAAAATCGGCGACCCGGGTCTTGTTGCAACACCCGGCCTCATTCAACGCTGGATCATTCCGGGAAACGAACAGGCACGTGCCGCTCAGCTGCGCGCTCAAACAAAGGGCTTTGATGTTCGCGCCATTTTAAATCCAACAGTACCGAGCCGTGAAGAACGACTGCGCATTTGCCTCCATCACTTCAATACTGAAGATCAAATCACCGGACTTCTTGAGGCCATTCGACCATGAGTCATCGCATTTTTGTAACCGGTATTGGCACTGACGTTGGTAAAACACTGATCTCTGCGATCGCCGTCGACGCGCTCGGCGCTGACTATTGGAAGCCTATTCAGTGCGGCTCACTCAGCGACACTGACACCGATCAAGTCAAACTGCTGACCAACCAATCCGAATCGGTGTTTCATCCTGAGGCCTGGAGATTTACTGCGGCCCTTTCTCCTCATGCAGCCGCTCGAAGAGAGAGAAAAGAAATTCAACTTGAACAAATCAAGCCCCCTCAAACCTCACGACCCTTGATCATCGAAGGCGCCGGCGGCTTACTTGTGCCTCTCAACTCAAGCCAGTTTGTGATTGATCACATTGCACAACTCGAGGCGAGTGTGATTCTGGTCTCAAGACATTACTTAGGCAGCATCAATCACACCCTACTCTCTGCCGAAGCTCTGCGCGTGCGAAGGATTCCGGTTTTAGGTATTATTTTCAACGGCGGGTCTAATCCTGAGACCGAAGAAATTATTCTGTCGAGCACCGGTTTTCCGTTCTTATTACGCGTCAACGAAGAACCCGAATGGACTCGAAAAACCACCGCTCGTTATGCTGAGTTTCTGCGAACAGCTCTAAAAGGTGCGCTTGAATGAACACCTCTGAACGCGATCAACGCATCATCTGGCATCCGTATACACAGGCGAAAACGGCTAGCCCTCCGCTTGCGGTCAAGCGAGCATCAGGCGCCGAAATTGAACTCGAAGACGGTCGAACATTGATCGATGGCGTGAGTTCTTGGTGGGTTAATTTACATGGACATTCTCATCCGTATATTGCTGAAAAAGTTTCTGCGCAGTTGCGCGAGATTGAGCATGTGATTTTTGCAGGCTTCACTCATGCACCTGCTGTTCAGCTCGCAGAACGACTGCTCGCAAAGCTTCCGAAAAATCAAGCGCGCGTATTTTTTTCGGACAACGGATCAACTGCTGTAGAAGTCGCTCTCAAAATGGCGCTTCAGTACCATCGCAACACAGGCGACTTGAAACGAACGAAGCTTGTCGCTTTTGAGAATGGCTACCATGGCGATACCTTCGGCACGATGTCGGTTAGCGGCAAGAGCGCGTTCACCGCTCCATTTGAGCCTTTTTTATTTCCGATTGAGAGAATTCCGGCGCCTGAAACCCCAGCACTACTTGAACAAGCTTGCGAGAAACTTCAAAAACTCTGCGCAAGCGGAACCGTCGCCGCTTTTCTCTATGAGCCCCTCATTCAAGGTGCTGGAGGCATGCGCATGCACTCGGTTGATGCGCTCTCACACTTGCTGCAAATCGCACAGAAGTCAGGCACGCTTTTGATCGCCGATGAAGTGATGACTGGCTTTCACCGCACCGGTCGGTTTTTAGCCTCTGAAACTGCAACACCCCCACCTGACTTGATCTGTCTTTCGAAAGGTCTCACCGGCGGAACACTGCCCATGGCTCTCACCACTTGCACGAGCCCGATTTTCGAAGCCTTTCTTTCGAACGAGGCTTCGCACACTTTTTTTCATGGCCACTCTTACACCGGCAACCCTGTGGGTTGTGCGGCCGCTCTTGCAAGCCTCGATCTTCTTGAAAAACCAGAATGTCAGAAAGCGATTCAAAGTCTTTGCGAAGCACAATCTGCTTTTATGCGAGAAATCCAAGAGAAGCACCCTGTTCTCAGTGCTCGCACCTCTGGCACCGTTTTTAGTTTAGACTTTCAAGGCCAAGGCTATCTCGATCCACTCGGACCCCAGCTTTACCGTTATTTTTTAGAGCAAGGCTGTCTGCTGAGACCGCTCGGCAACACCGTTTACCTGATGCCGCCCTATTGCACGACAGCATCACAACTCGATCATTTGCAAAAAACCATACGCGAAGCCATTCAGAGGTTTTCACGATGAGCACAGGCAAATCCGAACTCTATAAAAATATTGAAACAAAACTCGAGGCCTTTCTTTCTGATAACTGGCTCACCAATCTTTCGAACACCAGCGCACTGCTTTTTGAACGGCTTAAAAACGTAAACTGGTCTGGGTTCTACCTCGCAAAAGGTCGAGAACTTTTTTTAGGACCCTTTCAAGGAAAAGCCGCGTGTTTGAGAATCGCATTCGGCAAAGGAGTCTGTGGCACAGCCGCTGAGCGTCTTGAGCCGTTGATTGTGCCAGACGTTCATCTCTTTCCGGGTCACATTGCATGTGATTCGAATTCTAAATCTGAAATCGTCATTCCGGTTGTGGCAAAAGGCCGGCTCATCGGAGTTCTGGATGTCGATTCACCGATTCTCGATCGATTCGATGAAGAAGACCTGAAAGGCCTCACATCGATTACCCATTTATTGAATCGGCAAACGCTTTGGCCCGATCGATTTTTTTGAAGTAAATTAAGATTTTGGTTTTGAAGCAGGGTCAGCCGTTTCAGCGGTCTCAGCTGTTTTTTCTGTCGTTTTTGCCGCTTCTTGAGCAGGGTCTTTGGCAGGATCCTTCGCCGGATCTTTATCGTCTGGAATATGCCTAAAAGCGGGTTCCTGAATGCCAGCCATCGACTCTTTGAAGTTGCGAAGAGCCTTACCGAGCGTATTGCCCATAGCAGGCAGGCGTTTCGGCCCAAAGACCACCAGAACGATCACTAAAATGACCAGATGTTCCCAAGAAAGACCAAACATATGTAAGAAGTACCGGCTCAGAGATGGAGTGTCAATCGAGTTTCGGGCCCGAACTTCTCCTGGATTTGCCCCTCTGAGTATGCGAAAAATCCAACCCTATGAAAACGATCACCGAATTCAATGCTTTTGACTTAAAAACCTATGCCGCAAAGCTGAAAGACCTGACCACAGCCGGCAAGACACCTGAAGAAATTCAGCAGACCATCGCTGAAGAGAAAAAACTCGAAGGCGACAAACTCAAATTTTATCTTCAAGCGCTAGACATCGCAAAAGCGCGCCCTGAAGGATTGAAGCGCATTATCGTTTTCACAATCGTTGAAAACGAAAAGCTGCCTCCAGGCGCTGAGAAGCGCGAAGAACATTTTTATCTCCCTGAATTTTTTCCACTTCCTCCGAGTGCCCAAAAAGGTCGCGGTCGCGATGATCGAGGCCGGGGCGGAAAACAAGGTAGAGGCAAAGGCCGCGGCGGAAAAGGCGGCGGACGTGGCGACCGGAATGACCGGCCTCGTGGTCCACGCCCTGACGGTGATCGCACACAACAAGCGGACGGCCGGGGTGGACCGGGTGGTGGACGAGACCGAGACGCTCGCGGACCGAGAGGACCACGCAATGGCCCACGCGGACCTAAAGTGACTTACACTTCAAAGGCTGATGCCCCAGCAGCAGCACCTACTGCAGCTGCGTCACCTGCTCCGACGCCCACTGAATCATCAGACTCCACACCGACGCAGTCTTGAAAAATAATATAGATAAAGGTGTTCTCAGCGCAGCAGTTCTTGTCGGAACACTGGGCTATTTCGTCGATATCTTTGACCTCTTGCTCTTTAGTATCGTGCGTGTACCCAGCTTAAGAAGCATAGGTGTACCCGAATCTGAAGTTTTGAATGTCGGTGTTCACCTCCTCAATATGCAAATGACCGGCATGCTGATCGGCGGTGTGATCTGGGGTATGTTGGGTGATCGTCGGGGTCGCATTTCAGTCCTTTTCGGATCTATTCTTCTCTACTCCCTGGCCAATATCTGTAACTCGTTTGTGCACGACACTCATACTTATGCTCTCTTGAGATTTCTCTCAGGCATGGGCCTGGCTGGAGAACTCGGGGCCGCTATCACACTCGTCAGCGAAACTCTTTCTAAAGAAACGCGTGGCTACGGCACAACGATGATCGCCTCAGTTGGAGTCTGTGGCGCACTGCTTGCTGCCATTGTCGGTGAACGTTTTGAGTGGAGAACCGCTTACCAAATCGGCGGAGCACTCGGCATGGTGCTGCTTTTTTTACGCATCAGTCTGAACGAATCCGGAATGTTTGTTTCACTCAAGTCGGATAAGAAAAGTCTTTCTCGCGGAAATTTCTTCGCGCTTTTTAAAACTAGAGAACGTTTTGTACGTTACGTTTCATGCATTCTCGTCGGTGCGCCGACCTGGTTTGTCATCGGTGTGTTAATTACGTTCTCTCCTGAGCTCGCAAAAGTACTCGGGGTGCAGGGGCAAGTCATGGCAAGCCAAGCCGTGTTTTACTCGTATGCAGGTCTTGCCGTGGGTGATCTACTGAGTGGCCTCTTTAGCCAATGGGTAAAGAGCCGAAGAAAAGCACTCGGTCTGTTCTTGGGCATGACAGCCGTTTTCATCATCGTGTATGCCAACGCACAGGGCATAAGCCTCGTTAATTTTTACGCCATCTGTTTTGCCCTTGGCATTGCAGCGGGCTACTGGGCGATTTTTATCACTGTTGGAGCCGAACAGTTCGGCACCAATATGCGGGCTACTGTGGCGACTACGGCGCCTAACTTTGTTCGCGGTTTAGCCGTGCCCATTACCCTCTCGTTTCAAGCTCTGAAAGTTTCGCTTGGACCCCTGCACAGTGCATTAGTCGTAGGCCTGACTACGGTCGCTGTCGCTTGTTTGGCACTCTTTACGCTCAAAGAGACATTTGGAAAGAGCTTGAACTTCGTCGAGTATGAATAGGCCTTACTTCTCAAACAGCGGTGGAATAAACGCAAATCCCACCCCGATCAGATAGATCAATACAGAAACCCCGTAAGTAATCAGTGAAGCTCTACGGGTTTTTTTACATGCATCAGCTGCCTGTGGATCTATGGGGCAAGGCAGATTTCGTGCGTACCATTGCGAAACTCCGGCAAGCGCAAGAGCGATGCCTGCTCCTCCAAACACCAGCGGTTTGTGTTCTGAAAACCAAATCAGCTGTGGAAATCGACCGAGCAATCCGGCGAATGAAGCGCCTAAACCCAGTGTCACAAATAGCGCAGGCAGAGCACAACAAATTAAAGTGCCTGCCGAAGTGAACAAAGACACAAAAGGTAGAATCGATCGCTTGAACATAAACTCTCAGTTTCGTTTAATGGCTTCAACGGTGTAGCCTGCATCTTTCAGCACGCTGGTAATTTTTTCGTCTGAAAGTTCTTGGCCTTGTTTGAGTTGTAAAGTGACGAGGTGTTTTTCTAAACTCACATTGACCTGATCGACGGCCGCATCAGCAGAAAACTTCTTTTTAATGCCTTGTGCACAGAAGCCACAGACCATACCCTTGACTGTAACCTGTACCCCAGATCCCGCAAACACAGGCACTCCAATAAACAATCCCAGTGCGATCCAAGAAACTATTTTCTTTTTCATTTTCGATACTCCTTCATTAGATATGAATCATAAAATTAAAATTAAACTCGCCCTTCAAGCTCGACCCGATTTCCACCAAAACATTCTGATAAAACATTCGGATCAGCGGGGTCACTGTCGTCTCAGACGACATCGCACTATTGCGTTCGAACTGTAAAATGAACCAACTCTGCAGCTGATCAAACTCGGCAAGATAAGGTGCTGCTCCAACTCTGAAGCGTCCGAAATTATAAGGCTCATTGCGAGTCAGCCGAACCGCTTGAAGCTCAACGTCGCCATAGTAGCGACGGCTTTCCCAATCAATTTGCGCTTCTGTATTCAAAGCACCTGTGGTGCGATCGTGCATTTTGTCGGCCCCATACCCTGCGTCTAAATAAATATTCGCCTGCGAATCGGTATTGTTCCAGCGATGCGCAAGAACACCGACTTGAGGAAAATAAAGCTCTCTGTGACCAGACGAAGTCTCTAGACGAAATGCCTGGGCAGCAGGTGCAAGCCACGGGGTCACAGAGTAGTTGAGAATCCACTGACCCATTTTTGGCTGATTGGAACTCATCAACCCGAAGCTGCCTTGATACGCCACCGACATCGCGTAAGCCGGGCTGGACAGTAGTACAAACATTGCGATAACTTTCAACATTGCCTTCATCTATAAACGATAACGACCGATTCAGGAAAACTGTGACAGAAAAAAAGACAGAAAATAACGATGAAGCTTTGATGAGGAGATACCAAGAAGGTGACTCAGCTGCATTCGAGCTTCTCTATCAACGGTATTCTGCCAAGGTTTACGGCTATTTGAGAAAGAAGCTGAAGACTGAGGTTGAAGCCGATGAAGTGTTTCAGAACGTCTTTCTGAAGTTTCACCGTTCGCGTCTTCTCTATTCTTCTGAATACCCCGTTTTACAATGGTTGTTCGTCATCGCTCGCACCAGCCTTCTCGACCATCTCAAAGCCCAGGCGCGAGAACAGGGCCGACGGCAGGCCTTCTCAGAAGAAGAAAAAATCAACCCGACCCTGTCACAAAACCCAGAGCTCGTGGCGTTAAGCAAGAGTGAACCCGAGATCCTAGCGAAAGCTGGGCTTTCTGATGAGCAACGGCAAGTGCTTCAACTAAAGATCGGCGATGAGCTCTCTTATGAACAGATCGCTGAGCGTTTAAGAAAATCGCCAGAAAGCATTCGCCAGATTTTTAGTCGAGGTCTGAAACGTGTACGCAAAGCTTGGTTTAAAAAACAGGAATTGAAATGAATTGGAAGAAAGAATTTAGCGAATTTAACAGCACAAACGAGATCAGGCCAAGCCCTGCCCTTACACAACGGGTGTGCGCTCAAGTTCTAGCAGAACTCCATCCCAACCCTTTTCGTATTTTCGCTAAACTCGGTCTCACGCATTTTTTTAGCGCTCTTTTTACTTTGTCAATCTGCCCTCAATTTGGATTGCGCCTTTGGGGCAGTGGGCCAGGACTCATGGGCGTCTTCATGCGGTTAGGCACTTACGGCTGCCCCCTCGCTTGCGGGTTTATCTTTACGGGCACTACTTTGCTTGCAGCTCGTTTTGTTTTGAAAGCACATGAAGTTCAGTTTCTGCGAAAAAAACCTTGGCTTCAGTTGGCTTCTCTCACCTTACTTTCTCTGGGATTCTTTGTCATGTTCAGCTCGGAAATTATTGCCGGGTTCGCAGCCGTTTGGGCGCTGGGCTCACTTATAGGTGGCTGGGCTACCTTGTCGCTGGGCAGCCGAAGGCACTTCGTAGATTTGCACTCAGCTCCTTGATTCACTATACTCATAACAATGAAGACCTTTTTTCTACTTTTAGCACTCTTGATATTCACAAACTTAAAGGGCTTTGCAGAAGAACCCGAAACGTTTCCTGCGCTTACTCCTCCAGAGGGAAAAGCGATCGCAATGTTTGATGCGGGCTTTAATTCGGCAATCGACGCCTACCAAAAAGAAATCGAACAATTCAACAGCGGTCAGATTAAAACAATCGATTTTAATAAAGATGATGTTGATAATGTTTGGGAACGTGGCCAAATTCATTTCGAGAATTTAAAAAGTGAAAATCTCGATCAATGGATTAAAGCTCGACACCAGAAATACCTCGAGGTTCGGGCACAACTTGCCATCTTACTCAGTTTGCATCCAGGTGCCGTGACAAAAGCTGACCAGAAAAATCTACCTGTGGATCCTAATCTAACGAAAACCACGCCTCAACAAGATGATCCGAATCTTGAACCCGCGGCCCCTTAGACTCGGAAAACTTTTATGAAGATCTATGGATTCATTCTTCTAACTGCTGTAATTGGAACTCTCTGTAGCGTGAATTCATTCGCTGATAAAAATAAAATCATTCATAAGAGCATTGGTTCTCTTTTTATTGGGGACGATGAATACCTCGTTGCAGATAGTTTCGACAAACCGAAAATTCTCGCTAATAGTCCACTCGCTGTTCTGATCTTTAAAATTCAAAAAAACGCCAGTGACCCTATTGCAAACGAGAACCACAACCTTTCTATTTCAATTACAGATCGTGAAACGGGAAAACCTCTCACCACTCCAGATGGAATGGTCATCACGCAAGAAAGACTTGAGTCGGCAATGAGAGCACTCGTTAATAATCCAAATATTAAGCTCAAGATCAAACCCGAAGCTGTTAAAAAACCCAATCGACTTGGCATCAGCATCATCGAGCAAGAAGAGGCGAATAAAAAGAAGGCCGCCACCGACCCAAGTTTTCACTACACCTCAAATCGTTATATCTCAGTTAATGATCTAATGGTCGAACGCAAAGACGGCACGACAGTTTCACCTTTTGAAGAATTGAAGCTTATCGATGCGCTCAAAACAGCTCAAAAAGCAGTGGATAATGCGGCCACCGCTGAAGAAAAGGTTTTAGATGCCTTGGCTCAATTCGACGCACAGAAAACAGCGCTTGAAGCGCGCAAACAAAGTACAAGTGATCTTGATATTCAAATTGAATCAAAAAAACTCGACAAAGATAAAGCTGAACTCACGTTTGAATTAAGAAATCTAGAAGAAGAAAAAGCTCGCGATGCTGCTTTTCCCCTGTCGGGAGCTCAAGCCGATACTGAAGTCAAAGTGAAAGCGGCTCAGTCTCAGTAATCTATTTAAAAATCTATTTAAACAACCGTATCACGCCTGTAAAACGCGTCGTTCAATTCTGGATAATCGACCATATAATGCAATCCGCGGCTTTCTTTGCGCAACATCGCACACTGAACGGTCAACTCAGCCACTTGCAATAAATTACGAAGCTCAATGAGGTCTTTCGTTAATAAGTGATGCCAGTAGTATTGATTCACTTCTGTACGTAATAATTCTAGCCTTCGTCGCGCGCGCTCGAGCCTTCGATTGCTACGTACAATGCCCACATAATTCCACATCAGCGTGCGAATCTCAGCCCAGTTGGCTGCAATATCGATTTTTTCTTCGAGGGGAACGGCAGATCCGCTATCCCACTCCGGCAATGGGCCGGGTAAGTCTGAACGAGCATCTCCGCCCTTGAGTCGAGGCAACCCATGCTCGACCACTCGGTGCGCAAAAACGACGGCTTCAAGCAACGAGTTACTCGCCAAGCGATTTGCGCCATGCAAACCAGTGCACGCCACTTCTCCGAGTGCATAAAGCGCGGGCACGCTCGTCTCGCCTTGAGCGCCGACAAGCACTCCTCCACAAGTATAGTGAGCGGCCGGAACCACCGGAATGGGGTCTTTTGTGAGATCAATACCGAACTTCAGGCAGCTCTCATAAATATTGGGGAATTTCTTTTTAAGTTCTTCAGCTGCGATACGGGTGGCGTCTAACCATACGTGCTTATCGCCACTCCGCTTCATTTCGATGTCGATGGCTCGCGCAACGATATCACGAGGGGCCAGCTCACCCATCGCATGGTGCTTCGACATGAACTCTTCGCCTCTTACTGTACATAAAACAGCACCTTCACCACGCAGAGCCTCAGTGATCAAAAAATTCTTAGCCGACGGATGATATAGGCACGTCGGATGAAATTGCATGAACTCGAGATTCGCAATGCGCGCACCTGCTCGATAGGCCATCGCGATGCCATCACCCGTCGCTGTATCGGGGTTAGAGGTATAACAATAGACTTTGCCGGCACCGCCCGTCGCAAGAACCGTCTGTGCTGCACTCACAGTAAAAATCGCGCCTGTTTTTGTATTTAAAATGTATGCGCCTAAGCAGCGACCGTTTCCGCGCAGGCGCTTGAACGCTTTGTTCTCGGTGATGAGATCGATCGCCGTGTGGTACTCGAGAATGCGAATGCGTGGATTGTTCTTCACCTGACTGATGAGTGCTTTTTCAATCGCAAGACCGGTCAGATCATCTGCGTGCAAAATGCGTCGCTTGCCGTGACCGCCTTCAAGGTGAAGATCAAAATGTGTGGGGTCAGTCTTTGTAAATTGAACACCGATATCAATCAATTCTTGAACGCGTGCGGGGCCTTCATGCACGCAGGCATCCACCACATCTTCATGACAAAGGCCAGCACCTGCAACGAGTGTGTCGTTTTTATGCTCTTCAAAGCTGTCAGATTTTGACCAGACTGAAGCGATTCCGCCTTGTGCATAACGGGTGGCGCCCTCTGAAAGTTCGTCTTTGCAGACCAAAAGTACGTCAGCCTCTCGTGCGAATTTCAGCGCGCAACTCAGCCCTGCGATTCCGGTTCCAAGAATTAAAATCTGCGTGTTCTCAATCGACTTCATTTGCCTGACTTCTTCTATCAGAGTCTGAGGAGCTTGAAAAATGCTCTGTTTGACAGAATGCGGCCCAGATTTTAGAAGCACTTTCGAGGGAGATTCTCTTTATTCATTCAAAGACTTGGCAGTACGTAGCTTTGCTGACCTTGAGCTGCATCACGAACGCGTATGCTCAAAAGCCTATTCGTTTTCCCGAAGGTTTTCGCTGGTGTGCAGCCACTGCCGCTCATCAAATTGAGGGCGGAAACACTCAAAGCGACTGGTGGGACTGGGAACATGCCGGAAAACACATTAAAAATGGCGACACCTCGCTTCAAGCTTGTGACCATTGGAATCGACTCGAAGAAGACACTCAGCTTCTGAAAGATCTAGGGGTCACCGAGTATCGCTTCTCTGTTGAATGGGCGAAAATTGAACCGGCTGATGGACAGTGGAACTCAGATGCCATTCAACACTATCGCAAAGAAGTCGAACTCTTGTTGAAAGCGGGCATTCGCCCTATGGTCACATTACAACATTTTACTTTTCCGCGATGGCTGAGCTCAAAAGGCGGCTGGGAATGGACGGAGACCCCTGCTCGTTTCGAACGCTTCACACGACTCGTGTATCAGCAGATTGCACCCGAAGCCAAAGAGTGGGTCACGATCAATGAACCGTTCGTGGATGTTTTAGGCGGCTACTATTCGGGTCAGTTTCCACCCGGTGAAAAACGAGCCATGCAAGAAATCGTTCCGGTGATTCGGGGCATGCTGCGAGCTCATGCCCTCGCCTATCACGCGCTCCATGATGAAGCTTCAAAGCAAGGTTCAACCCTTCGAGTGGGAATGGCTCATCACTTGAGAACTTTTGATGCTGCACACCCATGGAATGTACTGCATCTGCTTGCTGCCCATTGGTTTGATGAAGCTTGGAACTGGGCCCTTCCGAATGCGCTGCAAACGGGTGAACTCAAAATTCACATTCCTTTTACCATCGATGTCGAAGAGTCGATTGCTGAGCTCGCTCACACACAAGATTTTTTTGGACTCAATTACTATACGGGCGATCTTATCTCGTTTTCAGTTTTCAAAGGAATCACGATTGGGCATCGTGCAAAAGCTCTGAAAAGTGATCTCGGTTGGGATATTTACCCCAAAGGTTTGGCTCGACTGCTCTCAAATATTCACTCACTCTACCCGGATCTCAGTGTGTTCATCACTGAAAATGGAATTGCCGATGCGAGCGATGAAAAGCGCCCGAAATATCTGACCGACCACTTGAAAGTCGTCGCGCAAGCGATCTCAAAAGGAGTGCAAGTCGAAGGCTACTGCATTTGGTCTTGGCTTGATAATTTTGAGTGGGACGAAGGCTACAGCGCCCGATTCGGTCTTTATGAAGTCGACTATGCAACAGAGCGGCGTATTCCAAGAAAAAGTGCCGAGCTCTTCAGAGAAATAGCGACGAAAAATCAGTTACCCATCAAACCTTATTAATTGATATTTACCGTGAGGCTCGTGTGTGTGTTTTTGTATAGAGCTTTCCAAGGCTATCAAATCTCACCACTTCTCGAACAAACATTCCAGGCCTCAAGTTCTGCTCTTTTGAAAAAATCGATCGGGGGTATGTTTGTGTATGCCCGTCTTGAGTGATCAGTTGGACAGTGTTTGGAGATAGATTTCCAACTTTTCCAGCGATAGTAAATGTCGGTGAAATCGAAGCATTAGCCTGAATTGATAAAATGAGAAAGGCAACCCAGTATATTTTTTTCATTTCGCGACTCCTGTCCCCATGTTCTTCTTAATCGCCTCAACACTCGGTTGATTAATTTTTCCAATTGCAGAAACTTGTGAGAAATCCTTATCACTAATACAGTCCGAAGCATCAGAACCGATATCTGCATGATTGCACTTGCTATCATTACAGGTGACAACCATGTTTTGAGATTCTCCGAGAGAGAGTAATACATGAGGGGCTTTTGAATTGTCACGGGCTACAGGCATATCCCGGATATCATTGGTCGTCGTGTTTCCACTGGTACGATCAGAAAAAACCGTACCATTATTGATATAATCCACCACCAGATTGTCACAAGTCACCGTCCCCACACACATACGAGCTGGGCCAGATCCACAAGAAACTTTGTCTGTATACGCAGGGGGTTGTGCGAACTTACAGGTGCCAGAGACTGAAAAGGCAGGCCCATAACCATCTTCAGGCTGGCTGTAGAGCACTGTTTTAACAGCATCTGCTGAGTAAGCACTTGCGGCTCTCAACACTCCCTCTAAAAGAAACAGAGAGAGTAACGTCACATTGAATCTCGATTTCATTCTATATCTCCTGATTTCCAATTCTATATTTAAGGACTACCTCTAACAAGTGTTGGAAATTTGACACCAAACCTCTATGATCTGAAGAATGTCGACTCATCGCGCCCGATTTCTCACCCGTGAACTTCCAGCCCGCAGCGTCGCAGAGATTTCGACGAAGGCCCTTCTCAATAACTACGCCGTCTTAAAAAAACAGGCCGGCGATCAAGCCTTACTGCCCATGATCAAAGCCGATGCCTACGGGCACGGCTCAGTCTGGGCTGCACAAACCCTTGCAAAAGAAGAAGGCCTTTACGGATTCGGCGTCGCTACTCTTGAAGAAGGTGTGCGACTACGCACTGAGATCGGCATGCGCTACCGTAAAACCCACATCATCGTTTTCTCGGGTGCCACGCCTTGGAACGAAGAAAAAGGTCAGCTCTGTGAAAAACACGGCCTGACGCCTGTGATCTGTCGCGATGAAGATTGGCAGAAGTTCTTTAAAGAGAAATGGCACGAGCGCCTACGCTACGAACTCAAGTTCAACACCGGCATGAATCGACTCGGTATTCATCCTGAAAAAGCTTCGGCCATCATCAAGCAACTCAAAACTTTGCAACACGAAGAATGGCCACAAACCGTGATGTCTCACTTAGCCATCGCTGAACAGCCCGACCACGCCTTGAGCCGCAAGCAACGCGAACGCTTCAAGCAACTACGCGGTCTTTTCGAATCCGCATTGCCTTCGGTGAGATTCTCTCTCGCCAATAGTGCTGCGATTTGGAACGCGCGTGCGTGGGAACTCGACGAACTCACCGACATCGTCAGACCCGGCCTTTCGCTCTACGGCATCGCACCTTGGAAAGGTGCCCCGCTTCGAGGTCTCGTTCCTGTGATGCGACTCAAATCTCAAGTCATCTGCACGCATGATCTCAAAACAGGTGACAGCGTGGGTTATGGCGCAAAGTACACACTCACTCCAGACCCCGAAAGTCCTCGCCGAGTAGCGACACTCGCTGCGGGTTATGCCGATGGCATTCACTGCACGTTAAGCGAACGCGGGCACGTGCTTTTGGGCGGAAAACTCGAGCGTGTTTTGGGTCGTGTGAGCATGGATCTTTCAGCCGTCAGCTGCTTACCCAAAGTAAAAGTCGGCGAATACGCTGAGTGGATCGCTCCAGAACTCGATCTCTGGATACAGGCTGAAGCCGCAGGCACTATTCCCTATGAACTTTTGACTTCTGTCTCGGGCAGGGTACAAAGGATTTATGACTGAGCCGATCATCCGAGTCGAAAACCTCCACAAGACCTTTCGAAAAGGCCAAGATGAAGTTCTAAAAGGCATGTCGATTGATTTTCCGGTCGGCAAGCTGACCTACATTTTGGGACCTAGCGGAACCGGCAAATCGGTTCTCATTAAACATGTTTTGGGCTTACTCAAACCCGACTCAGGTCGCGTGTTCGTCAAAGGCAAAGACATTCGCGGGCTCAAGGGCGACGAACTCGCCGAGCATCGCATGATTTTTGGAATGCTCTTTCAAAACTCGGCTCTTTTTGACGACATGACGATTTTTGAAAATGTTGCGTTTCCGCTTCGTGAGCACACGAAACTCTCAGAAAAAGAAATCACGGATAAAGTTGAAAAAACGCTGAAAATTTTAGGAATGCCTTCTGGCTACGACAAACACCCCAACGAACTCTCGGGTGGAATGAAAAAACGCGTGGGCCTCGCTCGTGCCATCGTACGTGAACCCGAAATTCTACTTTATGATGAACCCACGACAGGTCTTGACCCTGTTACTCGCATGACCGTCGACGCAATGATTGAGCAGCTCAAACGCGAATTGAAGCTCACTTCAATTGTCATCAGCCACGACATCCCTTCAGCCTTAAGACTCGCCGACGTGATCGCCTTTCTTTATCAAGGAAAGGTCGTTTTTCATGGCACTCCAAGTGAATTCCGAAAGTCTGAACACCCGGCAATCTGCGCATTTCTTAGTGCAGAGCGGCAATCAGTAGAAATTCTTCTTAAGAATTAATGAAGGATTGAGCTGGCTCACCGCTCTGGGGCAAGTTATCCTAACTTTTTATGCAAGCCCATCCCGACGCACAATGGATGATTCGTACCGCCCAGAATAAAATTCAAGGCCCTTACTCCATCGATGAGATTCGCGGTTTCATTCAAAGTGGAAAACTCACCACATTAGATGAAGTTTGCCCGTCAGGGAGCTACTGGTTTTTTCTGCATGAAGCAGGCGAAGTAAAAAATCTTCTGGGAGTTGATCCTCCGAAACCCCTGCATGATGCTGACGATGATGTGACCGAAACCGAAGTCAGCACTCAAGGGCAACCCAGTACTAAACCCAAACCGGGAACTGAAAGCTTAGCCGACAATGAAGAAGAAGAAACCACGGGTGTCGTTCCGCAAAGCAAACCCCGTGCAAGTACCCTTGAAAAGACGCCTTATCATGAATCTGCTGCAAGCGATGCGCTTGAACAAGCCCTTCAACGCAGCCAAAGCATCGATCAAACAGGCCCACGATGGGTCGGCAAGGTCGAAGCCCTTTCATTTTGGAAAGGGTTTACCGTTTTTCTCTCTATTCTTGGAGTTGTGATTTTTCTTTCGATTTTGAGAATGATCAAACATCCTCACTGACAACTAGTACCTTCGAGGATCGACGAGCTTCAGATCTTTAACTTTGGCATCATCCGGAAGGCTCTCATTCAACCGATCTAAAATCTGCCTTTTGCGATGATGAAGCTCTGAGCGCCAGATCGGGTGGTCGACTTCAATCCAAAGTTCATCACGAATCACTTTAAGCGCACGCGCATGTTTTGCGATCGTCTCGCCCACAGCTTCAGGCCATTTTGAAACCGCTCCAGCCTCTGAAAGTCGCCGACCGAGTGAGGGATAACGTGCTGCCACTTTTTTTAGAATGTCGCCTAAACTATCAAAACCCATCCGCTCTCTCTTACCACGAGCTTCCTTGAAGCACTGGACATTCCCTCTCGGTCTGCATAGAACTGGCGCATGAGGGTTATGAACACTGGGCGATACCGCCATAACTTTTTGAATTTAATGGTTTTTTTATCGGCGCTTCCTCTTGCCTCCTGTTCTTACACCCTTCGAAACACTCGCGATCACAGCCCGATTTTGGAAGCTGCGGGTATTCACCATATTTATGTTCAGCCCATCGTAAACAACTCATACAAAGCCGGAGCTGAGATCGTCATCTACAATGCTTTGATTAAAAAAATCTCAGCACAAGGCGAACTTCATGTCGTCAATCATCAATCAGACGCCGATGCCATTCTCAAAGGCACCGTCGATAGCGCTGATTACACGATTGCGGCTTCTACGGCCGGCTCAAGCCTTGAACCCAAAGGGCTGGGCTCTGGCTTTCAAAAATATTCTGTAGCCTCAATCTATAACGCTAATTTGCAATGTACTTTTCAGCTCGAGCCCACCGAAAAAACAGTCAATGCACTGAAGGCGAAGGGCTCTAAAAAAAGTCAACAAAGCTGGGGCGCCACTTTCAACCGCTCAAAATCATTCTCAGCAAGCAATGCTCTGGGTGTGATCGGTACGACTTCTGCGATCATTAACGACAGCGAGTTTGATCGCGCGGTCGCTGACCTTGCCGACTCGATGATGATTGACGTAAACGAGTCTCTACTCGGAATGTTCTAATGCCGAAGCTTGAACCCAAAGTAATCCAAAAAGAACTCGAAGAAGGCCACCTCTGGCCCGTGTATTGGATCTACGGTGGCGAACCCATGAAAATGCGCGAGCTCACCAAACGTATTCGAAAAGCCGCGCTCGGTGAAGCCACAGCAAGTACAGCGGGGGCTTCGACCCTGAGTCTTTCAGAAGAACAGCTCGACGGATCAGATTGCGACGCCGCTCAAATTTTAGACGCGGCTCAAAGTCTTACACTCGGAGGCGGTCTGCGATTTATTCGCGTTCGGGGTGGCCATGAGGTCAAAGAACTCGAACTGATAGAGCCTCTGCTCACCGGGCGCACAAAGCGAGATCAACTTTCAAGCGTGGTGGTGTTCTGGTCTAAAGATCTCGACCAGCGAAAAAAATCTTCGAAGATGCTGGTTGAAAAAACAGCCGTTGTGGCTTGTGAAGAAGTGGCCGAAGCTGAACGCGAGAGTTGGATCGAATACCTCTCTAAGATTCGTGGCCTCAAACTCGACGCGGCATTAGTGACCCAGTTGCGTTCGCTTGACCCTTGGTCTTTAGACATTATCGACCAAGAACTCGAAAAACTTTCACTCTCAAAAGACGTGAGTGGCGACGTACTTTTGGCCGGCGGAGTCACGGGCTCCACCTCTGATCGCTTCATTCAAGCTTTATTGTCTAAAAACAAAAAAGAAGCTTTGGTCGTGCTTGAGCATTTTGCAAACGAGCCCGAAGAAGCGCTTCCGCTGCTAGGCTTACTCGCCTGGAATGTGAGACAACTTGCCGCGCAAACCAGTAAAACGGGAACGACTAAAATGAATCCGTTTTTAGCTGATAAAATTCGCCGCTGGACGCCGCATTGGAATTCAGAACAACTTGACCAGTTACAAGAACGACTCGTGGATCTTGATTTTCATTCGAAACAGACGGCTCATTTGTCGCTGGGGCTTTGGACAGAGCTTGTTCTTTATTCATGTAAGTGAATACGACGGCCACCCTGAACAAAACCCTGTAAACCCGGAACCGCGTCTGACTGATCTTTCAGTGATTGAACCCAATGATGAAAATCTTTTGATTCATCAACGGCAGCGACACGAGCCAGTGCACCTGCTGCAATCGCAGCAGCCAATGCTGAAGAGGTTTCAGTAGCAGTCTGATTGCGAGGTTGAGCGACTTGCAAGCTCTGGCCAGGAGCTGCAAAAACAGCCAATTTTGAACTGTAACTTGAAATTAATCCCGGCTGAGAGAGGCGCTGATCATTCGCATCCACCGCTACGATCGGAATCACATTGTCATACTGAGCTGCATAGGCGGCTGGGTAAAAAGGAATGTGTGAAAAATCAATGCCTCGGTCACCTGCGGCTGCAACAACGACAATACTCTTCTGCTGTGCCAGGCGAATGCCTGCTTCAAGCGCATCAGACTGCCGAATGGTGGCCCAAGCACAAACTATAATATCAGCGCCATGCACTACCGCATATTCGAACGCAGCATAAATCGAAGCGGAGTTCGTCATCCCCCACGGATTAAAAATCTTGAGCGGCATGAGCTTCGCCTGAGGAGCGATCACTGCGACTAAACCCGCAATCTCAGTGCCGTGATTCTGATCATCAAACGGACGTGGGTCGCCAGAAATAAAGTCCCAACCATACACATCTTGGTAGCCATGAATATCGAGAGTCGGCACTGGATTGATCCAAATCGAATCGCGAACGGCTGTATGATTGTAATCAATCCCGCTATCAATGATTGCAACAATCGGTGATCGCCCCCCCCGAAGAAGCGGGCAAAACATCTAATCCGATTTGGTGAGCCCAAGGTTGTGCATGAGCGCTGTCTGTCCAATTTTGTGCGGTCATTAAGTTTGATTGAACTCGGGCCTGCAGCTGTGCCGGCACGTGAGTCAGTTCTTGCGCTAAGGCCTGTTCTTCAATGCCTGCAGGCATCACGCCGGGTTCAGCAGGGCCAACCGATAGAACTTTCGAATTGGAGTTCAGGGCCTGAGTCGAGCCCAGATAGTCTTGGTCATACTGAAAATAGCGCCAAATGCGGTATGGCAGAAAAACGGTCTCGATCACATTGCTCAGAAAATCTTGCCACCGAGCCGAAGAAACTCCTGCGGGAGGATTCGGAAACGCCGCAACTGGAAAATCTGTCGGCGGAATAATAATAATGTCTGTCGCTTGAGGTGTAGACAGAGCTGAAACCGTAGAAGCCAACGAACGAACGGCTGACACAGCTTGAGACTCTTCTAAAATGGCACCATCGATTAAAGCCCCTGCATTGCCACTCACGAGCTGTGCAACTGATCCGTACGAAAAACTTTGAACAACCTGCAAAACAGTCGAAGAATCGCCTAGTGGTGAATACTGAACACCGAGTTGAATGGCAGCATCATGACCCGTACCGAGCAGATACCACGTACCTGTCGAATCGGTTACGATATGATCGAGGCGTGCCATCAGCGGTACCTTCGCAAGCTCTCGCTCTAAAACAGGCTCTATTGCATCGATGGCGTTTTGAAAAGCTTGCAAGAGTGCATCGGTGCGGGCGTAACGCATGCCGAGCGTGTAGCCTTCGTATCCGCCTGCGACATCAAAGTAGAAACCGGTGCCTTGAACTTGAATAGGCTGTATTTCATGAAAGCCTAAAAATGCTGAATCGATTGTCACTTCAAGTTTCAAATCAGCACGATAATCTGAGTGATTAACTGTTAACCAACCCAAAAGCAGGTCAATTGAAAACTGATCGCCTAAGTCTAAACCTGAACGCGAATCAAAAGGTGCATTGCCTTCGTCATCAAACATTGAATCAAACCAACCCGTTGCAAATGCGTCGTCTGAAATTGGAAATTCATTTCCCATAGAGCCTGATCCGTCGTTGTATTTTGAACGCATGCGATCGTCGAACCCATAGAACATGCGACTTCCACGAGAACCTGCGACAAATGACATTGCAGACACATTAATTTTAATCGCTGCTGCAGGCACGAAAGTTCCGTTCCACACAAAACCGGGAGAACTCGAAAGTGCGCTCATCTGTGCTTGAGCTGAAACACCTTCGCTTGGATCTGTGACTAAGAATTTTCCGCTCTGCGAAAGCAAGGTGGTCAAGCGTGCTTGAAAGTCAGAGCCAAAATCTCTGAACTGATTATTCGGCAATTCAATATGCACCTGCTCGACGTGATCCAGTTCCACCATCTTCTTACCCGGAATCGGTGTGGGCGTGGGCTGCACAGGCGCCTTTTTACCCGCAGCCCATGCAGACGAAAGGCCAGCTAGCCCTACTCCTACAAAAACCCCGAAAATAATGAATGTCTTAAATCTCATGTTGAATCTACTTTATGGAGCAGGCACCAACATCACGAGGTCTCCGACCTTGACCCCCGCTGGATCAACAGATTGATCCACAAGAGCGAGAGAAGACACCGGATCAATCCGATTGGCATGCGCGTACGCCACGACTTGATAGACGTGGCAAACACCTGAAGCATTTGTCAGTGCGTACACCGCAAATTTCTGATTTAAACTCACTCGGGCATTTGCACCCTGATCGATGATAAAGCCACCGACTTCAGGCATGAGCTCTTGAACGGTCGCAACCCAAGTCAACTCTGTGAGTCGAGCAGAGGTAGCAATCACATTCATGCCGTTTTGCATGATGCTTCGAATGGTGTCTTGAATCACTGGAAGGTGCGAAAAGTCGGCACCCACGTGAATCAAATTAAAATCGACCGTAAAGCTGCCGCTCACTGAGGCTGTGTTTTGATCAGCACTTTGAGCAATAATCTCAGAAGCACCGCTTGGGCTATGTTCCCAAACACTAAACTCCATCGCAATCGTGCCGATGGCTACATCCACTTTGCCAGTAGCATTGGTGATTCCCGTATTTGTACCAGCAGGGCTATAACCCACTGTGATTCCATATTGATCGACAGCGAGTTGAAAGGTACTCACCGCTGCACGAATCTCAATCCAGTCGTCACAAGGATCTAAAGCCTGCCCCGGCTCAAACGGTGAAAAAACATTTGTCTGTGTAACAACCGTACTGAAAATCGCATTTAAATCTGAACTCAGATCAACCGTCACACCATTGGGCAATTGAAAGGGCTTCGTCTGAACCGCTTGAAGCACCACTTTATGCACCGGTAACGTTGTACTCGGCGCTGTGCACGGTGGGTTTTGAACCGGGGCCGATTTGCCTGCCCCCCATGTGGTCGAAGACATGAATCCAATGACGATGCTAAGAAGGGATAGAACCTTGCTCATAGTTACCTCTCTCTACTTCCGTGTCTGATGTTAATGTCTGAGATGATAATTATTAATCTATATTAACAATATTTATAAATCATAACCATTTATAACGCATCGTGTCTAATGAATTGTTTTAGATGAGTAATTACAGTGAATTACTTACGAATCGTTCTAAGAATATGCGCGGTCTCAATACAGGCTGCAGCCGCTTCTCGGCCTTTATTCTCAGCGTTTTCCCGGCTTCGCGCCTCTGCCTGTTCGTCGTTGTAAGTGGTCAAAATACCGAATGTGATCGGCACCCCCGTTTTCAACGAGGCTTCTTGTAAACCGATCGTGGCCCCCAGACTGATAAATTCAAAGTGAGCTGTCTCACCCTTGATCACACAGCCCAGGCAAATCACTCCGTCGATGTGGCCACTCAAAGCCAAAGCTTTTGCGATCACCGGAATTTCAAATGCCCCGGGCGCGTAATAAGTCGGCACATCTTTAGCTTGAATACCATGCTCGCTTAAATACTCGAGCGCGCCACTCAGTAGCCCATTCGTCACTTCTTCATTAAACTTACTGACGACGATAGCGAGCTTCAATGAATCGCTCCTGGATCTTTCGCTGTGGTCTTCGTGCTGAGTTTTAACTCATGCCCTAATTTTTCTTTTTTAGTCGAAAGATAGTTTTCAGTATACTCATCAGGCGGAATTTCAATGGAGACTTGCTCGACGATCTCGAGCCCATAACCTTCAAGCCCAACAATCTTCTTGGGGTTATTTGTCAGCAATCGAAGCTGGGTTACACCGAGCTGCCTTAGAATCTGTGCGCCCATGCCATAATGCCGAAGATCGGCTTTAAACCCAAGATGGCGATTGGCTTCAACCGTGTCCATGCCCTTGTCTTGAAGCGCGTAAGCTTTGATTTTATTCGAAAGCCCAATGCCACGGCCTTCTTGCCTGCGCATGTAAACCAACACGCCATTGCCACTCGCAGAGATTTGCTTAAGCGCTGCGCGCAGCTGAAGCCCACAATCGCAACGCCGTGAACCTAACGCATCGCCTGTCACACATTCACTGTGAACACGCACTAATGCAGGGTTTTTTAATACTCCGTCTTCTGGAGTCTTCACGATCGCTAAATGTTCAGTGCCATCGATCACGCTCTCAAACGCGTGCAGGCGAAACTCGCCTGACTCTTCACCAAACCAGCACGGAAAACGCGTCTCAGCCGCTTGAACAATGAGCGACTCACGAGTCAGACGGTATTCAATCAATTCGCGAATCGAGATGATGGGAATGGAATGCACTTCTGCAAAAATTTTAAGGTCAGGCAATCGCGCCATCGTGCCATCAGCATTCATGATTTCACAAATCACAGCTGCGGGCTTCAAGCCCGCCAAGCGCACAAGGTCAACCGAACCTTCGGTGTGACCTGCACGCACGAGTACGCCGCCATCAAGGGCTCTAAGCGGAAACACATGGCCGGGCGTAATTAAATCTTGCACGCCTTTCGTTGAATCGACGGCGACACGAACCGTATGCGCACGATCGGCTGCAGAAATTCCGGTCGTCACGCCTTCACGCGCTTCGATTGAAACAGTGAAAGCGGTTTGGCGCGGACTTCGATTGCGAGGCGCCATCATCGGCAATTCAAGTTCGTCGACTCGCTTGCTTTCGAGCGAAAGACAGATCAACCCACGAGCGTGTGTTGCCATAAAGTTAATCGACTCAGGTGTGACCAACTCAGCAGCCAGTACAAGATCACCCTCGTTCTCACGATCTTCATCATCGATGAGCACGACCATTTTCCCATTTTTTAGCGCTTCAAGCGCACGCGTTAGCGGCATAGGTGCCACAACTTATTGTAACCAATTAGAATTGTCAATTACTCTCGGCAGAAGGGTGTTTGATCAGCCATTTATGAGCTTGGTTTTGCATTTTAAGAATCTCACTCTCACTGACATTCTGACCTGTTTCGTTTGTGGCAGGTTTCAAACTTCGTACGAGGGTATGGCGAAGCTGATTCACCGCTCGCAAAAGAATCCAATCCGCCTCTTTGGTTCCTTCAATGAAACTCAAAGATCGCAGAAGCTCAAGATAGCTATAAAGCGGACGCATGCCCCACTGTTCTTGGCCTGTAATTTCGAAAGCGAGCCACGCAGATACAACTTTCATGGGTGGCAGCCGCTTCGGGTGATCTAAAGCAAAGGCCAGTTCTTCAGCTAAAAGCTCTGCAAGCTCTTTCGTAAGGGGAAGCAAATGCGAGTTCTCTTTCTTGGCAGCTGCTTCAGTGTCTCGATTTCGATAGGCAATGTATCGACTTGAAACAAAGCTCCAATCGCCCGAAATAATAAATTCTTCTAACTGCTTTCTAACGTTCGCAACATGACTTTGGGCTTCCTTTGAAAGATCGTTGGCTAATTGCTGATCGATGCCCGCAATAATGGTGATGCCATCAAAAACAGTTCCGTAAACAGAATCCATTTTCGAGTCGACCTGTTTCCAGGTCGTCGCGTTCCATTCATCCGAATAGGCGCTCAAAGCGATAAAGAGAGAACAAAGAACCCACCTCATTGAGACCTCAGCATGCGGTTCCCAAAAGAATAGTTTGTTTCTGATTGAAGGTCTGAGAGCATTAAAGTTCCTGTGAGTACTTTGGCCCACTCTCGATACACGTCGTCGAGGTGCGCTAAATCAACTGAGAACTCAATGCTATTGACTCGTATTTCTTTTTCGACTTCGACCACCTTAGTGACTTGAATCGGTTTTAACTTTACTTCTGCTTCTTGCAAATTGACCAAAAACTCATTCATCGGGTTTTCAGACGGCCCCACTTCAATGGGCGCATCATTTTGTGACACTGTTTGTGGTTCAACTTTCGGAATGAGAGTCACGGTTACCTGCGCCCGCTCTTTACCCCGAAAATGAATATCACCGACCGCCTGACTCAGAGCCTGAAGTTCATCCAGCTTCAAAAGTTTGACGTCATTACTTTCACGCATTCGCCAATAGGCAAACTGAATCGCCTTAATTGCGGTAAATTTATAAATCATCAATGGCCAAATCTGCGTGCGAACGCTGGAATACATCTTTTCTTCGGTCTTAAATCCCTTCAATAAAGCATCTACCCTCAAATCGACATACTGGCTGAGTTTTTCATCAAGCCCAGGCGCCCAGTCCACCTGTTGTTCTTCTTTTTCTATGGCTTTCGAATCTTGAATGACTTCTCCGATTTTGAGATCTTTTTTCATCTGAGAAAGGGCGCGCAGTGCAAGCTCATAACCTTCTTCATATCTTTTTTCGTGCTCGCACTCGACGAGAGATCTGGCAATCTGCGCGAGCTCCATGCGTCTGATCTGACTCGACGCTTGCTCTATGTTTTGTGCCCCTGCATGGCCTTTTAAAAACAGTGAGACAAGACAAAGCAGGATCCACTCCTTCATTCTTGAACTCATTGATTTCCTCTATCGGTTGATCTTGAGCCGCAATTCAGAAATGTGTTTTTGGAGTGCTTGGTCGAGAGCATCCTCATTAGCGAATCCAATTCCCGCAGTTAAGGCCCAGTGCCTGAGTTCACGGTTAAACTCAAAGCTGCGCAGCTCATCAAACAACTCAAAATCAAACATCACCCGAGGGGCTGTTCCGTTGGAATGTAGAAATAAAACTGGAATCACCATCGCACCCAATACTTCATTCTCCAAAAACTCATTTTCACTCGCTCCAGCACTATTTCGTTCTTGAGCATTGACATAAGTTTCTAGCAACATCAACCGCGCTTGCTTGTAAGCATTGAGGAGCTGCACAAGGTGACCCGGTGGGCTGCGATCGGCCGCTTCTTGTGAAAATCTGAGTCTTGCATACAGCGAAACATCGTTCGATAGGGCATGATCACCGCCTTGAACATACTCACAGGCATGGTCATCGGTGATAAACGCTGGAACTTTGCTATCAATGCCAGCGATAGATTCTATCGTTGTCAAGAGTCCAAGCAGAAGATTACGGGTGTCAGTCGAATTGTGCGCTTGTCGTGCCTTTTCGATCGCATCAAACTCGGTTTTAAATGTAGGTGAAAGACCCTCAATTGCCTTTTGTTTAATATATTTAATTAATGTAGGTTCCATTCCATTTGAAAATTGGCGCATCCATTCTTCTCGCTTATTCTTGAGCAGACTCTGAAATTCATTCTCATCGGTGAGGTTCAATTTCGGAACGGATTTAACCCAATTTAAAATATCTAAATTCGCCTCAAACAAAGCCCGCTCTTCAATCATCGCTGTATCAAAGGTAGAAAATGGAACACTCAGACATTTTGAATCTAAAAATGTAATGGGAGTTTGGTAAATTCGCGCAATCATTTTTTTGATATAAGTTAAATCAGACTTCATGATGGGGAACTTCTCATTCTTCTCTTGATCGAGCATTTGTTGAGTGAGGCTTTTCAGATAAATCAGGCCTGCTTTTTTCATTAACAAAAGCGCATCGATAAAATATCCGCCTTCGTACTCTCGAACGACTTGACTGAGTTTTCCAAGAACCTGGATTGTGGTGTCCTTATGCATCACTAAGAAGTTATTGTCTGGAGAATATCCGCAGTAATCTTGATAAACGTTATCTGTTGGAATAAATCGGAGTTGCTTTGGGTCTAAACCAAGTCTGGATTGTAAATTGATAAACACTGAACGCGCGGCAGCGGTGGCATTTTGAGGAGTGTCAGTTGCCACCTTCGATTGAAGATTCTGCACCTCAACATCGAATTGATTTTTAATCGCGAGGTAGTCGATCGGCGTTGGAGGCTCTATTTTAAGAGATCCAGCGGCATCACTGTTCTTAGGTTTTTCTGAGTGACTAAAAAGACCGGCCTGCACCGTTTGAAGCCCCTGAGTTTGCGCAATCACAGCCAGAATGATGATCCAAAATTTCATAGGTTTTACCTCGCGAGGTTAAACCTACAAAAGATGACTAAAAAAACACCCTAACTAAAGCTGACATTTATGATCCGATATGAAAACTTAAATACTTAGTATTTAAAATGACTTAGGCCCGTAGTCCTTACTTCAATTGCGTGATTGGCCCCATATTCGGATCCGCCTTCGTCAGGTGATCGAAAACACCCTGAACTGTGCTTGCAGCATCGTCTGAACTGGTTTGAGAAGCATTGACCTGATTGCGCATTGCAAATGCGGTTACACCCGGCGCAAGCTCTTGTAGATCAAGCGTGCCTTCCCAATACGGAATGTACGTCGTGCCTGCTACTTTTCGGTAATTTACGATGATGTGTTTTGGAGCGGCGATTGTTCCGTCGAGAACCGCATGCACCCAATCCATCGTCCAATGCACGGTGATGAAATCTTTTACGGTGTATTGAACTTCGTACACATGTGTTGAACCTGGAATCGCTGCTAACGGAGCGAACTGAGATGTAGTGACACCGTCCCACACCATCACAGGCTGATTATGAGTCACACCCCAAGCGTCGCGAATCGGGCGATTGATACAGCCTCCGCCCTGGCCCCAAGAAAAAGCACCTTGAGCGTTTTGTGAATCCCCTTTGTCGACTTTGAAATCTCCGACAGACTTTCCTTGCGCATCTAATTTGCAATAGTCAGAAGGCTGCAAAGTAAAAATGGGTTTTGATAAGTCGTCTGCATGAGACGGTGTGATGAGTGCTGTCAAAAATATAAAAAGTAAGCCCCGCATGTTTATCCCCCCGGATAAAAAACAGACAAAGTGGTTAGAGGCTTAATTTATCAGTGTGAGGGGCGAGGATCTAGTCCTTGATTCATAAAACGCTCAACATATTTTGCGAGCACGTCGACTTCGATATTCACTGCGTCATTCGATGAGAGCGAAGAAAGATTCGTGAGCTTCCAAGTAACCGGAATCACATGCACTCGAATGCGAGCTGAACCCGATGACTGATCTTCGAGAGACCCAATCGTCAGGCTGATGCCTTGTATCGCGATCGAACCTTTTTCAACGCAGTAGCGCCTAAGAGTGGAAGGAATTTCGAAATCGAGTGTGAACCCCTCGCCCTCAGGTGTGGCTTTTAAAAAACGGCCGATTCCGTCGACATGTCCCTGAACCCAATGACCTGAGAGTCGTGTGTCAGCTCGCAAAGATCTTTCGAGATTTACGAGTGATCCCACATCGAGCTCTCCAAGTTGCGTGCGTTGAAGCGTCTCACCACTCAAGTCGAACCGCGCCAGGCCCGTGTTTGAACCTTCTTCACTCTCTACGGTTAAACAGGTGCCGTTCACAGCTACGCTTTCTCCTAAGGCAAGATCGTCCCAATGCGTTTCAAGAGTCAGATGAGCGCTCTTTTCACCCTGAACGAGAGCCAGTACTTTGCCTGTTTTTTCTATAATTCCAGTGAACATAATCGGGGCCACCTTAGCGGGTTTTGTGCAGAATCTCAATCGAGTCTTCTGTTGCGTTTTCTGGACCCTGGCGAATATTGACTTGCTCATCCCAAAGGCCTGAATCAATGAGCACTTGGCTAAAGGTAGGCCCCACTTCAACTAAGACCTCTAGGCAGCCCTTAGAGCCCAAAAAGGGCAACACTTCTTGAAGTTCGAGATTCGAGACGATTTCAAATCCACGTGCCTGAGCGGCCTTTACCCATTCACGGGGCAACTGCTTGCGTCGATCCATCACGACAAGCCAGCGTTTTTTTGCAGGATGATCTTGTACTCGACGAACTGTAAACTCAGGTTGATCGGCTAAAATGGTGGCAGCTGTGGTCCATAAAGCATCCGCTCGCTTTCTCAGTGAGTGAGCAAGCTCGAGAGATTTTTCTGAAGTAAATGTTTTCTGACCTGAAGGCGGAATCATCGAGCCCTGTGCGGTGAAAGCCCGCTTCACGGTCACCCAAGGTTGACCCGTATTCACCCATTTAGAAAAACTGCGAATGAGTTCTCGGCACTCAGCTTCGATATTTCCTGAAGCGATTTCGGTTTCAACACCTGCAGAGAGGAGACGACCGAGGCCGCCGCCTCGCACCGCAGGGTTTGGATCTCGCGTTCCCGCAATGACTCTTTTGAAACCGGATTTTAAAATTGCATCTGTACACGGAGGTGTGCGCCCGGTGTGGTTGCAAGGTTCTAACGTCACAATCAAAGTGTGTCTTTGCTCCCAAACTCCTGCTTTTTGAGCATTTTCGATGGCTAGAATTTCAGCATGGGCTTGGCCTGCTTTTTCATGGGCACCGAGGACCAACACCTTTCCTTGAGCATCGAGTATCACTGCCCCAACAGGTGGGTTCGGTGCCGTCGCTCCTTCAAAAGCTCGGGCGGCTGCAATGGCTTGGCGTAAAGCACTTTCTTCGAGTGGTGAAATCATGGAATCGGAACCGATTGCCCGGTTTTGACTTTACCGAACACATCACTCACCGATCCCTTGGAACTGTTTTCAAGGCTGTCATTGGGATCACGGGGATCCAGGTCTCGGTGAATTTGATCTCTCATAGCAAAGGCGGTCACACCAGGCTCCACTTCTTGTAAATAAATCGTGCCTTCCCAATAATCTACATTCGGATCGCCCGCCACTCGTTTGTAGTTCACCCAAAGCAGCTGAGGCGCCTCTCGAGTGCCGAACCCAACGGTGTGGTACCACTGCATCGTCCATCTCACCGTTAAAATATCACTCACCACATAGCGAACTTCATAAAAATGCGTCGTCTTCTTTGGAGGCTCACCTTTTTTAAAACTCATCTTGGTCACGCCATCCCACTTCATCAGATCTTGATTATGCAAAACACCCCAAGCATCCAAAATAGACCGCTTGATGCAACCGCCCCCTTGGGCAAAGCCGTATGAGCCGTCTGGTTTCTCACCTGAAATCGAAATTAAATCTTCTGAATAGTCTTTGCTCTGTTGGGGTTTGCAATAATCTGCGGTGTTGAGCTCAAAAAGAGGAACAGCCGGATCACCATTATACGGTGTGCGCGGAGAACGGCCGCAGCTGCTCACTGTAGAAGTAAGGCAGACCACAATGCACACAAATCGAGCTGAAAACCCCTCCCATCCCCTAATCATTATTTAAGCCTAACGAGTTCAAAAAAGAGCCGCAAGTCCTCAAAATTTGACTGCTTTGCCCGAGTGCGTTAATGCATGGAGTCAGGAGAGAGAAGAGCCGTGTTTGTTTTTAAACAGTACCCAGCTGGGCAACCGGTTGCGCTAGCACTGTGTTTTGTGACTGCACTTGTATGTGTACTCGCCCCAATGAGTCATGCTGAAGTACCTCGAGTGTTTTCTGACAAACGCTTTGCGGCTCTACTTCAAGATGATCCTTATGTTTGGGAAACGGCCGCTCGACTGATTCAAAAAGAACGCCCTGACTTCACCCAGGGAGTCGGTGAAAACGGATGCACTCAACTTCTCAATTCAGCCAACACCGATTTTCAAGATTTCATCGATGTGATTCGCAAAGCCTTGAACGGAAGAGGCCCGGCCGCTGTTTTTGTTAATGATTGGGTTCGTCGATTAGAAACAGCGATTGAGAACGGCTCAACACCCAAAGCCCGACTCGCACTGGCGATCGATCTCGAAAGCGGGAGCGGAAAAATTGCATTCAAAGATCTCTCGAACTTTCTGAGCGACGGGCTTGCTGTCTACTGGCGCAAGGCCTTGAGTGAGTGGTTCTTCAGATACGTTCTCACCTGTATATCGGGCGAGATCGTCTACGAGCCCTTTAGCTATTTTTTGTTCATCGGTTGTTTGGATGATGGAGTAAAGAGACTCAAGCCGGTCGAGTGCAATATCAAAGCGCATGGCCAGTAAAAAGAAATCTTCAGCTACTTTTTTTGGAGTTCTCTGAGGCCAGAGTTGTATCTCAACAATTGCATTTCGGATCACTTCGAGGTCTGCCTCGACTTTTTCCCAACGTTTTACAAACATTCCACTGATATCAAGTTTGTCTGGATTGATGC
>Ga0206960_1007_pt1 | contig 61806 bp, 62 predicted proteins | sample Alteio_BWOrgHeat_29_FD_153255 | JGI IMG/M metagenome (GOLD analysis project Ga0206960, IMG submission 153255) | Enriched cells from forest soil in Barre Woods Harvard Forest LTER site, Petersham, Massachusetts, United States -... | ecosystem: Environmental > Terrestrial > Soil > Temperate forest >... | reverse complement strand
AGCCTGCAGCTCAGCGTGCGTTACTTCATGACTTTGATCCTGCTGCTCAAGTTTTATCACGATTGAAGCAATTGAGCCTGACTGGCCATAAGCCGGAAAAATTACAAATAATTGTAATTGGTGGCACTTTTTCCTCTTATCCCGACGACTATAAACGCTCTTTCATCAAAGGTCTATTTGATGCGTGCAACGGTCAAGTAGCGGACACACTTGAACAGGCTCATCTATTAAATGAGCACGCTCCTCATCGCATCATTGGCCTGAGCATCGAAACACGGCCCGACTGGGTAAACGCCGAAGAAATCAAACTTTTGCGCGAATGCGGAGTCACCAAAGTACAGCTTGGCGTGCAAACTCTTGATGATGCCGTCAATGCTCGCACACAACGAGGGCATACAGTTCACGATGTAGTGAAAGCCACAACTTTGCTCCGAGACGCTGGGTTTAAAATCAATCACCACTTAATGCCAAATTTGCCCGGCGCCACCCCAGAATCTGATTTAGCAAGTGTCAGCGAATTATTTGCCAATGCAGGCCTCAAACCGGACACCATTAAATTGTACCCCTGTATTGTTATCCCTAAAACACCATTGTTTATGCAATGGAAACGGGGAGAGTATCAATCGTACGACGATGACACACTTGCTCGCCTGCTCGCTCAGTCAAAGGCACTCGTTCCTTCTTATTGTCGCATTGACCGACTAGTAAGAGACATCAGTCGTGATTGGACTGCCTCAGGGACAAAAAAAACTAATCTGCGAGAACTTGTGCAGCAAAATATGAAAGCTCAAGGCCTTAAATGTATTTGCATTCGTTGTCGAGAAGTACGCAACGAAACTGAAGGCTCAAGAGAATTGCACTTTAAAATCGATCAATATACGGCCAATGGAGGCCAGGAATTCTTTCTCACCTTTAATAATCTTGAACAAGACAAACTGTACGCAATGCTCCGTCTCCGCTTACCCCCAAAAAGTGATACCGCCTTAGTTCGCGAACTCCAGGTGTTTGGTAGACAAATTCCTATTGGTACTCATGAAACTAATAGTGCCCAACACCAAAAACTAGGAAGTAAACTTATGAGTAAAGCAGAAAAAATCGCGAAAAATCACGACTATCTGAAAATGGCGGTAATTTCTGGCGTTGGAGTACGCGGCTATTACCGTAAACTCGGTTATCATCTGGAGAACACTTATATGGTGAAAAAATTCAGTGAATTAACATAGAAAATAAATGCCCTAGCCTTTTCGCGTAAGGCCAAATCGCTCAAATACGTGATCATTATAGGCTGCATCGGTAAAACCCAACTCTCTAAGCTCAGCCATTTTATCGAAATCCATGAGGTCCGGTAAAGTCATCAACCCCTGAAAAGAGCCATATTTCCAGTTACGAAACATCTCAGCGGTTACTTTAAGCCATTTGATATCTGAATCTGGAACTGGACACAGGTCAAAAAAACCACCGTCAAAACAGTATTTCGATCTAAATTTGGCAAAAGGACGTAAAGTCATGTAAGGCAAATGCTGTGTTGCTGCTAATCCCTCAAATAAATCATCAAATGATCGCCAATCGGAATATATTTTTTGACGAGGATAAGGGAAAAGTTCCGTAACACTTACAAAAAGACGTCCTCGACAATGAGCCAATGCTTGTTCAGCATTGATTTTACCCAGATACTTCTTGCTAATTTTCATACAGGTTGGATGAGGTATGACAAAAGGAGACTTAATTTTCCATTTTTCCATATCAGCTTTCATTTCAGAAAAACAGGGCAGAAACCATTGTTGCCAGGCGATATCCAATGAAATTTCGGAAGCAAGAAAGTAAGCTGCCTGACAGCCACCAGAAGTGCCCGCAAAGCGTAAAGCACTGCACTCATAATTGAGCTGAATGTAGCGTGCAATTCCATGAAAATAAGGCGCAAGACCCGAGCAGGCACTAAAAGAAATGCCTTTCATAAAGCCCGCCCCGAAATCAGTGGCAGCCTGTCAAAGGAGCTTACTAAGCTATAATCGTTTCCTTTTTGCCAAATAAATTTTGCCCGCTTAATCATGCGGAAGCTTAATAACTGAAGGCACTCAATTCAAGTTTCAAGAATGATAGTGCAAAGCGCTTTAAATTGACCTATAGTAGACCCTCATGAATATCAACAAGCCTATACTCTATAGTTTTCGCCGCTGCCCCTATGCCATCCGTGCACGAATGGCGCTGATCTATGCCGGGATTGATATTGAAATACGTGAAGTAGATCTAAAAAATAAGCCTGTAGAATTGTTGGCTATTTCTCCAAAAGGAACCGTGCCGGTGCTCAAGCTTCCTGACAGCCAGATTTTGGAAGAATCGCTCGCGATTATGCAATGGGCCCTTCAGCAGCAGGATCTCGATTTCTGGTGGCCAGAAAGCACAGTAACGCAACAAGCAATTAAAGAACTTATGAGAGAAAACGACTTTGGATTTAAGCCACTTTTAGATCGATATAAATATGCTCCACGATTTCCTGAATTGTCCAAAGAAGAGCATCGTAAATTAGCAGAATTTTTTGTTATAGACCTTGAAAAACGCCTCAACCAGCACACATTTCTTTTTGGTCCTACAATAAGCTTAGCTGACGTAGCTATTTTCCCTTTTTTAAGGCAATTTGCCGCGATTGAAAGCGGCTGGTTTCAAGATAGTCCTTATAATAAAACTAAAGATTTTCTTAGCTATTTTCATCACAGCTCTCATTTTCTGACAGCCATGAAAAAGGAACATAGTTAACAGTGCTATTCAGCATCCGGTGCACACCGAGCTTCATCTGCTAAGCTTTTAATAGTTCCTTTCTCTTCGGTCTCACAACTTCTCTTGGACGTCAGCAAATAGACAGCGTCATCATCATCGTAAGGGTCACCAGTAAGCGGCGCCGCATAATGAATGATTTTGCAGCACACGTCACCCTCAGATCCGTGTTCTGGAACAGCAGTTGAACCGCAATCACGCGCACAAGCTGACAGCCCGAGAATAGCAAACAAAGAAAAAACAAATTGAAAACAAGATTTCATGGACATTCCTGGTGAGCTTGTCACTTAAGCACTTATGCTCATAATATCTTTTACGAGCAATTTATGCCAAGTCTACTGTCAATTTTTCTGCTACTCAAATCTGCTTGCAACGACAGGGATTTACAAGGCCTCTGTCCAAAAGGCTTGACCTTGTTGCTAAAAAGGAGTTAGTATTCGGTTTCACTAACAATGGAGCACGTCATGACTTACCCCGAAAATCTTAAATACACTAAAGATCATGAGTGGGTAAAACTTGAAGGCCCAGACGCTTATATTGGCATCACTGATTTTGCGCAAAGCGAGCTTGGTGACGTAGTCTACGTGGAACTCCCTGAAGTAGGTAGACATGTTAAAGCTGGTAAAAGCTTTGGTACGGTAGAAAGTGTTAAAGCCGTAAGCGATTTGTTTATGCCCCTGAGCGGCACGGTGTCAGAAGTCAATGTTGCACTCAAAGATAATCCTGAAGCGGTAAATACCCATCCACATGAAAAAGGCTGGATGATAAAAATTGCACTCAGCGACCCAACGGAAATTAGCACTTTGTTAAGTGCGACCGATTACAGTGCATTGACGCGCTCATAAATCACGCTGACAGAATCAAGACAATATTCTTTTCTTGGAGACCTGTGAAAAACGGTTTAGTTTGTAATGCATTTATCCTAATGAATATTGGCGCGCTCAATACGTCGATCCGGAATAATCCACATTGCAGCTACTATCGAATAAAGGGTCACAGCGAGATAAGGCCAGATAAAAGCAAGCGCAATTGCGAGAGCATACAGAAACATCGACATTTTTCCTTTCACGTCGGTACCAAGCGCATGAGCAATGTCGGATTTTCTGCCATGAAATTTAATGAGCTGATGGGCTAAAATGAAATAAGCAACGGCACAGAGAAATAGACAGATTCCATAGAGAATGACTGGATCGCGGGCGAAATCGTGTTGTCCTGCCCAAGCGGTTGCAAAGGGAATAGTTGATAGCCAGAAAAGCAGATGTGCATTCGCCCATAAAATGGGGCCGTTTACTTCTTTTACCAAATGAAAAAGATGGTGATGGTTGTTCCAATAAATAGCAATATAAATAAAACTCAATGCATAGCTGATCAAATGGTGAATTAACGGAATCAACGAAGACATAGTGCTTCGCTGTGGTACGTGTAAATCCAACACCATAATGGTAATAATTATCGCGAGTACACCGTCGGTAAAAGTCTCTAATCGTGATTTTGACATTCCCTTAACACTCTGTGGTGAACTTTCGAATTTGTCCAAAGGCTTACTCCTCAAGCCCCAAATAACGTGTGCGGGCCAAAATTAAGATATCGCATCGCTATTTTTAAGAATAAGCTTCAAACCCATATTTTCGCAACTCGAAAAAAAAATACGGTCTATCGTAATTGCGCGTCACTTCACCCTAAATCGGCCTAGATCTGGTGTACAAGCTATGATAGAATGGGTTCTCAACTAAAATTCGGTACTTTTGTTATGAGAACTCGTTTAGCTCTGCTGCTGGCCAGTGCAATTGTTTCCTGCGCGGCTCACCAACCTATCACCAAAGCAATGATAGGACGGGACACAATTGCGGACTGCACAACCAGCCTTTACTTTGCACCTGCTCAAAAAATACAGTCGGTTATGCTCATTCATGGGATACTAGGCTCGCCATGGAATATGAAATATTATGCTGATTTGTTTAGTGACGAAGGCGTAACCGTGAATAATTGGGGCTATGCGAGCAGGGATAAACGTATTTTAGAGCATGCCAAGGATTTAGTTATTGAACTTCAGCGTATGGCGAAAACCAAACCCGGCCATCCTATTAACTTTGTTGCCCATTCAATGGGTGGCTTGGTTTTAAGAGGAGCGATAAACCACCCCAAATGCCCATTTGAGGCTAAAATTGGCCGCACTGTTTTACTTGCTCCTCCAAATCAAGGGGCCTCTTGGGGCAAATTCCTTCACAGCTTTCCTTTCTTGCGTGTTTTTACCCGAGAAAAAGCCGATACCGAATTGATGACCGCCGAAAATTTTGAATATTTAGGGCAATTTCCTCCTACTATGGATGTCTTAGTTATTGCCGGTGACTGGAATTTTAATCCGGTGATAAAAGGAGAAAACGACGGTACAGTCGCGGTAAAGGAGACTTTTCTCTCCACGCCTCATCTTCACTCAATTGTTAATACTGGACACAAGACCATTCTCATTAATCAAGAAGCATTACAATTAACCGAGAATTTTATTAAAAATGGCAAGAGCTGTTATTTTTAAATTTCACGAAAAGCGTGCATTAGACCAGCATCGTGGGCACTTGAGAACATCTATGCCAAAAACTCAGGGCTCAATCAAAATCACGAAAAGAGGAACATTAATTGGCCTTATGAGCAAGCTCTTCCTTATACAGGATGCCCGCTTTCCTTCTGCTGCCCCTATAAGTGTTTGGACTGAACTCAATTCCTTTTTTATGCCATTTTTGCACGATATGATCTCTTATTTCCGTATTGATTTTATTGCTATTGCGGGTGAAATTTCTTCGCCGCAATTCATCAAGAATGTCTTTTACAAGTTCATGCCCTTGCTTTCTTGTCAAAGAATAGGTCAAGCGTGCTTCTGTTATCAAGCCCTTGCTTTTCGCGTTCCGTACTGAACGGCAGTTAGATTTTCAGCATCAGGCTTCGTTGTTGCTAGAGCAGTAAAATGGACCATACAAAATAAGAGCGAAACAATGAAAGTTTGAATCATTGAAAAACCTAATAGTAGCGATTAAAGTTCAATATAATAATAAATTTATTCAGAGCCTTATAGGTGTGGCTTTGACCGGTCTGCTGCCTTCCGTCAATACAGTTTTTAGTGTATGATTTTGAATGTGCGGATGCTAAGGTAGCTCGGGGAAAAAACGATCGAGTAGCACGCACCATAGCTGGTTTCAACCTGTATATTTCACTACCATTCGGCGCCAACGATTGAGCGGGACTTGAACGGCAGCTCAAGGAAAAATCGTAGTCAAGTTGAAAAATGACTGGAATGACGGCACCTCTGACATTGTGCTTACACCCATGAATTCATGGCCAGGCTAGTGGACCTGATTCCTATATACCTAATGACTGAAACGGCTCGTTTGCAGCTGGAGATGTTATGAGTTTAGAACGCTTTTAAAACATCTTTCGCATCTTCCGCGCATGGCACAAAACTCTGCTTAAACGCAGGAAGGTTCAAATTCGATGCTCTATCTTTGTCAACTTGCGACACTTGAGCCGACTCATCGCTTAAGCTTGTTCCCAGTTCGGTCGCTTACTGAGAATGCTTTGATTCTTAGCTGTCAGGCAACGTCGCTGAACTTACATTACTTATAATTAATATTCCGAATGACGCGATAGCCGTAAATCTTCATAAATATTACTATTAATATATTTGAGCTATGTTAAAACTTGCGCAGCGATTCAACCGACAGCCAAACAATCTCCACTCATGCCCTAAACTAGCCCTAGTCAGCTCTTGGCTTAATGCAATCATTGCTTCGTGTCAGTTTATGTCCCCCACAAGCAGTTTAAGCGAGAAACTCACTTATGGCTATTTTTACGCTAGCTATTTGTGAAGCCAGTTTAAGTTCTCGTAGTTTTATTACTCAGCTTGCATTTGACCTAAAAATTCATTAAGACTTTCAAAGTCTCGGTGATTATGTTCGGGATTTTCTACTGCTTCAAATACTAAACAGGTGAGCATTAAGAAAGAGTTTGTTTCTGCTATGTAATAGCTGAATACTTTAGCTGGATAGGTTTGTTGTCCGTCTAGTCCTGGAAAGTGTATGTGGCTAATACCTCTTACTAGGCCTAACTCCGGCGAATTCATCTCTGTAAAAAGCTGCAATTGTCCTTCAACGAATTGCGCACTAACCACATTAGATTTTTTTGTTGTTTCAACCCATTGAGAGTTGTCATCTTGATGTTGTATATAAGTTGTATAGTCATTCACTCCAGCTATAGCGTGCAATTGACGGGCAGAAATAAGAGCTTGTTCTTCATTAAGCGCCATTACATTTGACGAAATTCCAAGCCCTAGAAAAAATGCGCCAAAAAAAGTATTTTTTATTAAATTATTTATCATATAAACTCCAAATTATATTTCATATTCAATACGTGTAAAACTCTAACTGTCAAGATATATACATCGCCCACGTGTCAAGGCTTCCAAATAGTCACATGTCGCGTCAATATGCCAAAAACTGCGCAGCAATTCAACCGAATTTCCACTCATGCCGTAAACTAGCCCTAGTCAGCTCTTGGCGTAATGCAATCATTGCTTCGTGTCAGTTTATGTCCCCCACAAGCAGTTTAAGCGAGAACCTCTTTGATTGTCTGAGAAAATTTTGCTGCGCTTTAGCGCTCAAAATTTCAATTTCGGCCATAGCTGCCGCCAGGCAGGGCTCTTTAGACTATTCTGCGTATCATAGATAATCTCAGTTTGCTCAGCCATAAGGGCTACTTTCGCGACTTCTGGGCGCAGTCGATATGCCTATTGGCTCGAGAAATTAGTTTGCGCTTCAAATACTTAGGTGAAGGAATCATTTCGTCGTCAAAACGGTCTAGGTTGAAAAACGGTTTTTTTTATTGACCAGTTCGTTACCTCCCGCCAAAACCACAACAGTGGTCTTAATGGATAATAGAGAAAAAATAGACTGTCAGGTAAGGAAACTTGTTCCCAATCCTCAGGCATGGCGTCAAAGAAATACTGAGAAAGACGTTTAGTTGTTCCTTTTATTAAGAGTCTGAGTTTGGCTAAACGAGCAAGTTTTATTAAATATATTTGAGGTGATTGAGCCTGTCTTTGACAAATTATCTTGATGGACAAAGTTAACAACGAAGAAATATGAGCGTGGCGTTCACTGCATTTTTCTATAGCTGCTGGCAATGGCGCTTTGAGTAATCGATGAGCTAATAAAATGGCTTCTATTAAGCGAAAATAGACGCCACATATTTTTGCTTGCGCAATGATAGCCTCCCAATTCCTCTCTATGGGCAAAGAAAGGGACCTTTCAATATCGGCTAACCAATAGAGGTAAGACCAGGCATGGCCGGAGCCATGAGCCGCCAAATACATCATGTTGTATTCAGGAGACAAGGTTCGAATAGGAACGTCACCCATTTGTAATGTCGTTGCGTTTTTGCACAATTCGTCCATGCCAACTGAAAAATCATCAACCTCGTTGCATAACCGCCAATGCAACTCGAGCGAAACACAGGCTTGAGGATGCCAGTAAACTGCATCTTTGCGGTGCTTTAAATAAAAGGAATGCTGTTTAGGCGAGAGTCCTATTTTTCCATATTTCTGCACATAACCTTGCTCTAAAATAAGCTTGTGAGCCTGCCTGAGATCTTCAGGAGCAATTAACAAATCTATATCTCGACATTCTCGCGCAGTCACGTCGTCATAAAGCTGCATCGCAAGAGGTGTGCCTTTGATAGTAAGACACCGAATGTGAGCTAAATTGAATATATGCGTAAGTTTGATCATTTCCGCTGTCAATGAAAGAACTCGGCACGTATTGGCAGTCACATGCGCTTTTAAGTCCGCCATAATGTGAGTCGGCACACAGCTTAGTTCCAATCGACGTAATTGCCGATAAATTTGAGGTGTAACACGATGCCATTTTGCCAATGCAAAAAACTCTACCCAGTCTACATTTGAGTGAGCAAATGCATGTCTTTTCTGGTCGTCGCTTCGTTGAGATAAACAAATCAACAATAATTCAAGAGCAGCAGGCAGTTCTTTTACCATACAAACTCACCCCCAATGTAATCTTGAGCTATTCTAACAGAAAAGCGCCCTTTTCAACGATTAGGGGTAAAAAATTGTGCTCAAGAAATTTCTTGAGAAATAACCTTGCCAATAAACTCTGACTTCAACAACGTATAGTCGCTACGAATATGTCCTTTTTGCCAAAGACGCATTTTGAGTGTTTGATATTCGGCCAAGAGCTGCTTATCTGCTCTCAATGCATCTCTCAAGGCAAGCAATGCTTTTACATCTTCATGGTCTGCGGGATAGACGTGCAAGTGTACAAAATCTCTATCTTGTCTGTCATTGTAAAAAGAGAAAAAGTGCCGTCTTGGATCGGGCTCACTTTGTTGAACTCGACTTACTCCATCTCCCTTATATTCAAACCCAAATTCCGCGAGAAGATTGATTATAGATGATGAAACTAATTCTCCCGAAAAAATCACCAATACATCAAGCACAGGCTTGGCAGCTAAAGAAATCACACTGGTGCTGCCAACATGTTCAATGCGATAAGCACCCTCGGCACCCAGCAATTCAGTTAAACATTTCTTAATACGCTGAAAAGCGTTCGGCCATTGAGGCTGCCAGGGAACAATGCTCACCGATTTTCGCGCAAGACCGATGCCACAGGCGTCTAGATAATTTATAATACTGTTCTTTGATTCCATTATTCGTTTTTATTACTTATGCTCATGAGTTAATTTTCTCGTCATCAAATCATAAGCAGCTTGACGAGAAGGAACGCCTTCAAATAGGACGCTATAAACGCTTTCGCTAATGGGCATTTCAATCGAAAATTTCTGACTTAACTGACGGGCAGACTTTGCAGTGTTGACCCCTTCTACTGTTTGGCCAATATCCAAAAGCGCAGCTTCTAAATTCATTCCCAAAGAAAGATTCGAGCCCAATCTAAAATTTCTCGACATGGTACTTGAACAAGTGAGCACTAAATCACCAAGGCCAGAAAGGCCTGCCAAGGTCAAGGGCTGTGCTCCCATCGCTACCGCTAGCCGAGCAACTTCCGCAATTCCTCGAGTAATCAGAGCAGCTTGAGCATTTTGGCCCAAATTTAAACCGTGTCCGATGCCCGCCGCAATTGCTATCACATTTTTTAAGGCACCTCCAAGCTCAACTCCAGCAACATCTGTAGAAACATAGGTGCGAAAAGTCTCAAGGGATATCATTTTTTGTACGTCTAAAGCAGTCTGCAACTCAATCGCCGCAAGAGTAGCTGCAGCCGGCATGAATGCTGCGAGCTCTTGCGCAAAAGTTGGCCCTGATAAAAAAGTAAGGCGAGCACAGGCCGACGATGGCAAAATTTGCTGTAAAATCCCCGCTGGTAACTCTAGAGTTTCCTGCTCGATACCTTTGGTGAGGCTGAGAATATAGGCATCAGGAGGCAGGAACTGTGTGGCCTGAGTCCATACGGAACGTAAACTTACCAAAGGCAATGCCGAAATGACTAAAATAGAATCAGCAAGAGCTTCTTCCATATTTGCTGTAGCGGTGACATTTTTTGGAAAAAAAACTCCGGCCAATCTTTTAGGATGCTGATGGGCCAAATTTATTGCCTGCACCAGCTCAAGATCGCGAGCCCACAAAGAGATATCATAGTTAACAGAGAGAAGCTTAGCAAAAGCTGAGCCAAAGGCGCCCGCCCCCAACACTGCCATTTTTTTGCGATTAATTTTTTGATTCATAAATCAAAACCTAAATGAAGCTACCTTAGTCAATTCCCACAAGTCTTCGCAGTCAACTCATATAACAAAACTGGAAAACGAACGAATGTCGAGCTAAATATGTAAATATACAGAAATTGACCGGCTGCGCAACTCACAGCCATGTCTTGCAAGCTTGGGCTAGAGAGGCTAACTACCGTCTGTTCTCAAAGCTTCTTTATTATCAAACTACTAGGAGATACTTATGGCATTTACTCTTCCCCCTTTGCCCTACGCCTTAGATGCTCTTGCCCCTCACATATCCAAAGAAACTTTAGAATTTCATTATGGTAAACATCACCAAACCTACGTGACCAATCTCAACAATCTCACGCAAAACACGGATTGGCCCCACCAAACACTCGAAGAAATTATCAAAAAAGCTGATGGCGCCATTTTTAACAATGCGGCTCAGGTATGGAATCATACTTTTTACTGGAACAGCTTAACTCCTGATGGAGGAGGCACACCCACCGACGCTATCGCTGAAAAATTAAACGCCGCTTTTGGCTCCTTTGAAGCTTTTAAAGAACAATTTAGTAAAGCCGCTATTGGTCAATTCGGATCAGGTTGGGCTTGGCTCGTTACTGATGGTCACAAAGTATGGATTGAAACTACCAGCAACGCCGGCTGCCCCTTGCGCGAAGGGCATACACCCATTTTAACTTGCGATGTCTGGGAGCACGCTTATTATATTGACTACCGCAATGCCCGAGCAAAATACGTTGAATCCTGGTGGAACTTAGTGAACTGGAATTTTGCTAACTTTAATCTGCAAAAAAAATAATGAATCAAAAAACACGGCCATCCCGAGCTCAAGCAAAATTCAGGATAGCCGTGGTCTTATTTAAGAATTTTTACAAAGTGCTTAAAAAGGCAGCCATGAGAATGGAAACTGCCTTGCTTTCTGCTAGAGCATCACAAGGAAGCTGGTTGGAAGCAATGCGCTGGTCTAACTCCATTTTACTCTCTTCAAGCCATTCTTGTGCATCCTCTCGTTTTCCTCGAGCAAGCAACACTTCTGCTTTTAATAAATGAGCGCAATAATGTTTTTTGTTTTGATCTTTTTCAAGCGCTTGATGTATATGATAAGAGGCTTTATTTTCATCGTATAAGCCAACAAAATGTTCATCACGCTCACTATTGCGACACATATAAACAGTAGCGGCAGTTCGATGAATGCCGCCTTCTTCATAATTATCCCAACGACTGAGCCCTTCCCTCAAAGCGGCAAGAAGCTCATCTCTAACGCCCATGACTTCAGGAGTTGTCGCTGATTTAACCCAAAACGCAAAACAAGTTGATTTCCAATAAGAATATGCAGCATTGTCGCCCACAATATTTGGGTGAATACGTTCAACCATTGCCCGGCATCTGCCAAAAATGGATTTACGCACATCTTTCTTGTCTTCGGGGGTCAGTAATTCTCCCCAATAATAATAAATTTTACCCAATTGCTGGACTGCATAAAGTAAATCTTGGCCAGCCACTTGATTAAGAGCATCTTGATAGAGATCTTCAGCTCTTTTTAAATTGCTTAGATTATTTTCCCTGTTTGCAAAATATTGATCAGCCGCGGAAAAATCATGAGCGCCAACCGGGATAGGCCCTAAAAGTAAAACGAGCCAAAACAACCCCAATAGTATCATCCCACCTCCACAACTGGTACCGCAAAGCAGCTAGGTAGATTAGACAATATTGGAGTAATTTGGCTTAATTATATTTTAATTTTTGGAAAAAACCCCTAAATATGGCAAATTGCGGTATTTTTCAGCCAGATCCATGCCATAACCGATCACAAACTCATCTTCGATTGCGAAGCCGACGAAATGCACTAATTCGGCATCGATTTTGCTTTTTGCGGGCTTATGCAAGAAAGTACACAAGCGCATGCTCGCCGGTTTTCGCGATTCAAAATTTTCAAATAAGTATTGAGCAGTAAGGCCAGTATCAACGATATCCTCTACCAAAAGCACGTGACGATCATGGATGGGCCTGGAAAGATCTTGAGTAATTTGCACTACTCCGGATGATTTGGTCTCCATACCATACGAAGACACCCCAATAAAATCAAGCTCAACCGGAATAGTCATATGACGGCATAAATCAGCAAGAAATATAACGCTGCCTTTGAGCACTCCAATAAGCACTAAAGGCTCTTTCAAATCTTGATATTCGTTACTGATTTGCTCTGCAAGCTCACGTACTCGCTGTTGAATTTTTTCTGCCGAAAAATATTCGGTAATTGTACCTTTGTCCAAAAATAACTCCAATAATTAACAGTAAGCATTATTAATAATTTCCCCGAAACCACCGCCGCCAGGCACAATATATTGTTTGTCAGTCAAACCTTTTTCAATCTCAAGTTTTTCTCCCAAACGACATTTTAATACCTCTGCAGGAGAAGCTCCACGGTCAAGTCTAATTGCATAAATTTTTACATCAGGATGATCGTGGGTCATTTTTCTAATATATTCGGGGGTAATAATCAAATGCGCTGCCACGATTTTCTTAACTTTACCGGGAACTGTCTTTTTATAGTAATCTATCACAGTAGAAATTGAACTGCCGGTAGCGCCCATTGGGTCGGGGAAAAGGAGCACGGCGTCCTCAACGTCACCGCCGATTTTGCTGTCCCCTAAAGTTGAGCCGATTACTTCACCTTTCTCATTCAAGGTGCGCGCCATAACTACGTGATCTTGGCGCACAAGCTCAGGATTGAGCGTTTTATTCAAATAATCAAAACATACCTGGCTTGGTAATGAGCCTGCTCTTACAATATTTACTGTTACTGTTTTGGTTTCTCGATCAATTACCTGACCAGTCCAAACACCATACGGCGAAACGGCAGCCATTCTCGTGCGCACCGATTTTATTACCAAAGGAAACTCACTGTTAAGCATGGCGTGTATCAAATATTGATACAGATCGCTTACCAAAGTATTAATTGCCGGCTGAACTGTGCGTTCTTCACAAAGGTAGGCCAAATGCGTGAGCAGAAATGGGTCAGAAAGAATATGAACATTCGGGCCGTAGTCATGTTCAAGCTCCACCCGGTTTCGTGGCAAAGTTGTATAAGCCGAATCTACATAAGCCTGCGCTTCTTGCTGAACCATTGATTGCCTCTCTTTTTTAGGGGTAATAAATCAGTGCTCACCTAAAGATTGAGCTGGCGCTGAACTGAGGAGCATAGCATCTAAATTAAAAGTACTATAATCACTGGCTTGAATGACAGCGGGCTCATAACATTCTCGGCACCGAGCTTCATAGCTATCTGCCGCACCCACTAAAAACTGGCCTGGCTCGGCTAATTTTTCTGCGTTTTTAGCATTGAAGACTCGCTGCGTTTTTGTTGCTGGCGATCCACAAAGCACACACACTGCGGTTTGTTTTAATACGCTGTCAGCGATAGCAAGCAGTGCGGGCATAGGCCCAAAAGGCTGCCCTAAATAATCCTGATCCAAACCAGCGACAATGACCCGCAAGCCATTCAAAGCCGCAGTTTCGACCATAGCAACGAGCTCAGTATCAAAAAACTGCGCCTCATCAATGCCTACCACAGTGGCTTGCCTCAAAGAGGCTAAATGAGCCTGCAATTGCCGAGCATTGGCAACCGGCACCGATTGAATTTTATGCTGGGAATGACTTACTACCGCCGTTTTATCAAAGCGGTCATCAATGGCTGGCTTGTACACAATGACCTGCTGACGAGCAATCATCGCTCGCCGCAAACGCCGAATTAACTCCTCCGTTTTACCAGAAAACATGGGGCCACAAATCACCTCAATCGAACCTACGCGACTATTTTCGTGCCTTATGTTTTTGCCCATCAAGAACCTCCGCTGAGTAATTGTCATAGCCGTTTTTCGATGCTAGGGAAAGCTTAAATTATTGAACTTTGGATAGTAGGATGACCCAGTTACTGCAACACGTTAGCATAGAAAAAATAGCACAATACACCGGCCAAGTAGTGAACCTGCGTGGTTGGATATATAATAAACGCGGCTCAGGTAAGATCCAATTTATACAATTGCGCGATGGATCGGGTTATATACAATGTGTACTGAGTGCAGAATCCGTTAGCCCCACCCTTTTTGATGAAGTAAAATCGCTTGGACAAGAATCTGCCTTGGAAATTACTGGCACGGTAATTAAAGATGAGCGCGCACCTTTTTGCGGCTTTGAAATTCAAGTAAGTGACGTAAAAGTCGTCAGTAATTGCAAAGACTATCCTATTACCAAAAAAGAGCATGGTGATTCATTTTTAATGGATCGTCGCCACTTATGGCTACGTTCAAGCAGGCAGCACGCCATTTTGAAAATTAGAGCTACACTCATTAAAGCTATCCGCGATTACTTTGATGATAATGATTTCACGCTCGTTGATAGCCCCATTTTCACCGCCAATGCATGTGAAGGTACCTCTACTTTATTTGAAACTGAGTGGTTTGATGGTCGCAAAGCCTATCTTTCCCAATCTGGACAATTGTATCAAGAAGCAGCCTGCGCAGCTTTTGGTAAGTCTTATTGTTTTGGTCCAACCTTTAGAGCTGAAAAAAGCAAAACCAGGCGTCATCTGAATGAATTTTGGATGGTTGAACCTGAAGTCGCTTTTAATGACAACGACGCCAATATTGATTTGGCCGAAGATTTCTTATGCTCTATTGTCAGCACCGTTTTAGCTAAACATGAAAAAGATTTAGTCGAAGTGCTCGAGCGCGATGTCTCAGCTTTGAAAAAAGTACAAAAACCATTTCCACGCATTTCCTATGATGACGCCGTCAAAATGATTCAAGAACTGCAAAAACAATGCACTGAGCCAGAATTAAAGGCTCAACTTGAAATTGAATGGGGCATGGACTTTGGCTCTCCGCATGAAACCGTACTCACTAAGCAATTCGATCGCCCTATTGTCATCATGGATTTCCCCGCACAAGTGAAAGCTTTTTACATGAAAAAAGACGTCAATAGCCCTAAACATGCGAAATGCATGGACGTATTAGCGCCGGAAGGTTACGGCGAAATCATTGGTGGCGGCCAGCGTGAAGAAAATCTTGAACTGCTAGAAAAAGAGATTGCCCGTCACGTACTTGATGTCGCTGACTTACAATGGTTTTTAGATTTACGACGTTTTGGCGCCATGCCACATGCTGGTTTTGGTCTTGGTGTGGAGCGCACGGTGGCTTGGATTTGCGGTTTACATCACGTCCGAGAAACCATACCCTTTGCCCGTACTTTGGATAGACTTAACCCATAAAATAAGCCTTACCCTTCTGCAGATGAAATGGTCCGCGATTTTACGCTAAACTACATTTTCTTGGACAGGTCCTCGCGCACTATCGTACGCTTGCGGATGTCCCGCAAAAAAATAGTTTAGCTCAAACCGCTTAAACATCAAATCATTTGATTCTCAAAACAGTCTAGATGGAGCACCTTTATGACACAGCTTTATTTCAAACAGCTTCTAGCCGGTCGCGATTTTGCCACCAACGCTCCAGGCGCTCAACAAATGGAAAATTTCGTCTATCTCATCGGTGATGCTGAGACGCGAGAATGTGTGGTAATTGACCCTGCGTGGGATGTTGGTGGGCTCTTAGATATTGTTGCCAAAGACGATATGAAACTAGTGGGCGCATTGGCTACCCACTATCATCAAGATCATGTTGGCGGCGAAATTTTTGGAATTACTATTGAGGGGTTGGCCGCTTTGAATGCGCGTAATCCTTGCCCTGTGCACGCTCACAAATTGGAAGTTCCCGGCCTATGTAAAGTAACCGGTCTTTCCCATAATGATTTCGTAGCTCACGAATCAGGCGACAAAGTTAAAGTGGGTAATATTGAAATTGAGCTTTTACATACTCCTGGGCATACGCCGGGCTCAATGTGCTTTATGCTTAAGGACAAGCTCATTTCTGGCGACACTCTCTTTTTACAAGGATGCGGACGCGTTGACCTTCCGGGCGGTAATTCTGAGCAGATGTATTATACGCTCACGCAAAAACTCAGCCAAATTCCCAATGATACCATACTTTTTCCTGGCCATGCTTATGGTGGTTCGCATAAAGAAATGGGCGAAGTTAAAGCCACCAACGCCATGATGAAAGTAAAAGACCTCAACGACTGGTATGGCTTAAGAGGACGTTAGATCATTAATGAAGACCCGTCTTTCGCCACCTGAGCCTCAACGATTCATGCGTTTCTGGCAAATTCCTGCTCAGTTCGACGGAATGCGAGCTGATCTTTATCTTACCTATCATCTGAAAAAAATCAGTCGCACCAAAGCACAAAAATTCATTCAGGACGGTACCTTCACCAAAGGCGGCTTGCCTCTTGCTCCTGCAAAAAGACTGTTTACCAATGATAATGTTGAGCTACGTGTCGATGCTCCCGATACTCACTTTGACATTGCTCACGTCAAAGTAGAAACTGTCCATGAAGACCAAGATATTTTGGTCGTCAATAAACCCCCGCGCTTAGCAATTCACCCCAGTGGTCGCTATTATCACCAGACTTTAACCTATTGGCTTAAGCAAAAATACGGCGACAATTATCCTCGTCCCTGCCACCGTATTGACCGAGATACTAGCGGCCTCGTTGTATGCGCCAAGAATAAGAAAGCGCAAACGGCGATAAAAACTGCTTTTCAGCAGCGAGGTGTGCGTAAGCTCTATATTGCTATTGCGCAGGGCCATCTCAAAGAACAGCAGATTATTAATGAGCCTTTAGCTTTGCAGGGCTCTCGCGGTCTCGTGCGTATTCGCATGATTGTAGACCCTTCTGGTCTGCCTTGTGAAACCTTAGTGTCGCCTCTTTTCTTTGACGAAAAAAATAATCGCACCATTGTGGCTTGCGAGCCAAAAACCGGCAGACAACATCAAATCAGAGCTCATCTTGCCCATATTGGTCACCCCATTGTCGGTGATAAAATCTATCAGATGGGCGACGAATATTTTAATGACATGATTTTAGGCAAGACAGTAAAAAAACCCGAGCACTTTCGTCATGCATTGCATGCTTTTATGATAGAATTTCCTCTCGGAAATGAAAGTATGAAGTTGCTTGCTCCGTTGCCTTCTGATATGCAAAGCCTCATACCAACCGAATTAATAACTCATGAATCATTATTGCTCGCCGTGAAAAATGCTTTAACTTATTCTATTTAGGTATTACTCATATGTACATTAAGAATTTTATGGCAGCTGCTTTGATAGCCCTCCATACTTCCTCCGCCTTTTGCGTAAGCAAAGAAACCATTAAAGAAAATTTGAACGCAGCATTTAACTGTCTTGCTGACTGGTGCGTGAGCGACGTTGACACAATAGTTTTTGCGGGGGCTGGAGCCTATGGCGTTTATGCTATGAACAGCCATCAACAGCGTGCTCTAAAAAAACCTTTGCTTGATTTATCACTGCCTTCACAAGAAACGATGTGGGAATCAGCGCCACCCTCAACAGAGCTGCCAGCGCCGCCACTGCCAATGCATTTTACCTTGACAATAGAAAGCCAAGGGACAGTAAAAAACCAAGAATTTGAGCTAAAATTAATCCCAGACAACGGCGATTGTGGATATATCATCTTAGGAATTACTCGTCAGGAAGCGGTAAAATTGTTTACAGAAAGCAGAGCAATAAGAAAACTGAGCGCAGATCAAATTGTAACTGAAGAACAACGACATGCTCGTTCACAAAGCGTTATCGTAGACATAGCTCTTGAAGGAATATACAGAGATAGCAATGTAGAAAACTCAGATGAAAATTTTGAGGACCTTGTTCTAAAACCCATGAAGGAAAAAACGTGGCTTGATAGTGACACTATGAACGCCCTAGCCGTTCTCTTGAATTATAAGATTTTGATCTATCATCACGAAGGCGAAAGACTCACACCACCGATGGAAATTGGCGTTTTTGTGAATCCCAAACGCACCATACACGTTCTTCACTGTCGCGAATTTACCCATTACAATGAATTAATTCCTGTCACTATTGAAGGATGCTCAGCGCATGTCTGAGGACGACTTTCTATCTGAAAAATCAGGTGAAACTCAGATATAGATTGCGCAACTTATAACCTGTTCAAAATTACTATTTTTTTTCTCATCTATTTGACTGTCTATTTATAGATATTCAATTTTACGATTAACCTTAGAGCTTGATATTCAAGTTCTTATTGTTAATAAAACAACAACTCATTCCCTAAGGAGGGTTTTATATGATAGTAAAGCGTAATTCGCTTAATTTTTCGAATCCATTAATATCTATGGTATTTGCTTTAGCTTTTTTTGGCTCCTTGGCTTCGCACGCAGCAGTAACAGATGAACTTTTTCAAGCAGTAAGCGAGGGAAATGAAGCGAGAGTGAAAACCCTAGCAAATACGGACCCTTTTGGATTTAGTCGTGCAATGAAAGAAAAAAATGCTCAGGGTAATACTCCCTTAGCCGTAGCTGCACAGGGTGGACATGAAAAAATTGTACGTTTCATGGCAACCCAGGATCCTTTTGGATTCAGCCATGCGATGAGAGAAAAAAACGCTCTGGGTAATACCACTTTAGCTTTAGCCGCCCAGAAAGGGCATGAAGAAATTGTGCGTTTCTTGGCAACCCAGGACCCTTTTGGATTCAGCCATGCGATGAGAGAAAAAAACGCCCAGGGTAACACACCTTTAGCTCTAGCTATGCAAGAGGGGCGTGAAGAGATTGTTGGTTTTATGAAAACTCAAGATCCCTTTGGATTCAGCCATGCAATGAAAGAAAAAAACTACGATGGATTAACTCCCAACCAAATGCAGGGTCAAGGCGGCGGCGCTGCAATGGGTCCAGCTCAAAGCGGCGGTTGGGGAACAACATCATCGGCAGCAGCAGCTTATGAAGCTGTATGCATCCCTGCTGCAGGATCATCGGTAATCAGCGATTGCGTGGGAAAAATTAATAAAATCTTTGATGAACGAAAGGCCGCTCTTCAACAACTCTCAGATCGTGTAGATAGGGTCATTGCTTGCAAAGACAACGTAATGGCGAAATTTAAGGCACAATCAGATAACCTTCTTGCTCTACAAGCGCAAAAACATGCAGAGTTGCTCACGGAATGGAAATCGGCATCCACATCATACGGCAAAAGCAGCGCAAAAAGTAAAGTTGACCAAGCTCAGCGTGACAATCCAAAGGAATTTGAGAAGCTACACAAGATCCGTGAAAAAGAGTTGAGAGACTGCGAAAAAATACCTTGAGTTAGGTTTTTTGCTTCTTCAAGATATTTCGTTTTTGTCACTCTGGCGAAGCCCACTACTGTTGCGGGAAATGGTCGAAAACTTGTCACCCCGGCGAAGGCCGGGGCCCAGGACGAAACTGAATCGAATATTCTAGATCCCGGCCTGTGCCGGGATGACATGTTATAGCTTCAGAATCAACAAAGTACTTAACTGAGCACCATTTAGTCTAGCAAGAAATAGTCACCCCAACTTTCGGGCATTTTTTCTGGACTGGGCATTTGGAGCATGCCGGCTTGCGGGCAAAACAGATGCGTCGACCATGCCAAATGAGCACATGATGAGCCTCAAGCAAGCGCTCCTTTGGCCATAAAGCGGTCAGTTCAGCTTCAACTTTAGAAGGATCAAGCTGCTTGGTCAGGCCCAAACGACGGGCAATGCGGCCAACATGAGTATCCACGGCAATAGCTGGCACACCAAAGGCGTTAGCAATTATTACCGCCGCACTTTTGGCGCCAACTCCGGGCAATTCTTCTAACAAAGCCCGCTCCTGTGGCAAAACACCGCCATAATGAGCGACAAGTTGCCGCGCAGCCGCCACAATATTCTTAGCTTTATTGCGAAAGAATCCTACGCTGCGAATATAATACTCAACATCCAATGGGTCAGCTTGAGAAAAAGCAAAAACATCAGGAAAAGCGGCAAAGAGCGCCGGTGTCACTATATTTACGCGAACATCGGTTGCTTGAGCTGAAAGCACCACTGCCACCAATAATTGCCAGGGGTCTTTTTTGTTATAGTCAAGTTCGATCTGGGCATCTGGATAAAAAGCACTTAAATCATTTAAAAATTGCATAGCCCGTGTTCTATTTGCCTGCACGCCCATTGCACCAACCCTTTTTTATTCTTAGTTACTATATAAATAAACTATTAACTCAACCTTATTGCGATTAAGATAAATTATCATGCAAGAAAAAAGAGAACACTGGGGATCGAAACTTGGCTTTGTACTCGCTGCAGCTGGCTCAGCTATTGGCTTGGGTACAATGTGGAAACTTCCGTCGACCATGGGTCAAAACGGGGGTGGCGCCTTTATTCTTCTATTCTTGTTTTTCACGGTAATTATCGGCCTTCCCTTATTCATTGGCGAGCTTGTTTTAGGAAGACAAGCGCAACGAAGCGCGGTCGGCGTTTTCGATAAATTTGCCAAAGGTTCAGGATATGTGGGAATCGGCTGGTTATCGGTTGCAACTGCTTTACTGATGCTTGGCTGGTATTGCGTTGTAGCTGGCTGGGGCATCAATTATGCATTGTTATCGTTAGCCGATTCATTTGATAGTCTTTCAATTGTGGAAGTAAAAGAAAAATTTATTATTTTTAGGAATTCAGGAGAACTCAATATTCTTTGGCAAGCGCTTTTCATCCTTACTAACGTGATGATTATCATGAAAGGTGTGGCCAACGGTATTGAGCAATTTAGCAAATGGATTACGTCAGCTCTGTTTATTCTAGTTATCACCCTTTTGTGCTACAGCGCTACATTGCCTGCTTTTGGCGAAGCTTTTCGCTATGTACTATACCCATCCTTTGATCAATTAACTGCTGACAGCGTTTTAAAAGCTTTGAGTCTTGCTTTGTTAACCCTCAGTTTGGGTCACGGCGTAATGGTCACTTATGGCGGCTATCTTAATAAAAGCGACGATATACCAAAAAATGCTCTCATCATCGCGGCTACTAACTTTTTCATCTCAATCGGCATCGCATTGATGATTTTCCCCATGGTATTTTCCCTTAATCAGGAACCGCAAGCTGGAGAAGGCCTTATTTTTCAAACGCTTCCTTTCGTATTTGCCAATTTGCCAGGCTCTTTACTCATCTCTTTGCTCTTTTTTGCTTTGCTTATTTTTGCTGCCCTTACTTCATCTGTTTCAATGTTTGAAGCATCGGTGGGAACCTTGGTCGACCTTTACTCGTGGTCACGAAGAAAAGCCACCATTTTTTCCGCATCAATAGCCTTTGTCCTAGGAATTCCCGTGGCGCTTTCAGGCTCAAGTGGCGTTTTTCCAACTTGGCATACTGTGTTTGGCTTAAGCTTCTTAGATACTATCGATGTCTTTACCGGCTGGTCCTTGGCTATAGTTGCTTTGTTTACTTCTATTTTCATGGGATATCGCTTACCCGAAAACATCAGAAAACAGGGATTTACCGAAGGATCAAATTTAGGTTTTCTTTACAAACCTTGGCTCTTCTCGGTAAGAGTAATTATCCCAGCTGCTATTGGAATAATATTACTTCACAAGGCTCATATTATATAAAAGCATGATTTTTGCGAATGAGTCCGCGTTAGTTTATGATAAGCCTAGTCTCATCTAGGGTGAACATATGGGTAAATTTTGCGAACAATGCGGCGCTGAATATCTGCCAAACATAGAAATATGTAAAGATTGCAATATTCCCTTGCAAAGCAGCGGCTCAGAAAATACCGAAATCGAAGTAAGCAAAATTTATCAAACACCTCATCTTCTTGAAGCACAGCAGATCAGCGCATCCTTAATCAGCGAAGGATGTCGAGTTAGCGAAGAAGAAGAACACATTTCGCAGATTCCGACCTTAGATCAACAATTTATTATTTCAGTACATCCCGACGATGAGCAAAAAGCTCTTGATCATATCCGCGCTATGCGGCACCATAGAATCATATCTAAAGATGGATCATTTTTTGATTGACAAGGCGATATGAAATTAACAACCCCTAAGTGGATATTGATTGGTAGTGTTATTGCTACCATAATTTTATATATAATGCCCTTTGGCAGACTCATAGCCTACCCCTTGATTCTGATATCTACGATGGCTCATGAATTTGGGCACGGCATTGCAGCTCTTATCGTGGGCGCACATTTTGATGCATACAACATGTGGCCCGATGGCTCAGGTCAAGCCCTTATTAGAAGCCACTCGGGTGCACTCGCCCAATCCTTTATTTCTGCTGGGGGCTTGGTTGGTCCGAGCATCGCTGCAGCAGGGCTTTTTATTGCGGCGGCCTATCCTAAATTCTGTCGAACTGCCTTATATTTACTTGCCACATTCCTTGTGGTTGGAGAAATTTTTGTCATTAGAGGAGCATTTGCCATGGCATTTGCTGGCTTTTTGGCCTTTTTCTTATTTATGGTGGCAAAACAGCGTCAACAAGCTATTGCTCAAACAACCTTGGTATTTATTGCTGTTCAATTAGCGCTCAGCGTATTTTCTCGAGGAGATTATTTATTTACCAGAACCGCAATGACCGCCAATGGCCCCATGCCATCTGACGTTATGCAAATTGAGCAAGCACTGTGGCTGCCTTATTGGTTTTGGGGAATTCTTTGCACTTTATTTTCATTGAGTACGCTATTGATAGGTTTGCGTTTTTATATTAAAAAATCCTAGTTAAATCATTTTTAATATAATTTATTATGACCAGAATTGGAAAATACGAATTAAGTTCGCCCTACATACTTGCGCCTATGGCCGGAGTGAGTGAAATGCCCTTTCGCACCATTGCCATGGAATATGGTGCTGGGCTGGCGACCACTGAGCTCGTTTCCGCCAAGGGTATTTTGTATGGCAGTGCACGTACCAAAAAATATTTAGCGCATAACCCAGCGGTTGAATTTCCCTTCAGCGTTCAGCTTTTTGGTGGCGAGCCCGCTATCATGGCTGAAGCCGCGGTAGAAGCGGTGAAACAAGGTGCGCACATTATTGATATCAATATGGGTTGCCCAGTAAAGAAAGTTACAAAAACTGGTGCAGGATCAGCGCTGATGTGCGATCCTGAACGCGCAGCACAAGTCGTTGAACACATACGTTACGCGACTGGCAATGAAATTCCAGTCACCGCTAAAATTAGAGCTGGCTGGGATGCGGACTCTCTTAATTCGCTGCAAATGGCTCAACGGCTTGAGCAGGCGGGTATTTCTGCTATTGCCATCCACCCACGAACCAGAGCGCAGGCCTACGCGGGAAAAGCTGATTGGTCTTTGATCGCCGAACTAAAAAAGGGCCTGAGCATTCCCGTTATCGGCAATGGCGATGTACTTTGTTTAGCAGATGCCCAACGAATGCGGGCTCAAACAAACTGTGATTTGGTTATGATTGGTCGTGGGGCTTTGGGCAATCCTTGGATTTTTCGGCAATTTAACCAGCAGCACAGCAAAGAGCCTCATCCAGCCGAGCGGCTCTCACTTATACAGCGTCATCTGAAGGCGCATCGTGAATTTCACCAAGATGATTTTAGGGCCATTAGAACTTTCAGATCGCATTTGGTGTGGTATTCTCGAGGCTTGATAGGAGCCTCAATATTTCGCACTACCGTCATGCTGATTGAAGAGCTGCCAAAACTAGAAGAAGCCATTGCCGAATTTTTTTCTAGCGCGCGAAAAGATGGGGAAAGCCCACAAGACTCAGCTGACAGTGACGATGGTGTCGATTATCAGCAGGCCTTTGGTTAAGGAGCACATATGACAGCCTTTTCTCAAACTAAAATTGCTCAAATACGCGATCCCATTCATGGCAGCATTCCGCTTTCTCAAGAAGAACTCAAGCTGATTGATGCCCCAGCCTTTCAGCGACTGCGTAATGTCAAGCAACTTGGCTTTGCTGAATTAGCATTCCCTGGGGCCACCCATACTCGTTACAGTCACAGCCTCGGAGCGATGCATCAAGCCAGCCGTGTTTTCGACAGTTTATTCAAAGTTGGGGACCTGGATGAATCAACCCGCCTTCGTTTTAGACAAACGGTAAGGCTTGCGATGCTCTTCCACGACATCGGACATGCACCATTGTCCCATTCAACTGAAATTATCATGCCTCAAGTAGACCAGCTCAAGCTGCCGGAAAAATATCTTGAAAGCAATAAATTCCGTCAAGCCACCCATGAGGATTACACGCTCAAATTACTGATTGATTCACCGCTTAAAGATCGCATTAATGAGCTCTTTAACAGCGTCGGAATTTGCGCAGAACACGTAGCTGATATTATATATCCCAGAAATTCATGTGAACACTTCAAGCAAGGTGGACTTGACTATACACCGATTCTGCAACAGATCGTCAGCTCAGAAATGGATGCCGACCGCATGGATTATTTGCAGCGTGACAGCGTTTATTGCGGGGTGAGCTATGGAAAAATTGACAGCGAATGGCTCGTCGATAACATGCTTCCCGTGGAAGATGATGGCAAGGTTTTCCAAGGTTTACGAAGTCGAGCAATGCACTGCTTTGAAGACTTTTTGCTTTCTCGCTATCATATGTTTGCCAGTGTCTATTTTCATCATGTCCCGGTCATAATGGATAGCTTACTTGCCAAATACCTCGCATCGCAGCAAGAATTTGTGCTACCTTGCGACATCAACGAGTACATTAAGCTTGATGACATGGATATTTGGCAATTTCTTCGCCGAAGCCCTCACCCCATGGCACAGCAACTCATTAATCGCCGTGCATACTATTTGCTCGATGAAATCACCATTGATTCGGAAAAAAATCAGGCTTATAATACTGATCACGACGCATTGCGAAAGGCTCTGCTACAAAATGGTATTCATTCGGTATCTACGTGCTCAACAAGCATTTTATCCAAATATTATCAAAAAAACTCGCGACCTATTTACGTTTGCACTAACGCCGGCCACATTGTTACCTTGGAAGACTACACGCCTTTGTATCGACGTTATCGTGACCCCAGCGAAACGCACCGAATATTTGTTGATCCGGAAGATAGTAAAAAAGCACGCGATATTTTATCAAACTTTTTACCATTGAGCTTAACTGATGGAAAAAACCGAGAAAACCGAAACGCCTGATGCTGAGCTTAAACCCAATGCTTTGGTAAAACAACTTAAGATCATCCTTGGCAACCAAGCTGGCGAATGGGTTAAAGATGAAGATTTTAATCCAACTCCTGACGAAATTATCGAACTTGAAGATAATATTGAAAAAGACGACGATAATCAGCCTGAGGATCTTTATGCTGCCTTCGTAAAACGAGCAACCAAAATTCCACGTCTTTCGGAAGAGACTGAACGCTCTTTAGGACGCAAAATACGTGACCATAATGACGAAGGAGCGGCTAAAAAGCTCGTGGTGCATAATTTGCGTCTTGCTATCAAAATAGCTCATCAATATCAGCGAAACTGGACGAGCCTCATGGACCTCGTTCAAGAAGCCTCCGCCGGCTTAGCTATTGCCGCAAAAAAATGGGATCCAGACAAAGGCACGCGTTACGGCACCTATGCAAGTTACTGGATAAGAGCTCAGCTCACCAAATTTCTGATGACCAATTCTCGCCTCATTCACACAGGCAACACCAGAGCTGGCCGCAAACTTTATTATGCCCTCCCTCAAATACAACGTAAACTTCTCGCCAGTGGTCAGGCAGCCAATGTTGAAAATATTGCCAAAGAAGCAGGCGAAGACCCGGAAGAAGTTGCACTTGTACTTTCGCGTTTGCAAGGTAGCGAATCTAGCCTTTCCACCCCTATTGATGACTCCGGCGCAACCGTATTGCAAGACGTTTTAAGTGGTGGCGATGACAACCCGGAAAATTTAACCGCACGCTTCCAAATTTCGCAATTAGTCGATACTTTAGTTCAACAATTTGAACAAAGCATCGACAATGAACGAGAACTGATCGTATGGCGCGAAAATCTTATTTCAAATGAGCCGGTAAGCTTGGTTGATCTTGGGCAGAAATTTGGTGTTTCTAAACAAAGAATGGGACAGATAGCCACCAAGCTTAAGCGCTCATTTAGACGCCACATTATCGATGTTCTTGGGCCTCATACGCAACTATCTTGGCTATTTAGCGACGATTGACTTGCACGGTAGCTTAGGCATGTTAGATCCTTTTGTGGTTATTTGCTTCGGGAGTTGAACATTATGAGACGTAATTTTTCTTTAGCACAACCAAGAAGATCTTCTCGTTGGCAACAATTGATCAACCTCATGCTTATTGCTTCAGGAGCTTTTACCCTACTGGCAAGACCGAATATTATTGAAATGGTCAGAGTGGGGAAAATAAATTCACTCTTTGTTCTTCTAGGACCGGCCCTTTTTGCGTTGTTTTTAGTTTTTTTTGCCCTGATGGGAATTTTTTCAAAAAGACGAAATAGGCAACCAATCTCTATCGCAACGACTTTTTTCGGCGCACTCCTTCTTGCCATTATTGTTCCTGAAAGTCTCAGAGAATATAATGCTCGCCAATCTCCAAGAGTAGCTAGTTATGAGTTTTTTAAGGATTTTCTTCACTCTCAAGATGCGCGAGTAAGGGCTTTATTGATAATGTCCGCTTCCTGCACGGCAAAAAGCTCTGAAGAATGGTTGGATATTCTAGAAAGCGGGCTTGCAGATAAAGATCCCTTGGTACAGGAGGCCGCAAAACACGTAATTAGCGATAAAATGGGATTGCACTTAGGTTCTGGGCCTCAAGGACTACAAAGCGCAAGAAATATGTTAGAAACTTGGAATTCTGCTGATTTTGTGGCACATAAGAGTATACCATGAAAACAAATTTAAACTTTCAATTTGTTCCTGTTATTGCCGTTGCAGTAACTTCATTTATCGGCTTTCTCGTAGCGTTTAGAAGCGCCCCAAATATAGCCTGGGGACGACTTTTTATTGATGCTGGAGTCATTCTTTCCATATTCTTTCTCAATTTTGCGGTTAAGAAAAAGCCTGCTAACGAAAGCTTTCACATTGCAAGCGCACTGCGAGAGCTGACTCGCGGTCGCTACGACACGCGACTTAATCCCGATATAAAAGGGGAAAACAACGAACTTGTTCAAGCCTTCAATGAGCTAGCCACTTCCCTTTCAGATCAGCAGCCACATTTTGGTGCAACACAGCGGCCCAATAATAGCCCCCTGCTAAGTTGGAAGGCTCCCTCTATAACTCAAGAAAATCATAGTCACCATCCCGAATTAGGGCCTGTGAAAACGCTTAATCAAATGCGCGAAACCTTGAGTCAATATAGTCAAAATGCCAAGAAAGTGAGGGCAGTAACCGATCTTGATCTCAACGCTAGAATTAGCGAGTTACGAAAACTTGAGCCTGAAAATAATAAGTCATTTATTAATTATCCTGCTCCTGAAGTAAAACCTGAAAACCAAGCTTCTTTTATCCTTGAAGATCTTTTCGACGAATATACACGGGTGCGCAAAGAAAATAATCTCAGCGAAGTTAGTTTTGACGTCTTTCAGAAAACAATTGAGGATACACGAAAAGTTTTGCTTACTCAGCATGAATGTAAGGCAGTAAAATTTGATATTGTTGCTGAACGAGGCGAAGTCGCCCTTAGGCCACGTCTAATACGTTAATAGAGCTTTGAGAAACCATGATATCTTTGAGCATAGCAATGGCTCTTTGAGCACCATTTTTACGACGATATTCTTGTTGCATGTGCTTAATACGTTGATGAACAACATCGCTACGGTCTAAAACTCTATCCATTATTTCGCTCATTTCGCCTGGTTGACCTTTGGGTAGATTTACCGCAAATCCCACTCCAGATTCAACTAAATAGTGGGCCTGAATAGGCTGATCAGTTGCCAATGGAATGATAATCTGTGGGCACCCCTTTAATAGAGCTTCGGAAAAAGTATTGGCTCCGCCATGATGGAAGAAAACACGAGCTCGATTCAATAAGCGTGGTATTGGCAGGTAGGGATAGACTTCTACGTGACTGGGAAAAGGCGTACAACTCAGTTTTTTTGAGGATACGAGCAATTTTAGATTTTTTCGCTTGGTTTCTTTGACTATTATATCGACCATTTCGGGAAAATCGGCAGGATCATAGACGCTGCCAAAGCTCAAAACCGCAAAATCTTGATTGGGAATTCCTACGCGCGATCCTTCATCATTGCGCAGCGAAGAAATGGGAAGGGGCCCTGTGAGAATCACCTTTTCAAGCTGAGAAGAAACTGCGCCTATCACAGATTCGGTGCTAAAAACAAATTGAGCATAACTTGACAGTAATTCTAAATAATGAAACTGCGCGTTGCTTTTAATGCTGCTTAAAAATGAATTTAGTTCCGGACCTAACTTTTGTTGCGCCTGAAGATAGGGTGCTTGAAATTTTTCTGCAGCCAAAAGCTTGAGGCCTGCACAATAGCCAAGAGCAAAAAATCGGTGGAAATGCTATTTGCAAGACCAAGTGCGTTGAATATATTTCTGTAGCGACGAAAATCGGCGCCCAGTCCCAAAGCGAAAACTTTTGTTGTCGCTGTCTTTTTGGAAATGAGTCCAGCAATAATTTCACTAGGATTAGTGAGAACAAAACAATATCCTCCAAGAAATACATCTCGATCGATGAGCTTCGAGATTAATTGCGCGTTAGCTTGAGCAACGGCGAGTCTTCCCCTTGAACCCATTTTTCGCAATATTCCGTTTCGTCGGTAGAACAAGCGATAATAGAAATGTCACCAGGCCTTGATTCAAACTCTAGGTGTGACCGAAAAATCGACACGGAATTTTGTGAATTAGGCGGCTGACGACAATAAATTTCGTAATGCAAATCAGGAAAACGTGTTGCTACTAAAGGAAGGGCCTCGCGGATAACCTGGCCGCAACCCAATATTTTTAATTTTTGCCTATACATGACGAGCTAACAATTTGAGTAGCATCATCATTCGCATGGTTATCCAACTATGAACTGCCGACCTCACTCCTTGCTATGGCATCTTCTAAAACAGGTGGCGTCTATTTTTCAAACGATGCAGTGTGCCTCAACGTGGGCTAATTGGCCTCTTACAGCGAAGATTTCACTAGCTATTGCGCTTTATATTCAAATTATTACAACGAGCTATACTAGGATACATAAACTATGCTTAACTATATAAATTTATTGTTGATAATTTTCTTTGGGTGCACGTGTGTGTTAGCGCACCCATTAACCGTTTATCCAATACAGGATCCAAAAGAGAGTTACGTCGGAGTTGGCGTGTCCCTAGTGTCGATCATAAAAGGTGAGCAACGCGTCAAAGCGGCGCTAAAAGCTACATCTAGGAGCGAAATTAGGATTACCCAAAACATTCCCCCTCATGAACATCTCATGAAGTTCGAAGGGACAGATGAGCTTTCAGGTGGCATGGTCGTCGAGTATGTTGAGGGAAAATCTCCTTCCCATGCCAATTTTCTGCAGCTTCCACAGTTTAGTCGTATTCCGAGTATGAGAATAATATTAAGGCAACTCGCCTCGGCGCTCCGGGAACTAGAGAAGAATGGAATTGTTCATGCTGATGTAAAGATAGACAATATTGTGGTGGCAAACTTTTTTGATTTCCCACAGCAAAGGGCCGTTGTTATTGATTTTGGAAATTCATTCTGGATTGATCGACCGGAAAGCTGGCCTCCTTGCGTTGGCTCTAATGGCTATAGTGCTCCTGAAGCATCTAACCTTAAGGCTGTAATAGACAACAAGTTCGACGTGTTTGCTTTTGGCCAGGTTATATCACACATGATGAGCGATGGTGCTACAACTATAAGTGACGACGGTGTATTTTTTGCCGCAGGAATCGAGCTTGGCGCAAATCCGAGCGAATTAAAAGATGCCTTAGATTTGCTAAGAAAGTGTCTGAGACCAAACCCCATAAAGCGCATAACGTTTGACGATATTTTGCTACATCCCTTTATTACAGGCGTAGGACATACCGACTATGAACCACAGATAAATATGGCAAGTTTTTGGGAAAACATGAACAACGAAATTCGCCAGAGCATCGTGATGAAGGCGAATCAATCAATAGCTTTAACTGAAGCGGCTCATTTGCCGCGAGTGGAATATCATCGTCAAATTAGGGATATTTGGGAGAAAATTGAGTCAGAAGCCAAACAGCCAATTTACCAAAAATATCGTGACCTTCTTATTAAGCAAGAAATTACCAATGTTTTTACCCGTTGGGTTAAGGGACCTCAAAGTGTCCCTGATGAATATGTTCCTGATCAACTCAAATTCTAAAAAGAGATATGGAAAAGGTGGCCAAACCATACCGCTTAACCACTGCAATCGAAGTCGAGCTACTCTAAGGTGCGGCAGTCTTTACTGAAATTTTCTCGATGCCTTGCATATAAGGCAAGAGAGCTTTCGGAATGCTCACCGAACCATCTTTATTTTGGTGATTCTCTAAAATTGCCACCAAAGTACGCCCTAATGGTAGTCCTGACCCATTCAATGTATGGACAAAAAGTGGCTTGCTCTTTTTCCCCGAAGCGTCTTGAACAGGACGGTATTTAATATTAGCCCGACGAGATTGGTAAGTATTATAGACGCTACATGAGCTGATTTCTCTATAGCAATTTTGCCCTGGCAGCCATACTTCCAAATCATAGGTCTTCTCGGAAAAAAATCCCAAATCGCCGCTGCATAAAGTTACCACGCGATGAGGCAATTCGAGACGTGACAAAAGATCACTCGCCCTTGCGACCATAGCCTCAAGCTCTGCATCAGCTTGATCTTCAGTAGCAAAACGAACCATCTCCACTTTCTCAAATTGATGCTGACGAATAAGCCCGCGGGTATCACGCCCAGCAGCACCTGCTTCAGCCCGGAAACAGGGTGAGTAAGCTATTAAGCGCAAAGGCAACTGGCTTTCATCTAAAATCTCATTGGCATAATAATTTGTCAAAGGAACTTCAGCAGTAGGAATCAGGAAATAAGGACTGTCCCCGTTAGCCACTTGAAAAGTATCGTCTTTTAATTTTGGAAATTGACCAGTGCCAACCATTGCTGCTTCATGCACCATAAAAGGAGGAGAAATTTCTAAATCACCCCGCTCAACATGATAATCAAGGAAAAAATTAGCGAGTGCGCGGTTCAAACGGCTCACTTCACCTCGCAAAAAGGTAAAACGAGCGCCCGAAACTTTAGCAGCACGTTCAAAATCAATAGTTTCGCTCAATTCTCCTAAGGCAATATGATCACGCACGGCAAAATCAAATACTCGCGGCTCAAGAACCTTCTTTTTTTCCACGTTGGCACTTTCATCAATACCAAAAGGAACATCCGCACGAGGAATATTAGGGAGCTTTAAACATAACCCATCAATTTTTTCTTCAAGTTCCCTAAGAGCACCTTCGTCTGACTTCAATTCCTGACTCAAATTTTTGAGGGAATGTCGCTGCTCTTCAATAAGCTCAGCTGAGGCTGAACGCAGTGCTTGGCTGGCAATATTTCTGGCCTCCTGTTGGGCCTGCACTCGCGAAATCAAATTCCTGCGATCTTTTAATAAGGAAAATACTTCATCCAAATCAAAACTATTTCCCCGTTTTAATAATTTTTGACGTAAATCATCAGGATTTTTCTCAAAAGCTCTAAGATCAATCACGCGCTGCCCCTTCTTGGTTTGACAAAACTATTTTCTTTTGTATCCCTACAATTCAATATCGCAAAGAGGCTTAATCATGGATTTTTCAATTCCAATAACCAGAACAATACATCTTATCGGTTTTTCGATGGCTTTCGGCGGCACCCTAACTAGCTTTATTCTTTCCATCAAAGCTACGAGGCAAAAAGAAGCGAGCCATGGCGCTTTTATAGCCAGCCATTTTGTCGCGGCTCCTGGATTAATAATTCTTCTTTTAACAGGTCTTGCATCTTCAGTTCTTTTCGGTTTTGCGCAGTTTAAATACGCTGGATATATGCATGCCAAAATGGCCCTTGTCGCCCTTACTTTGTGCTTTATGTGGATGGATATAAGAGGTCAGGCAATTATACGTAGAAGCTTTCAACAAAGTGCTGAAAAAACCGCCCTACGGAAAGGGCTGATGCAGCGACGAATCGGTGGGCTTTGCACTCTTTTATGTCTTGGAGCAATCGTTATCTTGATGGAATTTAAACCTTTTTAAATCCTACACTAGTGAAGCGAGTGCCTCCGCTCTCCAGCACTCCACTTCTTTTCTCAACGGCAACATTTCAATATCAGAAAGATGTATTTCTCGTCCTTCCTTCATATCACGTTCGATGACAGCTTCTTTTTCTTTGGCACCCCTTTCATCATAAATGATCGCCACATCTTCTGAATTCAAGCTGGCGCTCCGAGCATCCATATTAGCTGAACCTAAAATGGATACCTTCTGCCCAAAAGTTGCCATTTTTGCATGAAGCATACGATCACTCGTCTCAAAAATTCTAATTCCTGCCCGCAGAAGTGATCTTCTTTTTGCCCAAGCGCCGTTAACCAAAACCTCGCTATCAGAACGACTCATAGGGGTAAGTATACAGATATCCACTCCTCGTTGCTGTGCACTAATTAATTCTCGCTCCAGCGCATCCAACAATCCAGTCGGCGAAAAATAGGCATTCTCTATTCTTACTTTTTCACCAGGCTGACATGCTTTTAGCTGAGCTAACCACACATTTACTATATGGTCATCTTCGTCAATAAATGGGCGGTGCTGGATGATTTGGATATCACATCCTTGATTAAAAAAACAATTTTCCATTGCTCCAATAGGCTCCATAACTTCGCCGGTCAAATGGCGCCAATTGTTGCTAAAAGCTGAAAAAATATCAAAAGACGCCGGACCAATAATTTCTTCGTCGCGGTCAATCCAGGAATCGGAGAGGTAGCTTGCTGCTAAATTTCTTCCACCTATAATGGCCCGCTGATTGTCAGCTACGAAATATTTCTCGTGCCATCGATTATTGAAATGTGCCAGTCGCTCAGTAATAGACATGAGCGAAGACGTATCTAAAATATTATCTTCGGATATTTTTGAAAGCTCATTAAGAATTACTTGCGGATTTGCTCCTGGCTCCCCGTTAAAAAGCAAATTAAGCGCCTTCGCCAGTAAAGCTGGAATGACGGCTGGAATGGCAGAATCAACCACTTTTCCACGAGCAATCAAGGCAAGACGATGAATAGCTCCTAAAATTATTACTGGATTACGCAAATCTTTTATGTTCTGGATACCCGCAATATGGGGATAAGCCTGCAGAATCTCTAAAATTTCACGCATACCTTTTTCAGCACCATTATTATAGCACTGTAAAGATACTCCACCCTCTCTCAATTTTTGGTAAATACGCTGTGTTCTTCCCAGTTCATCAAAATGCTCAATATTACCCAATGAATCGACAATAACACAGACTTTAACCCCTCGTTGGGCTGCACGAACGAGGGCATCAGCAATAAGATGACCTTCTTTGTCATCTTTAAATACCAAGGTTTGAACACATAAACTTTGCTTTGCCCTATCAGCAATGTGTATGCGCGTTTTTAGCGCATCCTCGCCCGAGGTGATTAACCGTGTCCAATTACCGGACCTCACTTTAGCACCTGTAATATCTTCCACCCACGCCTTCATTTCGTTGCTACCCAAGGGACCAGGTGCTTTTTCATTCGGCCCCAAAAGGAGGTGAGGACGCCCATGTAAATTGGTCACTACCGAGAAAAATTCTGTAACACCATTTTGTAGAGGAGTAATTTGAGCATATTGTTGATGGCCTCGAGGCTGTAACTCAATTGAAGCACTGCGCAAAAAAGGCCTCACTCGAGGAAACTCCTCCATAGTTTTTTCTGAAGGCTGCAAAGAAATTTCAACATGGCTCTTACCCTGAGCTAACATTTGTCTTTTGGCCTCTTCATCACGACAAAAAATCAGCTTTTGTTTCTGAGCAGAAAGTGAAATTTTTGATACTCCATTTAATCTTGCCCTGATTCCATAATCCACCACAGGATTTGTAAGTTTTACAAGATGCTCCCCATTATGACGAACCATCAAATCAGAATTTTGCCGGCGCTCAAAGCTTACATTACCACTCGACTGCAAAGACAATGCTGAAGCTGATAATTGTATGTTTGGCAATGCAAAGCTAGTTTGACTTAGATCATTGTCGGCGTTCACCGAAGATGCTTCACGATCTTCGTCGCCTGATTTCTTAATACGCAAAGATATGGCTTCGGAGCGAAGTCCGAAACGATAGTCCATGGACTTAATAATTCCGCTATCAACTACTGCTTCAAATTTCTTAAAAATCGATTTTGCAGCTGTTATGGGATCAAATTCTTTAGCTCGACAATGGGAATTCACTCGACGGTTAATATGCACACCCATGCCTAAGCGATAAATATGACCCTCAAATTTTACGGATCCATTATCTCTTAGCCTAATACCCGACATGCCAATGGGAAATAAAGAATTCTTTAAACTTCTACCCGCGGGTATTTTAGACGCTTTTTTTGCAAAAGCACTGGGATTTTTAAGCGTTACTTCAGGAGAGAAATTAAGGTAGCCCTGAATTATCGCTAACTTATCAACTTTTTTAGCAATTTGAAAACGTATTTGAACAACGGTATTTTTGTCTACTTGAATTTTAACCGGCTTACGCGCTATATTTTCTAAAAGGTGAAGGCCAGGCTCCAGATAAAGAGTGTCTTCAAAAAAACCATCACGGATTTTTGAGAGATCAAGACCACTAATTTGCATACCACCAAATTCTATAGGTTTAGAGGCTGTTAAACTAGTGGTCTCTTCAGAAGCCGGGGTATCATCCTCAATCACAGTAAAATAGATTTCTTGCCCGGCTTCAGATGGGGGATTGTAACATGTAAAGCCATTATTATTACCAACCACCACCATTTGCAAACTCCAACAGTCATACAAATGGTATTGGTTTCGGGTTTAAATTGGCTAAAAAATTAGCTAATTACGATGACGCGATAAAGCCTCGGCCAAAGCAGAACCACTCCCGCTTTCTTGTTGCTGCTTTTGCAAATATTCTTGATATGCTTTGTCGGTATCAGAACGCATTGCCGCTTTAGGACTTACCAAAATCCTTTCACTCCTGGCATCCCGACGAAGCACCTGACAACTAAGAACTTGGCCGACTTTAATAAATTCTGATGGTCTTCTATCTGCATCTTCTTCTAATTCAGATTTTGGACACCAAGCATGAAGCCCAGGTTCTGGTTCAAACTCGACGCCAGCATCAGAAACTTTAGTCACTGTCAAATCATGCTTACTACCCGCTTTAAATTTCTTATTCCACTCTAGCCAAGGGTCTTCTGAAGTTCGCTTGATCGAACACATAATTCTATTGCGATCCAAAGCGTCATTCATAAGTACAACTTTAACTGATTGACCTTCATGATAAGAGCTACGTGAAACTTCATGCCATGAAATCTCATTTTTAGGAACAAAACCAATAACACCATCCTCCAAATGCACCACGATGCCAAATGGCCCCACTTCTAAAATTCTAGCTTCAACAAGCTGTTCTTTTGGTGTATTGCGAACAAATTGCTCAAGTGGATTAGGTTGCAAAGCTTTGATAGAAAGCGAAATTTTCCGGTTCTTAGGATCAAGATCAATCACTCGAGCTTTGACCACGTCACCAATGTGCAATTTCGTCGATGGATGCTTAATTCTTCCCCACGAAATTTCACTGACATGTACCAGACCTTCAATACCCTCTCTTAATTGAATAAAGGCACCAAAATCAGCTATCGATACAATAACCCCTTCGACATCAATTCCAGAAGCAAAGTCACGAAGAGCTTGCTGCCACGGATCCTCGCTCAGAGCCTTAACAGAAATTTTAACCTTCTTTTCTTCTCTAAGGATTTCAATAACTTGAGCTTGAACTTTCTGCCCCACTTTGAAATATCTTGAATCAACATGCCGATCCCACGAATAGTCACTGACATGCAAGAAGGCATCCACACCACCGATATCGACAAAAGCACCATAAGCAACGATGTTCTTAATTACCCCGCTTACTTTGTCGCCAACCTTCATATTATCAAAAAATTCTGATTCAAGGCGAGCTTGCTCTTTACGAAGAAATCTTTTCAAGCTTACTACTACGCTACCAGCTTCTGCATCTAACTCTTTTACGGTAAACCACAATGGTTTATTATATTCGACACCAGTAGAATTTTTTCGATCAATATGTGCAAGGGTGGCCGGCAAGAAAGCTCGGATTGCCATTGTACCACGATCAACCGCGCCATCTTTTTGCACAAGCCACAATTCAACATTGTAGCCACCTTTTACTTTGGCTAAAATTTCACCGCTCAGCATTTCTTTTTCTTTAAATGCTTGGTTTAAAAGCATAAATTGCTGCAAAAGAATGGCATCGGCTGCCGACACCTGTATGGGCTCATCACTATTCTCTGGCTTATCAGCTACATAGACCGAAAGTCGGTCGCCAATAGATATTGAGTCCGGGCATTCAGATTTTGCGACAAAAAATTTACGCGCAGATTCAGGGTTTTTGTGATCAGTTAAAGTAACAAAAATGCGATTATCATGAAGCTCTTGGACCTCCACTTCATGCACAGCGTCCCAAAAACTTCTTGCTGACTGTGGCAAAATTCTATCCCACTCCAAAGCAAGATCCTCGGTGACCTGCGAAACAGGGCGTTTAACTCGCCTCTTGCCGTTTTGGGCTTTTACTTTAGCTTTCACCTTAGGCTTTAATGCCACTTCTTCTTTAAAGTCACTTGCCATCACATGCCAATCCAGTTAAATTCAGAGTTTACTCAGTTTTATGAAATCCTATATCTCATAATGACAGGGGAAAAAATAGGAAATTGTGCGTTTTTAACTAATAGGCCCAAATTGAAGCACTTAACAGAAATTGAAAAAGAATTCCGATTCGAAGCAGCTCATAAACTTCCTCATGTTCCAGAAGGACATAAATGCGCGCGGCTGCACGGACATAGCTTTCGCATAGTTCTGAGAATACAGGGCCCACTTGATCCAATACTTGGCTGGGTCATGGATTTCCAAGAAATATCCAAAGCTTTTTCTCCTTTACTTAAGGTTCTGGACCACAGCTACTTAAACGAAATAGAAGGCCTAGAAAATCCCACATGCGAAGTTCTTGCTCATTGGATCGCCGAAAAACTATCTACTGGCAATACTCTCAATTTGACGAGCGTCACCGTAAAAGAGACATGTTCGTCAGCTTGTACGGTTTATTTGAAGCCGTAATTATAGGCAGCGTGACAAACTCTTGCAGTTTACTAAAAGTTTTTTCACCTACCATTTTAACTTTGAGCAAATCCTTAAGTGAATGATAAGAACCTATTTTAGCTCGAAATTCTACGATATTGACTGCAACCGTAGTAGATATTCCGGGCAGCAAATCTAAATCTTGGATGCTCACTCGATTTAGATCCATTTTTTGACTCAACAGAACTTTAACAAACTCACGATGCTGACCATTTCCGTCGCATCTGAGACGATTATCATTAACTACTGGCTTGGCACAGTCGACGATCGCCGCTAAGCTAGTCTTTTTACTGCGAAAAAAATGGCCAGCTCCTGCGGCCGCAATAATAAGCAATAACATCGAAATGTTAACATATAGCCTGAGTTTCATATGCAACAAACAATTATGGTTGATGGACGATCTCTTTCTATTCAAGATGTGATTTCAATAGCTCAAAATCAAAGGACAATTACTATCAGTCAAAGCGCGTTGGATGACTTGAGCTCCACCCGCCTTGCTATCAACAAAATATTAGATTCAAAAATTCCTAAATACGGATTAAATACCGGTTTTGGTGCATTGGCCGAAACGCCTATAACCAGCAAACGTGATATGCAATCACTACAAAAGCATCTAATCCAGTCTCACGCTGTGGGAGTTGGACACCCATTAGCGGTCGAACAAGCGCGGGCAATGATGCTCTTAAGACTTAATACCTTACTGGCGGGTCACTCCGGATCTCGTCCAGTGGTGGCAGAGAGTTTAGCGAAACTTCTAAACGCAGGGGCGGCTCCCTACATCCCTTCACGCGGAAGCGTGGGTGCTTCCGGCGATCTTGCTCCCTTAGCTCATTTAGCGCTGCTACTTCAAGGACAAGGACCAGCCTATCTTGACGGAAAACAGATCAGTGCAAAATCTTTACTTAATAAACTTGATTTACCCAGTCTAAAATTGGAAGCCAAAGAAGGATTGAGTCTCATTAACGGCACCCAAGCGATGACCTCAGTGGGATGTTTTGCTATTTTTCACGGATTTCGACAATTTTACCTTGCCAACGTTATTGCCAGTGCCAGCGTAGACGCTTTGGCTGGCTCCCAAGTACCTTTTGACCCGCGTATTCATCAATTAAGGCCGCATCCAGGACAGATTGAATGTGCTGAAATCATGCAGCTTATGCTTGAAGGCAGCCTCATCCGCAGTGGGCAATCGCATAATAGAGTGCAAGATGCCTATTCTTTGCGTTGTATACCTCAAGTACATGGGGCAGTAAAAGATGCGCTCAATCATGTGCAAAAAACTGTTGAAATTGAGATCAACAGTGTCACCGACAATCCATTGGTTTTTAGAAGCACCAATGATCATCATCTGGATATATTATCGGGCGGCAACTTTCACGGACAGTATCTTGCGATGACTTTGGATTACCTGGCCATTGCATTGTCTACTTTGGGAAATATTGCAGAACGTCGTATTGAGCAAATGCTCAATCCTTCATTATCGGCTGGGCTTCCCCCATTTTTGGCCGTTCAGCCCGGCTTAAACAGCGGCTATATGATTTTACAGGTTGTGGCTGCGTCACTGGTAAACGAGAACAAAGTTCTCTCACATCCAGCCAGCACGGATAGTATTCCCACATCGGCAAACCGTGAAGATTTTGTATCCATGGGGATGACATCAGCCAACAAGCTCAATCAGATTATTGAAAATGTCTATCAAATCTTAGGCATCGAATTACTTTGCGCATGCCAAGCCCTTGATTTCAGAGAAAAAGCACCTGGAAAGCTGGTATCAAAGATGCACCAACAAACAAGGCAGCACATCTCATTCGCCAAACATGATCGTGCTTTTAGAAAGGATTTAACCAAGGCTGTGTCTTTACTAAAATCTGGTAACCTATTACGCGATCTATCGGCAGTTTACTCCATTGAGGCATTTATCGAGCGCGAAACTTAATGATACCCTTAGATAAATCGTAAGGTGAAAGTGCCACCGTAACGCTATCACCTAAAACGATTCGGATCTTATTTTGTTTCATTTTTCCCGACAGATAAGCAATCACAATGTGCTTCTGATTCTTGTCCTGGACCTTACCTGGCTCTTTTTCACCATCCTTAACGTTCCATTGAACTTTATATTTGCCACCAGTTAATACATCGATGATTTTGCCTTCAACTTCAATAAGATCTTCTTTCGCCATTAATTCTCCGTTAAAAAGCATGATCCTAGACCAACAAGAGCGAGACTGCAACCTAATGTCAAAAATTCCGATGGCTTGCCTTAAAGCGCCTGCTATGCTATGAGAAATCTGTCAGTTGGCCGGCAATATTTAGGCGCTCGCCTGCGCAAAATCAGCATGTAACCGTACATGTGTAACATGAGGCCAATAGTCAAAATAGGCTATTGAACGTTGCTGATTGGGCTTAGATTTTTGGGCCGGCCCAGGCCAAAGGTGGCTTCAAATGAGAAAGATTTTATCAAACAACCTGTGCAACGAGTTAGCTTTTAACCGTTTTATCCATAAATTACCCCGCCCATTGAACTTTAAAAATGGGACGAGGATGTCTGGGATTACGCAAAGCAATTCTCACGCACTCTACCGAATGAGTATTCACACATGCCAAAAAAAGTCATTATTAACGCCAATATGGCGGAAGAAATCCGCATCGCAATTTTAGAAAACGGAAAATTAGTAGATTTAGATTTTGAAACCCAAAGTCGCACCAAACACAAAGGAAACGTTTATAAAGCAATTATTTCAAATGTTGAAGATGGCCTTAATGCGGCCTTTGTTGATATTGGCGAAGGAAAACAAGCATTCCTGGCTCTTTCAGAAATTAGGCCAGAAATTCTAGGCGAACACAAAGATAATAAAAAAACGAAAATTTCAGAAATTTTGAGTCGTGGTCAAGAAATAATCGTTCAAGTAACCAAAGATGAGATGGGCAATAAAGGTGCGGCTGTCTCGACTTATTTGTCGCTTCCCGGTCGTTACGCAGTAATTATGCATTCAGATGAAGGCGGCGGCGGCATTTCTCGTAAAATAAATACTGAACATGCTCGTCAATCTGCGCGCGATATATTGTCTCGATTAGATGTTCCTGAAGGTATGGCGGTAATTATACGAACTGCTGGTATGAGTGCCTCTTCAGAAGAGCTCATGCGCGACTTCAAAAATCTCTCTAATTCATGGGATCAAATTAATAAATACGCTGAACATGGAAGAGCTCCGACTTTACTCTATAGAGAGCCAGACCTCATTGTAAGAACCATACGAGACTATTTTTCTAAAGATGTTGATAAGGTTATTATTGACGATGAAGATGAATATGTAGAAGCAGAAAACTATTTCAACGAAAACATGCCAGATTTGGTATCACTACTTGAACGCTTTAAGAAAAAAGAACCAATATTTCAATATTATGGCATTGAAAAATCTATTGATGAGCTTTTTGAGCGTGAAGTAAAGCTGCCCTCTGGCGGCTCAATCGTCATTGAACAAACTGAAGCTTTAGTTGCCATCGACGTAAACTCAGGGCGTTCAACTAAAGAAGAAGATCATGAAGCTACCGTATACAAGACGAATTTAGAAGCCACTGAAGAGATTGCTCGTCAGCTACGACTTCGTGATCTTGGTGGCATTATTATTATAGACTTCATTGATATGTTGTCGCGTAAACATCGCCAAGATGTAGAGAAAAAGATCGCTGAAGTTATGCGTTCTGACAAAGCACGCGTAAAAATTAGTCATATCGGCGTCAATGGCACGCTTGAGCTTACCAGACAAAGACTCAGGCAATCGCACCGTCTCATTAGTCAAGTTCAATGCATAAACTGTAGCGGAACCGGTCGAGTACGTGACGCTGAAGGTTTAGCAATTTCTGCTTTAAGACAAATAAGTGGCTACTTGTCAAAGAAAAGAACACCCATCACCAATCTTATTGTTCACTTGCCAATTAGCGTAGCTAATGCGCTCAATAACAAGAAAAGAGCGGAGCTTGTCAAACTGAGCGAAACCTATCAAGTAATTATTGATATCAATGGTGAACATGATCGCATCAGTCCAGTTCCAGAATTTGAAGAAATAAAACGTGGCCAAGCAGGACTAGATGCAACTCTCATGCACGTGCAAAGAAAATCACCTGCTCGTCACGAGCGCGTAATCGAATCAAAAATAAAAGCGGCCTTAGAAATTGGACGGGCGCCGACCTTAATGCAACTTGAAGATCTGCCACCGGCAATCGAAGATGCGCATGAAATAATACCGACAAAAAATTATCATGATGACCCACTCTCAGAAGCACTTTTCGGCTCGGTTAAGGCATTGGAAAAAAACGCTGAGATGACGGGCGAAGCAGAACCATCTGAAATTAATTATAACAAGGAAAAGTACGACGATGAAGAAAGATCCGAAAGCTCATCAGAGGAAAGTCCCTCTGAAATAACTAGCTTCTCTGAGGATGAATCAGACTCAACTATTAAAGATACCGGTGTTCAAGTTGTGGCAGAAACAGATTTAACGAAGCCAGTTAAAAAACATCATAGACGCAGGTACAGAAGAAAGAGAACGAACCTTAACAGTAGTTCTACAGACAGTGTTGGAGCAATATCAAAGGAAAGCAAGGGAGACTAGCACATGACATTACCGATTATTGTTACTATTTTTTTCGCAGCAATTTTTATTATCGGCATTTATGCACGACAAAATACTCAATTGCTAAAAAGAACTTTAGCCTCCTTGGAAAAAACTAAGGCAGATCTCGAAGAAAAACTTCAAGCTGCTCGGGATAGTTCAAGTAAAGCTAAACTTGAGTTACAAAGAAAAGAACAAAGCCTGACTGAATTGCGAGAGCAAATGCAGTCTAAACTGCGAAAATTCGCTCAAAAAATTGAGCGTGTATCTGAAACCCAAGGCCAAAGCAGCCAAGGAGAAGATGTAGTAGCTGCATTGGAAAAAACTATTGCGACTTTGCGCCTGCAGCTTGAACAAGCCAATGAGGAAGCTTTAACTTCAGCAAAGGTAGCTTTCGCCGAACAAGATGGCGCGAGAAAAAGCGAAATTACCAGTTTAAACAATGCTCTTGCTCAAAGTAAAGCGGAAAACCAAAAATTGAGGACCAAACTTGAAGGCGTGAAAGGAAGCTCACACTTAAGTCAGTTGGGAATCAACATTGATGAACTTCCTCTAGAGTTAGTGCAGGAAATTTCACGTCTCTATCATAAAGCTCAACAAAATCAAAATATGAAAGCTATTGTTCAAAGCAAATTCAATCTGGTCAATGAAAAATACTCCGAGATGCAGCGTAAATATTTTGATGTATGTCGACAACTTGCGATGACTATGGGCCAAGAGGTCGAGGCTTCGGCAGCACCACTTCCTACCGAACCTTCAGCCTCCTGAGCCAAATAATAGTGCACTTCGATTTTGTCGGAGTGCACTTAAATTTTATCTATATTAATGTTTAAGATGTCATTCAACTTTCATTGCGGTTTTGCTGGTATTTCGAAGTCCTCGGACATGTATTCTTTTGACCGAATTCTCTTCTAAAAGATCAATGAGTGCCGTACCACCTTTTTGCAATTCACCAAAGAGCATTAAATCTGCTAAAGGTTTTTTAATCTGGTCTTGTATAAGCCGAGCAAGAGGGCGTGCTCCCATCAGCTTGTCATAGCCTTGTATTGCTAATAATTCTCTAGCTTCTGGGCTACATTTCAGTACAACCTTTCTTTCCGCTAATTGTTCGCGCAACTCCAAAATAAATTTATCTACTATTTTCGTCATAGCCTGTGGGGATAACGGCAAAAACCTAATTCGTGCATCTAAACGATTTCGAAATTCGGGTGAAAAGAGTTGCTTATAAATGGCTTCGTCGGCCGCATCATTTTCAGAGTCACCAAAACCAATTCGACGTTGAGCTAGTTCTCGTGCTCCTAAATTGCTGGTCATAATTAATATAACATGACGAAAATTTGTTGGCCTGCCGTTGGAATCAGTTAGCTTTCCATAATCCATAACTTGCAATAGCATGTTAAAAAGATCAAAGTGTGCTTTCTCAATTTCATCCAGAAGCAACACCGCATGTGGTGCCTTAAAAATAGCGTCGGTAAGCAGACCGCCCTGTTCAAAGCCAACATAGCCGGGAGGTGCACCCACTAAACGACTTACACTGTGGCGCTCCATATATTCGCTCATATCAAAACGAATAAATTTAATGCCGAGTGTTTTCGCTAATTGTTTGGCAACTTCGGTTTTTCCCACCCCAGTCGGACCCGTAAATAAAAAAGAGCCAATTGGTTTTTCAGTATCTCGTAATCCTACACGGGATAATTTTATGACCGTCGACATTGCTTCAATTGCTTCTTCCTGACCGAAAACAACTTTCTTAAGTTCCTGCTCTAAATGAGCGAGCGCTTTTTTATCACTGCTACTTACCTGTTGAGGAGGAATTTGTGCCATGGTTGCAATGGTATCCTCAACAATTTTTTCCGTAACAATTTCTCTAACTGTGGTTAATGCTGCCAGGCTCTTCATTTTGATTCCGGCTGATGCCTCATCAATTACGTCTATGGCTTTATCGGGCAAGTATCTTTCTGGCAAAAAACGCGAAGACAAACTTATTGCACGATCAATAGCTGCATCATCAATAATAACCTGATGGAAATCTTCATATTCTTTTTTAATGCCACGTAAAATTTTCTGACAATCGATTTCAGATGGCTCTTCAATATCTATTTTTTGAAAACGCCGGGATAAGGCACGATCTTTGTCAAAATGCGCACGAAATTCCTGATATGTGGTTGAGCCAATGCAACGAATTTTACCGCTATTAAGCAATGGTTTGAGTAAATTAGAAGCATCCATATTGCTACCGCTGGTCGAGCCTGCGCCAATGACTGTATGAATCTCGTCTATTACTAATATTGCACCAGGATGCTTACTGAGCGCTTTTATCAAACCCTTTAGACGATTTTCAAAATCGCCTCGATAACGTGTGCCTGCAACTAATGATCCCATATCTAATGAAAATACCGAAACTCCTCTAAGCGCTTCTGGCACTATTCCTTGCACAATCTTCTGAGCCAGTCCTTCGATAATAGCTGTCTTTCCAACCCCTGCTTCTCCAACCAACAATGGGTTATTTTTCTTACGTCTGAGCAGTATGTGAATAAGACGCTCAATCTCTTTCTCTCGTCCAATTAACTGATCTAATTCACCATTTTTTGCCTGAGCGGTCAAATCTTCAGCGAAAGAATTCAATGCATCTGGCGTTGGATCATTTATTTCTAAAGGCAGAACGCTTTCGGGGGCCACTCCTCCATCATCTGAAAAATCGTCAGAAGAACCATGGCTCATAAAAGTAATTACGCTTAACCGATTCAATCCTGCTTCCGCAAAGAAAAAAAGCGCGTGACTTTCTTCTTCATTTAGAATTTCAGCCAAGATATGTAGACAACTTACTTCTTCTTTTCCGGCGCCGTACACTTGGACGACGGCATTTTGTACTACACGCTGCAATCCAGCTGATGGAATAGTTTTAAGCGAATTATGATCAACCACCTTTTCAATCTCGCTATCCAAAAAACTATCAAGGTGTCTTTTCAATTGTTCTGCATCAACATCAAACGCATCTAATAAATGCTTGATATTTTGATTGTCCAATAATGCCAAAGCCAAATGCTCGATTGTAGCGAACTCATGCCGACGAGCAAATGCATAGGCCATCGCTCGCTGAATTGCTTCTTCAACTTCTTTTGAGAGCATTTTTTTGTCCTTAACAATTTACTCAATATCATAGCAAAGAGGCCGCAATCTTGCTACTCAGGCTCAAAACTTAATTTTAGCGGATAATTATGAGCTCGTGCGTCACTACTCACTTGATGAACCTTTGATTCAGCAACATCTTTGGTATAAACCCCAGCTTGCGCTTTCCCTATTTTGTGCACTTTAAGCATCAGTTGAAACGCATCCACGGGACTCTTAGAGAAAAAACGCTGCAAAACCAAAACAACATAATCTTGAGGCGTGAAATCATCGTTATGAATGATTACTGCATATTTCCGGGGAAGCTTCGTTCGCTCTTCAACAATAATTTCATCTTCAAGACTTTCATTAACCCCAGAGGAATCTTTGTTGGCCAAGCTATTTCCTCACTCCAATTTAATGACCTGCTTTGCTATAGTTAAGCTCATCCTTTGGTACTTCTTTCAGGCCACCCATGAGCGGAGGAGCATCAGGCTCTTTCAATTTTCGTTCATAAACCCGCTCATCACGTGGCAAAAAATTCGCTTTTTTTGCATCAAGCCAATCTCGTGACCCAACATCTAAAATAGAAAAAAACATGAAAAGCGATAAAAAGACTAAAGAACTGCCCACTATCAAAGCAAAAAATTTATTATCGAACCACAAATGCATAAACACAGCTAAAACTAAAGTTGCTTTAGTACTGGCAATGAGAAGGGTCACCAAAAGCGAATATGAGCCCAAGTCATAGGTCGACAACAGAACGGTTATATAGGTAAAAAAGAGCAAACAACCGAATATGAACCAATACAAACCAAGTGGCAAACAATGTGGTTCTGCGCCTTGAACTAAATGACGATATTCATGTTTCTCTGGTGCAACTGTTGATTCCATGATCACATCCTGCTCAGCGTATAAGATAGAGTAAGGGGAACAGAAAAATCCAAATTACGTCTACTAGATGCCAATATAAACCGCCAAGCTCAATTGGCACATAATATTGCGAATTAAATTCTCCTCGAATTACTCTAATAAGGAGCCATCCCAACACAATCATACCAATTACGACGTGTATACCATGCAAACCAGTCATCATAAAATAGATACTAAAAAATACTTGAGCTTGATCGGGGTCAGGCACTGTAGCATTCCTAAAATAATAACCCGGCAATAAACCCTGATGAAATTTATGGGTATATTCAAAATATTTAACTACCAAGAAAATGCAAGCACAGACAATGGTCAGGCTTAAATTGATGATAACCCATTTTCTTTTGTTCTGTTGGATAGCATGGATGGCCAATGCAACTGTTAAACTAGAAAATAAGAGCACCACCGTATTGAAAGCGCCAAGCTCCACATTGAGAAATCTGTGAGCAGCCTTAAACAATTCTGGATGCAAATAATGATACACGCCGTAAAATACAAAGAGCCCACCAAAAAGGAGTATTTCTGTAGCCAAGAAAAGCCACATTCCTAACTTACTCGCTTCAACCTGCTGATGCGGACTCGAGAAGTGTGAAACCAGAGGGAATCTGCTATTAGACATCTGATTGGCTACCATAGAATTAAAACCCCATGAAAAAAAACTAAATACTTTTACCAGCTGCTAATTACGTCATTCGCCATATTCATAGGGTCCTGTATGCACAGTAGGTTGATGGTGGAAATTGTGCTCAATCACCGGCGACGAAGTTTGAGTAAAGTCTAAAGTAAGAGCATGCCATGGATTGGCAGGCGCTCTTTCTCCACGAGCCACAGAATGAAGCAAATTTAAAAGGACGAGAAAAAAACCGAAACCCAAAAGATAAGACCCTACAGTAGAAAACTGATGCATGGTTCTAAATTGCTCTAGGTAGTTATAATATCGTCGAGGCATCCCGTGGGATCCCATAAGAAACTGCACAAAAAATGTAAGATTAAAACCTAAAAAAACAAGTATCGCAGCAATAGCTCCCCATTTTTCACTATACATTTTTCCCGTCATTTTAGGCCACCAGTAGTAAATACCGCCGACAAAAGCCATCATGGTACCGCCAACCATAACATAATGAAAATGGGCAACAACAAAATAGGTATCATGCAAGTGTACGTCGATGGACAGAACTGCCAAAAATACTCCGGTCAATCCACCAATCGAAAATAAGAATAAAAATGAAAGCGCCCATAACATAGGTGTCTTAAGAGAAATAGACCCCTTATGCATAGTAGAAATCCAGTTAAATATTTTAATTCCTGACGGCACTGCCACCAAAAATGTTAGGGCAGAAAACACCATACCTGCTAATTCAGACTGACCGGAGACGAACATATGATGTCCCCATACTAGAAAACTAATAACCGCAATCGCAATTGAAGAGAATGCTATCAAACGATAGCCAAAAATTTTCTTTTGACTAAATGTCGTAATGAGCTCAGAGATAATGGCCATCCCCGGGAGAATCATGATGTAAACTGCAGGATGAGAATAGAACCAGAAAAAATGTTGAAACAGCACGGGATCGCCACCTAAAATAGGATCAAAGATTCCGATACCTAAACCTCTCTCTATAGCCAAAAGTGCCAAGGTAATAGCGAGCACCGGCGTTGCCATAACTTGGATAATGCTCGTCGCATACATACCCCAAACAAACAGCGGCATACGAAACCACGTCATTCCGGGAGCACGAAGTTTATGCACGGTTACTATAAAATTTAAACCAGTAAATATGGACGAAAAACCCAAAATAAAAACGGCAGTTACCATCAAAATAACGGAGCCACCAGTATTGAGAGAATATGGAGCATAAAAGGTCCATCCAGTGTCAATTGCACCATTAATAATCGCAAAAAGAGCAAAAAATGCACCAATAACATAAATATAATAACTGGTTAAATTAAGCCGAGGAAAGGCCACATCCTTTGCACCAAGCTGTAAAGGCAAGGCAAAATTACCAAGCGAAGCGGGAATGCCTGGCACGATAACCAAAAAAACCATTATAGCGCCATGCAAAGTAAAAAATTGGTTGTAGGTTTTCGCTTCCATCAAAAGCTTCGTCGGGCGCCATAACTCAGTTCTCACCAATAAAGCAAAAATGCCAGCGACAAAAAAGAAAGTAAAAATCGAAATTAAATACATTAAACCAATGCGCTTGTGGTCTAAAGTAAACATCCAGCTTTTAAGCCCTTTGCTTGCAGTCAAATAATTTGGCTCGGCATTTTCTTGCTCGATGCTTGATTCAAATTCGATACTTTCTATTGTATGAGACACGATACATCCACCTAATCTTCACGTACTATTTGAGCGATTTAATAAATTCAACAATTCCACTTATCTCTATCTCACTGAGCTGACCTTTAAATGAGGGCATAACTGGTACATAACCTGCAGTGACATCTTTAGTTGGTTCCATCAATTTTTGATGAATACGCTCAGCATCTACTGTCACAGATTTGCCGTCTGTTAATTGCTCACTTTTGCCCCACAAACCTTTAAAAGTAGGCCCTATAACTCGGCTACCGTCGACCGAATGGCAAGCATTACATCCTTTGTTGTGATACAGCTTTTCCCCAAGTTTTACAGGAGGTAAACCTTGATCTTTTTCTTTTTGTTCAGTTACCCACTTTTTATAGTCATCCGGTGACATAACTTTTATCTTCGCCAACATTGCGCTATGTTGATCACCACAAAACTCGGTACAAAATACAGGAAATTCGCCAATCTTGTTCGACTCAAACCACAAGGTCGAATATTTACCGGGTACCACATCTTGCTTTACGCGAAAATTAGGCACGAAAAAACTGTGAATAACATCCTGCGATGACATGAGTAACCTGATTGGCTTACCTAAAGGAACACCAATTACCACTCCCTGCCCTGATACAGAAATTTCTTCGTCGGGATATTGTACGGTCCACATCCATTTTTGCCCAATTACTTTAAGTTCCTTTGATTCTAAGGGCGGCAAATAAAGATTTAAAAACCCGTAAAATCCCCATACAAAAAATATCGCCATGAAAATAAGAGGACCAACTGACCAGGTTACCTCAAGCAACTGATTATGATCTTTTTGAGTAAGAGCTCGCTGCCCTTCACTTCGTCGGCGATAGCGAAAGCAAAACCAAGTCATTGGTATTATGACGAACATGAATACAACAATACTAAACCAATATACAAAATGAAATAATGGATCCACATCAATGCTCTGAGTGGAAGCACCAACGGGCAACAGACTGAACATCCAGTCGACGGGTAATACCATTTCCATCAGTTTTTTTATATTATCCATTATACTTTCCAAAAAACTATGAAGCTACTTTTATATACCGGTCTCTTCGCCACAAAAACACAAGCACAGCTCCCAGCACCAAAACAGTGAGAAGACCACCAACTCGCATGAGCCCGAAAATATAGACGCCGTATTTATGACTATCTGGATCATAATGAAAACAAGTTAACAAAACCTTATCCATTAACGAACCAATCCTGCCATTTGACGCCTCCATAAGAGAAAATTTCAAATCTGCCGCTTTGTACTGAATACCATATAAGGTTCTACTCAGAGTGCCGTCTGACGATAAAACAAACACACCGGCAGCGTGGGCATATTGCTTAATGGTTTCGTCGTAACGATAACCAAAACCCACCGAATCAGCGAGTCTTTTTACTTCTGTTTCTTCACCAATGTGAAAAGGCCATAATTCTCCATGCTCGTTAACTGCAAAAGAAGCTAAATAATTTGCTCTTTTTTCAGCAGCTATCTCAATTTTTTCCTTAGGATCAATACTCACAGACAATATATTGAAATCCTGACCAAGTTTAAGATTCATGCCTTTCATCGAATCTATCAGCCCATTCAATACCAAATTGCAAAGCATAGGACATTCATAATATCCTAGCGTCAACAGCAAAGGTGCACCACCAGCTTTAAAATAATCGGATAGAACAACAGATTGACCGATATGGTTGGTGAGCTTGATATCCAAAGGTATGCGCGTTCCACGTCTATCGATAATGTCAGCACCTTGCATGGCCAGCGGCGTCTGCAAACTGCCTTCTTTAACACCCTGCGGATAGGCATAACCAAGCAGATCGCTGGCTAGATACATCGATCCGCCGATAACAACGGTCATCGCAATCACGAATAATATTGGCCATCTGATAGAACGCATTTTCAACCTAATTCCTCTTTATCTCTTCTCATTCATCTTTGCGAACCTTGTAATGGCTTCGTCAATGGTTATCTGTTTTTTTCCTTCAAGCATTACTTGCTGCCCAGAGAGACGAAGTCGCTCATTTTGACGTAAAGCCACTTTTTCTTCAGGCTCTTTTGATTCCACCTTGGTGTAGCGCTCTTTTTCCAACTCATAACGAAAATAAATAGTCAGCCCACCCATGGACAAAAAAAGCACAACAACAAAAGCAAATAGATAGGACCAAATTAAGATACTCAGTCTAGGAGAAACATCGGCCTCTACTTTGTCCGATGAAGACGGTAATTCATCACTATGTGTAGACATCAACACTACCCACTAAAAATTCTCAAAAGAAAGAGATTCAGGCAATCTGCTATCACCGGTGGGCATAGCGTCGTTGCGTTTAAATAAAAATCCAAAACAGCCCAAAAACAAAGCCATCATACCAAACAAACATGCAATATCAACAAGCTGGATGTCTAAGTGTGAAAAACCATGATCGTCGACGAATCCTGGTAGCACCAGCCAATATATATCCATAAAATGTGTTGTTAAAATCCACAGACACATAAATATCATAACGGCCTTTTTCTTTTTTATGTGCCGGGACATAAGAATGAAAAATGGTAGGAAAAAATTAGTCAGCGGCAAAGCCCACGAAATGTATTCCCATCCGTGATGCAATCTATGAAGATAAAATTCAGTCTCTTCTGGCAAATTCGCATACCATATCAACATGAATTGGCTAAAACCTATGTACGCCCAAAACACCGTATATCCAAACAATAATTTACCTAAGTCATGATAGTGTTCTGAAGTCATTGAACGATTCAACACGCCACAACTTTGCAAGGCAACACACATCAAAGTAATGAAAGCGATTCCGGAAAGTATGCAGCCCGCAAAAAAATACACTCCAAATATCGTCGAGAACCAATGTGGCTGTAGAGACATGAGCCAATCAAATGCCGCAAAACTTGCGCTGAGACCAAAAATTATAATGCCAATCGGGCTCAGCCTCCACATTTTCCTTGTCAATTGCTGATTTTTCTTGCCATCCTGAGCTACTGACCAACGATAATAAAGAATTCCTAGCGTAGACCATACGACAAAATAAAGCACCGAACGAACGGTAAAAAATGCAGTATTTAGATAGGGTGCCTTAGCTTTTAATATCTCATCATGAGGTGCGGCGTGAGTCCATGAATATAGAATATCCGTCGAGTACCATATAGGAATAAAGAGCAACGCAAACAATGGTAAGAGAGCAATCACAGTTTCTGGAACACGCCTGATAACTACAGACCAACCCGCTCTGGTAGCATGATGGATAAGCACAAATATAAGACAGCCAAGCGCAAGACTAAGCACCGTCATAAAAGAAAATAAATAGGAAAACATCGCACGCGCTTCATTATGAGATCGCTCATAAGCCCAAAAAGCCATGCCTAAGATGCCCACCACCCAGCACACACTAAAAAACTTGCTCAACCAACTTTGACGAGACAAACGTATGTCTAGGGGTCGCACTATTGCTTCCATGCCCACTCCCGATCTGCATCCTGACTTATTTGCAGTGCTCTTATGTACGCAACGATATGCCAACGGTCTTTCTCTGAAACCACGCTGTCAAGCTTGGGCATCGTACGAATACCGTTAGTAATGACGTCGAAGAAATGCCCATGAGGTAAGGCATATAAATATTCTTGATGCAACGACGCCGGCTTTATCGTCATACGTTGCCCAACTAGTCCACCGCCAAAACCAGATTGATCATGACAAGGAGCACAATAAATATTAAAACGCTCTTGGCCCCGCTTTATAAAAGCCTCGTCCACAGTAATTCCAGACGGAAAATGTTTACCCAACTCACCATTTTCTTTTCCAGTATAAAAATATTCATCTTTTTTTAGCTTACCCCGAGGAATAACACCCGGAACTAAAGGTCGCATGTCACGTTTATCGGCAAACCACTCACTTTCCTTAAATGGTCTATATTTTGGTTGCAAATCCATATTTGGATTAACATGAAAAGGCGGCTCTGAGCTCGTCCATCCTCGACAGCCAAATACTTGAAATAGGAATGCCCCTAATATCAATGAATATTGTATACAGCGCTGTGCTTTCATTTAATGCTCCACAAGTTCTGTGTTAGCAGCACCAGTAGCCTTCAACAGCTTCTCCGTCCTCTCTTTATCAAAAAGAGGGTCAGCTTTTTCGATAATAATAAAAAATTTATCGTCGGTTACTCTATCAAATCTTTTCAAATTAAAAAGAGGGTGATGATAGGTTGGCATCTTATTTATAGCAAACATCCCAAACGCCGCAGTCAAAGCGCTCAGTAACACCGTGCATTCAAATACAATTGGCACAAATGCTGGAATACTCCATGTCGGCTTTCCACCAATATTAAGCGGATAATCATAAGCCGCAGCCCAGATAATAAAACCTAAAATACCACCACCACCAATAAAGCCAGCGAGCAACACAAACCATGGCAATTTACTTGAAGGCAAACCCATAGCTTTTTCTAGACCATGGACGGGAAATGGTGTACAAGCATCCCATTTTTTATAGCCAGCGTTGCGCACCATCTCACACGCGTGATAGACGTCGGAAGCCGTATCATATTCAGCGACGATGCCAAATAAACCTTTCCCTTTTGTAAGGTCCCTATTTATCTTTGAGCCTTTCATGCGTGGCTTTGCTCCTTAACATTTTTTCCGTGAAAATGTGGGTTAGCTTGAGGCATAACGCTCTTCACTTCAGCGATCGCTATTACCGGCAAATAGCGAATAAACAACAGAAACAAAGTAAAGAACAATCCAAATGACCCAATTAAAAATAGTCCGTCGAATACCGTCGGTGTATAGTAACGCCAACTTGAAGGCAAAAAGTCACGATTAAGTGATGTTATTGTGATTACAAAACGCTCAAACCACATACCAATGTTGATAAATATAGAAACAATAAAAGTTATACTAATATTTGTACGTATGCGCCTAAACCAATATAATTGCGGTATAATTACATTGCAGGTTACCATAGTCCAATAAGCCCATTTGTAAGGCCCGAATGCTCTATTTATAAAGGTAAAAGATTCATATTCATTACCACTATACCAGGCAATAAAAAATTCCATCCCATAAGCATAACCAACCATCATACTCGTCACGAGAATAATTTTGTTCATATTCTCTATGTGTTTCATAGTTACAATATCTTTAAGTCCAAGCCATTTTCGTGCGGGGAGCATGAGGGTTTGCACCATAGCAAAACCAGAAAAAATAGCACCAGCAACGAAATAGGGTGGAAAAATGGTGGTATGCCAACCAGGAAGTTGTGAGACGGCAAAGTCGAAGGAAACGATACTATGCACCGACAAAACCAACGGTGCAGAAAGTGCTGCTAGAATTAAATAAGCTCGCTCATAGTGCAGCCAAGCACGTGTAGAGCCACGCCATCCCAAAGAAAAAATACCATAAGAAATACGTGCGATTTTTGTACGCGCTCTATCTCGCAATGTCGCTAAATCTGGCACGAGCCCAACATACCAAAAAACCAATGAAACCGTGAAATAAGTACCAACCGCAAAGAAATCCCAAACCAAAGGTGAGCGAAAATTAGGCCACATGCTCATCTGGTTAGGGAGGGGAAACACCCAGTAGAGAGTCCATATACGACCAACGTGAATTCCCGGAAAAACGAGGGCACAGATAACAGCAAATATTGTCATACCTTCGGCATAGCGATTAATTGATGTTCGCCATTTTTGCCGAAACAAAAAGAGAATGGCGCTAATTAAAGTTCCAGCGTGACCAATTCCAACCCAAAATACGAAATTTACAATTGGCCAAGCCCAAAAAACGGGACTTGAGTTTCCCCAAATGCCCACGCCCATCCAAATAAGATAAAGAATACAAGTAAGAAACATGGCAAGTAAAGCACAAGCGACCAGCATACCAATTTTCCATCCGATATGGACGTCTTTGGTCGGCGTTTCTGCCATTTTGCAAACAGCATTGGTTACAAAGCGAAAATCGTGACCACCACGAATGAGTTCTTCGCGCCCACTCAACGGCTCGTCTAAGACGACATCGCCTCGCTCAATTTTCCTATTTAAACTAACAGCACTTGCACTATTTTGAGCCATTATCACACCAACTCAGGATTGGGGTTGCGCAATTTCGAAAGATAAGATGTTCTTGGACGTGTGTTGAGCTCCTCAAGCATCACGTAATTACGGCCACCTTCTTTTAACTTGGCAACTCTACTATCTGGCGCATTCAAATTACCAAAAGTTATGGCATCCGTCGGACAAGTCTGAGCACAAGCTGGAATGACCGCGTTATCCGCTAAACGATTCGGATCCTTTTTATTGCGAATCGCCACCATTTTCGCTTGTTGAATACGCTGCGTGCAGTAGCTACACTTTTCCATCACTCCGCGATAACGAATCGTAACATCTGGATTTTTACCCATCTCCGTCAATTTTTGACGTTTTTTATCAACAGCATTAACATACATATTGCCACTATGGCTATAATCGAAATAATTAAATCGACGAACCTTATAAGGACAATTATTTGCACAATAGCGAGTTCCCACACAACGATTATAAGTCATCGCATTAAGTCCCTCAGTATCGTGAACCGTTGCTGCAACTGGACATACTGGTTCGCATGGCGCATTTTCGCACTGCTGGCAGGGCACAGGCTGAACAATTGTTTCGGGAGTTTGTGGCGGTCCTGAAAAATATCTGTCCACGCGCAACCAATGCATAGTTCTTCCACGCATGACCTGCTCTGCACCAATGACTGGTACATTGTTTTCCGACTGGCAAGCAGTAATACAAGCGTTACAGCCAATACATGAAGTTAAATCAATTACCATGCCCCATTTATTGTCATTATATTGCCATCTCGTAGTCATTTCGTCGGGCAAAGCTTTAGCCTGTGCATAATGAGGGTTTTTCTCAAAATGAGCGGCGGTCGCCACCTTGGCAGGGTCTCGATTTTGCAGGCTAAGGATTTCTGTTTCTTGAACGACATCACCATTCATCGCAAATTGTTCTTGCGTGCTTGCTAAATGCTCAAAACGACCAGTTGCTTCAATCTTATCGAGTGCTACAAAACGCGCACCATTTTTTGGCCATATTTTATAGACGTCTATTCCAATTCCATCACCAACATAGCCCGCGCTCGTTCGACCATAGCCAAAATTGAGCGTCACACTATTATCTGGAATACCTGGCACAACAAATGAGGGCACTTCAACGATATGTTCGCCAATCTTTAAGCGAACTACTTCTGCCTCATAAATACGTTTCTTAATCCCGCTTTTGATACCAATTTTTTTCGCAAGATCGGGGCCGATCAACAGCGCATTGCCCCATGTCAATTTGGTAACTGGATCAGGCAATTCTTGCAGCCACCCTAAATTAGCTAATGACCCATCACCAACACGATAGTCGCCTCTAAAAACAAGCTCGACCTTGTCACCCAAACTAGGCACACTTTTTGTCAAATCAAGAAAAGCTTGTCCTTTTAAAGCAGTCGGAGTAAATTCCTGAGTACCTGACATCGCAAAAAAACCATCATGAATAGCTTTTTCCCAGTCGAGCTGCTTCGCTAAAAGTCCTTTTTCACCACGCCAAGAAGATTGAACTAAATCATAACCAGACACAGGACTATCCGTTACCATAGCACCGAAAATCTCAACCAACGAACGAGTATTGTGAAGCGGAGCAATTAATGGCTGAATAATCGACAGGGTGCCGTCGTAAGAACACGTATCACCCCAACTCTCCAAAAAATGTGATAGAGGTAAATGCCAATTACATTTTTGAGCGGTTTCATCTTCATACAAACCAATGTGAATTCGGTCATTCACTTTAGCTAACGCTCTTGCAAAATCCAAGTCACCAGGTGAAGCATAAACTGGATTGGCATCGGCAATTATAAGCGTCTTAATCGTGCCACTATTCATTTTTTCAACTAAGGCAGCCAGACCTGAAACACCAGAAAACGACGAAAACGGAGTGTAAGCACTATTTCTCAAAGAAAAAGTTTTGCCTAATCCTTCCAATGCCATATTAATTAAATGAACGAGAGCATGGGCCACTGGACTTTGTTCTGGTCCAACCAATACAAGAGCACTGCCTTTATTCTGTATGAGGTCTTTAGCCACCACCGCTAAGAATTTTGCGTACTTCTTGCTACCACTTGTCCAGCTTTTAAACTGGGTTCTAAGATCAGAACCAAAAGAGGCTGGCCACGCTAATTTTTGTGTTACAAACAATTCGTAAGCAAGAGCATTTACGAACGCTTCGGTATCCATGCTGGCCAAACCAACACGATGATCAGCATTTGTACCGGTGACGCTAAAATTTGATTCAGCGACGTAAAGTCGGTTCATACCTTTTGCTTGGTCAGGAGTATATATTTTTCTACCAGCCGCAAACTCACGCGCCAACCGCAAACTCATTGGACCAGAAATCAGAGGATCGGCTTGCACAGACAATAGCACCTTCGCCTTGTCCAAATGAGCTAAAACGGCGAGGTCACGACCAAAAACACTCTGGGAGGCCACCGAAGGAGAGTCCGCATGCAGAGGATCATAAAAGTACCATTGAGCTAACGGTAACTTGGTCTTTAATTGAGCAATAAGCCTTTCCACGGTGGGTGAATTTGGAGAACCTAAAAGAAAAGAAAGGCCCTCTCCTTTTTGTCCTGACTCTGTGCTCAACTTATCAGTTACAAAACCATCCCACTCGGCCCAGTCCAAAGTTTTACGCTCTTCATTAATCAGTTTGCGAGGCGCTCTTGAACGATCAGGATCATATAATTGCAAAACGGACGCTTGAGCTTGAAAATTTGCTGCCCCTAAACTCGACGAATGACCTGGATTACCTTCAATTTTAGTAGGCCGTCCCTCATGACTTTCAACTACGATACCAATGGAATCGTTTATAGCAGGCATAGCTGTTGCAAAGTAATTTGGTAAACCAGGGATCACATATTCCGGCTGCTTAGTATAAGGCATTATTTTAATGTCAGGCCTACGACATGCAGTACCAACCCCAGCCAACGCCAAGGACGCTCCCATCAACTTAAGCATATCACGTCTATCGACGCCAATCGCTTGATCAGGAGCAGCAAAACTATACTCGTCCTGAAGAGATTTAATGTACTCTGGAGTGATTTGACGCTGATCTGGCGAGCGCCAATACTTTAACATTTCTGGTTCTGTTTCAATATTTACATCAGAGCGCTGCGGCACTTTTTCCTCTCTTATCATCGGTGACACCCCGTGCAACTTACGGTTGGAGGATGCAATTTCGTGGCACGCTCGACAGCTTGTTTAGCCCAAGATTCATCTCCGCGCCAAGCCATATCTGTGATTTTATCAAGCGGACGCAAATGAGGAGCAGGATTACGATGACATTCCAGACACCAACCCATGCTCAACGGCATTTCTTGGCGAACTCTTACCAATTCGTCCACTCTTCCATGACAACTAATGCAGCCGACACCATTATGCACGTGAGCACTATGATCAAAATAGACATACTCTGGCAAATGATAAACTCGACGCCAAACTATAGGCATATCGGTATTCCAGCTCTCCATGACATGAGATAAATTTACTGAGTCTTTTTTTATCTGCGCATGGCAAACCATGCAAGTTTGCGTTGGAGGCACTCCAGCTACTGATGATATCTCCACTCCGGCATGACAGAAGCGGCAATCAATACCAAGTTGTCCAGCATGAAGTTTATGACTAAAAGGTACGGGCTGTTTAGGTTCATAGCCGATATCCAAATGCCAAGGAGAAAACCAATACCAAAACACAAATACAACTGCGCTACCGCCTATCAATAGCGCAAGCAGTACCAGCTTTGGTATTTGATTGGACCATTTTGGAAAAATCTGCGCCATTATTCTCTCTTCCAAAAGATACGACTCTCGTCGATGATTACCACAACTAAAAAACCGTTACTAACATATATCGACTAATTATCGTCTTACAAGGGCTATTAACTGAAGTTGCTATTTAACTGGTAAACGCATCTTTTTATGCCGATGTGCCTTCTTTAATAAGCAATTTTGCTGCACGCTCCAATGCTGCTAGACCATGAGGCTCCGTTGAAAATAAACCACGCAAATCACCGTTTTGATCTATCAACATCAGCTCTGCCAAATGACCAATATCATACTCTTCTTTGCCATTTTCTGAAGCAAGGAAACGCTTTTCACCAATATGCAACTTCATTTTTTCAACCACTAATTCGTAAACTAGTTTTTTCTCTCCTGTAAGGAACGACCAACGATCCTTTTTGATTTCCTTATTTGTCATAAATTTTTCTAAAACTTGCGAAGTATCATTTTCCGGATCAACGCTAATGCTCAAAAATTGTATCTGCTTGTTATTATCAGGAAAGGTACGCTCAAGCTGTTTCATCGACTCAATTAAACGTGGGCATATCGTCGGACAACTGGTAAAAAACAACGAAGCAATAACAACTTTACCCGCAAGCTCCTTTGAACCAAATTGCTTCCCTGCTTGATCAGTCAACGACCACTCACCAATCGACAGCAATGGCGGTGGCGCAGATATTCTTTGCTGTGCTATCCATTTACCGACATGCAACGAAAGAATGCCGACAAAAAATGCAATAACAAATGGATTTTTCCATATTTTTTTTAAAAACATTTATTAAATTCCTATAATTTTTTACGTTCGCAAACTAGAACTGAACCAACATAAGAAGAGACTGCAAAAATAGACAATAAAATAAATGCTGTTTCTGCCGTAAGCCATTCCGGCGCAACCCCTAAAGGCACACGACCATTGTTAAAAAAAGCTCTTAAACCAACGACTAACCATGACATTGGATTGATCCACACAATATATTGCAACCATGTTGATTGTACGGGAAAAACCGCTCCAGAGACGAGCCATAAAGGAATTAATACGGCACTCATTACAGCATGATAAGATGAGGTCGTTGGAGATAACCAGGCCAGTATAAAACCGGCTCCGGCCAAGGCCACCGTTCCAATTATCATGATGCCTAACCCATATATCCAACGTAAATTTACCCATTCAATACCAACAGCCGAGGCTAAAGCAAGCAAGATAGCGGTTTGAATAAATGAAATAAGTGCCACACCTCCAATCTTTCCAGCAACAATAGAATTGCGTGAAGAAGGACTCACCAACACCGACTGCATGAAGCCAGAATTTCTATCTTCAATAAGCGTAATCGTATTAAATATTGTGGAAAACAGAATAACCATTGCCAACATGCCAGGAAAGAAAAAATTGGCGTATTTACTCGACGGATCCTCTGATAACTGAAAACTGTTTACAAAACCTGAGCCCATAATGGCCCAAAATATGAGGGGTTGTGCAACGATGCCCATGAGTCTTGAAGGCTGTTTTATAGTGCGCATTAGCTCTCGCGAAACCAAAACAGGAAACGCTCTATGTCGATTAAAGCCGCTCAAGATCAACCCCAGTAAATGAATGATAGGCATCGGCAACAGTTGGCGGTCGCACAGTAATAGATCGAATAACATTCGCCGGCAGCAAGCCCGAAATCCGCGAAGCAATTTCCGAACCACTCTTAGCAATGATGTGAACATCACCGTCGTGGTGAGCTTGATATCGCATCACATTAGCCCATGACGAAATGCCTAATTTATTAATTTGCTCAACATCACCTTTGAGTTGAATAGAAATTCTGTCTCCACCGGCATTTTTCAGAAGTTCCGATGGCGTTCCTTGACCTACGACTTTCCCTCCATAAAGCATGACCACTCGATCACATTTTTCAATTTCATCAAGACGATGAGTAACCATTATTACCGCGGAACCCTGAGCCTTTTTATTTTCCAAGCATTCCCAAAATTTTTGACAAGAAAAATAATCGAGGCCAGACGTAGCTTCGTCAAACAAAAGAAGACTTGGGTCATGAAGCATTGCTCTCATAATTTCAAGCTTCTTTTTCATGCCACCTGAAAATTTTTTAGTTGCTTCGTTTTTCCTTTCAGAAAGATCAGCCCACTCTAAAGAGTTTAATATTTTTTTTTCTAAAATTTCTGAATCAATGCCATGCACACGACCACTGAGCCTTAAATTTGCAATCGCCGACAAAGATCCATCAAGACTAGGCTCCTGAAATACCATCCCAAGTTCAGCACGAAAACTTGGCTTGGCAAATGAACCTGGGAATGCGACTTGTTGATTTTTTCGCCACATCTCGCCTTGTTCAAAACGATGATAGCCGCTTATCAAATGAAGCAAGGTAGTTTTACCCGAACCATTAGCGCCAAGTAAAGCTGTCGTCTCACCGTAAGCGAAAGAACAATTGAAATCCTGCAAAATTTTTGCAGAGCCTCGTTTAAAAGATAGTGCTTTTAACTCTAAAAAACTCATCTTTAATTTGCTCTTTGAATAATCAGATCAATTGCAAGCACGAGAAACAGCATCACTTGATATTTCAAGGAAGCGAGAAAAACTTTTCTTGACCAAATATCGGGATCCTTGGCTGTAAAACCACCCACACATACAAAAATAAACCAAACACCAAAAAGAGTGCTAATAACGCGGTAAGTTGCTCCGCCAAGATCAAACCACCACAAACTCATAGACGACAAAACAAGGAGTATCGCAGTAAGCAAAACAGCTACTTTAGAGCCAGCTAAACCCCATACTTGAGGCAGCATAGGGTAGCCAGCAGCTGCGTATTCCGCGCCGCGATAAATGCTAATCGCTATAAAATGTGGTAGTTGCCAAAAAAACAAAATACTAAATATCAGCACACCAGGTAAGTCAACTTTGCCTGTCGCAGCGGTATACCCCATGAGCGCGGGCATAGCGCCCGGAATCGCGCCTACAAATAACGCCATTGAACTCTGCCGTTTCATTGGCGTGTAAACCAACACATACAGAATTAACGAACTCAAACCCAAAATAAGAGTAATCGTATTGGTACCAAAATACAGAACCGGTAATGCCAGGATCGAAAAAAAACAACCAAGGCCAAGCGCCCAAACTGGAGAGAGACGGCCGGAAGGCAGAGGTCGAGATTGCGTTCGAGTCATCAATGCATCATAATCGCGCTCGATATACATATTAAAAGCGCTCGAACCCGATACAAGTAGAGCGACACCAGTCAGGG
>Ga0206960_1005_pt1 | contig 64874 bp, 59 predicted proteins | sample Alteio_BWOrgHeat_29_FD_153255 | JGI IMG/M metagenome (GOLD analysis project Ga0206960, IMG submission 153255) | Enriched cells from forest soil in Barre Woods Harvard Forest LTER site, Petersham, Massachusetts, United States -... | ecosystem: Environmental > Terrestrial > Soil > Temperate forest >... | reverse complement strand
AGCGGGTCAGAACATTGAGATTCAGCTGGTGGATCCGGCTGCTCCAGCAGATTCGAATTGGGTCACAGCTAAAACGCGTGAAGGCGGCTGTTTGAGTGTGACCGTTCCGCTTTCATTCGCGTACGCAGAAAAAGTACATTATCTGCATAAGTTTATGTTGATTCGAAGTGATGCTGAAGAATTCAAAGCCGCTTCAATCGTTCGATCGCTGCCCCTTTGCTTAGACCCATGGCGGCAAGCGGCGCTGACGGATCCAGCGACCGTGGCAAAGAGCTGTCCTGAAATAAAAGCCGGCGCTGCGCAGTTGATCCTCGGCGGTTATCTAAACGCGAACAAAACCAAAAACGGCAAATTTTTCGTCGATCGTTATTACAATGTGCGCTTCGGCTCATTTTATGAGTTGCTCTTTGAAAACGCTTCTCTCAGCTGGCCAGGTGATTCAAGTGTCGCGCCGGCACCGATCTGGAAGGGTACGCGCTATAAGATTCGCGGTGTGCTCTTGTCACCTCCTGTCGGCCTTCAAAAGAGCAATGATGCGGCTCAAGACCTAGCCGGTTACGATTTCATCAGCGGATTTGAAACCGATGTACAGGCCAACGATGCCCGCATGCTTCAAGCAGATGTGCTTCTTTCAATTGATCTTTTCAAACGCGTGACGTGGGACACGCGTACGCGCCTCGTGCTCGATGTCACACCGATCACCGATGCGGCTCAATCCTCTCAAAATGCAAAGTCAGCGTCTGTGATTCTTCCGCAAGCGACCACGGTTTCGTTCTTGCTTAATCCTCATGAAGATCAGAACTTCGTGGGCCCTTACAGTAGTGGGGTGACGGCCGCGTCTCTTTTTGAAAAATTCTCGACTCAGATTCAAGGCCGTGAACTCGCCGAGAACGGTCATTTAAAACTTTTTACTCGCAAAATTCCAGAAGTGAACCCAGCCGAGCTCTTATTGCTCAAGAAGGGCTTAGATAAAAAAACCGTGCGTGTCGATATCGCTTCGCCAGATCAAAAGATTCTCGATGGCAAAGTGAGCGCTACTGAAGTCTTGGCTCTTTTAAATCGCCCCGCTGATGAGACAGCCGATCTTTTAAATCAGGTGAATCAGATCAAAGCGCTCAATACATTAAAAGATTATTCGGATGAGCCGGTCAACGTCGTGCGCTTTGATTATCTTGAAGGCATCGACGAAACACCGGTTGCCTACAGTTTACAACCGCCTCGCAGCTATGATGTAGAGTCGGGCTTGTTCAAAGAATCGGCTAACGGAGAAGAGTACGCACATCAAGGCGAACGCCACGAAGCCATCTATGAAAAAGGCGAAGAGAGGCACCGCGGTCTGGATGCTTTTGGTAGCGGCCGCAATTGGCATACAGTGACGGGCACGAACATCCAGAAATACGAAGAATACAGTGTAACGGAATCGAACGAAGCCCTTTTGAGTGCGGGTTTTAATCGCGTGGTGAATTTCTTTGTGGATGAATTACGTTTAAGTCTGAAGGTCGATGAGCGCCGCTGTTTGCTTATGGAGCTGAGGCCGGGCACAGAAGGTCCAAAAGAGCGATCCGCCTATTTGTTTTGCACGAAAAGTCCTAGAAACACGCTTGAAGAACACTGGTATTCCATCACCGATGAGTACCGCCCAGGTTTCTTCTCATACCAAGATTTTAAAAACTTAAGCGACAATCAGCTGCTTAAAGTTTTCCGCGGACAAAAACGCTATCAGGCATTTGACCTGTCGATGCATGATCAGACCCAACGTTATGTATTGGCTTTTGCACCCAAAGCCGGTGAACCGGATCACGCCATTCGAATGAGCCAGCAGCTTTCAGACGAACTGCGCGATATGCGTCTGGATGACGAAGATTACCCCGGTGTGGACGCGGTGGATGGTTCTGTGAATCAATCGCCGACGACTCGGGCACTTTCAGCGTTTGATCTGAATGCCTCACTGCTCGTTAAAAGTTTGGTTTTGTCGGGTGCAAGTAGCAATGAAAAACTGCTCTCGCACTTTTTTTCAACGATCTATGATAATCCGCACAAAATGCTCGAGGACGCTGCTGCGCAAGCCCGATTCCGCGATGTGGGTAAGAACATTTTGGCTCAAAGCACGCAAAAGACAGAAGCGAAAGAAGCGCTTGTGAAACTCTTGGACCTTTTAGCAGGATCCATCGGCGATGATGATTGGGAATCTTGCTCAGCCGAACGAGCCTTTTTGAGTCAATACAGAAAGGATTTAGAGCAATGAAGCGCATCCTTTCAGCTTTGCTCATCATGATCCTTTCTGTTGAGAGTTCCGTTCTCGCTCAAGGAGTAAAATTCAATTCGAGTGTGTTTTGTTCAGCTGCACTTCAGGCATCCGGTGTCGAAGGTGGCCTTCAAACCGTTTTGGATCAAGCTCCCAATGCTTATGGTGAAAATGGTGCTGCAATGGCGCTTGAAAGTGCCTTAGGTATTGTCGTAGGTCTATTGGCACATACGAAAAAGAGCTTGGGTGAAGGGTTTCGCAACGACGTGATGCGCGAAATGAAATCGACTGAGATTCTTACGAGTACGAAAAGAGACACCGATAAGAAAGCCCGTAATTTTTGGGTTGCAGCGGGCTCACTCATCAATCTTTCCCCGCCTGCCGCGGATCGAGAGCGCTTTGGTGAGATTCGGTGGCATGGGCACACGTATTCAGTGAAGGCTGAAGAGCTCTTACCCGTGCTTTTAAGTGCGATTCGTGCAGCTTTTTCGAGAAACACAGTCGATCAGAAGACCTGGAAAAAACTGACCGTTGAGCAAGAAATTCAAGCGGGTCGACAGTTTCGCGAACGCGCAGTGAATGTAGAGTTTTACCAATACAAACTTTTGAAAGCGATTGGCATGTTGCCAACACCAGCGTCTCAAGGGTCGTCGGCCTTCGCTCTGAAATCAGATTCTGAAATTTCGCATGACGACATCAGCGCAAGACCGGGTTGGATTCGCGGCTCACTCAGGGGTGTCAAAGAATCTTGGCGCTTCATGAAAGCCGATGGCAGAAATTTCTTCGATCAAGTCGATCTTAGCATTGAGCTCTTAGACCGAATCGAAGCTTATGAAGCCGATGGGCATTTGAGCGATTCGAAGCTTGAAGAAGTGATCCGCTTTTATGTTGAAGCCACGTACAGTGACACGGCTTTGAAAAAGTTTTACGACGATATGTATGACGAGGCCATGCAGCCCATGAGGCGCATGAAAGTGATTGGATACGGGGTGACCACCCTTTTAGCGATGCTGCTTCTGAGTCTGCGTTTTGGGCTGATTGATGTACCGTCGCCTTCAACTTTTTCGATTACTCATGATCAGACATCCGCCACTCAACCTGCACAACACGTTGCTCCGCCTAATGCAGTCGATGAGTCAATCTTCAATGCTTTGGGCGAGACCAATGTACCGCCGAGTGTTGCGCCGAGCACCGGACAATAGAGCCGTAACTTTTTGAATTTTATTTTACAGATACTTCGAAAGAAACTTCTTCGTTCTTTCGTCTTTGGGCTGTTTAAACATCACGTCTGGGCAAGCGTCGTCGACAATCTTGCCAGCATCTAAATGAATCACGCGATCCGCTACGTCGCGGGCAAATCGCATTTCGTGTGTGACCACAATCTGAGTTAAACCTTCTTCGCTGAGTTTTTTCATGACGTCGAGCACTTCATCCACCAATTCAGGATCTAAAGCGCTGGTAGGCTCGTCATACAGCATAATCTGAGGGGCCATGGCCAATGCTCGGGCAATGGCAGCGCGCTGAGATTGCCCGCCTGAGAGCTGTGCGGGGTAGTGGTGGGCATGAGTTTCTAGGCCTACTTTTCGAAGTAAATTTAAAGCCGTTACTTCAGCCTGGCTCGGGTCGGAGTTTTTAACCACTGTGGGGGCCAGCATCAGATTTTGAAGTACCGTGAGGTGAGGAAACAAATTAAAACTCTGAAAAACCATGCCGGTTTGAAGACGAACTTTATTCACTTTTTGAGCGAGAGATTTTTCAGTTTCGCCACTGCCCGCTTTTAAAGGGCGCTCAAGGGTGAGACCACCGACAGTCAACTTGCCTCGATCGAAGGTCTCAAGCCCATTGAGGCAGCGCAAGAGGGTCGATTTACCGCATCCAGAGCGGCCGATGAGCACCACCGTCTCTTTTTCTTTAATGTCGAGATCGATGCCCTGCAAGACCTGCAGGTGATGAAAAGACTTATAGAGTCCTCTGACTGATATAATCGCCACGGTGAGTGGAATTATGACAGCTGACTGACTGAGTCAAGGCTCGAGTTTAAAGCCAAAAAGTAGAAAGCACTCAAGGTTTTACCCATTCCACGGTCCAGTCGCCATTTGCCCAATGAGTACCTGAATACGTATCTGAACCCCATGTTTGGTCATTGGGCATTAGTGTGTTCCACTGATAGCCGAAAAAAATTCGTAATAGACTTAACTGTGATGAAACGGATTGCACTTTATTCCACTGAAGTTTTTCTGCGTAAGTGTCATCCTTATAAAAGTCGGAAAGCAACTTACCCCATTGTTGATAATCAGACGAGCCTTCTAAGCCTTCCAAAAGAGACTTTTGCTTGACCCAATAAACTAGCTTATCTTTTCCGCCGACCGATACTTGATCATTCAAAAATTCATCATCTTGCGGCGAAGAGGGACGAAAAAATCCAGTTGTAGATAGAGTAAGGTTTACCTCGCGCTCGGTAAAATGTGCGTCCAAATACTGAAGCTCACTAGCGGAATCTTTTGAACGAATGGCGTCTTCTAAGGCGCTAAACATCGCAACGTTTGAAGGGTCTTCATCGTAAAATACGACGACTTCAATCCAATTCGTTTTGATGTTTCCTTTTGAGTCCAGGCGAAGACCAAAGTCGGAATCTACAAAGGCGCGATCATTCGGATTCAGTGCTTGATTGAGATCTTTGCGTGCTTGACTCGATTGAAAGTAAAGTGCGAGGTCTCTATTTGCAGTGCTCATTCTTAGGCTAGCGAATTTTGTACAAGTAAAAATATTGGATGCTTTAGAGTTAGATGAATCATAGGGCTCGCAAATGGTTGATAACGTCGCATGAGAAGGGAGAATTGGGGTCATCTTTTTTTGTGGTGTAGGTGCTGATCCAGTTTGCGGATTGATTTGATTGCTATCGCAACCATAAATACCGCTCACCAATAAAGCGGTGATCAACCCTGCAATTCCGTTTTTAAGAATTTTCATATTCATATCTTCTGTCTCCGAACGCGATAAGAACCGGCAGAGCAATATACATCCAAAGCTACACGAAAGCAATACTTGATTATAAAAGTCATATATTATAGATATGTAATATTCCTTTAAAATTTAGACAGTTAGCAACCATCATTACGGAGAAAACAACAAAGGCAGTGTAATCTCTGAAGATGACTTATGTTTTTTGAACTGCCACTGCAGGGCTTCTGCAGTCATCTGTTTGATCAGAGAGCGAATCGAAAACGGTTCAGCGAAGGGATTATAAAAAGAATCCGATGGGCCCACGGGTTTGAGGGTGCAGGTTAGGGGCACGCAGTTTGAAACCTTACCGCTCGCTTGAACTCTTAATCGCAGTGTGATGAGACCGTGCAGAGCATGCCCTTCTACTCGTTCTGAAATCTGATCGAGCCAACCCTCTTTCATTTTTTTCTGAAGTTCTGTCGTTGAGAGCGGGCCTTCAATGTAAGGACGCGGATTCATAAACCAGCCGTGAATCACCAGTCGACCTTCGAGGGGATTCATTGTGCCATCGACTCGAGCCACTCCATGAGGCACTCGTGGATCAAAAACGGTGAGCTGGTTAAAACGCGCCGGAACTTTCGTCATGATCTGGTTTTGTTCCAAAGCCGTTCCGGGTTCGAACGATTCCCAAAACGTGAGGGTTGAAGGCTTCAGCATCAGGGTTTCGCCGCCTGTAAATTTTCGACTCTGCCACGGCGTCAGTGAATACACAAAAGCCCAAGGGCCGTGAGGCACATCGGCGTGCCAGTTTTGATGGCAGCCATTGATGTAAAGACTGAGCCACGGAGGTGAAACGTCGTGGCAACCCAATGTTCGGCGGCCCCATAAAACGAGTCGTTCGTGAAATTGTCGGTATAATTTATTTGGAAAATACTCATAAGCAGGTGTGCGTAGTGAGAGGTACTGATCGGGCACATTCCAATAATCCCAAACAAAACGATCGGGTCGTACCGTGAGCGGGTTTGCAAAACGTGATTCGAAGTGCTTGCGAAGCGCACGGGCTTCGGGTGCAAAAGAAGAAATTGTAAGAAGGTTTTTATTGAGACTCATGGGTGATTTAGGATTCTCACAAAAACTTAAAAATTGTAAGCAGGCCTTTACGAAAACACATACGTACACAAGAATGATGATAAAATGAGGTTGAGAAGGAGCTAAGCAGTCACACACTTACGCGTGAGGCTATTTAGTATAACTCGTAGAAAAAATGCCTCATTCAGACGGTGAGTAACTCATATAGCTGTTTTTAGCTTGGTATCGAGTTTGCTTAGTTACTAGGTTATGAAGACGCACCCTACTTTGATCCGAGATTTTATGACCTCTGATCCCGTGTGCATCGATGCGGGTGAACCCGTTCAAGCGGCGCTTGCGCTAATGAATGATGAAAGCATTCGACACTTGCCTGTGATGCATGAGAACCGATTGGTCGGTGTGATCTCTGATCGAGATATCGCACAGGCTTTGGCGGTCAGCAGTCGTCCTACTCTCATTGTTGAAGAGGCAATGACGCCTAATCCGTATTCCGTGCTTCCTGAGAATGTTTTTTCTGATGTTTTGCGAGTCATGGCTGCTAATCGACTCGGTTGTGTCATTGTCAAAGACGGCGGTGAGAATATCGTTGGTATTTTCACTTCGACAGATGCCGTGAGGCTGCTTGCAGATCTAGTTGATTAAAGAGTTCAGCGCGTGTGAGTCCACCGCGGCGAAGTTCTATCAGAGAAGTGGATTTCGCTGATTTCGATAATTTCTCGCCTGCAGGGCCTGTGATGAGAGGGTGGTGCATGAAGTGGATCAAATGGAAAGCTTCGGCGTCAGCCCAGCCGGCTTGAGCTAAGGCTCGAGCAAGATTTTTTTGAAAAACGGTGGAGGATTTTAAATCTTCACCGCGTATGATGTGGCTGATTTTCAAATCCAGATCGTCGATGACAGAAGCCAGTTGATAGGCTGGAAGGTCTTCTTTTCGCCAGATGACGGCATCACCCAGCGCTTGATCTAAATCTGCGCGCAAACGGACCGCTGTTTTTCCGGGCACATGAGTCAGGCCTCGGTCTCGGCAGGTACACTCTGTAACCTGGCTACGACTGCATTCACAGGCAAACACTCGGCGCTCAGGGGCATTCCAGAGCATGCCCAGTGCTTCGCGGTAGCGGCCCAATCGAAGAGTCTGTGAATATGTTTTTTGAAGTTCTGCACGATTGCGAGGGCCTTCGTTCCAATCGATGCCCATCCACTGCAGTTGTTCGAAGATATCGTCGACTGCAGCATCTTGGGTTCGGGGTGCATCGAGATCGTCGATTCTGAGAATGAGTTCAGCACCGTGAGCCCGTGCCCAGTTCCAAGTCGTAATGAAAGAGAGGGCATTGCCTATGTGCAAAAAACCGCTCGGAGTAGGGGCGATGCGTGTTCGAAGCATATGTGCTAGGCTTGGAGCATGACTCAATTCTGCTTCTTCTGCAAACGGGAACACGCTTCGTCTCAATGTGAAATCTGCAAACGTTGGGTTTGCCTTCAGTGTGAGAGAAATCACAATTGCTATCCACGCGACTAAAACGAGCGATTGCAGCTGCAAAAGATATGCAAGAGGGGCGCGCATTTTGTCTGCGTTGCCGTCGTGTAGAGTCACTTTGTTTCTGTGATGAGATTCGCCCGGTTTCGACTCGTCTTGATTGGGTGATTGCCCAACACCCGCGAGAGCGGAAGCGGACGGTCGGTACCGCTCGAATTGCTCACTTAGGATTGAAAAGTTCGCAGATCCTCTGCGACTTTGATTTAGAGGGTGATCCACGAGTGGGAGCTTTGCTCGACGATCGCACACGTTCATGTGTGGTGCTTTATCCGGGTGTCGATGCGCTTGATTTGAGTGCGCTGTCGATGAAAGAGCGTTCTGAGAAACTCAACACGCAGCTCACGGTGTTTGTGATCGACGGCACCTGGGCTACGGCTCGCGTGCTCTTGGCGCGCAACCCTCGCATCGCGGCTTTGCCACGAATCAGTTTTAATTCGCAGTCGCCTTCAGAGTATGGATTTCGTAGGCAGCCCAATGAACAGTGCCTCTCGACCGTAGAAGCGGTTTGCCGATTGATTGAGCTGATGGAACCCGAAGTCGACCCGAGCCCGCTGATGCAGGTGTTTCGTAAGATGGTGAAGGGGCAGTTACAGTACACTCAGACGTAAAACCGCATAACTCTCACGAGCAATCACTCGATTCAGCGCGATTTTTTTTCTTTTCACAAAAGGCGTGATCCATTCGCGATCAAGTTTTTCAAGGGTGAGCAGAAGAGCTTGGCCCCCAGGGGCGAGGGCTTTTTCAATGGCTTCGATTTCAGAAATCGCAACTGCTTCGCCAGCTGAGGGAGAGATTTCACCGAGAATGAGATCAAAGCTTGCGGGTCTGAGTATATTTGGAAAGTGAGCCGTTTCAAGGATGACAAGGGGGTCGCCATTGAGACCCAGTTTTTCAGCGTTTCGATGGGTGAAATCTGCAGCAAGTAAATCTCGATCAATGGCAGTGACTTTTGTTTCGGGCCAGCGCTTTTGGCAGATGAGAGGCATGACACCATATCCACTTCGAAAACAGAATGCTTTTGCGGGTGCCTGCTTGGGAAGGGCATCGAGCAGCACAGGCCATCCGCTGGTGAGACGTTTCGGATCATCACCCCCCAGATCAAAAGGCCGCTCGAGCGTGAGGCCACCGACTTGAACAGTGTCTCGCAGATAAAGCGTGTCGGGTTCAGTCGGAGGTGAGGTTTTCGTCGTGTTTGGAGTCTGATTTTGAGTGAGTGCAAAAACCGTGTGACGCGGACCTTGAGCCGCCTCTTTTATAGGCCAGTTTTTTGCCAGAGCGACTTCTTGAATCAGCGGAGCCAGGTCACGAATGACGACGATGCGAAGTTCTCCACCGAGCGAGAGGCGTGCACGGCCTGATTCTAAGAAGTGTTCAATGAAGGGTCGGCCAATTCGCGCGGGCACATTGCAAAGAATCCAATCATAAATCGGGCGTTTGACACTTCGAAAACCTAGGCTGCCATGAACCATCACATTTTTTTAGTTTGTGAGCTTGAGCATTGATCTGTGACCACTCTACAGCGAGCAGATCGCGATCCACCATTTCAACGTGAGCATGAGGGTAATGTGCAGCGATCGGTAAACCGAGTGCGCCGTATCCACAGCCCATGTCGAGAACCGTTGTGGGTTCTGTAGCGGGTAAGTTGTTGAGTAAAAGCAGTGTGCCTTCATCGATGCGCATGGTTGAGAAGACATCGTGTGGAACTTGAAGGTCGAGCTTTGTTTCTAAAACTGAAAGATTAAAGGTGGTTTTGAACCATGGGCTTGCGTTCACTCTGAATCGTATTTCTTTCGCAAAGATTCATCAAAAGATTCGAGCAAAGCTTCAGACAGCACCCAATGGCTAGAAGCCCAGCCCGATTTTCGGGATTCTTTTTCAATGAGTGCACCTATTCTTGCGAAGCGTTCGATTGAGACACTTTCTTGAGGTGCATTTTTTTGTAAATAATTTTCTGTGGCTTTTGTGAGTGCGAGAGCATTTCTTAAGCTCGCGAGTGCAATGCTTCTTCCATACGTTTGAGATTTCCAGATGTAGTAATACACGGCCTCTTTCATGACTTTTTGAAGGTGATCGAATTCTGGAAGAGAAGCGCTTAAACCACTCTCGAGTTTTGTGAACATGGCTTGAAGGAGAGGTAACGCATTTGGTAATGCGTAGAAGCGTTCAGGCGCGGGTGATTCTGCTAATGCCTCGAAAAAATCGCGAATCGCATAGGGTTGCTCTGCGTTTAAAACCTGTTCAGCTATTTCTTGGTAAATGGGGTCACCCTTTGAGGCTCTTCCTGGCCAATTGAAGTGATTGATCAGTGCAAGTCCAGCGAGTAGGCCCGCATTCTTACTTCGAGACGTGTTTTTCGAACTGTATGCTCTGAGAAGAATCAAAGCTTCTGATGCATTTTGTTGAAACTCAAAGAGCCCCATGGATCCTTGAACACCATTTGGAAAACGCGCTTTGAAGTTTGCAGCAATTTGATCTGAAAGTTTATCAAAGATGAGAGCGTTGCGGAGGTAGTCTAAAATCTTTTGTGCCTCTTCATCGCTCAAAGCTTTGCCGACTTTTTCGAGTTCGCTTCTTCGAGACTCTAAATCGCTGCCGAGAGGACGGGTTTGAAAAACGGCTGGTGTAAACTGCTGAAAAAACTGAACCGGCTGTGCTTCAAAAGGAACTCGGCCACCCCAGAGAGTCTCTAACTTCCACGTCGCTAAAATCGCCATTCGTGTGAAACCCGAGTTTTCAAGAAGGAACGGGCAGGGAGTGAGGGATTCGGTTTGTTTAGCGAAGCAGGGTTGAAGGCCTGCAGTCAAAAAAAGAGCTGCGACGCAGAATGCAGTTCTTTGAATGGACTGAATAGAGGTCATTTGAGAGTTTTGTTACTATACTGAATAAATAAGATAAAGAGCTTAATCAGTCATGATAATACTTTAATTTCAATAGGTTAGAGCTGTTTTTTTCAATCGCTCGCTAGCTCTTCCCATCGCCGATAGAGGCGCTCAATTTCAAACTGGGTTTTAGAGAGTTCATTCATGAGTTCAGTGAGTCGGGTTGAGTTTGACTGATTTTCAGGTTTCGCACTTTCTGTACTGAGTTCAGCGAGCCGTGTTTCTAATTTGTGAATCGTCGGTTCCATCGAATCGAGTTCACGTTGTTCTTTGAAACCGAGTTTTCTTTTTCTCTCTGTTGTTTTTTCTACGGTCTTCACAGGTTCAGCAACAACGGTCTCAACCGTTTTTTTAGGTTCACTCGTTGCTGTAGTATTAGTAGTAAAATTTGATATCCAGTCTTCCCACTGGCTCAAGCTCGAAAACGAAACGAGCGTGCTCGATAGATTATCGGGTGGAAAAGCCAGAATCTGAGTCGCCACTTGATCGAGAAAATACCGATCATGCGTTACTAAGATAATCGCACCCGGAAATTCCTTTAAACATTCTTCAAGAACGCCGAGCGTGGCCATATCGAGGTCATTGGTCGGCTCATCGAGTACAAGCAAGTTAGCTTGCGTGAGCATGAGCTTCGCGATCAATACGCGGCTTTGCTCACCACCTGAGAGTCGGCCCACTTTCATATCCATTTGTGTGGACGTGAAAAGAAAACGATCGAGGTAACTGCGAATGTGAACGCGACCGCCTCTGTAATCAACATGGTCGCCGAGGGGCTCGAGTGTCTTACAGAGAGTCACATTCGGATCAAGGGTGTCGCGCTTTTGATCGAAGTAAGCGATCGAGAGGTGCTCAGAGTGAGTCACCGTTCCTGAAGTCGGCTTCTCTTGCCCTAGTAATGTTCGAATTAAAGTCGATTTTCCGGAACCATTGGACCCGAGCAAGCCTAGTCGTTTACCAGGAGAGAGAATGAGATCGAGATCTTTGAAGAGAGTTCTACTTCCATACGTTTTTGAGATCTTCTTCGCTTCCAGTAGCTTCTTAGGATTTTTTTCAGCTGATTGAAAATCAATACGTGCAGTTCGGGTTTGATTGCGGGTGTTGAGTTCATTCACTTCTTGCTGAAGTTCACCCTGGCGTTGAATGCGGGCCTGTTGTTTGGTGGTGCGTGCTTTAGCTCCTTGGCGCAGCCATTCGGTTTCGCGGCGCAAGGTATTCTTTAAAATAATTTCGCGATTTTCTTGTGCACCGAGAAGCTGTTGTCTGATTTCAACGTAAGCAGCATAATCACCCGCCACAGAGAGCAAGCCACCTGGATGGCGAGGGTCGAGTTCTAAAATTCGGTTCGAGACTTTTTGAAGAAAGTAACGGTCATGAGTAATCGTCAGTGTGGCAAACCGAGATTTTGCCAAAAAATCTTCTAGCCAAAGAATCGTCGAGACGTCGATGTGATTGGTGGGCTCATCGAGCAGCAAAAGATCGGGTTGTTTGAGCAGTTCGCGTGTCAGAGCCACCCGTTTTTGCCAGCCCCCTGAGAGTTTGGTGATTGGGGTCTCGTGAGCAAAAGATTCAAGGCTGAGGCGAGAAATGTATTCTTGGGCTAGACTGATGCTTTCCCAGTCATCAGGGTCGGGTGAACTTTCAAGCAGCGTCGACCAGAGGGTTGCTCCGGGCTTGAATTGAGGCACCTGCTCGAGGAGCCCGATGCGCACGCCTTTTTGATAAGAGACGGTGCCTGTATCGGCTGAAGTTTGACCTGCTAAAATGCGCAATAGGGTTGATTTTCCGGCTCCATTAGGTCCGATCAAACCAATGCGTTCGCCGCTCTCAATGGCGAAAGTCAGCCCACTGAAAAGGGGGCGGGCTGAAAAAGACTTCGTGAGTTGGTGGGCATTTACTAAAATTGACATGATTGAATAGAATTCCATTTATCCAATACCATAGGATAAGGTGCCGATCACGATGAAACCCGCTGTTCACACGACAGACGTGCTGATTCTGGGCGCCGGCGGAGCCGGCATGATGTGCGCTATTCATGCGGGTAAACGAGCGCGCAATGTAGTGCTTCTGGACCATTCTCAGAAACTTGGGGGCAAGATCCTTATCTCAGGGGGCGGACGCTGCAATTTCACGAATACTGGGGCTGGGCCAGCAAACTATGTTTCAGAGAATCCGCACTTTTGTAAATCGGCCCTCTCGAGATACACCCCTGAACATTTCATTCAGATGGTCAGAGAGCATGACATTGCTTTTCATGAGAAAAAACTGGGCCAACTGTTCTGCGATAATTCTGCACAATTAATAGTGCAGCTTTTGAAGTCAGAGTGCGATCGGTACGGAGCGCAGATCAAGCTGGGTTGTCAGATTACGAAAGTCACTCGAACAGAAAGCCCTGTTCAGTTTCAGGTCGAGACTTCTCAGGGCACTTTTGTTTCCTCGTCGCTCGTGATCGCAACAGGCGGGCTTTCGATTCCTAAAATCGGAGCGACCGGATTGGGTTACGACATTGCCAAGCAGTTTGGATTGAAACAGGTTGAGACGGTACCCGCACTGGATGGGTTTACGTTTGGTGATCACGAGATGCAGTCTTTTAAACAGCTTTCAGGAATCTCAGTCGATTGCATCATGAGCTGCGGCGGAAAATCATTTCGAGAAAATCTACTGTTCACTCATTCGGGCTTGAGTGGTCCGGCAGCTTTGCAAGCTTCACTGCATTGGAATAAAGGCTATGATGTGGTTGTTGATCTGATGCCTGAACAGAATGCATTCGAGTGGTTTTTAGGTAAAAAGAAATTAGGAAGTAAATCGTTAGTGAAGAACCTGCTTTCAGAAAAATTTCCACAACGTTTCAGTGATCTCTTTTGTGAACTCTATTTGCCGACCGAGGTTACTGCATTAGCCCTTCCGCAGATTTCAGATAAGGTGCTTGAAGCTTTCTCTGAGCGCCTACACGCTTGGACATTCACGCCGAGCGGAACAGTGGGCTACGGCAAAGCCGAAGTCACTCGTGGAGGCGTCGACACTGATGAGCTTTCTTCTAAAACGATGGAAGCGAAGAAAGTGCCAGGCCTCTACTTTATTGGTGAAGTCGTTGATGTCACCGGTTGGCTCGGAGGTTACAACTTTCAATGGGCTTGGGCATCAGGTTGGGCTGCTGGCCAAGTCGTTTAGAACTTCGAATATCTGTGGCTCCCCGCGCAAGTGCACCGTGTCTTTAAGTTCATATTGCAAGATTAAATAAAGAGGATATCTTGTTCTGGACTTAGGGGATTTAGCTGCTCTGGGCGGCTCAAGGAAGACAGACATCGGGGGATAAATGTCATTCAGAAATTCTTTAGTGGGGTCTTTGTGTATTCTCGTTTCAGCTTTTAGTTTTTCAGCTTCGGCGGGCCAACAGACAACGCCATGGGCGCATTTTAAAAAAATCATGATCATCGTGCTTGAAAACACAGACTATGATGAAGCGCTCAAACAACCTTTTATGTCAAAGCTCACCCAACAGGGGGCTCTGTTCACAAACTTTAATGCTGAGTCTCATCCCTCACAGCCGAATTATATCGCGATGGTTTCGGGTTCGACTCAAGGGGTAACCGGTGACGGCAATGTCAATCTGAGCGTCAGTCACATCGGCGATTTACTTGAAGCTAAAGGCCTCGATTGGAAAGTGTATGCAGAAGATTTTCCAGGCAACTGCTTTCAAGGTGCAACGCAAAGCAGGTATGCTCGAAAACATGTACCCTTTATCAGTTTCAAAAATGTTCAAACCAATCCAGCGCGTTGTAAGAAAATTGTAGAAGCCGCTGCTTTGAATACTGATATTCAAAATGGAACGGTTCCTGCGTTTTCTCTCTATGTTCCAAATCTTGATAATGATGGCCATGACACGGGCGCCGCATACGCTGATTCGTGGTTGTCTAAAACTTTTGGTCCACGATTGGCTAATCCACAGTTCTCAAAAGATATGTTGCTTGTGGTCACTTTCGACGAGAACGAAGGCACTGCAGGAAACCAGATTTTCACAACCCTGGTGGGCGATAGCGTGGCTCCAGGCGCAACATCGAACACCAACCTAAACCACTACAGCCTGATTAAGCTTGTTGAAGACGAGTATGGATTGGGTTCATTGGGTAAGGGCGACGCACAATCAACGGGTATTACTGGTATTTGGAAATAAATCGGTTCTCAGCTATATAGGCTGAATGCCGATACCCAAGCTTCTCAGCAAAACCAAACTCATGAGTGGGTACCGGTGTCTCAAATGCGCCTACCTGACGGTGCATCATCCTGAGTTGAAGGCGCCTATTACGCCTGAGAAACAGGCCCTCTTTGACGAGGGCAATAGAGTGGGTGAAGAAGCGCGCAAGCGGTTTCCGAATGGTATTTTAGTCACTAACCCACCCTGGGATTTTTACGGTTCGCTGAAGAAAACACGTGAGCTGATCGCGGCGGGAGTCAAAACGATTTACGAGCCCGCCTTTGAGTATCAGGGCTGCTTTGCACGCGTTGATGTGATCCAGTTTTCAAAAGAAACTGAGAAGTGGTCACTCTATGAAGTGAAGTCCTCGACTAAACTCAGGCTAGAGCAAGTCGACGATGTCGGCCTTCAAGCGTGGATTATTGCAGGCAGTGGCCTGAAACTTGAAAAGATTTCTGTGATGCACTTAAACAGTGAGTGCAAGTACCCCGACTTGGAAAATCTTTTTACGATCGAAGACGTCACGCAGCAGATTCGAGATAAATATCGAAGCATCATGCCTAAAGTGAAAGAGATTTTTGAGACGGTGCACCTCGAAAGCGCTCCAGACATTGATTTGGGCCCGTATTGTGTCAAGCCAGGTGATTGCGATTTCAAAGAAGTGTGTTTCACTGAAAAGAAAATTCCTGAAATCAGTGTTTTCAATCTTCCTCAGATTCAAGATCGCAAATGGGAACTCTATAAAGAAGGAATTATCCACCTTGATGACGAGCGCCTGAAAGACCTAACCGAAACTCAGCAACGTATGGTGGAGGCCGAAAAAACGGGTCAACGTTTCGTGAATCAAAGCGGAGTGAAAGAAGCCCTCTCGACTTGGAAGTTTCCTCTCGTTTTCCTCGATTTTGAAACCATCAACCCTTCGATTCCAGAATATGCGGGCACTTCGCCGAAACAACAGGTTCCTTTTCAGTTCAGTGTCGATGTGGCTCAGAAGTTAGACGGGCCATTGACGCATGCAGAGTACCTGCACAAAGACGCCACAGATCCTCGACCTGTATTGATTTCTGCACTCTTAAAGGCTTGTGAGGGAAGTGGCTCGATCGTCGCTTACTATGCTCAATTTGAATCTGCACGGATTCAAGAAATGGCAGATTGTTTTCCAGAACACCGAGAAAAGTTACTTGCACTGCTTCCGCGAATGGTTGATCCGCTGCCGATCATCAGAGAACACGTCTATGACAAAGCCTTTCATGGAAGTTTTAGTTTGAAAGCAGTAGGCCCAGCCCTACTCGGTGATAGGCACTCTTACGAGGGCATGAAGGTCGGCAATGGGCTTGAAGCTCAGCGAGCTTATCAAGAGCTCACCGATGGAGGCACGCCGCCTGCTCGTAAAGATGAAATCTACAAATCCATGCTCGAGTATTGCGGAAAAGACACGTGGGTTATGGTTGAGCTTGTAAAATGGCTCTATCAAGTGTGAACACCATCTATCTTTATACAGATGGCAGCTACAGCCGCTCTCATCAAATAGGGGTTGCAGGCTTTCTGCTTTATAAAAGTTCTGAAGATAATGAACTAGGTACGGTTTTCAAATCAAGTCTTCAGAAATTTAATGAAAATTCAAATATTCGAGTTGAATTCAAAGCTGCGATTATGGCGCTCGAGTTCATTATCAGTGAAAAATTAAATTTTTCAGAGATCCAACTCTTTACAGATTGCAAAGCGATTACAGATCTCTTGCAAAGACGTAAAAGGTTAGAATCTCGAAATTACATCAGCCAAAATAAAAACAAACCTCTGACTCATACGGATTTATATAAAAAACTCTTTACCCTAACGGATCATTTATCTCCTCAAATGAATTGGATAAAAGGGCACTCTTCAGACAAAAGTAAGAACCCTTACCGAAGCAATTTTAATCTTCTCGATCGTACCGTCAGAAAAGAGTTGAGGGCTCAGTGCCAGTAAGTTCTCACAAACGAAAACCGGGCCACGTTGCACTGGAGCGAGCACTCAGCAAACTCGGTATTGCTTCGCGTACAAAAGCACGCGAGTGGATTCTCGCTGGAAAGGTTCGCGTCAACGGAAAAGTTGAAACACGTCCGCTGTTTTCAGTTTGGCCCGAGAAAGCAAGAATTGAAATCGAAGGAGAAAAAGTCGCTGCCGCTTCACCGCTCACACTTCTTCTTTACAAACCTAAAGGGATTATTACGACGCACTCTGATGAAAAAGGCCGTAAGACGGTTTTTTCTTTGCTTCCAGAAAAAATAAGTAAACAAGCGGGGCATCTTATTGCCGTGGGGCGACTGGATAGAGCGACCACGGGGCTTCTTATTTTGACTAACGACACTCGACTCTCTGCTTGGCTGACGGATCCTGTGAACGAAGTGCGTCGGGTCTATCTCGTCACGGTGCGTGGTGAGGTGACCGAGTCTGAGCTCGGTACCCTTCGCAAGGGAGTCTTAGAACAGGGAGAAAAATTGCTTCCTGACGCAGTGGTTTTACGCAAGGCAAGTCGAAAAGAATCTCACCTGACCGTCACTCTAACAGAAGGTAAAAACCGTGAAATCAGACGCTTGTTTGCCTCTTTGAATCATGAAGTGACTCGCCTCAAGCGAGTTTCTTACGGGTCTCTTGAGCTCGGTGAACTCAAGCCAGGTGATTGCAGAATCTTGTCTCTAGATGAGCTAAAAGCCGCCTTTTCTGGCGCTCCGCTGAGAGGTTAGGTTGCCTTTATCGGGTAAATTTGATTAAGATCAGCAAGACAAATGACGTTCGAGACGTGGTTTAAAAGTAAGTATCCAGCTATCCCTTTTCGCTCATGTGAGGCCGTTCTGGCTCTCGCAGCAGAGGGCGCAACCATTCCCTTCATCGCCCGTTACCGAAAAGAGCAGACTCAGAACCTTGATGAAGTCGCTATCAAAGAGGTGATTGAAGCAAAAGAAGAATGGGATGAAATTAAGAAGCGACAAGAGTTCATTGTAGGTGAAGTTGAACATCAGAAGAAACTGACGCCTGAACTCAAAGAAAAAATACTCACTACTTTTGACCTCAATCTGCTTGAAGACTTGTATCTTCCATACAAACAGAAAAGAAAAACGAAGGCAAAGACCGCTAAAGAAGCAGGCCTTGGTCCACTAGCAGAGTGGATTTGGAATTGCGGAAATGGTTTAGACAAACCGCACCCCGGCCAGACTTTGGCGCTCTGGGCATTTACATTCAGAAATGAAGAGAAAGACATCAAAGATGCTGAGGCCGCTATTGAAGGGGCTCAAGATATTTTGATTGAGCGCCTTTCAGAAATGCAAGACCTGAGGCAGAAAGTTCGAGACGCTTTATTTAAGACCGGATACGTACGAACGACCAAGTCGAATAAGGTCAAACCGAACAGCAAATTTGAAAATTACTTTTCTTACCATGAAAAAATTGAAGCTCTTTTACTTCCTCAAAATTCTCATCGCTATTTAGCTCTTCGTAGAGGGTGGACCGAAGAAGAGCTCACTCTCACCATGGGCGGAGTGCCAGCAGAAAAGTCAGCAGAGAATTCAGCTGTTCATTCAGCGACAGACCCCTTTGAACAACCTTTAATCAAAGCCTTTGAGTCGGCAGCTTGCAGCCAGCCCGAATCGACACCTGCAGATGTTTTAGCTGTTTTGATGAAGTCGGCACGCATGGCTTACAAAACCTACGTCTTCTCAAGCATTGAGGGCGAAGTGCATAAAGCACTGAAGACAGTAGCTGACGATGCAGCGATTCAAGTTTTTTCAGAAAACCTACGCAAGCTCTTACTCGCTTCACCGTTTGGTCCTAAGGCGGTACTTGGTATTGATCCAGGCATTCGAACCGGCTGTAAACTTGCCGCGGTCGATGATTCAGGAAAATTCTTAGGCACGACGGTCATTCACCTTCAGTCAGATGAAGATAAAACCAAAGCAGCAACTCTACTCAGCGAATCATCAAAGACCGTTCGAGCAATTGCAGTGGGAAATGGCACCGCCGGGCGTGAAACCGAAGTCTTTGTCAGAAAAGTTTTAAAAGAGCAGGGAAGTGATGTGCCTGTCGTGATGGTGAGCGAATCAGGTGCAAGTGTTTACAGTGCCAGTGATGTGGCTCGAGAAGAATTTCCAGATCTAGATCTGACCGTGCGTGGGGCGATTTCAATTGCTCGCCGACTTCAAGATCCTCTGTCTGAACTTGTTAAAGTAGACCCTAAAAGTATTGGCGTAGGGCAGTACCAGCACGATGTTTCGCCTCATGCGCTGAAAAGAAGCTTGGATTTCGTGGTGGAATCGTGTGTGAACTCTGTAGGCGTGGCACTCAACACCGCTTCATCACACCTTCTGGCGCATGTGGCAGGCATCGGGCCTGTACTCGCAAAATCGATTGTGGAACACCGAAGCAAAAAAGGCCTTTTTCGATCACGTATGCAGCTTTTAGAAGTTCCTCGATTCTCTCAGAAGGTTTTTGAGCAGGCTGCCGGTTTTTTAAGAATCCCAGATTCTGAAAATCCACTGGATAATACGAGTATTCACCCTGAACAGTACCCTGTTTTAGAAAAACTAGCGGCTGGTCAAACTGAAGGTGTGCGAGCGCTCATGGGTAGCGGAGTCGCCGAGCTCAAGAAAAAGAGTGAGCTGAGAGAAGAGATCGGGCCTTTTACTTTTGATGACATCGTTCGTGAACTTGAGAAACCTGGCCGTGATCCCCGTGAAGATTTTGTGCTTTTTCAGTTTCGCGATGACATTCATGAGATGAAAGATTTAAAGCCGGGGCTGCTTTGCCCGGGGATTGTGACTAACGTCACGAACTTCGGTGCCTTTGTGGATATCGGCGTGCATCAAGACGGTCTTGTTCATATTTCGCAGCTCGCCAACAAATTCGTCAAAGACCCAAGAGAAGTGGTGAGTCCGGGCGATCATGTCAAAGTAAAGGTGCTTGAAGTCAATCTCGAGAAAAAACAGATTGCGCTGACGTTGAAGGTACAAGAAAAAGCACAACCTGCACCTCAGCCTCGCGCTCACTCCAGGCCGTCAAATGATAGAAACGACAGAGGAGGCGGTCGAGACAGAGATAGAGGCAGAGAGAGTAGAAACGACAATAGAAATGACAGAAATGCTCGACCTCATCGCAAACCTGCACCCCCACCCAAACCTAAGATGATTTTTAACAGCGCTTTTGCGAGCCTCTCAGCGCTGAAAAAAGATTTAAAGCCCGGAAAAAAACCTTAATCTGAATGTTTCAGTCGGCCGCGCAGACTTTTCTTCTGAGAGTGGCGTCTTTTTTTCTCTTGAACTCGCTTTTGACTCGAATAGCTGGGCTTTGTTTTCTTACGTGTCTTCGGTACGTGTGCAGCCGCTATGAGCAGAGCTTGTAACCGTTCGAAACAGTCTTCGCGGTTTCTGCCTTGGTCTCGAAAGGTATCACTTGCAATGATGATCTCACCCAAATTGTTGAGCCGCGACTGTAGCCGGCTCAAGAGCCTCATGCGAAGGGCTTCTGGAACACTGGGGCTTTGCAATAAATTCCATCGTAGAACGGCTTTACTATTCACTTTATTGACATTCTGGCCCCCGGGTCCTGAACTTCGAGCATAAGAAAGTTCCATTTCAGAAAGTGGAACTTGAATGTTGGGTGGAATCACCAGGTAGTCCATTCTCTAAGAGTAACACAGTCACAAATCTACCTCATCTCTTCTACAAAAAGTACGGGTTGAATATCAGAAAACTCAGAATACTGTGGCGTGAGCAGAGCACCACAGCTCATCGCAGCTTTTGAAAGCGCCTTTTTAATGAGCTTAGCGATTCGAAGCTTTACTCGCGTATAAGTAAGCTCTCGCATGATCATTTCGGCTTCTGAAGAATTTGGGAATATGCCCTGTCGCGCGGCGAAAAAATCGAAGCGCGACACACTGGATTCTAGACAAGCCGTGGCAGACGCCAACCGAGTTTCGGGGGGCTCGGCGTGCAGAAGTTCAATTTCAGATTCGATTTCACGAAGAAAATTTATCGCACCACTTTGAAAAGCTGCCTCTCGCTTTTCTATCGAGCTGATGGGTGTTCTTGTTGCTATAGAGATTGCGTTGATGCGAGTGATTAATTCTAAGCGTTTCACATTCTGTTGCGTGAGATAGGTCGTCAAGCGTTCCCATAAAATTTCATCACGTCTTGGCCAGATTAAAGTGCGAAGCAATCGAGCTCGCATGCCATCATCGGCAGACTTTGGCAAAAAAGCTGACAATCTTTGTTGTTTAAAAACATTCAGATACTTCTTTTTAATTTCTTCAATGGATGTATCAGAAGTAATAACAAAGGGAATATTGGCAAAACGACTGTCATTGCGGACTCGTTTTAAAAGACCTGCACCATCAATTCGAGGCATGTTCAAGTCAGATAAAACGGCTGAAAAAGGAGTTCCGTTTTCGTATCCCTGCACAAGCTGGCGATAAGCCTGTTCTGCGTCTGGACTGGTTGTGACTTGACCAAAACCCACTCGTTTCCAAGTCACTTCGCGTAGAAAGAGTTCGTCGGGATTGTCATCAACGAGAAGCACTCTAGGTGAAAATGTGCCATCTGCGGCGCTGCTACCGCTACTAGCCGCAGCGGTAAGTGTGGCTAATATTAAGCCAAAAATTATCTGTAGAATAACAATTGAGTGAAAAAAGATCAGGAACATGTTCTCAGCACTTCGCAAAGCTTATGCCAAAGGAAACCCAGTCACCCTTTTCAAGTTCTTCCCTTAAAAGTCGACAGACCTCCTGTCTTTACACTACTCCCGCCATCCATGGCTGTAGTGATCGACTTTTAAGGGAAGAACTTGAAAAGGGTGACTGGAGTTAAAAATCTTTTGCCCGTTCACCCCTCGACCCAGTCACCATTCCCTTTCTTGAATTTATAGCCATTCACATCAGCCATGGATGGCGTGCGGATGTGAAAAGACAGGACGTCTGTTGGCTATAAATTCAAGAAAGGGAATGGTGCCTAGGGCCGGAATCGAACCGGCACGCTCCTTTCGGAGCCCAGGATTTTAAGTCCTGTGCGTCTACCAATTTCGCCACCCAGGCACAAATGAGGGACTGTTTTTAACGCTTATCATGACTATTCCTGAATTGCCCAGTATACTCTTAAGCCCAATGGCAATTAGTTTCTTTGTTCTATTATGCTGCGCCGATCAATGAGAGCTAAGATATGAAATCAAGTCTGAGGTCGAATTTACTGACGGCATTGGCATTTGCTCTCGTATTTGCTTATGTGGTTTATGCCGTTCCTTTTAGTGAAATAGACTTCAGTATTCTCAGTCGGGGCTATTTTTTTATTTTAGCTGACAATATGCTAGCTGGGCATCTGTATTTAGAATCTCCTGAAAATACCTATGATCTCTCTCTCTTTGACCATCACTGGTATCTTTACTGGGGCCCTGCGCCTTCACTCGTGATTGCTGTGTTGCGACCGATTTTTCTTTGGCTGTTAAATGAGCACATTTTTAGTTTGGTTTTGGGCTTAGGCTCTGTACTTGTTTGGTATCGAATTCTAGGACGATTGAAAGAAAAGGGATGGGTCAAATACACGGATTACGAAAGATTTCTCTTAGTGAGCTTCTTAGGTCTAGGCACTCTTCTCTATCATGCAACTGTTCAAGCGTCTGTTTGGTTTCAGGCTCACGTCTTTGTTTTCTTCTTTTTTAGTCTTGCGCTAGGTTTTGCACTGAACTCGAAAAAAGCGAGAAACGTTTGGCTATCAGGCATCTGTTTTGCTGCCAGTATATTAACTCGACAGTCTATGGTTTTGTTAGCCCCCTTTTTATTTTTGATTGTCTTGATCGATTTGAGCAGAAAGCCGAGAGACCGAAAACAACAGGCGCGATCAGTCCTTTCTTTTCTAGGACTTATGTGTGCAGCCTTTTTCTCGGTCTTTTTTTACAATAAGCTGAGATTTGGAGCATGGTTACAATTTGGGCACGATTACCAAGCTCAGTATGCACAGTACGCAGAAAGAATGGCGCGCTACGGAAGAATCTCATTCGCCTATTTAAAAACAAACGTTAGAGTCTATCTGTTAGACCCTGTTCAACTCGGTTTGTTTCCTCTCAGAATTCATTATAATACTGCTGGCAATGCTTTGTGGTCATACCAACACACGGTTATTATTCCGTGCTTGGTTTTTATTCAGTCGATAACGGTTTGGGCCCGCTCGAAGCATCGATTCAACTTCAAGAAAAAAATGAAACAGCTCTTAGACAAACCGCGCTCTTTGCTTCTCATCATTTGCGCAATGGGTTGGATTTCTTATTTTGCTTTCTTGTTGAGTTTATATAGTACCGGTGAGAAAACTTTTGGGGGCCGGTACCTTGTTGATATTTTGCCATTGGAGTTTATGATCTTTGTTCTGACCTTAGATCAATTGCGCTCTTTGCCAAGGGTTTACCGTTTGGGTTTTGTAACCATGCTGACTTCTATTTTGGTTCACCAGTTGGTGCATTGGAATTTAATAGAATGGAGCCTGCACATTTACTAAATATCAGCTGAAACGAAGCAGATGGTAGGTTTTCTTGCCCCGGCGAAGGACAGCAAATTTTCCAGAAATGAGCAGTTCTTTTTTCAGTGCAGCAGCCACATCACTGACCCGTTCGTTGTTTAGGTAAATGCCGCCCCCTTGAATTTCTTTTCGAGCAGCTCCTTTAGAATTACAGAGACCGCTTTCAGCAATCAAGTCGACAAGGAGTGAGCCCGAACCCGCAACTCTTGATAGAGGAAATGTAGTCGAGGGCGCGTCTTTGAATGTTTCAAGCAAGGTGCTTTCATCAAGATCTTTTAAGCTCGTTGAAAATAAGGCTTGTGAGGCTCCTTCGACTTTTTCAAGTGCTGCTTTGCCGTGAACGAGTTCGGTTATTTCTGCAGCAAGTGCTTTTTGTGCAAGTCTTTTTTCAGGTTCTTTTTTGAGAGAAGTCTCTAGGGCCTGAATTTCTTCGAGTGATTTAAAGCTAAAGTATCTGAGAAAGGTGCTCACATCATCATCCGCTGTTTGAAAAAAGAACTGATAAAACTGATACGGACTGGTGCGTTCAGCATCAACCCAGACTGAGCCTTGTTCAGTCTTACCGAATTTTGTGCCATCTGATTTCATGACGAGGGGGTGAGTGAGGCCGTAGACGTCAGGCGCAGGTTTTTGATGGGCTGCGGCCATACGGCGAATGAGTTCGCAGCCCGCAGTAATATTTCCCCACTGGTCAGAGCCGCCGATTTGAAGCGTGCAACGATTTTTTTCATGCAGAACATAAAAATCATAAGCCTGAAGTAGCATGTATGAAAACTCGGTGTATGAAATACCGTGCTCGCGATCTTCGAGGCGTGCCCGCACTGATTCTTTAGCCATCATGTGGTTTACGGTAAAGTGTTTGCCCACGTCGCGTAGAAAGGTGGTGTAACCCATACCCTTAAACCAGTCGTTATTGTTCACGACCCGCACAGCATTTGGGCCTTGGGTGTCGAGAAATCGCCCGATGGTTTTACGAATGCCTTCAACGTTCTTGCTGAGAATATCGTTCGAGAGCAGGGTACGTTCGGCTGTTTTTCCGCTCGGGTCGCCAATCATGCCCGTCGCTCCGCCCACGACCGCGATAGGGGTATGTCCAGCCATTTGAAAACGCTTCAAGGTGAGCAAGGGCAAGAGGCTGCCCACGTGCAGGGTATCTGCAGTCGGATCAAAGCCGGCATACAGGGTCAGCGGCTGGCGATCCAATAGAGCGGGGAGGCCAGGATCTGTAATTTGTTTAATAATTCCGCGGGCTTCTAATTCAGATGCAAAGGAGGTTTTCATGGAAGGGCTCATGGAATGCCTCAGATTCTAACCTGCGAACCCCTCCTAACACAATCCCAACTTGACCGTCATGAGCAGAGGCGATTTAAAAGCATGATGCCGGTCTCTGCCCATCATCCGATCCAAAGCTCGACTCTTAATACGATCATCGGTGATGGGGCTTCACACCCAGAGTTGCCCAGTACTCGCTCGATTCGAAACAAGCGGCGTGATCGACACCGCAGCGACCGTATCTTTTTTTGGACTTTGCGTGGGGTCTCTTGGCTGATGATTGGTGTTTTGGTCGCAATGGTGGCCGAACTTGCGCACGTATCATGGCCTGCATTTCATAAATTCGGATTTCGATTTTTTACGTCTCGGGCTTGGGATCCCGTGAATGAAATCTTTGGAGGTCTGCCTTTTATCTATGGCACGATCGTGTCTTCGCTCCTCGCTCTTTTGTTTTCAGCCCCGATTAGTATCGGTGTTGCCTTGTTCCTCACCGAGATTGCTCCTGCTGGAGTTTCGAAAGTCGTCGGATTTCTGGCCGAAATGTTGGCCGCTATTCCGTCAGTTGTTTACGGTCTTTGGGGCATTTTCGTATTAGCTCCGTTTCTGCGCGAAAAAATTCAGCCCGGTCTAGGGCACCACCTCGGTTTTCTTCCTCTTTTTCAAGGCCCGCCCTACGGAGTTGGAATGCTTGCAGCCGGGGTGATTTTAGCGATCATGATCACTCCAACGATCACGACGATCTGCCGTGAGGTGTTTCGAGCCGTTCCACTGGGTCAGCGCGAAGCGGCTTTAGCTTTGGGTGCGACTCGTTGGGAGTCCATTCGCATGGGTGTGCTCTCGAGTTCGCGTTCAGGCATTTTGGGCGGAATTATTTTAGGATTAGGCCGCGCATTGGGTGAGACCATGGCCGTTACGATGGTCATTGGAAATCGACCCGACATCAGCGCTTCTTTGTTTGCGCCAGCGCAAACCATGGCCAGTGCCATTGCGAATGAATACGCAGAAGCGAGCAGTTCTGAACATGTGGCTGCACTCACTGCTTTAGGTCTCGCTCTTTTTCTTGTCTCTCTTGTGATTAATGCCATAGCGCGTTTCTTGGTCTGGAGAATCAATCCATTGCGTAAGAGAAGAGGCAGGCCGTGAAAAGAACTCATTTGCAGACGCTTTCTCTTAGGGATCGACGCCGTAAGCTGGTGAATATTTTTATGCAAGTGCTGCTTTTTTTAGCGGCAGTATTGGCGATTTTTCCACTTCTGAATGTGTTTCTCTATGTGTTCAAACAAGGTGCGCCCAGTTTGAATGCTTCTTTTTTTACTCATCTGCCGGCAGCTGTGGGTGAAGCAGGCGGGGGTATGGCGAATGCGTTGCTCGGCTCACTGACTTTGATTTTTCTCGCTTCGGCTGTAGGCGTGCCGATTGGGATTGCAACAGGGGTCTATCTTTCAGAATACAATTACGGAAAGCTCCCTCGATTTTTGAGATTTACAACGGATCTCATGACGAGTGTGCCTTCGATTATTGTGGGTATGTTTGTTTATGCAGTCGTCGTGATTCCGATGCATGGGTTTTCAGCCTACGCGGGCGGAATCGCACTCGCAATCATCATGGCTCCTTTCGTCGCACGTACAACCGAAGAGATGTTGAAGCTTGTGCCTGACCATATTCGGGAGGCAGGACTTGCTTTGGGCATTTCACGATGGAAGGTGATCGTACGGATTGTGCTCAAAGGAAGTTTGGGTGGGGTTTTGACGGGTGTGATGTTGGCCGTCGCTCGAGTTTCGGGCGAGACAGCACCTTTGCTCTTTACCGCCTTCAACAACAAATACTGGGCGCGAGGGCTTAATCAACCTACGGCTTCATTACCCGTTCAGATTTACACCTACGCCATCAGCCCGTATGAAGATTGGCATCATCAGGCTTGGGCGGGTGCTTTAATGCTCGTGGTCCTTGTATTTGTGCTAAACGTTTTTGTTCGTCTGATTTTTGTGCGTAAAGGAACCTCAGTATGAGTATATCTCCAAATTTAGTTTTAGACGCGCGCGCAGTGAATGCGTGGTTCGGCACGATGCATGCGGTGAGAGATGTTTCACTCGAAGTGCCCGTTCAAAACGTGGTTGCACTGATTGGTCCCAGTGGCTGTGGAAAATCCACTTTCATTCGCTGTTTAAACCGGCTTCATGAAGAAGTGCCCACGGCTCGCGTTGGGGGGCATGTGTTTCTGGAAGGCGAAGACATTTACGATACCGATGTCGACCCTGTTGTGGTGCGGCGCAAAATTGGCATGGTTTTCCAAAAGGCGAACCCTTTTCCGGCCATGAGCATTTACGAGAACGTAGCCTCAGGCCAGCGCCTGGCAGGCATTACAAAACGGGCCCTTCTCGATGAAACGGTCGAAAAGTGCTTGCGCCAGGCGGTTTTATGGGATGAAGTTAAAGACAAGCTGAAGTCTCCAGGGACTTCGTTGTCGGGGGGACAGCAACAGCGACTCTGCATCGCACGGGCTCTAGCGGTGAATCCACCGGTTCTTTTGATGGATGAACCCACCAGTGCATTGGACCCGATCTCGACGGCTAAGATTGAGGAGCTCGTCATGAATCTGAAAAAAGATGTCACGATTGTGATTGTGACTCACAACATGCAGCAAGCAGCGCGAATTTCAGATCGGACGGCCTTCTTTCTTTTGGGAGAACGAGTGGAGTACGGTGTGACGACGCAGATTTTTACGAATCCTCATGATTCGAGAACTGAACAGTACATTACAGGGAGATTTGGATAATGATCAGGCACTTTGATGCTGAACTCGGCGAGTTGAAGAAAAAGATTCTGACAATGGGCGGTTACGTCGAAAAAGCGATTGAAGAATCGACGCAAGCCCTTTTGCAAAGAGAGCCTTTTCGTTTTCAGACCGTTTCTCACTACGAAGAATTGATTAACCGAGCGCATCTTGAAGTCGATGAAGCTTGCCTGCAGTTGCTCGCTCGTCAGTCACCGCTTGCGGCCGATCTCAGGCTCGTAATTGCAGTGATTAAGATCAATACCGATTTAGAGCGCATGGGCGACCAGGCAGTGAATATATCTGAAAACGGTCAACGCTACCTTTCGGCGCCGGCATTGAAGCCTTTGATCGATCTTCCAAAAATGGCGCAAGAAGTGCGATCGATGGTTCGAGATTCACTGGATGCGTTTGTTCGGCAAGACGTTGCTCTCGCTCGAGACGTGATTCGACGTGATGACGTCGTCGATAGTTTTAAAAATCAAATTTTTCACGATGTGCAAGAAATCATGTCGAAGGCTGCGGGTCCTACCATTGAACAGGGTTTGAATTTGATTCTCATTGCACGCAATCTTGAACGTCTAGGCGATCACTCAACGAATATTGCTGAAGATGTGATCTTCGCGATGACCGGAGAAGACGTGCGCCATAAGGGCTCTCTCGAAAAAGCGAGTGGGGCATATTAGCTTCCCGCGTTAAGCTTTTATTGATTGAAAAAATGAGTCTCTGCTTTTAGTCTTAACTCTCATTACAAACTAAAACTTTCGAGGAAACTCATGAACGCTAAAATTTTATTCTCACTGATTATTCTATTTGCTCCATCATTCGCCTTTGCTCACCCAGGCCATCAGCCGCCTGTGATGCCAAAAGAGTTTGAGACTCTCAAGAAGCTCATCGGTACATGGGAAGGAACCACCACGATGAATGGAAAAGAAGAAAACATGAAAGTGACTTACGCTTTGACTTCCGGAGGCACGGCAATCGAAGAGCGTGAATTTGCAGGCACTCCGAACGAGATGGTTTCGATTTATCATAAGGAAGGCAAGTCGCTTGCGATGACACATTTCTGCGCTTTGGGCAATCAGCCCCACATGGCGATGAAAAAGGCGACTGCAGACAGTCTCGCGTTTGAAATGACTAAATCGATGGGTTTGGTTTCACCCAAAGAAGAGCACATGCACGCTGTGACGTTGACGTTCACAGGTCCTGATACACTCAAGCAAGAGTGGACTCACTATGCCGATGGCAAAGCCACAGGCACGGTTGCTTTCAATTTCAAGCGCAGCAAATAGAGCCTAAGACCTTCGGATGCTTCACTTTGGTTCCGATTCTCCCGAGTTTTCAGTTCGAGAGAACTTTGAATAAAATTCGATTCCTTGGTTATCAGATTTCAATTCCAGTTCTCTTTTTTGCCGTACTCTTGGTGATCGGTACCGCTGTGTTTCGCGATTATGGGGTCGATGTAGATGAGACTGATAATCAAATCTATGCACAATGCACTTTGGAAGCGTTTAGTAATCCATTTTCAAAACAGCCTTACTCAGACTGCAGTGTTTGGAAGGACATGTCTGATAAAAACCATCAGATCACGCACACACCCGCCCTGTTGGCCTCAGAGCTGCTTCTTGAGCGATCTCTAGGAATTAAAACTCCACGGCAGGCTATCTTATTGAAGCATGTTTTTAGTTTTTTCATATTCTGGCTCGCTGTCGTTTCGCTTTATTTCATAAGCCATCGTTTTTTGAGCCCAGCTTATCGGTTATTGCCGAGCTTCTTTCTCGTTATTTGCCCGCGTCTTTTTGGAGCTTCATTTTATTTGTACGTCGATGTTTGGGCGCTCTCATTTTTTATTTTCGGAATACTGACCCTGATTCGTTTTATAGAGAAACCGAGTCGAAGTCGGTTTATATGGCATTGCATTGTCAGTGGTTTTGGCTTGGGCGTTCGACTGACGGGTTTAATCGTTACAGCGATTACTCTGGGTGTCGGAGTCATTGAAAGCATTCATAAGAAAAATAAAAGAGCAATGCCTCCATTTAGAATGGTCCTCTATTCTGCGTCTGTATTTCTGGTTCTATTTTTAATTTGGCCTCTTCTTTGGAGCGGCCCGATTCAAAAACTGTCGGCAGCTATTTATTCCACGGCCGCATTTCATAAAAATCTACATTTCGGCCCTTACCTTTATTTCGGACAGTGGTTGAAAGGGTTTTCACCGCCGTGGCATTACAACTTGATATCAATGCTTTTGACCCTACCGCCGATTACCATTCTCTTTTTTGGACCTGGTGTTTACTTCAGTTTGAAGACCCTTCCTAGGTTTGAGAACATTCTACTGTTTACCTGGTTTTTTGTTCCACTTATTTTAGCGGTTATTTTGAAAACTACTCTCTATGATGGTTGGAGACATTTTTATTTTATTTACCCCGCGTTTGCTCTTTTCTCAGCGATTGGATTTGAGAAAGTTCATTCCAAAATGAATCAATGGGGGGCTCGTTTTCTCATTGGGTTGATGACCGTTGGTCTTTTATGGACTTTGAAATTCATGGTGGTTTCTCACCCTTATGAAGGTACTTATTATAATCTTTTTGTAGGTGGAATGAAGGGAGCATTTGGGCGATTTCCTTTAGACGAGCGTGGAATCAGCTTTAGAGAAGGGCTTCAGCGTATTGCCGAAGCATCAAAACCCGCAGGCGATATTTTGGTGAATGTATATATGTACACGCGACTTGCTTCTGATGAGCTACATTTGTTGAATCCAGATTCACTGAGTGAAAGAGTAAAATTTGTGGACGAATCAAAGGCCGAATTTTTTATGACAAACTTGACGAGAACCGTGCCAATAAATTGGGCCCAGCATGCACTTGTATTCTCGATTGATGTAGAAGGAACACCTATTCTTAAAGTCTACCGTCGGACTAATCTTCAAATTTGATCTTCTTGTAGCGTTCGATTTCGAGCGCGCGCCAAAAGTACCAAGAGGCCGCTGTGCGGTAAGGGCTCCATTTTGTGCCCAAGGCTTCGAGTTCTTTAGGTTTGGGCATTTGTTTTTTACCGTAGACAGCTGCGTAACCTCGGCGCACGCCATAGTCGCCAATCGGTAAGACATCGGTGCGCCCAAGAGTAAAGATCAGAAGCATCTGTGCAGTCCACGGGCCGACTCCGCGCACGCTGCTAAAGGCTTCAATCAGTTCTTGATCGGTCATTTTGTGGGCGAGTTTTCGATCGGGCACTGATTTGCTTAAAACTTTTTCTGAGAGATCTTTCAGCGCTTGAATTTTTGAGCCTGAAAGGCCTGTTTTTCTCAGAGCAGGAACGCGTGCAGTGATCACAGCTTTGGGATGAGGAAATCGCCCACCTTTTCCACAGAGCGTCTTGAAGCGTGCGAGAATAGCAGCCGCTGCCTTGCCATGAAGCTGCTGATAAATGATCGAGCTGGCCAGTGACTCATAAACGGTTTCAGTCGGGTCGAGTTCGATTTTAATTCCACCCACTTCTTTAATGAGGTCGCCCAGTAACGCGTCGACCCGCGTTAAATGCCGGGTGGCTTTGAGAGCATCTGGAAAACGTTTTGATCGTTTTTTCATCTTCTACCCTTGACCACGCATGTTTGCGTTTTTCAAGATTTTTTGTAATATGGCGAGCATGATTAAACCTCTATTCAGCCTTTTGGCATTGATGGGTACCGCATCTACAACGTCCGCAGCCGTAATAAAGACAGAAACTTTGCTCTATCGGCAAGGCGATACGGTGCTTGAAGGGTTTTTGGCCTATCCAGAGGGGGGTTCTAAAAAACCTGCCGTGCTCATCGTGCATGATTGGATGGGCCCCAGTGAATTCACTCAAGAGAAGGCTAAAAAAATGGCAGCGTTAGGATACGTGGCGCTCGCTGCAGATATTTATGGGCAGGGCAATCGAGCTAAGAACCCAGAAGAGGCGAAGAAGCTTGCGGCAATTCGCCAAGATACCGATTTATTTCGCAAACGGGTTCAAGCAGGGCTCGAGGCGCTGACGAGTCGAAAAGACGTGATTCAAAATAAAGTGGTCGCGTTTGGGTTTTGTTTCGGAGGCTCAGCCGTTCTTGAGCTTGCGCGCAGTGGGGCTGATGTAGCAGGCGTTGTGAGTTTTCATGGGGGTATTAAACCGACCCACCCACAAGATGCGAAAAATATTAAAGGCAAAGTGCTGGTGCTTCATGGAGCGATTGATCCGAATGTACCCGATACCGATGTTGCTGCTTTTGAAAAAGAAATGAATGATGCCCATGTCGATTGGCAGTTGGTCAAATACAGTGGCGCCGTTCATGCGTTCACCAATCCAAAAGCCGGAAACGATATTTCAAAAGGTGCAGCCTACAATGCAGATGCGGACCGCCGATCATGGAGAGCATTTCTAGATTTTCTTACAGAAGTCGCTCCGAGTTCGGGTTTAAGCCGCTGATCCGGCTCCTGCGGATTGACTTTTAGATTGAAGGGCCTGAAGGGGAAGATCGACTATAAAAGTGGACCCTTGTTGAAGCTCACTCTCGACTCTGATGTTACCCCCATGGGCTTCTAAAATCTGCGTGACGATGTAGAGGCCCAAACCTAAGCCAGCAAAGTAACTATTCGAAACAGCTCTTTCGAAGCGCCCGAAAATTCTGTTTTGATCTTTTTTGGCAATTCCAATGCCCTCATCTTGAATCGATATTTGAACCCGGCCCTCATTACTATTTACTGAAATCGTCACCGGTTTACCTGCTCCGTATTTGATCGCGTTTCCAAGTAGATTGATGATGACTTGTTCAATTCTCAGCCGATCCCAATGTACCAAGAGGCCTTCAGGTATGTTTAACCTGAGTTCTGAGCCGGCACTGAGTAGTTCGTTAGAAAATCGATCGGTAATATCGTAAACGAGCTCTTTGAGATCAAATGTTTCGGGCTGTAAAATAAATTTTCCTGAACTGATTCGAGAAATATCGAGCATGTCATCAATCAGGCGTGAAAGCTTGCTAATTTGACGATCCGTCATTTGTAATAATTTTTCAAACTTCTCAGGTTTAACGTTAGCGAGAGACTTCGTTGTGAGAAGACGCATGAGGCCTTGCGTGTTAATTCGAAGTGGAGTTAAGGGGGTTTGAAGCTCATGTGAAGCAATCGACAGAAACTCATCGCGCACACGAATAGCAGCCTGTGATTGTTCATAAAGCTGGGCATTATCGATTGCGGCCGCTGCTCGAAGTGACAGGTCTTCAGCGATTTGGACATCTTCGAGAGTAAAGTGTCGGCCAGACTCGGCTGAAAAGAATCTCATTGTCCCAAATACTTTTCCGCGTGCAATGAGGGGTACAATCATTCCTGATTTCAGCTGTAATTCTTTTAAGATTTTCAGATGATCTTCGTTATGTGCGATACGCTCTAATATTTTATCAGTGATTTCAGGGTAAAGTTCAGGTTTCGATGTGCGCAAGACCTTAGCGCTGCCAAAACTGCTATCTAGTTTAACCGGATAGCGCTCTAAAAGTGAGCGTGCAAAGTCTGCTTTCGCTGAGTCTGAATGAGTGACTAAAATGGAATTGATTTCTCCGTGCTCATCTCTTTGATCAATGATGAGGTAGTCTGCTAAGCGAGGAACCACTAGACGTCCAAGTTGTGCAAGAGTTGCTTCACAGTTGAGTGATTTAGAAAGAGTCAAACTCGCTTCTGCAAGAAAGTCAGACCGGTTCTTGCTCTCTTTCACAGCATCTTCAGCTTCTTTAAGGCGGGTAATATCTACTGAGAGACAACGCAGTTCGTCAACCGTTCCCTCATCATCGCTGGCCAGACGCATGCCTGTATGCAGCCAGATCACTTTGTTATGAGCGGTGATAAAGCGGTGCTCGAATGCAACATCGCCCTTACCTTGCTGGGCTTCGTGCATGGCTGCTAAAACTCGAGTAAGGTCTGCGGGAAAAGTGTGGTTTGCAATAAAATCTTTTTCAGTTACCCATTGGTCGTGATTAAAGCCTGTAATGATTTCAGCTTTTGAACCTACAAACAATGGATTCAAAGTCTGAGCATTTGCAGACCACACAATCGCATGATCAATACCATCCACTAGATCCAGATACTTTTTCTGTTGTGTCTGTTCTCTGCGTAGACTTCGCAACTCAAGCATTGCGATTTGACGGTCTCGCTCCCGACGTTCGCCCTCTCGAAGTTGGCGTTCTGCTCGCAGCAAAGCTTCATTCTTTTGAGCTAGCTCAATGAAAACTTCCACTTTCGATTTCAAAATATGTGTGTCGTATGGCTTATAAATATAATCGACAGCACCGTGTTTATACCCTTGATGAATAAATCTCTCATCGGTGTTGATCGCTGTGATAAAGATAATCGGAATTTCTCGTGTTCTTTCACTCTGCTTAATGAGGGCGGCCGTTTCAAAGCCGTCAAGTGCTGGCATTTGCACATCCATCAGAATGAGTGCGGGTGAATGGTCAAGAAGGTATCGCAAAGCTTGATCACCTGAGGTCGCTTTTACGAGATTATAGTTTGGTGAACCCAGTGCAACATCTAGTGCGAGAAGGTTCTCTTCACGGTCATCCACGATCAAAACATCGAATTTTTTTAAACTTGAAGAAGGTTTATCAATTTCATTCATTGAAATGGCCTCCATCATTTAAACCGCTTCTCTGTTAGGTGCTAATGTTTGAATCGCTTCAAGCAGGTCACTGAGGTTTAATGGTTTTCGTACATGTGCATTTGCTTTGAGCTCTTTACTGACTTCTGCCGAGCGGCGGTCAGCCGACATAACGATCACTGGAATATGGTTGAAATCTGGATCGAGATTTCTCTCCATTATAAATTCTGCCCCATTCATTACAGGCATCATAAGATCTAGAATAATAATATCTGGATTCTGTTTTAAAGCATTCAAGCCTTCTTTTCCGTTAGAGGCCATCAGTACTTTATAACCTTCTTCTTCTAGAATTTCACTTAGGGCACCGCGAATATCTTCTTCATCATCAATGAGTAGCACTGTTGAGTTTTTCATAAATGTATTCTCCTTCTCTGTCTCCATAAACTTTTTTAAAAGTCTCCACTTCAAAACGTTAAATAATTAACTCGGGCGGACGTTTCTTTGCAAGATTTGTCTTGATCATTTTTGATTTTTTCAGTTGTCAAAAATGGCACATTTTCCGCCATTTCTGTCGATTGACTTTTTTTATTTAAAATCAATATATTTTGTTTAATATACCAAAATAATTCTTAAAAAGACGCAAAGCTTCTTGCCCGAATTATTCACTGGTGATAATCGAGTGCCGAATTTACTAACTCGGAGGATTCGGATTGAAGCAAGCACCAACGCCATCATCAGTAGTTCCCCCTGTAAAAACCCATCCAGTAAAAGAACTAAAATCGGATCAATTAGAAAAATCTTCTCTTATGAAAAGAGTTTTGCATGTGAAGGGAAGAAAGACGTTATCACGACGTCATCAAGGCCCAACGGAATGGGATTTACTTTCAGCAACAAGCAAAGACGAGATTGATTTACTCACTGAAACATTGAAGGCCGTTCGTTCTGGAGACTTTTCAGTGCGTCTACCTTACGATCAAGGCGGAATCTTAAATCGCGTCGGTGAGCTACTGAACGATATCATCGGACTCAATGAGCATACGGCGCATGAGCTTCTGCGAGTCGGAAAAATCGTCGGTCAAGAAGGTCGAATGACGGAACGTGCCTCGGTCGGCCCTGCAAAGGGCTCTTGGGCAGCGAGCGTGAACTCAGTCAATCAACTGATCGGCGATTTGGTCGCTCCAACGAACGAAGTGGCTCGTGTGATCACGGCGGTCGCCAAAGGCGACTTATCACAAAAGATGTCACTTGAAATTGAAGGTCGACCGGTGCGAGGAGAGTTTCTGCGCATTGGTACGACTGTGAATTCCATGGTCGACCAGCTCAACTCATTTACTGCTGAAGTGACCCGCGTCGTTAAAGAAGTGGGTAATGAAGGTAAACTGGGTGGTCAGGCAGAAGTCAAAGGCGTCTCGGGCACGTGGAAAGACTTGACCGACAACGTCAATGGCCTTGCTTCAAACCTCACGAACCAAGTTCGAAACATCGCAAAAGTGACGACGGCCGTCGCTAAAGGCGATCTGTTCCAAAAAATTACGGTTGATGCGAAAGGTGAAATCGCCGAACTCAAAAACACGATTAACACCATGGTGGATCAGCTCTCTTCATTCGCTGCTGAGGTGACCCGCGTCGCGAAAGAAGTCGGTAACGAAGGGAAACTGGGGGGTCAGGCCGATGTGAAAGGCGTCTCAGGTACGTGGAAAGACCTCACCGATAACGTCAACGTTCTTGCAGCCAATCTGACGAACCAAGTTCGAAACATTGCGAAAGTGACGACGGCAGTTGCGAATGGCGATTTGTCACAAAAGATTACAGTTGACGCTCGAGGCGAAGTGTACGAACTCAAAAACACCATCAACACGATGGTGGATACGCTTCGATCTTTCGCTGCTGAAGTGACTCGCGTCGCGAAAGAAGTCGGTACCGAAGGCAAATTGGGTGGTCAAGCGGACGTCAAAGGTGTGGCCGGTACGTGGAAAGATCTCACAGACAACGTCAACACGATGGCTTCGAATCTTACCGTTCAGCTTCGTGACGTCTCTAAAGTCGCGACTGCTATTGCGAACGGCGACTTGGGTCAGAAGATTACGGTCGATGTCAAAGGCGAAATCCTTCAGATTAAAGACGTTATTAATAAAATGGTGGACCAGCTGAATTCGTTCGCCTCTGAAGTGACTCGTGTCGCGAAAGAAGTCGGTACCGAAGGTAAACTCGGCGGCCAAGCGAACGTCAAAGGCGTTTCGGGTACGTGGAAAGACCTCACCGACAACGTCAACGTTCTCGCCGGTAACCTCACTGACCAAGTTCGTAATATTGCGAAAGTGACGACGGCGGTTGCGAATGGCGACTTATCACAAAAAATTACGGTTGATGCGCTAGGCGAAATCTTCGAGCTCAAAAACACGATTAATACCATGGTGGATACGCTTCGATCATTCGCTGCTGAAGTGAGCCGCGTTGCGAAAGAAGTCGGTACCGAAGGTAAATTAGGCGGTCAAGCCGATGTGAAAGGTGTGTCGGGTACGTGGAAAGATCTTACCGACAACGTCAATGGCCTTGCTTCAAACCTCACCAACCAAGTTCGAAACATTGCGAAAGTGACGACGGCGGTTGCGAAAGGCGACTTGTCACAAAAAATTACGGTTGATGCTGAGGGTGAAATTTTGGCTCTCAAAAACACGATCAACACCATGGTGGACCAGCTGAACTCATTCGCTGCTGAGGTGACTCGCGTTGCGAAAGAAGTCGGTACGGAAGGTAAATTGGGCGGCCAAGCTGAGGTCAAAGGCGTTTCGGGTACGTGGAAAGACTTAACCGATAACGTCAATGGCCTTGCTTCAAACCTCACCAATCAAGTGCGAAACATTGCGAACGTCACGACGGCGGTTGCGAACGGTGACTTGTCACAGAAAATTACGGTTGAAGCCAAAGGCGAAATCTTAGAATTGAAATCCACGATTAACGTCATGGTGGATCAGTTGCGATCATTCGCTGCTGAGGTGACTCGTGTTGCGAAAGAAGTCGGTACGGAAGGGAAGTTAGGCGGTCAAGCTGACGTGCGCGGTGTTTCGGGCACGTGGAAAGACTTAACCGACAACGTCAACGTTCTCGCTGCGAATCTCACCACTCAGGTGCGTAACATCGCGAAAGTGACGACCGCGGTTGCGAAAGGCGATTTGTCACAAAAGATTTCGGTCGAAGCTAAAGGCGAAATTGCTGAGCTGAAAAACACGATTAATACGATGGTGGACCAGCTGAACTCATTCGCTGCTGAGGTGACTCGTGTTGCGAAAGAAGTCGGTACGGAAGGAAAACTGGGCGGCCAAGCTGAGGTGAAAGGCGTGTCGGGTACGTGGAAGGATCTCACCGACAACGTCAACCAACTCGCCGGCAACTTGACCGCTCAGGTTCGTAACATTGCGAAAGTGACGACGGCGGTCGCGAAGGGCGACTTGTCTCAGAAAATTACGGTCGATGCGCGAGGTGAAATTGCTGAGCTGAAAAACACGATTAATACGATGGTGGACCAGCTGAACTCATTCGCTGCTGAGGTGACTCGTGTTGCGAAAGAAGTCGGTACGGAAGGGAAGTTGGGTGGTCAAGCCGAAGTGAAAGGCGTCTCAGGTACGTGGAAGGATCTCACCGATAACGTGAATTTCATGGCGTCAAATCTGACGAAGCAAGTTCGCGGTATCATCAAGGTCGTGACTGCAATCGCCATGGGCAACTTGAACGAGAAGTTTGTTCTTGAAGCGAAAGGCGAAGTGGCCGCTCTTGCTGAAACTATTAATAACATGACTGACACGCTTCGTATTTTCGCCGACCAGGTGACGACCGTTGCTCGTGAGGTCGGTATCGAAGGTAAACTGGGCGCGCAAGCAAAGGTTCCGGGTGTTGCCGGTACGTGGAAAGACCTCACCGATAACGTGAATTTCATGGCGTCGAATTTGACGAAGCAAGTTCGCGGTATCGTAAAAGTCGTGACGGCGGTTGCGAATGGTGACCTCAACCAAAAATTCGTTCTTGAAGCGAAAGGCGAAGTGGCCGCTCTTGCTGAAACGATCAACAGCATGACCGACACGTTACGTACGTTTGCCGATCAGGTTACTACTGTTGCTCGTGAGGTCGGTATCGAAGGTAAACTAGGCGGTCAGGCGAAAGTTCCAGGTGCTGCAGGTACTTGGAGAGAGCTGACCGACAACGTCAATCAGCTTGCGGGTAACTTGACCTCGCAAGTGCGAGCGATCGCTGACGTGTCGACTGCAGTGACGAAAGGTGACTTGACCCGATCGATTAACGTCGAAGCGCAAGGTGAAGTGTTGCAACTCAAAGACAACATCAACCAAATGATTTCAAACCTCAAAGACACGACTCAGAAAAACCAAGAGCAGGACTGGCTAAAAACCAACCTCGCGAAATTTTCAAGCATGATGCAAGGTCAACGAAACATTGTTTCAGTTGCCCAGCTCATTATGTCTGAACTGACTCCACTCGTTGATGCGAATCATGGCGGATTTTTCATGATGGAAACGCAAGAGACTGAGACGATCCTCAATCTCATTGCCAGTTATGGGTTTACACAGCGCAAAAATTTGGCAAATACTTACAAGCTTAAAGAGAGTTTGGTAGGTCAGTGTGCATTTGAGAAAAAACCTATTCTACTTGCTGATGTACCTGAGAACTTCATTCATATTCAATCAGGTCTAGGTGAAGCAATTCCTCGTAATGTGGTTGTTTTACCGGTTTTATTCGAAGGTGAAACAAAAGCAGTGATCGAGCTCGCTTCATTCAAGAGCTTCAGTCAAAACCAACTGATCTTTCTTGATCAATTGATGGATAGTATTGGTGTTATCTTGAACATGATCTCGTCTTCAATGAGAACAGAAGAACTCTTACAAGAGCTCAAACGTTCGAATGCTGAACTTGAAGCACAAGCAGGCGAGCTCAACGAAAAAGCAAAACTTCTTGAAGTTAAGAATCAAGAAGTCGAACTCGCATCTCGAAGCGTTGAAGAAAAAGCAGAACAGCTTCAGCTCATTTCTAAATATAAATCTGAGTTTCTTGCGAATATGTCGCACGAGCTGCGAACGCCTCTCAATAGCTTGCTGATTCTCTCTAAGATGCTTTCTGAGAACAAAGACGGCAACCTGACACCAGAGCAAGTGAAGTTCGCAAAAACTGTGTTTGCTTCAGGCAACGATCTTCTCGGCTTGATCAATGAGATCTTAGATCTGTCGAAAGTTGAAGCAGGCAAAATGCCGATTGATCCGAAAGAGATTCGACTTCCGGAAATTAAAGAGTACGTTGAGCAAACCTTTCGACATGTCGCTGAGCAAAAGAATCTCACTTTTGAAATCAAGATGGGTGAGGGCTTGCCAACCGATATGTTCACAGATGCTAATCGGCTTAACCAGATTCTTAAGAATCTGCTTTCGAATGCTTTTAAGTTCACAGAAAACGGGCGAGTTGAGCTTTCGATCCACAGGGCTGAAAAGAGTAAGCAGCCAAGCAGCGGCATGGGAGGTCAAAACTTGCTTGCATTCTCTGTGAAAGACACCGGTATCGGTATTCCTGCTGAGAAGCAGAATTTGATCTTTGAGGCGTTTCAGCAAGCAGACGGTACGACCAGCCGAAAATATGGGGGTACTGGCTTAGGTCTCACCATCAGTCGTGAAATCGCGCGCCTCTTAGGGGGCTGGATCGAAGTTCAAAGTACGGTTGGCGCAGGTAGCATGTTCACCCTTTACCTACCGCAGATTTACACAGGATCTGACGCCAATCGACCCAAACACCCTGAACCGGGCTCAGGGACTGAAAATAACTCAACCATTCCACCTTTGCCCGAGAATGCAGATTTCAAAGGTAAGAAAGTTTTGGTGATGGACGACGATATTCGAAATATTTTCGCCATCAACAGCGTTTTAGAATCGCGTGGAATGAAAGTATTGCATGCAGAGAACGGAAAAGTAGGCATCAAGCTGCTTCAAGAACATCCTGATGTCGACTTGGTTCTGATGGATACGATGATGCCTGAGATGGATGGCCTTTCAGCCACCCAGGCTATCCGCAAAAACTCGCAGTTCAAGAGACTCCCTATTATTTCTCTGACTGCGAAGGCGATGAAAGGGGATCGTGAGAAGGCAATAGATGCAGGTGCATCCGATTACATCACGAAACCGGTAGATTCTGAGAAGCTTCTTTCCATCATGCACATCTGGATTAAAAAGTCGTCAGAGAAGCAAGAAAAAGCACCTGAAAAGGCGCCAGAGAAGGCATTAGATAAAGCACTAGAAAAGGGAAAGACACGTGAACAGAAGAAAGGAAGGCCTGAATGAGACCCGGAAGAGAATTGGATTGTGAAATCGCCCAGCGAGTTTTTGGGTACCCTGTATTTGCTAAGAAGAAAGTACTCTACGAAACAACCGAAGACGGAATTCGCCCTGTGCGAGAATATAGTAAAGAAATGGAATGGGCATGGAAAGTAGCCGAGAAAATGCACATGAGTTTAATTCCCGTCGAGAACAACGGATGGTTCGTTCTTGCAGGCAGTGAAAAGGGGTGGAAAAGCCCGGCTGACTTTATGCAATATTTACAAGAAGGTAATTTTGTTCAGTCGGGTGCAGCAGTCGGTGAAAATGCGCCGCTGATGATTTGCGTGGCCGCATTGAAAGCGCTAGAGAGCCGGCAACAGGCCTCTCTGCACATTAATGATGATGACCTCAATGACGATCAGAGTGCGCCGATGATGCAAATGACTCACTAAATAATGTGAAAGTATTGAAAGCACGCCACAGATAAATAAATTGACCCGGCGATCGAAAGCACGACAGCCATATGAAGTAAGTAGGGCTGGCGTCCAAGCAGGGAGAGTGGTGCTAAGATCACAGCCATTTGAAGCAAGACCAGTGCGCAGGCGAATGTTTTACTCGCATCTAGATAGTCCGAGCTTTTTTTATTGAAATGATCTCGTTCGATTTCTTTTTGTTTTGCTTCTTCAAAAATCTTCTTTTTTTCAATCTCAAGCAGGTCTTTACGTTCATGTATTTTTTTAAGAAGGGGTGCTGAATGAGTGGTGATCTCAAACAGCTCTGCTAGCTCCCCGCGTATGTTCTTTGCTTGATAGTAGTTCCATGCATCTGTAATGACCGATTGAACATAGATGGCCTCATTTTTTGTCATCGTGGCTCGTACCGTGCATCGAGCTGACATAATGCCCGCAAATGCGGCAAGAAGGGCAAAGAGAGAAGTAGCAATGCCGACTTGTTGACCGAGGTGTGGAAAAGATCTTTCTATAGCACTCTTAGTATCGAGAGGGTCCATAAGATTTGAATTTAAGTTTTAATGAAGATCAAAGGGATCAAAATCGCAAACACACAAATAATTCCAATCAGAAGAGTGGTAGGTGTGATTTGCACGTCATTTTGAGTATCAACGTGAGCCGCTTTCTGATTGGGTCTTAGATTTACTTTTCGTGTTTTCATAAGAATCCTATTTTTTCGTTTTAGGCTGCTGCAGCATGACCAGCTCTTGAACCTGGTCAGCCATGCATTTTCTGAGATCTGCAAAGTTTAAGGTTCTGAGAGTCTGTGCACGGTGGTCGTTCAGCTCGTGCAGAGATTTGACATACATCGTGATGGACTTTTCTTCGCTGCCAGAGACGGTGATTTCACCGCTACCGCTCGCATTATTTCCAAGGCTAATCGTTGGAAACTCAACGTCAGTATCTTCAGCGCCAGTAGGGCGTGCAATGTAGGCAAGCATCTGTAAAGTGTATGCACTTGCAGGATCCGTGAAAGGCCCAACCACCGCGTCTGCCAGGGTCTCTGTGATAAGAAAATCAGCGGTCGTTTTATCTTTTGGATCGATTTCACTTTTAGGATTCACATGAATCAGGATTTGGTCATCAGCCGTGAAGACTCTTAAATAGTTTTTAGCAGACTTTTTACTGTCAGGCTGCCTGGCAATAAAAGTGGATTTGTCTCCAAAGAATGTCTGTGTAGGGTTTTTTTCCCGATTGAACTCATTTCCATAGGCCTCTTTCCAAAGAGGCTGAATGATTTTTTCTTCCATACACTCGTTTCGAATACGATCGACTTCACTCGAAAGGTTTTGTCCTTTTTGAAGTTGGACTTCAGCTTTGTAATCGGCTGCCCAAAGAGGCGTTGTGGCTGACACGATCACAAGCAAACTGAGAAGGCGTGCTTCTAACTTCATAAATAAAGATCTCCTAAGTTGGACGCTAATACTTAACTCAATAAGTCAGGTATGTCAAACAAGCTTTCTTGAAAAGGTCCGTTCGCTTTTTAAATCAAATAATTACAATGAGATAGACAGAATCATTCTCTTCCATTGATAGCGCTTTACAGTAGAAATTAATAATGAGACTAAGTCTCAATTATGAAAATAGCTTTAATATTGGGAATGGTCCTTTTTACATCATCGTTTTCAAATCTCTTCGCTTCAGAGAGTCAGTTTGCTTTTATTTACACAACAGACCTACTGCCTAAGCAGCAAAAGGAAATCGAGCAATGGATCACTTGGAGGCATCAAAAGATTGCTGGCAGTTATGACTTGCTCGAAGGAAAAACCGCTTACGAATTTGGTGCTTCAGACGATCTACAATTAGCAGTGTACGCGAGCTATGCTTGGACGCACGCAGCACGAAACGGCCCTTATGGGGCAACCACTCCAGCCGAACAATTTGGTTATGATAAACCCGGCGCAAACGAAAGCTACAGTGCCACGCGATTTATCGGTATCTCTGTTGAAACGATCTATCGATTGATGAGTCCTTATACGGACGGAGTAGGGCTTGCTCTTTACATGGAGCCCACCATTGGAAATAAATTTGCCGAGCTTGAAACTCGTTTGATCCTTCAAAAGAACTTTTTTGACGATACATTGATTTTAGCATTCAACTTTACTTATGCGCCTGAATTTCGGTTGCTTCCGAATGACGATGGTGGGGCTGCTAACACTTGGCAAGAAGAGACTGATGTAAATTTTGCCCTTGGAGCTTCTTATCGGTTTGCACCGAATTGGTTTGGAGGCTTTGAGTTTTTTAATGAGAGAGAATTCTCTGCACAAGGAACATTAGGTTCAAGTGATTTAGCAAATAGTGGTTATTACTTTGGGCCAACCATTCATTACGGCGGAAAAAGTTTTTTCGTGACCGGAACCTTTACAAGGCAGCTTCCGTTGGCAACCGAGCATAACTCGACAGTGCCGGGGTCAATCGTAGGTGGAGTGGACTACGACAATGACTTCGAACTGTACCGAATGCGTATCAAATTCGGGTTTTATCTCTAGTCTGATGCGAGGCTAGCGGCTGTTTCAGTAATTGCAACACTTTGTTCCAAAATATGTTGCATAGCGTTATTTCTTTCGATAGGGTGCGCGTGGATGGAAAAGGAAGCGCTTCGCGCCATTAAATTACTGAAAGATGAGTTTTCGCAAAGGCAGCGAAAAAATCCTTCTTATTCACTGCGTTCTTTTGCTCAACAGCTGGGTTTTAGTGCAGGTACGGTTTCGTCTTTATTGAATAGCAAACGCACGTTGACGCCCAAAACGGCGCAAAAGTTGGTTGAGCGTCTTTCTCTGAGTCCCCTCAAGAAAGAGATCTTTAAGACCTCAGTAAAGAACGATTACTACAGCCGGCTGGGTTTAACCCCCGAGGAGTACTCCACCACAGTTTTAGACGAAGAAGCCCACTATCGCATCATTGCTGAATGGGAACATTACGCCATTTTAACATTAATGGAGCTCAAGTCGTTTCGTTCAAACCCTTCGTGGATAGGTGAGAAGTTAGGAATTCCTACTGCTCGAGTGGAGCAAACGCTAGAGCGATTGCTCGCAGAAAAGCTTATCAAGAAAGATAAAAAAGGAAATTACGCTAGAACATTTGAAAAACTTTCTACTTCTGAAGATATTTCGTCTCAGGCTTTGAAAGAAGCTCATCATGAAGAGTTACAGCTCGCTCGTGAGAAACTGTATGCAGTTTCGGTCGAAGATCGCGACTTTTCATCAGTCACGCTCGCTCTCTCTAAAAAAAGGCTGCAAGAGGCCAAAGAAAAAATCAGGCTGTTTCGAAAAGAAATGATGGCATTGCTCAAAGACGACGATGCCGACGAAGTTTATCAGTTACAAATTCAATTTTACCCCTTCACTCAGATGTCTAAAGGAGAAAAACGATGAAAATCGTAAATCGTGTGGTTCTATTTTTGGCCGTATTCGCGTCGCTGACGCTGTCTTCACCCCTTCGTTCTTATGCGAATGAAAAGGGTAATGGTCAGCTCGTCGTGAAGGTGAAAGGGGAATGGATGCCGCTAGAAGTAGGCGTCATTTATCTCTCAAGAGAATATTTTAGTCTGAAACACTTATTGCAAATGGCTCCTAAAGACGCGATTGAGCGCCAATATGTAGCTTCACTTAAGGACTGGATTAGGCTTTTGAAAGATTACGCTCCAGTCCAAGCTAAAGAATTCGAGGCAAGCGCCGAAAATACTCCTTGGGTGATTGTTGATGGGGATATCGGTATTCAAGTTCAGGAATATCCAGACCAAGCAGTGAAGTTCGAAGATGAGCACCTTGCGGGTGCTTTCTATAAAGGTAAAATCTATCTTTCAGTGCCTAAGCTCGCCTCGCTCAACCGAATTCCGCAAGATGATCGAGTGCAGAATCCCGATCGCGGGTTTGTCATGCTTCATGAGTTGATCAATCGCATGTACTTAGGTGCTGAATCAGACGATGACCGGCTCGCTCGAGGTGAAGAAATTGCGAAGATTTTAATCAACCACACGACTCCAGCTCAGTATCAGGCGGCATTGGTCTATGATCATCACGGAGGTGAAGGGTTGTTCAATAGCGATACGCCTTTGTCTCTCAAGATCGATACGTTAAAAGAGATTGCGAAAGACTGGGAGATGTATGACATCAACTCGATTCATAAGACTGACTTGATCAAGATCACACCTTCAATCATTGAAAAAATGGAACGCATTCAGAAGTTTTATGGAGAAAGCCCTACGCACACTCTTTGGGGTAACGTTGATAATCAAAAAACATTTTTTGAGATGTATGAAGCAGCATTCGAGGGTGAAACGAACTTGGAAAGCTATTTCAAAACGATTCAACCTGAAAAACAGCTTTATTCTAACGATGCCTTGTTTGATTTCCTCAATAGCCATGCTGAAGTCGATTTCAAAGAGATTTTAGAGAAGACGGTTTTTTGGAGACTTCTGCCAGGTATTCAATATCCACAATACAAAGGATATCTGCAGGCTCCGTATCAGAAGATTCATGCACTTCCTGGTCTTGAAACGCATTTTGTGAAACTCGTGCAATCAACAAGTAAAATCGACATGGATATGCCGCATTCAACCGGTAAGGCCATTGTTACCTATTGTGCAGGCTTCATTTTCGAGCCTATTGCGGTCGATATTGAAGGTCGTTTTTTTGAGCAATTGTCGTCCATGCAAGAAAAATGTGTCGCGGCCTTTGATATGTTTAGAAACATAGTGATGAGTTCATATGATAATAACGCTATTTCTTGGGAAAATGATTTAGGAGTAGGTCGCTCGTATTTTGGTATTTATGACCGAATAGAGTCAATGCCACGTGATGGAAATGTGCGATATATATTTTTGACAGTGTTAAAGACTGTCATTGAAGCTCGAAATATCTGGAAAAAATCTTCGGGTGATCAAGATCGCCAAAACTACATCGCGAAGTTGAATGCATCGGGCTGCTTGAATGCTGGATACTACAATGGCCTGTCTGGCGGTGATGTGGTTCTGGCTACTCTGACAAAAGAAGCAAAAGAGTTTGATGATGAGCAAGCGGCGCAGGAAGCGGCAGAAAAAGCCAAGGCTGAGCAACGAAAAAAAGACGATGACGATGCAAAAATCAAAGAGAAGAAGCCATCTAAGTGGAAAATAGGCTTTGGAAAGGGCTCGAAAAACTGATCGACGGAGTACTTACTTCCGCCGCCCGGTCAAGCGCAGCATGCTCAAGAACAGATTCACAAAATCCAGATATAAAGTGAGCGCGCCATAGATCGCACCTTTGCGCTCTTCGGCTGAGCCTGCGGTTCCGACTCCAGCCATGCCTTTAATTTTCTGAGTGTCATAGGCAGTGAGTCCAGCAAAGACAATGATACCGCACAAAGAGTAAGTTTTTTCAGCCGTCGAACTCATCATGGAAGGAAAAAACAAACTTAAAATACTAAAACCTACGAGTCCAAAGAGGCCCATCATGCAAAAGGAACCCACTGGGCCGAGATCTCTTTTAGTGAGGTAGCCAAAACTGCTTAAGCCCAAGAACGCAAATGAAGTGAGACCAAAGACCTGCGTAATACTTTCGTGGGTGTAGGCCATGAATAAAACAGAAAGAGTGCACCCGGTGAGCACGGCATAAGCAAGGTATAAAAGTGTCGCTACGGCGGCGCTGATTCGCTTGGCTAGAAAAATCAACCCCATCACTGCAACCACTTCTGTAATCATCAGACCCGGAAATAAACCTGGAGTCTGAAGTAGAGTCGTCATCATTTCAGGGTTATTTCCGATGGTATAGGCAATGCCGCCGCTGAGTCCTACTCCAACGGTCATCCAGAGGTAGACTTGTGACATGAAGTGGGCTGTTTCGGTCGCAATCGCTTGGGGACTTCTTAAGCTAATATCGGGTTGAGTCATAGGGCCTCGCTTTTCTATGGAATCATTCTACCACAAAAAGCTTAGGGTTCGCTATAAGCCCCTTGAGCAGACATTTGCTATTCTTCGAGTGCCTTTTCGATCGCTTTGCAATTGGCGAGGTATTCGTTCCACTGGTTTTTCATGTGGGTATCGTAATTGCCGTTGAGCCGATCTTTGACGTCTCTCTCTTTTTGTGGAGACGCCGCTAAGAGGTCATCCGCAACTTTTTTGGCTGCATCGAAGATTTCGGGTTTGTCGCTAAGAAGAAATTTTTGCACCTCTTGTGAAAGGTTTCGGTGTGCGTCAAAGAACTTGAACCAAGTCGCTTTCACACTGAGATCGGAATGGTTGAATACCTGAACAGCTTTTGTGAAGCGATCGGCAGCTTGGGTGAGCTCTGGTGGCTCGTTGACAGGTGATTCGTTGACCGGCTGTTCTTCGATGAACGTGATCGGAATCTCGATCCCCGCTTCTTGCTCGTCGTTGCTTTCGTCATCGGGTGAAAAGCTCAGTTCGATCTCGCTGAATCCATACCAACCCAGAGTTCGAGTCGGCAGTGTTCTTTGGATTAAAAAGTCCTTTGAGTTTTTTCCGTTTCTCTTGAACTGAATGATGTTGCTCGCGGTATCGGGCTTGATTTGAAGGAGGGTGCCCGCTTTTTTCAGCCCTCCCTTTTTTTGGACTTGTTCGATACGCCAAGCGAGTTCTTGAGTGAGTGAGCTCATATTCGGAGTCTGGAGCACTTCTAAGAGGCGGTACCACCCACTGAGTTCACCAAACAAGAGTTCATTAGATGTGTTGGAAGCGAGCAAAAGCCCGTCGCAAGCATTGCGAAATTTTTCGTCTGAATCAAAATCGGCGTTCGAATCACCTAAAACCCGTCGTCCGATTTCGACAAGGTTTTCTGATCGCATGAAAAGCCCTTGAGTGGAGGCTTGATAGAACACCGCAGGCAGCTTGGCCTGAGCTCCGCTTGAACCCAATAGAAAGCTCACGAAAACAAATAGAAAAACTCTCACCCTGCACACGGGTCTAGACTTAACGAATTTGACGCTAAATGTCAAAATGCCCGAATTTTCGAAAAGAAGTGGCGTGAGTGAGGATCTCCGCGTTACGAGGGGAGCTTGAAAACGCACCCTCTTTACCAAGCTGCGATTCAAATGGCTTCGGGCGAAGTGACCCCGGCAGGGATTGATTTTTTCTTAGGGCAAACCATTGACCGTTTTACCGATGCCTCGGGTCGGGCTCTGCCTGAACTTCAGTCCGTGTTAGAGGCCATTGAAACCGATTTCATTGAAGGGAAAACTACGGCAGTCGTAGCTGCTTTTCAAAGACTCGTCGCTCAGGTCGGCGGCAAAGTGCGTGGGGCGATTGTCTTGCCACAAGATGATGTGCCTTATTGGACTCTTCATCTTGAGACCCCAGCCGATGATCAGCTCAAACGAAAACTACTGAGAGGCCAGAGCACTAAAGAAGTGGCGCAGCAGTTTCCTTTCGCTGAGTTTCACTCCACCCCTGAACTTTCAGCCGAAGCCGATATTGTGATCATCGGGGCCGGCTTGACGGGTACGAATGTCGCTTATCACTTGAACCGAGAGGCTCCTCAAGGAACGCGAATTGTGATCTTAGACTCTGATCTTCTGAAGGCGGCGAGTTTTCGTAACGGTGGCAATTTTGAGCCTGTGCCAGAAAATTTCTTGGGCGATTATGAAGGCCTTGCTCGCGAACGCCAAAAATACATTCAATTGACCCGTCCTCACTTGAGCGAAAATCAGGCCCTTGAGCTTGCAAAAGAACAATCGAATTGGATTTTGAAGTGGTGTGCAAGCAATGTGAAGCAGCTTCAAGCCATGTTTAGCGAAAATGGCATCCATGCCTTTGCCTTAAAAAATGGGTGGCTGCGCATGGCTGAAACCTCGGCAGAAGAACTTGCGCTAAAGACTGAAGTCGAGCGAGCCCAGAAGTTGGGGCTCGAATTTGAATTTTGGCCGTGCGATCGCATTCGCAGCGAGCTTAAAATTCCGGCGAAGTTCGGTGGCAGCATGGCGAAAAATAGCGGCAACTATCATCCGGGAAGACTCATCACCCAGCTCTTACGCTTGCTCATTCAGCGAGGCGTACAGCTCCACACGCATACCCCCGTTCAACGCATTTCAAACGCTGAGAATGGAACTTACCGCATCGAAACGGAGCGTGGATCCATCAACGCTCGAAAAGTAGTGGTCGGAACAAACGCATTTACGCGCGATCTCTTGCCTCAAATGGCTTCGGCTATTCATCCGTTTCAATCGCACATTGCTGATTTTGAACATGTGGCTTTGCCGTCAGAAAATCCGATCGTATTTGCTACTTTGACGTGGAACCTGGGTGATGGGTATGCCCATTTTCGACGCGAAACGGTTGGCCGCGATGCTCAAGGTACACAGCGTGGAATGTACCATGTGGGGGGCGGTCGAGACCTTCCAATCGAGGATCCTCATCATGTGACCCCTCAACCCGAGGTGCTGCAATCGATTGTCAGCAATTTTAACAGTCTGTTTCCAGAGACGAAGGGGCAACCTCCGCGCCGTTTTTGGACCGGGCCCATGGGATTCACTCCCGATCGCATTCCATTGGTCGGCGAATATCGCCCCGGGCTTTTTCTTTCGGCGGGTTACAATGGTTACGGGGGCACGTGGTCGATACAAGCCGCCTACGAAACGGCCCAGCTGGTGTTGCATGGTCGAGGCACAGCGCTTTATGAAGAACGTTTTCTCTCGCCCCATCGATTTGAAAATGGAACGGCCGTCAATCCACTCGGCCGATCTTTTATGAATGATGATCCTGAGGCTTATCGGATTGCATTGCGTCGCTAATCAGATGATCTCAATTTATTCCCCACAATTCATTGCAACAGACGTCGTGTCTTTTCACTCCTTTCGCCATCCATGGCTGTAGTGAATGCAATGAATTGTGGGGAATAAATTGAGATCATCAAATTGGGGTGTTTTTGAAGAGCCATGGCGCTATTTATATTTCTATTATATTAATTGACTAATTAAGTCTATTAATGTACATCTTATGGCGAAATGTGGGCTATTTTAACAGCTTTATTCTCTCTCGTTCATCCCGTTTTCGCTGCGGATGCGCCCGACGATTCTGCCATTCAATCCGCAGTGGTGTGTGAAATTTCTCTTAATTTGAATTTAAAAGGGCCGATCGACAAACTTTCACAAACCTTCAAGGGTAAGCTCGGACTCGAGCTTTATTCCGACTCGAGTGGAAAGCTCGTTGGCATGGGCCTTACAGAACTTGAGAAGCTGAAAATGCGTGGTGCTGAAGGAAATTTTGTTGTTTCGATTGATCTCGATCTGTCGATCGAGAACCTCTTGAAAAAACCCGTGGATTACTCGTCCTTCTTGGTTCACATCATTCAGTTCGATGCTAGAAAAATAGACGCTGAAAAAGGGGGCGATGTTCAGATCTCGTTTTTGAGTTCCCTCACGCCTTTGAATCGAATGAATACTCATACTGTAACGATTAAAAAAAATCAGAAGGGGCGATGGATTGCAGTTCCGGTTTTACTGTCGGACGATGGGAAAAAAGAATTGGATCATATCGCTGCAGACTCGAACTTGGTTCCCCTGATTCAAATCAATATGTCAAAAAAAGACGCCGTTATTCCGGCTCCTACGATTCAAGTCGTGAAAGAGGCGAGCCCAGATCTTGTTCAGTGGGGAGAATTGGCCTCGTCGGATCTTATTCGAAAAAAAATGGAGCACGATGCGGTATTTTTTCTTGAGGACGAGCTCGACAAGCTTTCGGATGAACCTGAGGCTGATTAAAATTGGAGCGGGCAAAGGGACTCGAACCCTCGACCTCCACGTTGGCAACGTGGCGCTCTAGCCAACTGAGCTATGCCCGCATACCGACAAGCTTGAAGCCCAGAACTAAACATGAGACGACAGAGGGGTCAAGTATGAAGATCTATACGAAAAAAGGCGATGCAGGCGGTACGGAGCTCTTAGGCGGTGTGAAGGTTTCAAAGGCCGATCAGCGCATTCGAACGTACGGTGTTTTTGATGAATTAAACGCTGTTTTAGGCCTCACTCTCGCCGAAACGGCCATGCCCGACCCTCTGAGTGTTCAGCTGATTCGGATTCAAAGCGATCTCTTTCGGGCAGGCACAGAACTGGCCACCCCCGAGGGTAAAAAGCTTCTGGCGAAGGCGGTGACTGAAGCCGAAACCCAGGCCTTAGAACAAGAAATCGATGCGATGGAAGCCGAATTGCCCCCCTTGAAGAACTTTATTTTACCGGGGGGTGTTCGAACGGCTGGGTTGCTTCATCTGGCTCGCACCATTTGTCGTCGCGCTGAAAGAGAGCTGGCGGCTTTGAATGCCGATACGGCTGTTCGGCCCGAGCTGCTTCAATACATCAACCGACTCAGTGATTATCTTTTTGTAGCGGCTCGTTGGGTCAATCACCGTCAGGGTGGTAAAGAAGAGATTTGGAAGAGTTGATTTCTTCTTGAACTAGTTTTCGAGCCGTTGCAGTCGTTTGGCTATTTTCTTCGCTTTTCTCTTCTCACGAAGTGCGCGCATGAAATCAATCACATAGTCGAACGCCGACCAAAGACTGATTCCGAGCGAGATGTATAAAAGCACTTCACCGATTTTGAAGAGGGGAATGCCCCAGAAACCAGGCACCACCATCATGAAGGGAATGGCCACCATCTGAGTCGCGGTTTTGAGTTTCGCTCCGCGCGAAGCAGAAATAATCACGCCTTCAGCACTGGCTAAAGCTCTTAAGGCAGTGATGGCCATCTCACGACAGATCAAAAGCATCACGACAACAGCATGCAAGCGATGCAATTCTTGAAGCATGATCACGCATGAGACGACTAAAAATTTGTCGGCGAGTGGATCCATCAACTTGCCATAGACGCTGACTGATTTTTGAACGCGAGCAATGTAGCCGTCGAAGTAATCGGTGATGCTCGCCACCCCAAAGAGAATGGCTGCGACGATGTCCCAAGTGGGGGTTTTCAGATAAAGCAGGCCAATCACGACGGGAACAAACGCCATACGTGAGAGCGTTAGAAAGTTCGGGGTCGTATTAAACCGCAGATCATCCGTTGAGAGGTTTTCGCTCGATTCCACCGTATGTATAGGTGTCTGCAATCAGAGCCGTTTTGTCTAGCTCCAAGAGTTCGCGCGTTGCGTCATTGCTTAAGGTTGGCATTGGAGAAATCACCTAGATTCGGCTACAGTGGGGCCCATTAGGAGACGGCATTGGAAAAACGACATCACTCCAGAACCCGACTTTCGCCAGGCGTAGCAATTGATGTAGCGGTCGAAGTCGCGACTGAGCAGTTCAAGCTCGCTGAGAACGGAAAAGTTTTCGGCGTGGCAGATCTTTCGCTCAGCGGCATGGGGATCCGAATTTTAGACCAGAATGACCTACTGTATTTTCCGATTCGAAAAGAAATTCAAGGCACGCTTAAAATTAAAAATGAAAAACATGAGATCAAAGCTTGGGTCAGAAGTATTCGACCTGATCAAGTGGGCTGTGAGTTTCATGCTCTTTCGCCCGGTGCACAGGCGAGCGTCTCACATGCTCTCAGTAGAAAGGACTAAGAAAATGGAACGAAACTTAGCTTTAGAATTCGTACGAGTCACAGAGGCTGCTGCACTTTCGAGTGCGCGACTGATGGGCCGAGGCGATGAGAAAGCGGCTGATCATGCAGCTGTCGAGTCGATGCGTAAAGCGCTGAACTCGATTCAATTCAATGGAACAGTTGTCATTGGTGAAGGGGAGCGCGATGAAGCACCCATGCTTTTTATTGGTGAAAAAGTAGGCCGTGGCGACGGGCCGAAACTGGATATCGCGCTGGATCCGCTTGAAGGCACGACGATTTGTGCCAATGGCATGAACAACTCACTTTCTGTGATTGCGATTGCAGAAGAGGGCCACTTTTTGCATGCACCCGATACGTACATGGAAAAAATCGCTGTAGGTCCAGCCGCAAAAGGCGCTATTGATTTGAATGTAAGTGCAACAGAAAACTTGAAACGCGTCGCTGAAGCGAAAGGCTGTTACGTCGATGACTTAACCGCAATTATTTTAGATCGACCGAGACACGCAGATCTCATCCAAGAAGTGCGCAAAGCAGGCGCCCGCATCTGGCTGATCGGTGACGGTGATGTTTCAGCTGCCATTGCAACCTGCAAGCCTGACAGTGGGGTCGACATTCTTTTCGGTACTGGCGGCGCACCTGAAGGTGTGATCGCAGCAGCGGCTTTGCGGTGTATGGGTGGCGATTTCAAAGGCCGTCTGGTGTTTAGAAAAGACGATGAACGCACACGTGCAAAAGCCATGGGTGTTAAAGATTTCGATAAGATTTATGGAATTGATGACCTGGCTTCTGGAAAAGTGATGTTCTGCGCTACAGGCGTGACCAACGGGGCCCTTCTCAGCGGCGTGCGTTTCTTTCGAGGCGGTGCAGAAACACATTCGGTTGTGATGCGTTCAGAGACAGGAACTACTCGTTATATTCAAGCCTTTCATCAATTTGACCGAAAACCAAAGTATTAAGGAGACCCTATGGCCCAGTCTGAAATCAACCAAGTGCTTGACGTCGATTGCGAAAAACTCTTCAAAGCGATTACGAATTACACACGCTACCCCGAGTTCGTTGATGGCTGTAGTGGTGCAAAAATAGAAAAACAAGAAGGCCCAAAGACCACCGTCCAATACATGGTGAGTATGATCAAAGAAATTTCTTATACGCTTGAGCATACCGATGATCCGACTTCAAAGAAGACCAGTTGGAACTTGTTGAAAAGCGATTTTCTGAAAAAGAACACCGGTTCATGGCAGTTGAAAGCAGTGGGTCCAGGTAAGACTGAAGTGAAATACCAGATTGAAGTCGAATTTAAGATTCCAGTTCCAGGGATGATTCTGAATCGTCTGGTAAAGTCGTCGCTACCCAGCATGCTGAAGAATTTTGAGAAGGAAGCTAAAAATGGGTGATGATCTTGCGTCTAAAGCCTCTGATCTAGTCAAAAAAGTGCTCACGGTTGGAGTAGGGGCTGTCTTCTTAACAGAAGAGAGCTTGCGTACTTTGGTTTCAGAGTTCAAGCTTCCGAAAGAGTTGCTCGTTCAGCTTTTGGAGTCAGCCAATAAAACCCGCCAAACTTTTTTTCAAGGCATGTCTGAAGACGTCATTCATCGAGTGATGGATAAAGTAAATGTTCCGGATCTGATTCGAGAGCTTTTAGAGAAAAATGAGATTGATTTGAACATTAAAGTTCGCTTTTCACCTAAGAAGAAGACCGAATAGAAAGTCGTTTCCCAAATGGAATGGATTGAGCTTAGTCACGAACCCAAATTAAATACTTTGGTGAGTTTTTGGCTTTCACTGCTTCGAGCCTATTTCAGAGTCGAAATTGAAGGCCTAGAACACCTGCCGAAAGGTGTGGGAGCCATTATCGCCCCCAATCATTCTGGATTTGCAGGTGCAGATGCAGCTCTCCTCGCTCATATTATCAAGCGCGAGACAAAGCGCCGTCCTCGGATGCTTGCACATCGAGCTTATTTCGATGTCTCAAAAACCTTAAAAGAACTGTCTGAGAGCTTTGGGCTCAAGCGTGCATGTTTTGAAAACGGTCTAGAGGTGCTCAATCGCAAGCACTTACTGATCGTGTTTCCAGAAGGTGAAGCAGGTAACTTTAAATCTTCACTCAAGCGTTACGAACTTCAACGGTTTCATACTGGTTTTATTCGCATGGCGGTTGAAACGGGCGCACCCATTATTCCTTGCGCTGTCGTAGGGGCTGAAGAGTCGAATTTTAACTTAGGGAATATTGATCTGACCAAATGGGTGAAGGGGTTGCGTATCCCATTGCCAGTGAATCTTTTACCGTTGCCTGCAAAATGGAAGATTAAGATTCTTCCTCCAGTGAATCCTAAATCAATTTTAGTGGGTGCCTATGAAGATAAAGAAAAATTACAAGCAGTGGCTGACTCGATACAAGAGCAAGTGAAGCAAGCGATTAAAGAAGAGTTGGATAAACGACCTTATATCTACACAGAAAAGACTCGAGAGTGGTTTAATCAGGCCGCTACTACTGTTCAAGAGTGGATACCCAATTCTCTGCTGAAGAGGATAAAGAAGAAGACCCGAAAGAGCCGGCACTCGTCAGATAAAGATTCAGTTTAGTATTCGTCGGCAAAAATCAAAGAAACTGTTTCTTCTGAGAGGCAAAGGTTCTGGAAGCGGCGATCTGTCGAGTGCCTGAACGAGTGACCAAATCCTAGTTTTGTCTCGAATATCGACAGCCCAGCTACGCGTTTTCCAAGGCTGATCAAATTCAGGAAAAATCTTTGCATCACGTAATTCTCTGTCTTGTTGAAGCAAGGCAGGTAAAAAATAGTAATTCGAAGCATATTCACCCGTTAGAGTAAAATGTGGCTCATGATCGAAAGATAAATTAAGTATTCTTGGGTCGATTCCCAGTTGTTCAAAAATAAATGCGACTTCAGATGAACCCAATGAAGAGCACTCTTTGATATCCATGGCACCATAAGGATCGCTGTTATGAGGAGGCCATTTACGGTCTACGATAGTTCCGGTTAAAGAGATTTCTCGGTCTTTTCTCGAGTCTAAATAAGTTTTAAAAGTTTTTTGTGCTTTTTCGAGACGATCTATTTGCGTAGCTAAGTAACGCTCTCGAAGAGGTGAGGGCAAAAGTTCTGTTGCTTCAGCATGGAATGCTGCGACAAGAGGGGCTCTGAGCGAACGGTAGTTTGGAGATTGCATCACTTGATGTGCAATCGATTCAGCATTCAGTTTTGCCAACTGATTGCTGAAGTCGATATTACGTCGGATCAAAATATCAATCGTTGCTTGGTCTAGATTGACGAGTTTAGAGTAAACGCCCGTTCGAGACTGATCAGATGCAATGAATTCGCGCAGCCATTTTTCTTCGGCGGGCATTTTGAAAGGATGCATACTTCCAAACATACCTGGCCAGACCGGGTAGCTGTCCCAGATGGGTCGGCCGAGATGGCAAGTAAAGCATTCTTGTGTCTGAATACGTTGGAAGCGATCTTTTCTAGAAAGGCCGGGAGTAAAATCAATACGGTAAAACACAAACTCATGACGATCATTTTTATGAATCACTTCGATGTATGGCTTTGCAGCAGAATGTCCGGAAACAGTCATCAGAAGATCAGGTTGCCCGTTGAAAATAATGCGAGGTGTTTGCGGAGTAATATTGATCTGCTCTTGACCTTGTGAATGGTAGACAAAAGAAAAAGATTCACGATATTTTTTTGTAAGATGAGAAAGAAAGTCCTCTTTGGTTTGCACCCAACGACTATTCGAGGCTGAGATCAGGTCTTCAAGAGTGAGGGGTTGTGCGCAATGAGCAGTCGAAGCGGAGAAGAAGCTCAGGCTAAAGACAGCTCCATAGAAAATACTAAAAATAGCGCGCACCGAAGGCTTATCTCATTGCAAAACATATTTATCAAGTATTTAAAATTAACTCGCTTTTCGAATTCGCTCTGCTTCTTTTTCTAGAGCGTTTTTAACTTTATCAAATTCCTGATCTAGTTTAGCAATTCTCTGACTCATCGAGCTCATATCATTTTTTCGAGCAAGCTCTTCCATTTCTTTACACAGTTCTGACATATGTTTAGCACCCACGTGAGCACAGCTTGATCTTAAGGTATGGGTTTCTTTTGCAAGAGCGGGTGCTGAGTTACCTACAACAGCATCATGAATGGCTTTCATTCTTTTCGGTGCCTGGTCGAAAAATATTTCAATGAGTTCGCCTGCAAGGTCAGGTTTGCCTTTAGCTTTGAGTCTACTTAAGTCATCAAGAACGGCCCTGTCTATGGCCTGAAGAGATTCTGGCTCGTTTTTTCTTTTACGAAGATATTTGGCCAAGGTCAGCCGAACCTGTAGAGGGTCAACAGGCTTGCAAAGGTATTCATTCATACCAGAAGCGAGGCATTTTTCTTTGTCACCACTCATGGCATGTGCAGTCATTGCGATAATGGGAATATTTTTTGATTTTTCGTAACGAGGATTTTTTCGAATTTGTGTAGTGGCCTCATAGCCGTCCAGTATCGGCATCTGACAATCCATCAAAATGATGTCATAAGTGATGAACAGAAGGGCGTCGAGAGCCTCTCTGCCGTTTCCGACCATATCGACACGACAGCCTAGTTTCTCGATGATTCGGCTGATCACTTTTTGATTGATGGGGTTGTCTTCAACAACAAGCACTCGCCCCTGAAGTTCGATCGTTTGAGTCAGTTCGATCTCGGGTATAATGGCATTCTCGCTCTTAGCTAAAGGAATTGTGAATTCGAATGTAGATCCCTTTCCGAACTCACTATGAACATGAATAGAGCCCTTCATGAGAGCAATAATGTTTTTACAGATCGAGAGACCCAAGCCCGTTCCTCCAAATTCACGCGTCATTGATGCGTTGGCTTGCGAGAAAGCTTGAAAGAGCTTGGCTAGAGCAGACTTCTGTATTCCTATCCCTGTGTCGATGACTTCAAATCGAATCTGATCTGTTTTGGGTTCGGGTGAAATTTTAATGACGACTGAGCCCTGATTCGTAAATTTAACTGCATTTCCTATTAAATTGACGAGAACTTGTCTGAGTCGACCCGGGTCTCCCTTCACCCATTGAGGGGTTGAGGGGTCAGTGTCGATCCGAATTTCTAGATTCTTTGTTCGGGCTTGGTATTCAAAGAGCTCTACGCACTCACGTATGGCTGTTTTCAAGTTGAAGTCGACATTTTCAAGTTCCATCTTGCCTGACTCAAGTTTTGAGTAGTCCAAAACGTCGTTAATCAGTGCGAGTAGGGTCTGCCCCGCTTGTTTGATCAGCAATGCGTATTCTCTTTGCTCGGAATTCAGCTGAGTATCAAATAAAAGCCCAGCAGTGCCAATCACTGCGTTTAGAGGCGTGCGAAGTTCATGACTAACATTTGCGACGAATTCTGATTTGAGTTGAGCAGACTCGATGAGCTGGCGCTTCTCTTCGAGTTTCTTGCGTTCAGAAATGTCTTGAGTACACGAAACAACCCCGATGGGTTTATTTTCACTATCGCGAACGACGTCTGAAACGATTTCTACCGGGAATGTTCTGCCGTTTCGATCGATGTTGATGGTTTCTCTATGATAGCCGCCGAGAATGCGTTTGTCATGCAGGGGAATGGGGCTCCATTTTTGTTCAGGAGCTAAGAGGCGCACTGATTTTCCGACCAGTTCATGAACCGAGTAGCCGTGCATTCGAGCCTCAGCGGCGTTGGTGAATAAAATTTTACCTTCAGCATCTGCAATGGTGACTCCGACTTGAGTGTTCTCAAGTGCTTTTTCAAGAAGGTAATGAGAATCTGCTTCTTTCTTTTTGAGGGTTGCATCGCGAATGATGACACTAAAAAAAGAATGAACGCCTGATTTCCAAACTGAAAGCGAAAGTTCGATTGGAAATTCAGCTCCGCTTTTTCTAAGCCCGAAGAGATCCATCCGCGTTTCTGATTGGCCACTCAAACGAGTCAGTTCGACAATTAGGCTGTGGTTTTCATGAAACCGTTGAGGAATGAATTGGCTAAAAGGTTTTCCGATCACTTCTTTCTCGTCGTATCCGAAGGTCAGTCGCGCTCCATTGTTCCAGAAGACAATTCGGCCCAGAGTGTCGGTGATCATGACGCTATCTGGAGTCCATTGTAGAATCGATTTAAACAAATCTGCGCTTTCAGAAAGCATTCTCTCAACACGGTGACGAGAGAGACAGATTTCAATTTGAATCTGTAGGTCTCGCATATCAAAGGGCTTGAAGATGTAGCCGTAGTATTGTGTCGCTTTTGCTCTCTCAAGAACGGCTCGGTCAGAGTGTGAACTCAGATAAATAATCGGAATCGGACTTTGCTTTTGAATTTCTGCCGCGGCTTCGATGCCGTCGAGTTTGCCTTTGAGCCAGATGTCCATCAGAATGACTTCAGGCTTCATTTCAACAGCTTTTTTAATCGCTTCTTCGCCTGAATCGACACAACCCAAGACTGAATAACCCATCATCTCAAGACTTTGTGAGAGTCCTAAGGCGATATCATAGTCATCTTCGACGATCAAAACTCGGGCCTGGGGCGAGAGCAGATCGGGCATATTCCACCACCTGAGGTTACCCTTTAATTACACTCCTTTTACTACACCATGTCAATTTAGGTTAACGATGTTGGAAACGTTGAAGTTTTCTTCACACTCCCATTAAAACAGGCCAACAGGCATTGTGCATGATTTAGGAGGGAGGTACTGACCATGAGCTTAAATTTGAGTTGGATTTTAGGTAAACAACCCCGATCGATTAAAAACGTTTTGATTGTTGAAGACGACTGCATGCTGAAGCCCCTTCTTGCGCGGTTACTTTATGAAATAAATCAAAAAGCAGGTCTTAAATGGGTCACTAGTGTGGCAGAAGCGCAAAGTGCTTTATTAGAAGAACACTTTGATCTCATCGTCACAGATATTATTTTAGAAGGTGATGAGACGGGTATTGATTTGCAAAAATACTGCATCGAAAACTATCCCGATTCACCTGTTGTCGTGGTTTCGAGTCTCCCAAAAAGTAAAATTGAAGAGCAAATGGGCTATCGGCTAGATAATCGAGTTTATCTTTCAAAGCCTATTGACCCGCAGATTTTCAACATTAAAGTTAAAGCAGCTGTTGAACATCGTTGGTTTGAAAAGATGGGTGCTCTATTGTTTTAAACGTATTTTATGTGCGGTGCTTTTTGTCTAAAGTGAAGCGGTAGCCTTCGCCAGCGATCGATTCAATATGTGAAGACAAGGTGCCTAGTTTTTTTCGCAAAACAGAAATGTGAGCGTCAACTGTTCGATCTAAAACCTCGGTTGAATCGCCCCAGACAAGATCAAGCAAGCGATTTCGGCTCAGAATCTGTTCGTCGTGACGCGTGAGTTGGTAGAGAAGTTTGAATTCTAAAGGGCTTAGCCCCAGATCTTTAGGTGGGTTAGAGTTTGTATCATATGCTTTTTGCCGCGAGAGATTGAGTTGTAATTGCCCTCGAGTGACCACCTCATCTCGTTGCTTGTGTTTCTGAATTTTCTTAAGCTTCGCCTCAACCCGTGCTCTGAATTCGAGAAGGTCAAAAGGTTTGACAACGTAATCTTCGACTCCTAATGAGAACGCAGCGACTTTGGTTTGTACATCTGCATTAGCAGTAAGGATGATCACAGGAATATCGCGCAGGTCATTTGAGCTCTGGATGCGTGCGCAGAGGTTGAGCCCATTTTGGTCGGGCAAGCTTAAATCCAAAATAATGAGATCAGGTTTAGAGGTCGAAAGATGTTTGAGTGCAGCATCTGCTGTTGAGGCTGTATCGATTTCGTGCTCGTCATAAGAGAGGCTCGCCATGACAAGCGCCTGAACGTCGACTGCGTCTTCAATAAGAAGGATCTTCACTTCCTAAGACTTACGTATAGGCCGAAAAAAGGCAACAAAAACAAAACTTAACGCATTATGAAATCGCAACATAGTCATCATCACAGAGCATTATACAAAGTCCAGAATGTTAAAAGATGTTTAAAAGTGTTTAGAATGGAAGGGAGGCCAGATGTTCTTACCGAAAGCAATTGATGAAGATCGGTTCGAAGAGCCCACTTTAGACCGAGTTCTTTTGGTCGAAGACAGTCGAGACAGTCAGCATCTCGTCAAAGTCGCTTTAGAAGACGAGGCTCAACTCACAATTGCTGGTGATCTGGCAAAAGCTTTGAAGATTCTCAAAACTGAAGTGTTTGATTTGCTTCTCTTAGATGTGAGCTTACCCGATGGCACGGCCTTCGATCTTGTATCGCTCATGGACGTGAGTCATATGGTTCAGAAGCCACGAGTTATTTTTTTAACTGCTGATGACGAACTTAAAAGCAAGTTGACGGGTTTTTCGTTGGGTGGTGACGATTACATTGTGAAGCCCATCAACCCTGTAGAATTGAGAGCAAGAGTTTTATCTCATTTAAGAAGTCGACGAGAAGCACTCGAGGCGTCGCAGACTTTGCAAGTTGGGCCTTTGAGAATCAATATTATGACGGGTGGTATTGAAGTGATCAAAGAAGATGGTCATTTGAACATCGAGACCACGCCAACAGAGTTTCGCATTCTCTCTTCATTGGCAAAAAATCCGGGGCACGCTTTGCCTCGTGAACATTTGCAGTCTCTTCTGCCTAGGGGCAGAGACTCAACCCCTGATCGCACCGTTGATGTGCATATTTCTAAATTGAGGCAAAAGCTGATTGAATACGGCTTCAATATAGAATCCATTTATGGGTTTGGGTATCGACTCATACCCCCACTTGAAAAAGTGGCTCATGCTACTTCTGAAAGGAGATCTGGATGAGTATTCATAAGCGCAATAAACGAGTTTTCATTGTTGAAGATGACCCGATGAGCATGGAGATCTTGCATGGATTGATCTTAGATATTGATCCTGACGCAGAGATTGACTGGTCTAAAAGCGCTGAGGGTGCGTTAGATCTCATTGAAGAAGACAAAAATGCAGGTCGAGATTATGACCTCATTATTGCAGACATCTTTTTGTCTGAAAAAGAGACGGGTTTAGATCTCTGGAAAAGGTGTTTGGAGAAATTTAATGGCATTCCGCTAGTCATCACTTCGGCTTTGCCTTTGCATCAGTACTTCAGCACCGTCGGTCAAGAAATACATGCGCCAACTTTTCTCGCTAAGCCTTATCAACTGAATGAATGCCGAGCTTTACTCGAAGGGCTTCTGGGCACAGCGTAAGAAATTAAACAGCTGCTTTGATAGGAAGCTCGATTGTAAAAGTTGAGCCGGCACCTTCTCGACTCGTGACAGCAATAGTGCCTAAGTGTGCTTGTATAATCTGTTTCGTAATGAAGAGACCCAACCCTAGGCCTTTGATTGAACGATCGGTGGTGGCTCGTTCAAATCGGTCGAAAATATGCGATTGCTTATCGAGAGCAATACCTTGCCCTAAGTCGGTCACTTTAATGCGCACCTGATTATTGTTTGGAATGGTCAATTCAAGTTCAATAGGCTTGCCTTCACCATATTTGATCGCATTCGATAGCAGGTTTGTGATGACTTGACGAATACGAGTAGGGTCAACCCAAGCCGGTAATATGGGCGGAGTTTTTAGCGTGATCGGACTTTTAGGCTGGCCTACACTCAGCTCTGTAACAAGGTTTTTTGCAATCTGGCTCAGGTCACAGTGTTCAGGTTGGAGTTTGAGGTTACCTGCTCTCAGGTGAGTGAGGTCTAGTAATTCTTCTAATAGAGCGTTGAGACGTTTGACTTGTTCTGCTGACTGGACTGCTGCCTTCTGTGCAGAAAGGAGTTCGGGAGATGAGTCAATTTTCTCTAAAATTTTTGCTAAAAGTTGAAGTTGTAGAAAAAGTGCAGTTGCTGGCGTTTTCAACTCATGCGATGCAATTGAAATAAAATCGTCGCGGGCTTGAACAGCGCGTTTTGCTTCTTGATAGAGGTGTGCATTTTCTTTGACCAGTGCTTCTAGTTTCGAAGTTCTTTCTTGCACCCGGCTTTCAAGTGAAGAATAAGATTCATCAAGAAGTTCGCCCATCTTTTTGATAGACTCTGTGAGAGTTCCGATTTCATCTTTTGAGCGGACTGTTAAAGGATAACGAAATTCGCCCTTACCCATACGCTGAGCAGCTTGTTGAACCTCTTTGAGTCCACGCGAAAGAGAGCGGGTAGTAAAAATCGCTAAACTTAAACCGACACTTTCTACAATCAATACGGCAAGCGAGAGAAGTATGATCACCAGTCGTTCCATCCAACGTGAGCCTTGCCCAAGCTCATTTGAAAACTGCTCTTCAATGACAGTGAGGTCTTTATTGAGTTGGTGAATGTGTATTAAGGCTTCTTGTTTTCGTGTTTGTCGATACTGGGCAGCCGTATCTTTAAGCTCGGAGAGAAGTTGGTCACCCTCACCCCAAATACGTATGGCCCGATTGAGATAACTGATCTGGTTAAAACGAAGGATGAGATCAATCATGGGCAGAGTATCGTCGGGATGTATTTTTCCATCGATGAAACCCTGAACAGCTCCTGAGATGTCAGGAGGTTGCTTCATCATGGCTAGTCGTGCCCGATGATCGCCTTCTGGAACTTTGAGAAACTCTAAGAAATCATTATAATCTTTTTCGTCATGAGTCAGCCAATAGCGTTCAATACTGAGTGCAGCATTTTTTTGTGCCTTCGACCATAGGGCTTCTCCTTGCACAAAAGCGCGGACTGCTGAAAGCGTGTGCATCGCAAAACGCAAAGTAAGCAGTTCTACTGCCACCAGAGTGGTCATGATGCCAACGACACCATAGAGCTTTTTGGAGATGGAAATATCATTCCAACTGCTTTTTAGAGACCTCAGTAAGGACGTCATATGGATAATAAAATAATACCGCTGATTCTGTCTGAATGGGAGGGGGAGTGGATGGGTGCGGCAGCAAACACCCCCACCACCTTACAGGTGCCTAGAGTTTAGACACTTGCTGGGGATGCTATATAGCCAAAACACTGTAAAATCAGCTCATTAGAATTCTTTCTTTAAGCTCCAAACCTGGCACCCCCCTTGCTTTTAGATCTAGTAACGGCGTTGAGAGTTCATCGCCAGCAGTAATCGTGGATGTTGAGTGGAACTCAGTAGAAGCAGGAGTTGTAAATGTCAGCCAACCGAGATCGTTCGCAAAAAGTTACATTCGTTTATTCTAACCTCTACCAATTATACAAAAAAGGATCAGAAGCTGTTGAAGGCTCGAGTCCGGAAAACGCTGTTCCAGTCGTATCGCCGACCGAAGGCGTGAATCCGGGTTTGCTCGTTGACCAAGCGCAAGCGCGCGTTCATCAGTCGGGCACCGTCATCAAGACGGGTGATCGCAACTCTGCTGTGGGCAGAGAAGTGGCACACTACCAGCCCATGACCTTGATCGCCAAGAAGCCAGAAGCTTTTGGTATTCAGCTCGCAAAAACGGCGAAAGCCGAACGCGCGGGCATCGTCGAGCAAAACCATGCACTCGATAATCTCAAGCAGAACATGCAAACTCTAAACGACTTGCATGCCCGTCTGCGCTTCATGCTCAAAGAGCTTGAAGAACTCGTTAAAGAATAAGACTTAAAATTTAAAATGCTCAGGGTGTCGGCTGAAAAGGCACAGGTGCCTTGCCGGGATACCATGGTTCAGGCCAGTACAGGCGTACTTCAGGTTCATATTGCATCACTGAAATGTTGCCTGGGCCTGTAATGACGCGTCTGCCGGCTTTGTGACCTGTGATGATTTGGTACCCACCGTGTCGAGTGAGAATGACGGCCACGTCTTTGCCTTTAAAGATCCGTAAGCCGCTGGGTTGAAGTGTTTCGTCTTTATCATTCCACTGAAGCGAGTTGATGTGGCGAACGTAGTCAGCCATGAGCTTTACAGGATTCACTGGATCAACCGTCGGTATTTCTTTTTTTCGACGACCGGTCAATTTGAGTTCGCACGGGCCGTTTCTGTTTTCTGATTGCCAGCAATTTTCATTTGAAATTGTAAACTGAAGGTCCATCCGCGGTGTGCTTTTATAGGGGCCTGCAACGCTCAGCCAAAGCATTTGGCGTGTGGCTTTGCCGATTTGCTCTATCTTCTGACACACATATACCAATGCGCCTCGGCTTGTTTCGCCTTTTCTTTCGAGTGCCATATTGGGCATGCATTGAAAGCCAGTAGGAAGCACATCGAAAGCAGCAGTCACTTCATCTAAAATATTGAAAGTATCGACGACATTCTTAAATGGCAGTTCAAGAAATTTCGGAAGAAAGGGGTTTTGACTCGTGCTCCAGAGCTTTCCGTCTTCTTCGTAGAGCAGGGGAGCATCGGGTTGCTTGAGTGATTCACGAATACGAGCCGGAACAGATTCAAATTCTACCCAGGCTTCACCGGCAGCAAGAATACGTTTTTTATCCATTTGGATTCCGCTGAGAGGTGCAGGGCTGTCTGGGCCGCGGTCGCCGCCGTCACCTAAACCGCCTCCGTCACCCATACCACCACCATCGCCGAGACCTCCACCGTCTCCTAGGCCACCGCCATCA
>Ga0206960_1004_pt1 | contig 65448 bp, 59 predicted proteins | sample Alteio_BWOrgHeat_29_FD_153255 | JGI IMG/M metagenome (GOLD analysis project Ga0206960, IMG submission 153255) | Enriched cells from forest soil in Barre Woods Harvard Forest LTER site, Petersham, Massachusetts, United States -... | ecosystem: Environmental > Terrestrial > Soil > Temperate forest >... | reverse complement strand
CGCATATACGAGCGGTCCCTGCGATGACGTCCAATACACGGATGGATGATCGTCAATCTCATTTGGTCCGTGATCGCAGGAGCGAACGAGCGAGGAAGCCAGCTATCAGGCCGATAATCAGTCCGCCGCCGCCGAACACCTTCTTGATCTGCTTTGCTTCCTCGGTAATCAGCGGGTTGGAAAATGGATCCATCGTAGCTTCAGCGCGGATGACTTTCCATTGGCCGTCTTCCTTGTGAAAGACCGCAGTCCAGTGCGTTTGAAATCTGATCTCTTGGCCTGAAGAGGTGCGCACTTGTTCGTTGGCCCGGCCATGCGCCACGGCGATGTCGCCAAACAATTGCGACCGGTCGGGGTCGAGGGTGCCGGCATAGGTGCCGCCGGGGCCGATTTTCTGGCGGATGTTTTTCCAGAACCCCTTCAATTCTTCCAAGTTCTTCACTTCGTCGCTGGTCGCGAGAACCGCGGAGAAGTCCTTGGCGAGGTAGGGCGCAAACTTATCCAGGTCACCGGTGTTGATTGCGTCTTCGTAGATCGTCTTGAGTTTGCGCAGCGCATCGTGCTCTGCTTCTTCGTCGGCCAACAGCCGGTTGGCGGTGATAGCGACGACCAATCCAACAACAATACATCGTGTTAGTCTGCTCATTGGGTTGCCTCCTTGTGGTCGATTGTTTGTTTGTCAGCCCATGTTTTCTGCCAGATGGAGCATCGGCTACACATGCCGATCTCGCCAGCACGTTTCTCGTAGTGTTGCCGTCGGAATTGTCGCATTGATGCAGAATTCCAAATCTCAGCGATGGTGCTATGGCGGACGTTGCCGATGACGACTTCATGCAACCAGTCGAATCCGCATGCCAACACGTCGCCGTTGTGGAGGATGGCGGTGGTGGAAAATGGCAGCGGACAGCGTGGAAGCAGTCGCCCTAACAATGAATCGCCCACCAGTGAATACCACGGGGTATCGTTCGCTAAGACCTCGACCTCCTTGAAGTTGTCCACGGCGCCGGAGCGATTGGCGACATTCCAGACCGTCGTCTGCAAACCACGCGCCTTCCAAAAGGCAACGAATTCCGCGACTTCATCCGCGTTGGCTGCCTGACGCACCATGCGGAGAACGATATGCACGTCTAGTCGTGCCTCGACCAGACGTTGGATGTTGGCCATGAGCCGGTCGAACTTCAACCCGACCCGGATCTTCTCATACACGTCGGGGCGGATCGAATCCACACTGATCGACAACACATCGAGGGCGGAGAAGCGTAACGCTTCGATAATATCAGGGGTCAACAATCCGCCGTGCGTCACCAATTCCACCTTCACCCGACCATGCGTTCGTTGTTTGAAGGAGCGTACCTTGTCGAGAAGTTGCTGATCCAAGAAGGGTTCATTTTGGAGCATCGGAATGAACGTGTGCGCCTCGGGATGTTCGGCGATCTCGTCCACAAGCTTGTCCCACAGCGCATCGTCCATCCGTCCTCCGAGTTTGCTGGCCGGGCTTCGGCCGTACGGGCACATGATGCAGGCCGCGTTACAAGCATTAATCGTCTGCACCTGGACCACACTGGGGAACGGGTGATCGCGCATGTCTCGCGCCGGGTCGTAGCGGCTAACGGTGGCCCTAACCTCCCGGTACGACTCCCAATACCGGAATGTCTCGGCAAGGCGCAAGTTCGGCAGCCGTAAGCGCAAGTTCGGCGCTGGGTCTTGGCGGTCAAACACGGTGGAGTATTTCATCCGATGCCTTCGTAGGTCGAGCCGCGGGGTAACTGAGCGAGCCATTGGTAAAACTCCACGATCACCCGTTCATTAACTGTGAATGTGCGGGGATTGTAGCGAATGCCGGCCAAACGCTCCACGTCGTGGCTTAGAAAGCCCTGGGTGAACCATCGCCGCACCCAGAGATTCAATTGTTGAAAAAACGCGGGCCTCAGCCGACGCGACATCGCAATCACCTCGACCACCGTTTGTCCTGCCGATATCGGATGAACCATGATGAAAATGTGACTGCGCGCCCGCGCAAACGTTGCCGTGACCGCCAAGAACGCGCCACCCCAACTCGTGATCGAAATGTCAACGCGATGCCCGATAAATGCTCGCAATAAACGGTCCTGTACTGAATCTCCGGTCACCTCAGCGTTGAATCGAATCCGCCGCGCAAACGGAGACGGGCAATCCACTTTTTCTGTGCCAATCATCGCCCGGCCATGCACGGAGCGAAAATGCTCAGTGTCGAATGCGTTGGCGACAGCCTGATACCATGGGCAATCTTGCCGGAACGTGAACTGGTGGCCCGCTACAAACTCCGCCGGTGAATCGCCAATAAAAAATGGCAGCGGAAATAATGCTGTCGGTCCGTTAAAAAGGAAAACGTATCCATGTCGCGTCACGGTGGGATAGCTACGTTGGCACGCAAATTCCGGGATGTTCGCCAAGTTGGGGATGTGCACACATCGCCCGTCTGGGGCAAAGCACCAATGATGAAAGGGGCATTGAATCGTTTCACCGACGACGTCGCCCCGCCCAAGGTCAGCTCCTTGATGACAACAACGTGCATCGAGCACGGCCACTTGTCCTGTTTCTGTACAAAAAGCCACGAGCTGTCGCCCCAATGGCGATTTCGATACCGGCCCATGTTGAACCTCATGTTCTGTACCGAACAGATACCATGTGGGGGGATATAGTGGGAACCGATTCGCTCGCGGCGCGATCCGTTGCTCGTCAATCGCGGTAGTCGTTTGAGCTTGAGCAGTTACGTGCTGTCTCTCGTAGTTACTCATGCGGACACCTTTGTCGCCACCGGTTGGCTGCTCGGGATTGTTGGTGAAAGATTGTACCAGCGATTCGCCACCCCTGCGAACCAGTCGCAGGTGTAAAACCGGTGAAGGTTATGGGCGTAACGGCGGTACGTCAGGTTCGCCGCCCAGATGATCGGAGGCAGCATCGGTGAGGCGCGCAGTCGTTTGGCGATGGAGCCAAGGCGGTAGGTATGTTTCCACGCCGCTTCGGTACCCTGCTGTAATTCGTCTACGCTCATTCGCGCCGGCTGAAACACGACGTGTTGGGCGTCGTACAATTCCCAGTTGCGCGTCAGAATGCGCCTCTCACTGTCCAAGCGCCGGTAGAGCGCCGTGCCGGGGAACGGCGTCTCGATGGCAAATCGCGGCAAATCGATTTTTGCGTCCACCGCAAACTGCGCCGTCTTCAGAAAAACCTCGGTTGTGTCATGATCGGCCCCGAACACGAAACAGGCATTCAAGGCGATGCCGTAGGCGTGTAGTCGCTCGACAATCCGGACGTAGTCCCCGGGCGAGTTAAATCCTTTTTTGCAGTCGCGTAACGATTCCTGGGAGATGGACTCGAAGCCCATCAGCACACCGCGGCAACCGCTCCGCGCCGCCAACTCCAGCAACGGCGTGTCGTTGGCAAACAGGGTTGTCACCAGCCCGTGCCATTGTACGCGCAAGGGCACAAGCGCCTCGAACAACTCTCGCGCGTAAGCCCGGTCTGCATACAGATTGAGGTCCACGAACAGAATGTGTCGCTTGCCGTGTTGACGAATGTCCGCAACCACATCGGCCACCGGCTTTTGATAGAGCCGTCGTCCCCATGCCGCTGGCACGACACAGAATTCGCATTCGTGCAAACACCCGCGCTGCGCTTCGAAGACGGCATCGGTGATGTAGCGACTCGACGGCAACAAGCCGCGACGCGGAAATGGGCGGTTGGCAAGACTCAAGCTCGGGGCCTGGTCATACCGGGATCGCAGCTGACCCCTGGCGAAGTCCCGTAGCAATTCGGGCCACGTGTCCTCCGCGTAACCCACTACAATCGCGTCGGCCTGCGACTGTGCATCGTCGGGAATCAGCGTCACGTGGGGTCCGCCCAGCACCACGGGTATGCCGCGTTGCCGGAAATGACGCGCCAATTCATAAGCCCGTCGTGACGTACCCGTAATTACCGTCATCCCGATCAGGTCAGCCTTGATATCGAGTGGCACATCCTCAATTCCCTCGTCTACCAATTCAATCTCGGCATTTAGTTCCGAGGGAATCAACGCCGCCAGCGTCGTCAACGTGAGCGGTTTGTAGCGCAGGGCTCGCCCAAAGATACCGCCGCGGTAGCGGTATAGTGGACCCTTCGGAGATATGAGAACGATTTTCACTGATAATCGCTCCCATGCATCGGCCACGCCGGGATTTTGGGATAAGTTGCAAATGCTTGATGGTAAAGGAGAATTAATTGAGTTGAGCCATGTATCCGTTTCTGAATCGGCACGCGGCCCATGCAATTTATGTGTGTCGAATGCGCAAGAACTGTATAGAAGTTGAAAGCTTCTCTACGCGCAGCACTCACCAACCACGGTAGTAAGACGCTCACGGTTTGATTGTCCCATTTCCAAACCACCGACAGCCAGCCCCGCGAATACAGATGTTACAATAGCTCACCATGGCTTGGCGATTAGGAAGTTTACCCGGGACTTCCAAACCGTTTTTTGAACTGATGACAAACCCAACCAGGGAAGTTGCGGGCCTTAATTCTCTGGCACGAAAGAAGAGGGTGGTGTCTAATATCGAGGATTAACCACTTTATGAAGCTGGTGACGGTTGCCATTCCTGTCTACAAACGTTTTGACTTTCTTCCGAAGGCGATCCAGTGCGTGGCCTCGCAGGATTATCCCCACATTGAGTTGATTGTTTCCGACAATGGACAGAATGGGGCACGGGTTCCCGAGATCGTACGGCAGCATTACCCCGGCCGGTTTCGATTTCGCCAAAACCCGGTGCCCGTGCCGATTGCCACTCATTTCAATCAACTTTTGTGGGAGGCTGCCGGGGAATACCATGTGGTGCTCTGCGACGACGATGAAATCAGTTCGAACTATGTTTCGGAACTGGTGGGCGTTCTCGAATCCAATTCCCACGTCACCGTTGCCCTCGCCCGGCAAGAAATCATAGATGCTTCCGGCCGGGTCACGCAAATTTCGTCCGCACAACTTCCGGAGCAGGTCACGGGTGAGGAATTCATCCACTTATGGTGCTCGCGCACGCATGGGTATCAAAGCTGGGTGACGTTCCTCGGAAGGACGAAGGAGATCCGTGACTGCGGAGGCCTGCCGGAATTTCCCATTGGGACCCACTCCGACAACGCGCTGATTGTGAAATTATGCCTGGGTAAACGGGTCGCCTTCAACCAACGCTCCACCTTTCGATATCGCCTGCATGAAGAAAGCGCAGGGCTCTCGACCACCTGGGACATCCTCGTGGGGGGTACAAAATCATTTTTAGAGTTCCTGGATTCGGATCCGCGCGTTCTCGAGTTTGCCCGCACCCATCCGGGTCAGTGGGCGGGATTGAAGAAGCAACTGCGGCGGATGACATGGGAAACATACCTCGACAGATTGGAATCAATTTATCGCAAGCGGCTATCGTGGCCTTCCTGGTTCCGAGCAGCGTTGGCCATGCCGTTCATTCCCGCCTACTATTGTGCGCTCTTTCGAAGCCTGATGCGTGGGGTAAGGACTGCAGCTGTGACGTCCCTCAAAAAACTTCTCCCCGGCGCGTACAGGATATACCGGTCACTCCGATACCGTGAACGCACCTGACAGCCCTGCGCCCGGCCCAGGGAACCAGTTGGTAGGAGTTTCTCCTACCTGAGAATCGGCGTTGCACCCAATTGCCGGAAACGCGCTTCCGTCGCAGACTACCAGTGTTGGGAGAGAGTTTCGGAGGCGTCGCATGACGACGAGTAATCACATCGATACGCTTTCAAACAACGTTCCTCGCAATGGAACGATTCGACCTGTCTGGCGTGAGAATGTTCGCACCGCAGTGTTTTGGGGGCGGGGGTGTACCAACTGGGCGGCCCCTGAGCACCGTGGCGACCGGATGGCGGCACCGCCTCCAACTTCTCGTGCCAGGCTGTCTCTCGCAGTGGCATCGGCGGCAGTCCTCTTTACACTTGACCGCGCAATGTGTTCCCACCCCACAACAATCCGGGAACCTCACCTCCCGGCTTCTCCACGACCATTGCGCCGTCAAGAATGACTGTCAGCCGATGCTACTCCCCCCTCGCCTTTTCCCGGAGGGAGGGCGCATCTCAGCGCAACCGGCCTATCTTGGAAGAGTGCAACACGAACAATAAATTATCGGGCTGCTGAAGCAGTTTTGGGACGTGAAGCCAATTTGACACGAGCTGCCGGCTTCGGCTGCTTCGGCGGGGTGATGACCGGAACCGTGGCGTTCGGCTCGGCGTCGCGATAACGCAACCAGTGAATTGCAAAACGCGCCAGCTGTTCACCATCGTTTAGGTTCAGTTTCCGTTTGATGTTCTCGCGATGGGAGGCAACGGTCTTCATGCTGATATGGAGACGGTCCGCAATCTGATGGGTGGCGAAACCATCACCGATCAGCTGGAAGATCTCCAACTCACGATCGCTCAACTGTTTGATAAGAGAGATGACCTGACCGTCAGGGACGATGCCCCCGAGGCGCTTGACAATACCGTTCTTGACCTTCTCACTAAGATAGATCTCGCCGCGCAGCACCTGACGAATCGCCCGCAGGAGAACGGCTGTCTCTTCCTGCTTCATCACGTAGCCCCTGGCGCCCGCGTGCAGGCTGCGTTCCGCGTAGAGTTCCTCGTCGTGCATGGACAGCACAAGCGCCGGCAGATGCGGATAGCGCACCTTGATGTCTTTGATCAACTCAACCCCGCTAGCGGCGCCCAGGGCGATGTCGACCACCGCGATATGGGGCCGCAGTTTCTCGATGGCATTCAGGGCGGAGTGGCCGTCATGAACCCGGCCACAAACCTCCAAATCCGATTCAGCGTTGATTCGTTGCGCCAGCCCTTCGCAAACCACCGGGTGATCGTCCACCAGAAGGATTTGCTGCTTGGCGGTGTCGGCGTCTAACTGTTCTACGCGTTCGCTCTTCATTCTCGCCTCCCATTTGGTTCGGCATTTCACAAAGCATGACCGTCCCACCTCGGGCACGGGGACGGAAATGCAATCGCGCTCCAATAGCACGCGCGCGATAGTTCATGTTTTCAAAGCCCATTCCGTCGCCATTGGTCAAAGCCTTGGAGAACCCACGGCCATTGTCCGTAACACTGAGGACGATTTCACCGGGTTCCCGGCGAAGAGAGATGACAATCACGCCTGCCTTCCCGTGGGCAATGGCGTTGTGAATGGCTTCTTGCGCGATCCGATAAAGATGCACGGCTGCGTCATGATTCGGCATAAGAACGCGACGATGACATTCGAACCGACAGGATATGGAGAACAGGGATTTGATGGAAACGGCCAATTCCTGCAGCGCTGCCATCAGCCCCGTCGTACCCAGGGTCACCGGGTTGAGTCCACGCGCGATTTGCCGTGCCTGTACAGCGGTCCCACGGGACAGCTCGGCAATTCGCGCTGCGATCGTAGCTTTGGTTGGGAATTCCTCGACCAGTTCATTTTCCAGGGTACTGGCAATGTAGGCGATGCCCGCCAGCTGCTGACACAAGCCGTCATGCAAATCCTGTCCGATCCGCTGTTGTTCATCTTCGCTGGCTTGTAGCAATCGACGTTCGGCGCGACGCCGACCCATCACCTGGCCAATCTGGCTGCAGATGTCTTTTAACATCCGCAGGACATATTTATCGGGAGGCAACACCTGTCGCTTAAAAATACTGATCACTCCCAACACTTCCTTGTTCAACCGGATCGGGAACGCGAAGACGGTCTGCAAACCATGTTGCTTCATGACCACGGCCCGACCCTGTTCTGGATGTTGGGTGATATTGGCAATCCAGAGCGGTTTGTTGCGGGCCCACACCGTGCCGGCAATCCCCTCTCCCCGCGCGAAGACCGCATTCCGAATCGAACGTTGCATGGCTGGCAACGTTCCCCCCTGAGGGTGCCAGGTCTGGGTACAACGCATGCCTTGGACGGCCGGATCCACCCTCCATAATTCAGCCCAGTCACAACCCAGGTTCTCGCAGATGGCCCGGAAAATTCTCGGGCTGGCCTCCGCCAGCGTCGAGGATTCTGCCAGTGCGCGTGTGATGGCGTCCTGCGTCTGGAGACGCTGCTCCGCTCGCCGCCTTTTGGTGATATCCTGCACTGACAGCAGGAGCCTCCGTCGTCCGTGGAAGGGAATCCAAGCGGCATCCACCTCGACATCAATCAGTTTGCCATCCTTCTTCCGATGACAGAAAACACTATCTTCATGATGGGCGGCGGTGAACTCACGGGGTGACTTTTTCCGGCAATAATCCTTGAAAGCAGCAAAACACTCTGGCGCGCCGAGGTCAGTAATCTTCATGCGGAGGAATTCCTCGCGCGAATACCCATGACAGCGGATGGCCGCCCCATTCACGACGAGGACACGAAGTGTTCTGGCATCGCAGACGAAGCGTGGATGGGGAACTTTTTCGAAGAGCAGGCGATGCAGTTCCTCCCCTTCTCGCGAAGTCTCCAGTGCTTCTTGAGTTTGTCGAAGCGCTTTGTGGATCCACCGGAACCCCGCTTCTCCGCCCGGCCGGTGCCCGTTCCCCCGCTGTCCATCCCCAAAAGCAAAGACTGGGGATTGCGACTGCGGGATCGTTACCGGTGCTGGTCGCTCATTGTCTAGACGAATTGATCGGTCTGCCATTGGAGTTCTCCGCCCACGCCCACAAGCCTAGCCAACACCTCTATGTTTGCAAGTCTGCGTCATTTTATGGATCTCCTATTCTGCTACAGGATGTTTTCCTAGGGACGCACGAGAGAGTGCGCTCCTGTTGCAGCCGCCCACAAGAGAGGCAGCAAACTAATTTAGCGCCGCACCAATCCGAGTACCAGCGTTGCCAGAAAGATGACCAGAAAGACAAAGAACAAAATCCTGGCCATATCGGTTGCGGCTGCCGCGATCCCGCCAAAACCGAGGACCCCGGCTACCAGTGCGATGATGAAGAATACCAGTGCCCAGTACAACATATGCTGATCTCCTTTCGTTGGTGTGTCACCTGATTGATCGGTGCCCCTTCCGAATTCGCCCTCGTCGATGGGTGGGGAAGCGCCGCGCCATCGGACCGGCAAGACTTTTACACAAGTCATCCAGCGAGACGACCCCCACCAAATGCATCTGCTGATCCAATACAGGCAACCGGTGAAGCGACCGTCTTTCCATGAGCTCGGCGGCTTCGTCGACATCCTGATTCTCCTGACCGAAGATGGTGGGGGCCATCATCACGTCACGCACCCGAGCGAATCGGGAGTCACAGCCTTGCGCCGTCGCCCGGACCGTGATGTCGCGAGCGGTGAGCATACCCACCATGATTGGGCCCTCACAAACGGGAAGCATGGGAACGTCACAGGCGCTCATTTTGTGCGCTGCCTCACGTAAAAGCGTATCCGGGCGGATCGCGTCCACTTTTCTCCTCATGACATCCTTTACATGCACGCATTCCTTTAGAAGTGCGGGGTCATGCGCATTCTTAATCCCGGATTACAGGGATTTCGCGACTCTGGGAAACCAACCAGCGTACCGGAATACAACGGACCCGATCCGCTCTGGGACGGATCATCGTCAGCCCGTTTTCCTCGATGCGCAGGCCGGGGAATCCGTATTCCTGTTGGCTCAGATTAGCGACCTCGCGCCTGCCCGGTCCTTTTGTGCTCACTTCATCCAAGAACTCAGTTGTTGTCATCGGATTCTACCTCCAGTTCGCAAGTCAGCTTAGCCTTGGATCCGGGATTCGCAATTGGGCAGCCAGCCAGTTTCTATCAGGGAGGAAACCCGAGTCACCCTCGGAAACCATCCGATGGCGAAGACAGCGGATTATCCAATGGCATGTGTCTCGGTCTCGAGTAGGTTTGGATCATGAGTAGATCAATGACGAATACCCGCAATCTTTTTAGCCGAATCGCCAGGGACTTGTCGCGAGCCATGGGCCAACCCCGAACGTTTATCGTCGCGATACTGATAATCATTGCCTAGGCAATCCTCGGTCCTGTCTTCCGTTTTAGTGACACCTGGCAATTGGTCATCAATACCGGCACGTCCGTCGTGACCTTTCTCATGGTATTCCTCATCCAAAATACCCAAAACCGTGACAGCGATGCCATTCAGGTGAAATTAGATAAACTGATCCGCACCAGCAAATCCCACAATGCGCTGCTCGACCCGGAAGAGCTGTGCCAGGAAGACCTCGACCGCATCAAGGAACGTTACGAGGGGCTGGCGGACACACTGAGTGGAACTGCCAAGAATCAAGCCGAGATCGCCCCGGTCACCAAATTGGTCCGGGACATCACGGGCGTGAAAGATGTGCAGAACCGAATGACCGTTCAAGGGTAAACCCAAAATCATGGAGGTCTAATTATGAACCAATCCCGTCAACTTGGCCTTGTCCTGTTAATCATCGGTATCCTGTTATTCTCTTATGCAGGAGTCGTGACGTACCGTACCCGCGACAAGGTTGTCGACGCGGGGCCGATTCAGGTCACCGCGGACAAGACTCACAAGGTCTATTTTCCGCCAGTGATTGGCGCAGTGTGTGTAATCGGCGGGGTCGTACTGTTGGTTACGTCGGCCAAAAGGGCGTAGTGCGGCCCGGGTTTCCCCGGGTCTGCTACGTCAGATAAACTGACAGGAATCAGGTCTTCAAATGCGGCAGCGCTTCGACACCAAGAAGCAAGGCTGCCTGGACCAGATTGACCAGAGCCAATTTCCGGCTTTCCTTTTTCCTGGACGCAGCCGGCTCGATTTTTGCAATCTTTTGGATCGGCAGTTGCATAAGGTCGTATTCGGCTTGCAGCCAATCATCTCTGTCATGCCCGTGTTGGCCGCCACGATCCAAATAGAGTTGATACGCGCGTGCCCGTACCTGTTCTTCCGTTGGATACCGGATTGTTGTCATTCCACCCTCTCTTTCAAATTTCATGGTGAGAATAGCGAATACGCCTCTTGAGTTCCATTCGGGCAAGGCCCGAAAATCAGGTAGGACGGAATCCTACTTGGCGAGGCCCCGTACTAAGGAAGTTTCCCTAGTAGCCGAACGGGTGGCGTTCTTACATGGATTCCATCCTGACGCCCAATTGTGTGGCCCCATCGTCTTGCGATAAACTGCCCGCGTTCGTTGAGAAGGCTGAATAATGGAAACAGAAAAAAAGGAGATGCCATGATAGGCGCTACCCGACAAATTGAAATCACCATTCGCACGATTAACCAACCGGCGTTAATGGGCAAGCTGATCGCCATCACCGTTTCTTGCGGGGCCGAAGTGCTGGCCGCAAGCTCTTATTGGGAGGGCGATAGTACCGTCGTGAAACTCGTTACCGAAGACGCCCGTCGTACGGTGAGCGCCCTCCAGGCGGCGGGGTTCGACTGCCGGGCCAATCCGGTGGTACTGGTTGAAACGCCGGACAAACCCGGGTTGCCCGAGTTCCTCAGCGACAAACTGGTCGGTGCGGGCATCAACGTCCTTTACACATATTCGTTCCGCTCCGACCGGGAGCTGAATTACGTGGTGTTTAAGACCACGGACGACGAGCGCGCCATTTACGTCCTGGAAGTAGAAGCTTTGATCCACGACCTCGCCGCTGCCAGGAGTTGGCGGCGATCCGGTGCGATCTTGCACGCAGCGTAAGGCGATCCGACGGTCGATTAGGGTGATTTGAGTCCCAGGATTGAGATTTGGTGGGCTACGAGAGCGCCATCATCTTCCGTGTACTTTACGTGGACTCCATCTCCAACCATTAGGTCAGAAAGTTCACCCTTTGGTTTGTCCTTGACGATGATCTCGGCATCGGTGGGCACGATGAACTTTTGGCTGACGGCTGACGCGTCCACGATGATTGTACGGGCCTGCCGGTCCATGGAACGCAAGGTGCTGCTATAGATGAAGAGTTTTCCTGCCAGGGAAAAGACCCGGGCGCACACCGCCCAACCAACGCACAACCATCAGTCAACGCGCATGGTCGTCGCCCAGTGGACAGCACGCTGCAGCAACCCGGCAGCATCTTTCAACTGCAGTTTGGTCTGGATATTCTGCCGGTAACAGGAAACCGTCTTCATGCTCAACCCGAGTTGCTCCGCAATCTCGCGCGTACCGTGTCCCTCGCCGAGAAGTTGGAACACTTCCAGTTCCCGATCGCTTAATTGGTCCAGCGGGTTGTCGACGGTTGAAGCTTCCCGATCCCCCAGCGCCTGGCGGACGACTGCGGACTCCATCGTTTCGCTCAGATAGATCTCGCCATCCAGGACCTTGCGGATCGCCGCCAGGAGTTCGGGGGTTGAAGCGCGTTTCATGATATAACCCCGGGCGCCAGCGCGCAGGACGCGTTCAGCATAGAGCGCCTCGTCGTGCAGCGACAATACCAGTGTCGGCAAGTTGGGGTATTGCGTCTTGAGATGCTTGACGAGTTCGAGCCCGTTACCACCCATCAAAGAAAGATCGATGAGCGCGATATCCGGCCGCACAGCGGCCACGGCTTGCAGACCCCCGTTTACCGTGGCGGCCTCCCCGCAGATCAGCAGGTCCGGCTGGACATTGATCACCAGCGCCAGACCTTCGCGCAGGACCGCATGGTCATCGACGATGAGTACCCGTCGTTTCCTTGTTCCCTTTGTTGGTTTCCCTGGATTTTTCATGAACCCCTTTTCTCCCGTTGGCATCTTCCACGACGCACGTCACGATGGTCCCACCGTGCGGGCCGCGCCGAATCTCCAGTTTGCCGTCAATCACGCTGGCGCGGTACCGCATGATGTGCAGCCCCATATCATTCTCATCAACCTTCTTGAGGTGGATGCCGACGCCATCGTCCTTGACCGCCAAGGTGGTGTAACCGTCCTTCCTGGCAAGAAGGATTTGGATATGCTTACCACGACTGTGTTTCACCGCGTTAAATACGGCTTCCTGGGCAATGCGGTAAAGATGGCGTGACACGCTCTCGTTGCGAACCGACAGGGACGTCTCCCCCTTGAAGGAACAGGCGATCTGGAACAATTTCTCGGTGGTCAACGCCAGCTTCTGCAGCGCGGGGACGATGCCATGCGTCTTCAGTTCAACGGGGAACAACCCCTTGGCCAGGTCGCGCGTCTGCGTGACGGCTTCCTTGATACGGCTCGTGACCTTCGCCGCCAGCGCCGCCGCTTCGGGCAACGCGCTAGCGGCCAGACGGTCTTCCAACGATTCGCTCATGAAACCGATGCCGGTGAGATGTTGTCCCAGGCCGTCATGCAAATCGCGTCCGATGCGTTGTTGTTCGGTTTCACTAATATCCAGCACCGCCTTCTCCAGCTTCTTGCGTTCGGTGACGTCTTCGATCGCCAGTAGGATCAGATGCGTGTCTTCGTTGTCCCGCTGCAGACGGTGCGCATTCAGCAGCATGATCCGCCGCCCAATCTTCGGAAACACGTGATCCACCTCGAAATCCGCAAGTTGCGAATTTCGTGGCAGAATGTCTTCCAACAGTTCGCGTAACGCCGGGATGTTCCATTGCTTATCGCCGATGTCGTAGATAAACTTCCCCCGGGTCTCCTCGTTGTTGACATGAAAGACCCGGTGAAACGCCCGGTTCACAGCCTGGACACGGAGTTGCCCGTTGAGCACCACTAACGGCTCCCGAACGGTCTCCACAATCGCGTTCGCAAAATCGCGGGCAGCCTCCGCTTCCTGGAGACTCCGCTTGATGGGGTCGATGTCCAGCAACTTGATTACCGCACCGTCGATCTTGTTCTCCATCGTCCGATAGGGTCGAATCCGCAACAGATACCAGTGACCGTCGTGGTCCTGCACCTCGCGAGACTTGACGTGAAGCGAGTCAATCGAATCGGCAATCAACTGTTCCAAGTCCGGCACATTGATGGGCAAGCGCAAATCCATCACCAAACGGCCAATATCCGTGGGTAATACATGTAACACTTTTTCCGCAGCAGGCGTGATTCGTCGCACCCGCAAGTCCGGCCCGAGCATAAGGATCGGCAGGTTGACACTCGTTAGCAAATTAATCAGGTCGTTATTGGTCTGGCCCAATTCAGCATTTCGGTTCTGCAACTCCTCATTGACGGTGGTGAGCTCTTCGTTGGTGCTTTGCAGCTCTTCCTTGGCGGTTTCCAGTTCTTCATTGGTGGACTGCAATTCCTCGTTGCTCGACTGGATTTCCTCGTTGGCGGCCTTGAGTTCCTCGTTGGTATCCTCCAATTCTTCGACGACCGACTGCATGTGGTCCTTGGTGGCCGTCAGTTCCTGCTCCAGGCGCACCGTCATTTTCTCCATGTTGTCCGGCTTCATCAGGCGCGGCCTGGTGGCGACTGGCTCGGGCGAAATGCGATCATCACGATCTTCAAATAGCACGAGAAAATGGCGCTCTCGTGCACCGTTGGATTTGATCGGCACCACTTCGATGTTGACGCTGCGCAAACCGCCATTGGATTTGATGCGCAACCCATCGCGCCGAATCGACACCCCTTGCTTTCGGGCCTTGTGAACCGCGGTGCGCAATTCCATGAACAGTCCTTCGCGCGCCATCTTGAGCAGGTTGAGGCTGGCCGAACCGGGTGCCGGCTCCAGGTACAAGCCTGTGTGCCCGCGGAATTGCAGGATCTCCATGTCCTCGTTGATCAAAACGGTGGCTGGCGCGAAGCGACCCAACAATACCCGGTCGGCCTCCCGTTGGATGTCAACGATCGGCGCCCTTGCAACGATCGGCTTGTGGGGCGCTGCCGGTTCGTCAACACGGTACTCTCCCAATGAAAAATCGACCACCGGCCGCGTTGCCATGGCGCGTTTCATGTAGATCCGATGCTTCCGATCCACCACTCCAAAGAGTTGCTCGAAGCCGGCCGCGGATTCGGACCCACCCAACAACAGGAATCCGTTCGACTTGAGCGCGTAATGAAAGGTCGGCATAACCCGCTTCTGCAGCAGGGGATTAAGGTAGATCAACACGTTGCGGCAACTGATCAGGTCGAGATTCGAAAAAGGGGGGTCTTTGGCGACATTTTGTTTGGCCAGGACGCACAGCTCGCGAACGGCCTTGCTGATCTGATAACCGCCCGGCACCTTGGCGAAGTAGCGCCGCAACCGTGGCGGCGAGACATCCGTGGCAATGCTCTCCGAAAATACCCCGGAGCGCGCCTTGGCCAGCGCCCGTTCGCTTATGTCCGTGGCGAAAATCTGGATTGGCACGACACCGGCCTTTTCGCCGAGATATTCCAGTAGCAAAATGGCCAGTGAATACACTTCCTCGCCCGTCGAACAGCCCGGCACCCAAATGCGAACCGCCTCGCCGTTGCGCCGTCCGTTGATGATTTTCGGGAAGACCCTCTTCTTCAGCGCGCTGAAGACCGCGGGATCGCGGAAAAACCCGGTGACGCTGATGAGCAAATCCTCATAGAGCGTTTCCACTTCATCCGGGTGGTTCTTCAGGTAGTGCGTATATTGCTCAATCTTGTGAAGTTTATGCACTGCCATGCGCCGCTGGATCCGCCGACGGATGGTATTAGGCTTGTAGTGGGTGAAGTCCACCCCGGCACCGGATCGCAGCAACCGGAAGATCTGGTTCAAATCATCGTTTCCCGCCTCCACCGCCGCGGCGACTTTCCCCGGGTGTCCGTGATTAATGTAGGGATGGCGGCTGATATGCGCCAACTCCTTCGCGATCGCCCGTGGCGCCGCCACGAAATCCACGCAACCCGTCGCGGCAGCCGCGCGCGGCATGCCGTCGTATTTTGCCGACTCCTCATCCTGCGCAAACGTGATACCGCCTTCCGCCCGGATCGCTCTTATTCCCTCCGCTCCATCCGTGGCCGTCCCGGATAAAATCACGCCGATGGCGCCCCGACCGCGTTCTTTCGCCAACGATTTTAAGAACGCATCGATGGGCAGGTTGTGGACCTGACTCGTGGTGCGAGGGGACAATTTCAGGATGCGGCCGGCAACGGCCATGCTCTTGTTGGGGGGAATGACATAAACGTGGTTGGGCTTCACCACCATTCGATTGCGTGCCTCGCAAACGGGCAACTTGGTCGCGCGCGACAGCAGTTCCGTCAACTGGCTCGCGTGCGTGGGATCCAGATGTTGCACAAACACGAAACCCATGCCGGTGTTCACGGGCAGCTTCTCCAACATCTGACGGAAGGCTTCCAGTCCGCCCGCCGATGCGCCAATACCCACAATAGGAAACACCTTGCTCCTGGTTTGTTTCAAGTTTCCTGCCATGGTCGCGCCCTGCCTTCCATTGGATCGGAATCCTGCCATAAACATAGAGGCTGGAATTGCTTTAGACAAATCAAAAGAGACGCAAACTGGAGGGGGACGTGGTCGATTCAAGTTTGTCAGCATAAACGAACCATGACCGCGCACAGCACGATTGCACGCGGTCTTTTCTCACGCCGTGTTCTTTCGCCGCTATCTAAACGTTAGGCTGCGACTTCTTGCCAATGCAACGCCCTCTCGGGGATGACATTCTGATCCTGCCGGTTTGGCTGTGCCACGCTCCGAACGCTGGCACTGACCTCAAGCACCTGCATCGCCCGCTCATCATCCGTCGTTTTGAAAACGAGGTACTGACTCCCGGGCTCGATGCGGGAAGCATAGGAATACAGGACGTCGATCCCCAGGACAGCCAGCTCTGTCCAAATTAGCGATGCCAAACCGGACCGGTAGAGCGGACCAACCATGACAATCGGATTGCTCTTGCACTGGAAACCGGCCGCCTCCAATACCTGCGATGCCTTGCGCGGGTTCGTGGTTACCAGGAGCAGCACGACCCCCTCTTGACTACAATACGAACGCATCGCCAGCACCTCGATATCAGGCTGCCAGGCGATGATTCCAACCGCGCTTATTTCTGTTGGCTCGTGGCCAACTCGAACTGTCAATTCAACTTCTCGATGCGCAATAGACATGCGATCCCCCTTATCTGCCCGGCTCAATTCGTTGTTCAATTTCTCCGGTTTCCCCATACGAGCGAGAGGAAGCCCTGTTCGCCCGCCCAACCGTCGCTCTATGTTCCTTCGGGACATCTGCCAATCCTTTCAATTACTACGATTCCAGTAACACACCCGGCCCAGGCTTCACAATCGGACGATGACACGATTTCACCCTAGGAAGTATTCCGTGGAATTTGCACCTGGTAGTCATTTCGGATTTCCTACAACACAGCGATTGAAAGGTTACCGATTCAGGAAATGTCCCTAGCTAACTATAGGAATCGTTCCTAGCATGGGTTTTGTCCTTTTTCCTTTATTCCCTGGTAGGTGTTGGCTATCGTTGGTTGCGTGGATTGAACATCTGCGTTGCTCGTGGGTCGCCTGGGGGATCGTATGAAGAAAACAAAGGAATCTCAGCCACCGAGGAAACCCGCGGCAAAACGGCATACCGTCCTGCTGGTGGACGATCATCCAGCCATTCGTGAAGGCCTGAGCAGCGCAATTAACCAAACGGCGGATCTGATGGTTTGCGGGGAAGCCGAGAGCGCCCCAAAGGCGATGGCCGAGATTGCGCGCCTGCAACCGGATGCCGTGCTGGTGGATATCAGCCTGCACAAAAGCAACGGCATGGAGTTGATCAAGGATATCCGTGCCCGCTATTCCGGGAAAATCCCTGTCCTGGCACTTTCCATGCATGACGAGACGCTTTATGCCGAACGCGTGCTCCACGCCGGGGCTCGCGGCTATGTCATGAAACAGGAGTCGATGAAAATGGTCATCGAAGCCCTGCGCAAGATCCTGGACGGCGGAATCCATCTGAGCGAACAAATGACCACGCGCATCATGGGTTCCTTCGCCAAGCATGGCGAGCCGGCCCAGCGACCGCTGATCGAATCGCTCAGCGATCGCGAACTGGAGGTATTCGAACTGGTAAGCGAGGGCCATGGTACCAGCGAAATCGCCGACCTACTGCATCTCAGCAAAAAAACGGTTTCTTGCTACCAGCAGAACATCCGTGGAAAACTGGGCCTCAAGAACGCTGCCGAACTGGTTCGCCATGCCGTGCATTGGGCCGCCACGACGTCGCCGAAATGACGGGAATCCCGGCCCCCCCGTTGCCGTATCCCCTCAAGTCTTCAGACGCTTAGCGTGATTGCTCGAACAGCACGTACCGAAGATGATAACGGACCAAGGCAGTTGCCTTGTCCGTCTCTTGCGGCGGCCCCTGTTGTTCGATACGATGGGCAACGAGGACGCCATTGGCGGCCTCATAAGTGACACGCACGACGCTGCCTACTTTCAGGTCATCCAACGAGGCTTTTGGCAGGTCCTTGGTTGTGACTTCACAGTCCGGAGCAATCCCGAAAGTCTTGCTGAGGGGCGTGGCCTCGACTGTCATCACTTTTTTTTCAACATCAAGCGCCCGTATGGCGCCGGCGAAAGTCCCGGCTTTTGGTTTCTCCGGTGGTTGTTCACCGCTGTCGCCGCGACCGATGCCGGCGGCCAGGGTGAACGCGACGCTCATCACAAGCGCCGTCCAAACTCGATTCCTCTTCATGCAGAACCTCCTCTCGCCCCTTGCAAGCAGGGGACACCGCCAGACGGCGGCCCCCTTGCTTTGTAGTTAATTAATAGGTGCCAGGCGAAGACCCGCCCTGGGATTCTTTGGATCCCGAACTCGTGCGTGTGATGCGTTGCGCGGTCAGCGTGTCGCCTTCCGTGCGATAGCTCACTTCGACGCGGTCGCCAACCTTGAGGTCGCTCAGTGCGGCCGAGGCATTGCCTTCGACGCTAATCTGGGCGTCAGAGCCCACTTTGATGACCTTGCTCAATACCGTGCCCTTCACGGTGATGGTTTGAGCCGAGGTATCAATCGCTGATATGCGACCAGCAACTTGCAGCTCGCGTTGATCGCTACTGGCGTCCGACTGACCCGATTGAGCCGGTGTGTTGGCGCTATTGGGGTCGGTACTGGCCCAGGCTGTCGTGACCAACAGCAAAGCTGCCGCCGCGAGGCCTGCTCCCAACCGATAACTATACATTGTTCCCTTCATGATGGTTCCCATCCTTTCTTCATCCATTTTACAGCGGATCGGTTGTGGCACAATCGGTGGAGAAGCCCGTTGTTTTCTAGGAATGCCTCTGACCAATGACAAAAGGCCTAAGCAATCGACCGATCCGTTTTTTACCAGAACTCCGTACCAAGAATCGGAACGCGACTGGTTCCACCCGTAACGGGGAATGGATTATTCTCCGCGAGCAACACTTGGGCTCTGGTACTTCAGAAGCGCCAAATTGTATAACGTAACAATCGAAACACAGAGAGGTAGTTAACATGAACGTCAGTGAAATCATGACCATGGAGCCGTCCTACTGCGCGCCGGATACCACCTTGCAGGAGATCGCGGCGATGATGATCGCCGAGGATTGCGGGCAAATCCCCGTTTGCGAATACGGAACGAGGAAGCCCATCGGGGTCATCACCGATCGCGATATCGTGTGCCGAACAATCGCCAAGGGACTGAATCCACTCGCGACCAAAGTATCCGCGTGCCTGTCTACGCCTTGCGTGACCGTTGTCCAGGACATGAGCGTCGACGAGTGCTGTCGACTCATGGAGGAATATCAGGTGCGACGGATCCCCGTTGTCGATGAGAATGGGGACCTTTGCGGAATTGTTTCCCAAGCGGATCTGGCGTGCCACAACGATGAAAGCCAGACAGGTCAGGTTGTTAAGAGCATCTCGCAACCAGGTTCCCCTGATTCTCGAGGAAACGCGCAAAACCGCCGCGCGGCCTAAAAGCCTTTTCGTCCCACCAGAAAAGCTCTTCCCAATTAGCAGCTAGGAACCCTTCCTAGGAAACGGATGGCAAGCGCGCTGGTTGCGCCGGCGTCAAAGACTGTGCTCTAATCCAACGGGGTGTATTGACCCCCTACACTTGGCACGGGTGCCCGCGCGGGTGTTTGATGATTATATATGCACAAAGACGCCAAACGCGTCAGCACTGCATCCCCCTCGATGGGGATAAGGCATTGGGGTGTTTCTGACTTCACGGCAATTTTTGGGCTTGCTCTGGTCTATTTCATCGCCGGGAAACTCGGTCTCAAGCTCGCATTCCTCAACCAAAGCGCCTCGGCAGTTTGGCCTCCTACCGGAATTGCTCTCGCGGCCGTCCTGCTGTTCGGGTATCGCCTCTGGCCCGGCATCTGGGTCGGGGCCTTTCTCGTTAACATAACAACTACGGGCACCTTCGCGACCTCGATCGCTATCGCGGGAGGGAACACGTTGGAAACGGTGCTGGGAGCCTGGCTCATCCAGCAATTCGCCAATGGACGGCACGCGTTTGAACGGTCTCGCGACGTTGTCCGTTTCATCCTGCTGGCCGCCGTCCTGAGCACAATGGTGAGCGTTACGATTGGTGCGACGAGTCTCGCGTTGGGCGGGCTTGCGTCCTGGAAAGACTACCCGGGGATCTGGATGACGTGGTGGCTGGGAGACGCTGTCAGCGCCTTGCTTATCACCCCGCTGATCTTGATTTGGAGCACGACTCCATTGCCGCGCTGGAAGTACCGGCAGATTTCTGAAGCCGCGCTGATACTGTACGTGGTGATGGCCATCAGCCTGATTGGATTTAGCGGACCGTTGACCGCCTCCCTGAACCGATACCCACGACTTCTGCTGTATCCTGCGGTGCTGTGGGCCGCGTACCGTTTTGGTCAACGCGGGGCTAACGCCGCCACCATCGTCGTCTCGGGCATCGCGACGTGGGGCACCTTGCACGGCTTTGGTCCCTTTGCTTCCGCAGACGTCAACGAGTCGCTGTTCCTCTTGCAGATATACATCGGCACCCTTACCGGGACCAACCTGATTCTGGGGGCCGCTGTCTCTGAGCGCCGGCTGGCCGAGGATGCTTTGCGCGAGAACCAGGAGCGAACACGAATCGCGCAACAGGTGACCCGTTGGGGAGTTTTCGATTACAGCTACGCGACGGAAAGGAACTACTGGTCGCCGGAGCTGGAAGCCCTCTACGGATTGCAGCCTGGCGAATTTGAAGGGACTTACGAAGCCTGGCGCAGGCGCATCCATCCAGAGGACGGCAACCGGGTTGACGAAGAACTAAGCCACGCGCTCGAGAAGGGAGAATATTCCCAGGATTTTCGGGTCATCTGGGCCGACGGCAGCATACATTGGCTTTTCGCCCGAGCCAGGGTCTTCTATGCCAGCGACGGACAGCCCCTGCGCATTTTGGGCGTGAATGTGGACATTACGGAACGGAAACTCGCCGAGGAAACGCAGGCGCGGCTGGCGGCTATTGTGGAATCTTCCGAGGATGCCATCCTCGGAAAAGACCTGAAGGGAACCATCACAAGTTGGAACGCTGCTGCGGAAAGGCTTTACGGATATACGGCTGAAGAGGCCATTGGCAAATCTGTCTCCGCCCTGATCCCGGCCGGTAATCGCGAGGAAGAACCGCGGATTCTGGCCAAACTGGCACGGGGACAGACCATCCACCGTCATGAGGCGGTCCACCATGCCAAGGATGGGCGGCCGATTGATGTGTCGGTGACGATTTCCCCGATCAAAGACAGCGCCGGCAACGTAATCGGCGCCTCCAGGATTACCAGGGACATCACCGAGCGCAAGCACGCGGAAACCGAATTGAAAGCCTGGCAACATGAACTCGAGCGGCGGGTCGAGGAGCGCACGATTGAACTGGTCCTCGCCCACAAACAACTCCAGGCCCAAATTGATGAGCGAAAACGGCTCGAGGCTGAGATGGCGCGCGCCGTCGAACGGGAACAGCTCCGGCTCGGCCAGGAATTGCACGATGGACTCGGCCAGCAGTTGGCGGGGATCAGTTATATGATGAGCGCGTTGCAAACGAAGCTGGACACCGTATTAGCGCCTGTCGCGCAGGAGGCGGAGAAGCTGGAAAAGCTTCTTCAACAGAGCGTCGAGCAGGTACGGCATCTGGCCAGGGGATTTTATCCGGTCGAACTGGAACGTCACGGTCTGTTGTTCGCCCTCGAAGAAATAACGCGCAATACCGAACAGATCTTCGGCGTGCGCTGCGTCCTGCAATCGGACGAATCCGTTGATGTTGACTGCAAGGACGCGTCGGCCATCCAGCTTTTCCGCATTGCCCAGGAAGCCGTGCATAACGCCGCCAAGCACGCCAAGGCGAAGGAGATTTCAATTCGCCTGACCGCGGTCAATGGCGACATGGTTCTTTCGGTCATGGACGACGGGATCGGTCTTCCGTCCGAGGCAGTAGGCGAACCGGAAGGAATGGGATTGCGAATCATGCAGTACCGTGCCCGGGTGATTGGTGGAACACTCGAAATCCGCAGCGGCCCCGATGGCGGCACGATTGTCTCCTGCTCGTTCCCATCCACGGAACGGCCCGCGCCTCCTCATCCCCCGACCGCTGTGCGCAGATAGTCGGACGCGAATCTTGCATCCTGAGTTTCCCGAGCGCTGTCGTTTTTGTCGATTGCGTCACAAGCAGTTCCGCCTGTGGTTAGGGACTGCTCCTAGGTCATAACCAGTTCACAACCCATGGTTTTTCAGCCTCCGGTGGATACAGTAGCCCCGTTACATGAGCATGAATAACCAAGCCAGGAGGAACTAGGATGAATGCGAGAAAATGCATCGCCGTAAGCATGGTGCTGGGTGTGATCATAGCACAAACGCGTGCCATGGCTGACGATAACACAGTTCAACCGATTCAGACGACCGAGACCACGCGGGTGACCACGACGGATCGGATCGTCCCATTGGATGAACCGTTCCCAGCCAATCAATTGAGTCTTCAGGCCTTTGGCACCTACGCCACCCGGGATCGCGAGGGCGCAAGAACGGATATGGGAGGCGGCGGTCTTGGAATTGATTACTTTTTTCTACGCTATGTGGGCATCGGAGCCGACACCTACATCGAAGAATGGAAGTGGCCCTATCGCGTCAACGGTAGCGCCATTCTGCGGCTCCCCCTGCCCCAGCAGTTCTCCAACCTCGCTATATATGGCTTTGGCGGAGGCGGACGGCAGTTTAAAGACGTCCCGCAGTTTACGTGGCATGGCGGCGGAGGTCTGGAATACAAATTCAACCGCCACTTGGGGATCTTCGCCGATGCACGCGAAGTCTTCCCCGATAAGACCCCGGATTATACCTTGGTGCGCGCCGGAGTAAGCTTCGGGTTCTAAAGCGCAACACTGATCGGCTCAGTGTAGCTCACTCGAATCGCCGTGTGATCTCATAATGGACGATCACACGGCGATCGCTTTGCTGACATACGGTCTTACGGGTTGGGAAATAACCGCCGTCGTGGAATCGCGACCTGCGAAACACCAGGTCTTGCCCACTCAATGAAGTGATGGGGGTCTAGGAATCCGTCCGAGATTCGAATCAGTTCCCAACCATATTGTACCGGTCAGAATAGGTTGTAGACTGGGGGAAGATGAAGATTGGGGCGGAAAAGATACACGAAGTCGTGTGATCAAGCCCCAAGACGTGTCGCATTGCGGATTCTCTTGAAAACGGGGGTGTCATGGAAACGGAACACAAGCCGGCTCTTGGTCGCGTTGCTGTTATCGGCAATTATCTGCCGCGTCGTTGCGGTATTGCAACGTTCACCAGTGACCTGTGTGAAGCCTTGGCGGCCCAATACCCGGACGCGTCGTGTTTCGCGGTGCCGGTGAATGACCGGGAAGAGGGGTACGATTACCCACCCCGCGTGCGCTTCGAAATGGCCGAGCGGGACCTGGAATCCTACCGCCGGGCCGCCGATTTCCTGAACATCACCAACGTTGATTTGGTCTGTCTGCAGCACGAATTCGGAATTTTCGGAGGCCCGGCAGGCAGCCATATCCTGGCGTTGCTGCGCGAACTGCGCATGCCCGTCGTCACGACCCTGCACACAGTCCTGCGCGATCCGGATGCCCAACAGCGTAAAGTGATGAAGGAACTGAGCGAGTTATCGGATCGTCTCGTGGTGATGAGTGAACGCGGCCGGTCATTTTTGCGGGAAACATACGCCATCCCAGCCGTGAAGATTGATCTCATTCCGCATGGCATTCCGGATGTCGCGTTCGTTGACCCCAATTTCTACAAGGACCGTTTCGGCGCCGAAGGCAAGCTGGTGTTGCTGACGTTTGGGCTGCTATCGCCGAACAAAGGCATCGAGAACGTCATCGAGGCCCTGCCGGAGATTCTGTCGCGCCATCCTCAGATTCTCTACATGGTATTGGGCGCAACCCATCCGCATGTGCTGCGCGGCGAAGGTGAAGCCTACCGGCTGATGTTGCAGCGGTTGGTCCGCGAACGAGGCGTTCAGCAGAATGTCGTGTTTCACAACCGGTTCGTCAGTTTGGAAGAATTGGTGGAATTCATTGGCGCCGCGGACATTTACCTCACCCCCTATCTCAACCGGGAACAGATTACTTCCGGCACGCTGGCCTACACACTGGGTGCCGGCAAAGCAGTCATTTCCACCCGGTACTGGTATGCCGAGGAGTTATTGGCGGATGCTCGCGGTTTGCTGGTGCCGTTTCACGATCCCCAGGCCATCGCGGCGAGCGTCTTGCGTCTACTGGATGATGAAGCCGAACGTCACGCCATGCGCAAGCGCGCCTATCTTTTCGGCCGAGAGATGACCTGGCCAAATGTGGCACGCCTATATATGGAGAGTTTCCTGCGTGCCCGATCGGAACGGATCCGCGCGCCGCGTCCGGCGGTGAACGTGCGGGCGCTCAACAAACAACCCGCGGATTTACCGCCCTTGCGATTTGACCACCTGCGACGGTTGACCGACGCGACCGGCATCCTGCAGCACGCCCTGTTCAGCGTGCCGCGGTTTTCGGATGGCTATTGCACGGACGACAATGCGCGGGCGCTGATTGCGATGGTCTTGCTCGAAGAGGTCGGCGGGGGTGAACTGGACGGTGTCCGAGGCCTGGCCTCCACCTATCTCGCCTTTCTCTGGTACGCGTTCAATGCCGAGACGTCTCGGTTCCGCAATTTTCTTTCCTACCAGCGTCAGTGGCTGGAGGACGTTGGTTCCGAAGACAGCCACGGGCGCGCCTTGTGGGCGTTGGGAACCGTGCTGGGTCGATCTGCCAAGCGCGGCCTCTGTGGCACAGCCAGCCGCCTGTTCGAGTTGGCGCTGCCGGCGATCCTGAAGACCACCAGCCCGCGAGCCTGGGCGTTTGCGCTGTTGGGCATCCACGAATACCTGAAACGATTCACCGGTGACCGCGCCGCACAAGGCGCACGGGATGAGTTGGCACAGCGGCTCCTTAACTTATACCAGATTCATGCGACGGCCGATTGGCCATGGTTTGAGCGCAGCCTGAGCTATTGCAATGCAGCCCTTCCGCACGCGATGCTCACCGCCGGAGCCACAATGCCGGACAAGGTTATCCTTGAAACCGGACTCAATTCTCTTCGGTGGTTGGCTGACATCCAACGGGCGAAGCCGGGTCATTTCACACCCATCGGCTCGAATGGAGTTTATTCCCGTGGCGGGGAGCGGACGCGGTTCGACCAACAACCCATCGAAGCCCAGGCCACGATCGCAGCCAGCCTGGAAGCCTGTCGCGTCACTGGCGAGGAACGCTGGCATAAAGAAGCGGAACGCGCTTACGATTGGTTCCTGGGCCGCAACGACCTGCACTTGCCGCTCTACGATCCGTCGACGGGCGGTTGCCGCGATGGCTTGCATCCCGACCGCGTGAACCAGAACCAGGGCGCCGAATCAACCCTTTCCTTCCTGTTGTCACTCCTGGAATTACGCCTTTCGGAACAGGCGTTGGACTCGACCAATGGAGGCAGTCATCGTGAGGCAATTGCACGAAGCCCTGTTTGAGCGCCATCGGGGGAATCCGTTGCTGACGGCCGCGGACTGGCCCTATCCAATCAATACGGTCTTTAATGCCGGCGCGACACGGTTGTCGGACGGGACAACATTATTGCTGTGCCGTGTTGAAGATCGTCGCGGCCACTCCCACCTCTGCGCAGCCCGTTCGCACAACGGGATCGACACGTGGGAAATCGACCCGCAACCAACATTGGTTCCCGACGTGGAGCGGCACCCGGAAGAAATCTGGGGCATCGAAGATCCGCGCATTACGTTCGTGCCCGAATTGAAGAAGTATGCCATTGCCTACACGTCTTATTCCCGCGGCGGGCCCGGGGTATCGCTCGCGCTGACCGAGGATTTCAAGACCTTCGAACGCCTGGGTGTCGTCATGTCTCCGGAGGACAAGGACGCCGCGCTGATGCCCCACAAAATCGGCGGCTACTGGGCAATGATTCACCGGCCCATGACCGTGTTCGGCGCGCACATCTGGATTTCGTACTCACCCGACCTACGTCACTGGGGAAGCCACAAAATGATCATGCAAGCCCGGCGCGGTGGTTGGTGGGATGCCAACAAGATCGGCCTCTCGCCGCCCCCTATTGAAACCTCCAAGGGATGGCTTATGATTTACCATGGCGTGCGTCAGACGCCGTCCGGATGCCTGTATCGGCTGGGGCTGGCACTATTCGACCGGGAAACACCCGAGCGCTGCCTCCGCCGTGGGGACACGTGGATTTTCGGTCCCGGAGAGCCCTACGAGCGCGAGGGCGACGTCGGTAATGTGGTCTTCCCGTGCGGCTATACGGTGGCGCCGGATGGCGACACCGTAAACCTTTACTACGGCGCGGCGGATACGTGTGTGGCCCTGGCGATCGGAAGCATTCATCGCATGCTCGACTGGTTGCAGCGCACCGGTCAGCCCAGTACCATAAATCTTGGCTAGGATTCGGCCCTAGGAAGAATTCAGCTTTTGGTCGAGTGGTGTCATGACCTCGACGCGATTATTGTGCAGGGGTTGGAAAGATGGGGAGAACAACTTCGTCAAGGAGGTGCCGTGATGAACGTCAGTTGCCCGATGGGAGATCGAACAGGGAAGCGTGGAATACCAGTCATGGTCACGGCGGCAAGATCAGGCCTCGCCGCGCTCTTTCTGGCTTTGTGCCTAAACTGTCAAGCCGCTGACCACGCTTCGTGGTACGGGGAAGAGCATCGTGATCTACTGATGGCCAATGGCCAGCGGTTCGATCCAGACAAACTCACTGCCGCGTCGTGGTTTTTCGCCCTCGGCACGAAGGTCGTAGTCACGCATGCGGATCGAAGCGTGGTTGTAGAGATCACCGACCGCGGCCCAGCCAGGCGTCTGCTTCAAGAAGGTCGAAAAATCGACCTGAGTCGAGCGGCATTCGCCAAACTGGCCGACCCCGATGTCGGTCTCATTGATGTGACCGTAAGAAGGCAATGAGAAGCCTCTCGAAATACTGCATGGGTCGCTAGGGTGTTACTGCAAGATTCTGGGTTCCACCCATAATTTATGTTGTGATCCGCCTTCGTTCAACCGGACCGATGCCGATTCCGTTTGTAAATTTCTTCCTATTGTTTGCCCAACCTTCTTTTGTCGCGAACCTGCTTGCGCAGGTGGTCAAATCAAGGGCACAGGAAAATGTCCTATCCCCCAATCAGGTCTTTCACCGGTTGCGGTGGCCGGGTCCCGGGCCGAAATTACGAGAGAACAACGAGAGACTTGCGGTTGGATCGGTAGGACACCAGTTCACCAAGGTCACGCTCGTTTGAGTGGAAACAACGAAACCGGAGGGACACAAATGAAAACGAGATACATGATGGGGTTGATTGCAACCCTGATGCTGGCAGGCGCGGTCGCGGCAGCGGCCGCCGAGGCGAACCGGTTGGACAAAGATGTCCGGGACACCGTGCAGATGTATCGGGCCCATAGCCAAGGGATGCAGCAGCTGTTCGATACAGCGTACGGATATGCTGTCTTTCCATCCGTCGGCCAGGGCGCAATCGGCATCGGCGGAGCGGAAGGCCGGGGCCAGGTGTTTGAAAAGGGAGCCCTGATAGGCACGGTGAAGCTGACACAAGCCTCCGTCGGCGCGCAATTGGGGGCCCAGTCATACTCCGAAGTGATCTTCTTCGAGACGCCGAAGGCCCTCGATGACTTCAAGGACGGCAAGACCGCCATGAGTGCCGGTCTCAGCGCCGCCGTCGCGGCCGAAGGTGGTGGCGGCGAGGCAAAATACCAGGGTGGAGTGCTCGTGCACACCATGTCGAGGTCGGGCCTGATGTTCGAGGCGAGCATCGGTGGACAACACTTCAAGTTTACGGACTTGTCGGCAAGCAGCCCGGCGCCAGCGGCAACGCAAGCTCCTCCAGCAGGAGCGGCGGCACCGCCGTCTTCGCCATCTGCAACGCCACCGGCGCAATAGGGAGTGGTTTCGTATAGCAGCAGCAAGTCGAGGGCCGGGCTTCAAGAGTCCGGCCCTCGTTCAAGGTTCCGCGGCAACTGGTGACCCCTCTTCGATTAGGCGCGAGCCCTAGCAGCGAATCCGCCCAATGGCCGATTGTTCCAGTCAATACCGGGGTTACGTTACAAGTGGTCAAAAAAACGTAAACCAAAAGCCAACGGAGGAAGTCATGAAACGAATACAACGTATGGGTCTGGCCCTGATGGTGATCGTCGGTATCGGCGGTTTCACAGCGGTCACGCCCCGTGTTTCGGCAGCCAATGTCATCATTCACATCGGGCCGGAGCCTGCCGCACCCGTAGCGGTCACATATCATTATGTGTATTATCCCGAGGAAGAAGTGTACTACGTACCGGAGGCGCGCGTCTATTGGTGGTCGGACGGCGGGGAATGGCGCTCGGGGCCCGCGGTACCGGCCGCCATCACTCTGGGTGCGAGCATGAATCTTGATGTGGATGCGCGGGATCCGTGGCGGCATCACGATGTTATCGTTGCCAGGTTCCCCGGTCACAAACACCGGGACCGTGACCGGGATCGCGATCGCGACCGGGGCCACGACCACGATTAGCAGGCCATCTCACCAATACTTCACCACGGGCCGGCTACGACCCGGCCCCTGGTGGACAACCTGGTCGTTCGATAAGGCTCGTCCGACGTTCCATAAAGGCACAAGGGCAGGTGTGTTCCCTCGCAGAAGTCCCTTGACTGTCATGTTAGGTTTTGCGAGTGTCTCCTATGATTGCGGGGGGCGGTTGTCTGTCAGCGGTTGGTAAAGTGAGCGTGACCATTGCTGACATTTTCCATGTCGTATCGCTGTCGAGATCAGGGAGTGAGCATCATCGCTGATTGTTCATTTTCCTGTCCATTAATCGGGCCCAATCCCCCCATGGCGCTGCGCCTTTGCGAAATCACTTCCGCAGCCCAGACGACTCGATACGAACCGCTCACAATCAAACAAAGGCGCCATGCTCGCGCAGAGAGAAGAGAATGAGCGTTAAACGCCCGCAGGGCTTGCGGAAAAAGGGGGCCGCCGCGAAGTCGGGACGCCGGCGTACAAGCGCGCTGGCGACCGCACTCGGGAAACGGCGTCAACGGCAGGGTTTCACCAGCGAATCTTTTCCGGTCGTGGGCATTGGGGCGTCGGCGGGCGGACTGGAGGCCTTTACCAAGTTACTCAAGCACCTGCCCGGCAATACCGGCATGGCGTTTGTGCTCGTGCAACATCTGGATCCCACGCATGCGAGCGCGTTGACGGAGATCTTATCGCGGGCAACGGCGATGCCGGTCACCGAAGTCAGAGACGGGATGCGGATCGAGCCGAATCATGTATATGTGATTCCACCCAACACCAACCTGGCAATTTTGCACCGCATGCTCAGCCTGATGCCGCGCACCGAAAAGCAGGGGCTCCACCTGCCGATTGACTATTTCCTGCGCTCGCTGGCCGAAGATCGACGGGGCCGGGCGGTCGGTGTGATTCTGTCGGGGACCGCCTCCGACGGCACACTGGGACTGAAGGCGATCAAGGCGGAAGGCGGGGTCACCTTTGCCCAGGACGAAGAGTCGGCCAAATACGACGGGATGCCGCGCAGCGCAATCCTGAGCGGATTTGTGGACTGCATTCTGCCCCCCGAGGGAATTGCGCGCGAATTAACACGGCTCAGCAGGCACCCGTACGTGATGCTTTCCCAAGAAGCGCAAACGAGGGAGTGGACCTCCGGAGAGACGGACGTCCTTAATAAGGTCTTCATCCTGTTGCGCACGCACATGGGAGTGGATTTCACCGATTACAAGCACACGACCATCCGCCGGCGCATCCAGCGGCGCATGCTCCTGCATCGGATTGAGCGGATGGACCAGTACGTGCAGTTTCTCCACCAACATGCCGACGAGGTGGAGGCCTTATACCACGACCTGCTCATCAACGTGACCGGCTTTTTCCGCGACCCGAACTCATTTCGGGCGTTGAGGAAAAAGATGTTTCCCCGCCTCTTGAAGAATCGCGGCCCGGATCAGTCCGTACGCGTCTGGGTGCCGGGCTGTTCCACGGGCGAGGAAGCGTATTCGATTGCCATCAGCTTGTTGGAATCCATCGGAGACAAGCGCGCCGAAATTCCCGTCCAGATTTTCGCGACCGATATCAGCGGCGCGGCCATCGAGAAGGCCCGGGCCGGGGTTTATCCCAAAAGCATTGAGCAGGATGTATCCGCCGAACGGTTGCGACGTTTCTTCGTGAAGTCGGAAAACGGCTATCAGATCAAGAAGGCGGTCCGCGAAATGTGCGTGTTCGCACGGCAGAATGCGGTCAAAGATCCGCCGTTCTCCAAGCTGGACCTCATCAGTTGCCGCAACGTGATGATTTATCTGGGACCGCCTTTGCAAAAAAGGCTGCTACCGATTTTCCATTATGCCCTCAAACCCGATGGTCTGCTCATGCTGGGTTCCTCGGAAACCATCGGAGCGTTCTCCAATCTGTTTGTTCTCGCGGACAAGAAAGAGAAGATTTACTCGAAGAAGCCGGGCCGTTTCCTGCCGATGATTGCGCCGGTCGCGACCGAACGCCCGGGCGAACAGCTGCCGAGGGGCCACACGACGGTGCCGAGGGGCGAGGAATTGCCCGTCGTGCCCAGCCTCTACAAGGAAGCGGACAGCTTGATGTTGTCCCAATACGCGCCGCCGGGCGTGCTGGTCAACGACGAGCTGCGAATCGTCCAATTCCGGGGCATCACCAGCCCGTTCCTGGCGCCGTCGCCGGGCGAGGCGAGTCTCGACCTCTTGCAGATGGTACGCGAAGGCTTGCGGCTGGATTTGCGCAGCGCCATCCAGAAAGCCCGGAAGACAAATGAACGCGTGCGCAAGGAAGGGCTGCCGATCGAGCCCGGCGATCCATCACGGCGGGTCACTGTCGAAGTCATTCCCTTCAAGGCCACGCCGTCGATGGAACGCTTCTTTTTGGTCGTTTTCGAGGAGGCGGCGACCAGCGGCGTCTCCGGAGCCATTCCGGACAAGCCGGCCGGGCGCGGCAAGGGCCGGCGGGTCGAGCATTCCCCCACGGGCCAATTGCGGCACGAATTGGCAGCCACCAAGGAGTACCTCCGCACCGTGCTCGAAGAACACGATGCGGGCCGCGAGGAACTCCGCTCGGCGAACGAAGAGATCCAATCCAGCAACGAGGAATTGCAGAGCACCAACGAGGAATTGGAAACTGCCAAGGAGGAGTTGCAGTCCACCAATGAAGAGTTGACCACCCTCAACGAGGAACTGCAAACGCACAACTCCGAATTGAACCAGGTCAACAATGATCTCGTCAATTTCCTCGGTGGCGCGCACATCCCCATCGTGATGGTGGGCGGCGACCTGCGCATTCGTCGTTTCACCGCTGCCGCGCAAACCATCGCAAACCTGATCCCCGCCGATGTGGGGCGACCGCTGGGGGATATCCGGCCAAACGTCAATGTTCCCGATCTCGGGCCATTGATCATCGAGGTGATTGATACCCTCACTCCATGTGAACGCGAGGTGCAGGATCGGCAGGGGCGTTGGCATTCCTTGCGCATCCGGCCCTACAAAACGGCGGACGGCAAAATTGACGGCGCGGTGCTCACCTTTACGGATATTGACGCGGCCAGACGCAGCGCCGCGTTGATCGACGAAGCCCACGCCTTTGCCAATGCCATCGTGGAGACCCTGCGCGATCCGCTGGTCGTCCTCAGCCCCGACTTGCGCGTGAAAAGGGCCAACGCCATGTTCTACAAGATGTTTCAGGTCGCGCCTGCCAATACCGAGGGCCGCCTCCTCTACGACCTGGGTGACAGGCAGTGGGACATTCCCCAGTTGCGCCAACTATTGGAAGAGATTCTCCCCCGTAATTCCGCGTTCAACGACTTTGTGGTGGAACATGCGTTTCCACGTATCGGAAACAAGCGAATGTTGCTGAATGCCCGGCAGATTCTCCATAAAGACAATGAACCCAAGGCTATCCTGCTGGTCTTCGAGGACGCTACGCAAAGCGGAACGACAAGGGCATGAAAAAGCAGGAACCAGCCGCACGCCCCAAGTCGAAACGATCGTTGAGACCGCTCGGCCCGCAGGTTCGACGCGGGACAAGTCCCCTGGCGGTAACAGCCACGGTCCAGGACAAAACGGAGTTCCAGCAGATCGTGCACGAACTCCAGGTTCACCAGGAAGAACTGGAAGCGCAAAACGAGGAACTGCGGGAGACCCAACAACTGTTGGAGGCCTCCCGCGACCGCTACGCGGACCTCTATGACTTCGCCCCAATCGGGTATACCACCCTCGATGAGAAGGGACACATCCGCGAGATTAACCTGACCGGCGCGACGATCCTGGGGCGGGAGCGTTCACGATTACTCGGGACGTTGTTCAGCGTGGCGGTCGCCAAGGATGATCTCAGCGCGTTTCACAGTCATTTGCGGCGATGCCAGCAAGCCAGTGGCCCGGAGACGACGGAATTGACCCTGGCAGTGCACGGCCACAATCCGGTCCCGGTGCAATTGTACAGCGTCCCAATCCCGGATCTCATTGGTCAGACTACGATGTATCGAACGGCGATCACCGACATCACCGCGCGCAAGCAGGCGGAGAAAGTCTTGCGGTTGGCGCACGACCAACTGGAAGATCGGGTCCGGGAACGGACGGCGGAGTTGGCCGGAGCGGTCGCGAATCTCCGGAAGGAGATTTCTGAGCGCGAGCGAGCCGAGCAGGCATTGCGGGAACTCTCGGCCCGCCTCTTGCGGACACAGGATGAGGAACGCCGCCGGATTGCGCGGGAATTACACGATTCGACCGGCCAAAAACTGGCGGCACTGGCGATGAACCTTAGCCTCGTTGGTAAATCCGCGGAAACATTCAAGGCCCCGGTCCGCAAGGCACTTGCCGAGAGCCTGACGCTGCTGGACCAAGCGTCGCGTGAAATCCGCACGTTGTCCTACTTGCTGCATCCGCCCCTGCTGGATGAACGCGGCCTGGCTGCGGCGGTGCGGTGGTTCGCGGATGGCTTCACCCAGCGCAGTGGGGTAGCGGTCACGCTGGAGGTGCCGCCGGATTTGCAACGGCTGCCGGAGGAAATTGAAATGGCGCTGTTTCGGATTGTGCAGGAGGGTCTCACCAATACCCATCGCCACTCCGGAAGCTCCACGGCGACGATCCGACTGGTGGTGGATCAGAACCATGTCCGATTGGAGGTGCAAGATGCCGGAAAAGGCTTGCCCCGGTCGCCGGCTAAGGGTCATATGGACGCACTGGGCGTAGGCATCACGGGGATGCGCGAACGAGTGAAACTATTGGGTGGGCAAATGGAGATGGAAAGCGGGTCGCACGGCACGACCATCCGGGTGACTGTGCCCTTTGCCGGGGCTGCGTCATGAGCAAGCTCCGCATCCTGATCGCTGACGATCACGAGGTGGTGCGCGCCGGCGTGCGGTCGCTCCTGGAGAGTCAATCAGACTGTGAGATTTGCGGGGAAGCCGTCACCGGCCTCCAGGCCGTTACCCTCACACAGCAACTCCAGCCGGATGTGGTTATCCTGGACGTCACGATGCCGGAGTTGAATGGGCTGGAAGCCACCCGTCAAATCCGCAAAGTCACTCCGGATGTGCAGGTATTAGTCCTCAGCGTGCACGAATCCGAGGAACTCGTGCGAGAGATCCTGAATGCGGGGGCGCACGGCTATATCCTGAAATCCGATGCCGGCCGCGAGTTGACCGCAGCCATGCATGCCTTGCGCAAACATGAGACGTTCTTCACGTCGCGTGTCGCCCAGATAGCGCTGCGCGCCTACCGCAACAAGAAGGCCAATGACGACGCCCCGGTGTCACCCGATAGCGCGTTGACGACGCGCGAACGGGAAGTGCTGCAATTGCTTGCCGAAGGCCGGAGCAACAAGGAAACGGCTTCCGCGCTCGGGATCGGCGTGACGACAGTGGAAACACACCGAGCGAACATCATGCGCAAACTGAGAGCGCATTCGGTTGCCGAGCTTGTGCACTACGCCGTCCGCCACAAAATGATCATCCCGTAGCGTTGGGACTGGGTGACCAGAAGTTTGTCCTGCCGTCGTGGTTTGCCAGTAGGGGCATCCCCAATCCACTGTATTGCAGAATTGCCAGCTCAATTCCTATACTGGTGGCGATATATCCAGCGCGGACGATCACGCGCAAAAGGGATGACCGACATGATGAATATTTCGACAGCCGAGACGAAGCCAATTGCCACGCAGGTTTTACGGATCTTGCTGGTCGATGATCATGATCTGGTGCGTCAGGGGTTGCGGTCCATGCTGGAAGCAGAGCCCGGCTGGACGATCTGCGGTGAGGCAGCGACCGGTCGCCAAGCGATCGACATGGCGGAACAACTTCAACCGGATGTTGTGGTCATCGACATTCACATGCCGGGGATGGATGGGCTGCAGGCCACCCGGGAAATCCTGACGATCAATCCCCAAATAGAAATTGTTGTTCTCACAATTGATGAAACCAAAGAGGTCGTGCAGGCGGCCAGGGAGGTGGGTGCGCGGGGGATCGTGATGAAGTCAGATGCCGTGCGCAATCTCGTTGCCGCCGTGGCAGCGCTCGCCAGGCACGAGCCGTTCTACACCCACAAGGCTTCACAGATCCTGTTGCAAGATCCGGTGACTTCTTTGGGCGCCTCGCGAGCCGATCCCGTCATGCCGACCAATCGTGAGCGTGAGGTGGTAGTTCTGGTGGCCGAGGGCCTTGGCAACAAGCAAGTTGCTGCCGCACTCGGCATTAGTGCCAAGACTGTCGAAAGTCACCGCCGCAACATCATGCACAAGCTCGGACTGAGGTCCACCGCCGATCTGGTACGTTACGCCGTGCGGAACGGCCTCATCCAGCCCTAATGCTGGACGGGCCGCTCTCCCATAAACGAATTCGTCTCGCCTCTTCGAATCACCCTCGATTGTTTCATCCGCGCGTAAGGGAATACCCCTACAGTTCATGGTGGGGCATGTCCCAAGTTACCCTGATTTAACCAAGCCCAGCCCTCGACGGCTTGGTGACTGCTCAAGTGGCGTCCACAGTCGCATTATGAATTGGACTCTCGAAAACAAGACAGGCAGTGGAGCGGGCGCAGACGGACGAAGCTTCATCTTACATTGTCTTGAAGAGGTAATGCCATGAATACATACGATCGGTTTCTAACCGTACTGTTGTCTGATTTTAAACGCGGGGCCCAGCCTCTGATTCGGTCTCTTTGGGCTGACTTGATGGAAGTGGCGGAGGCGACCGACGAACGGTCATTCTCCGCAGCCAGTGAGCAAGCCCTGCGTCGGATTCGTATTTTGGGGCGAGCCGCCAGAGCGGCCAACGCAGGTCAGGTGCAGTCCCGCAACCAGGCGCTCGAGCTGCGGCTCCGAGTTCTCGCGCGGTCGCCTGCGGCGGGTCGTCCCGAATTATTTGAAGGCCTGTACGAAACCATGCGCGAGCTTGCCGGCGCACCGTGCTCGACGGTCGCGGAACACGCCGGCCAGCCAATCGAAATGGCGCTCGTCGAGGCCTGCGCCGATTAAAGGAGGCGCATCATAAAGGACCGAGCTTTATCGCGAATCTAATATGGACAGACCACTGCGAGTATTAATTGTCGAGGATTCCGAGGAAGACTGCTTGCTGTTGAATGATGTGCTGGCACGCGGAGGCTACGGAGTGACCTACCGCCGCGTCGAAACCGCGGAAGGCGTCAAGGCCGCGCTCGCGGAGGGGAATTGGGACATTGTCATCTCGGACCATCGTATGCCGCAGTTCAACTCGCTGGCCGCGCTGAAATTGTGCAAGGAACTCGCGTCCAACCTTCCGTTTATCGTGGTGTCGGGCAGCATCGGCGAGGAACTGGCTGTCAGCGCCATGAAAGCGGGCGCGCACGATTACATCATGAAGGATAATCTTGCGCGGTTGGTACCGGCAGTCACGCGGGAGCTGCGTGAGGCGGAGTCTCGCCGCCAGCGCCAAAGCGCGGAGCAGGCGCTCGAACAATGGCGCCGCCGCACCGAGTCGATCCTGGACGCGGCCGGCGAAGGCATTTGCGGGTTGGACGCCCAGGGGGTGATCAATTTTATCAACCCACGCGGCGCGAAGTTGGTGGGATGGGAGGCGGGCGAGCTGATCGGCAAACCACTGCATGAAACCCTTCATCATAGTCGGGAGGACCGGACCCCGTTTTTGAAGCAGGATTGTTCGCTCTGTGCCTCGTTGCGCGATGGTTTGGCGCATTGGATGGACGATGAAGTCTTTTGGCGCAAGGACGGGAAGGCTGTCCCGGTCGAGTACACCTGCATGCCCATCCAGAAGGACAACAACATCGCGGGAGCGGTCTTGACCTTCCAGGACATCACCGAGCGGAAGGAAGCAGATAACGCGTTGCGGGAATCCAACCGCCGGCTAGAAAGAAGCCTGACGGAACTGCATCAAACCCAGCAGCAGATTGCGGAACAGGAACGCCTGCATGCCCTCGGTCGAATGGCGGGCGGGGTGGCACGCGACTTTAACGGCACCCTCTCTAAAATACTCGGCTTTACTGAATTGATACTGACTTCTCCGGAAAAACTTGGCAGCCCAGAGGCGGTGCGCGATCACTTGCGCATGATCAGCGCCGCCGCACGAGAAGGGTCCCAAGTCGTGCATCGCTTGTATGAATTCCACCGGCCACGGCGCGACACGGAGCAGTTCAAAATCGTGGACCTCAACACAATCATCGAACGAAGCCTTTTGCTGGCCGAGCCGAAATGGCGGCAGGAGGGCCAGACACGCGATACTCCGATCGAAGTTCGCCGGGAAATGCAGCCGAAGGTATTGGTGTTCGCGGACGAGGCTGAATTGCAAGAAGTGGTCACCAATCTGCTTTCCAATGCTGTCGAGGCGATGGCCAGGGGAGGGATCCTTACGGTTCGCACCAGTCAGGATGAGAACCGCGCCACGCTGGAGATCAGTGATACCGGTGAGGGGATGACGGAAGAAGTTCGCCACCGCTGCTTCGAACCGTTTTTCACCACGAAAGGTGATTGCGGCACCGGCCTGGGACTGGCCAGTGCCTACGGCATTATCCAACGCCATCGGGGGGAAATTCAGGTTCGGAGCGAGGTTGGGAAAGGATCAACCTTCGCAATCCAGTTGCCGATTTGTTCGGGCCAACAGAAGCAGTCCTCCCATCAGGGGACACTCGCCGCCCCGAAAGACCATCCGCTTCGCGTGCTGGTGGTCGAAGACGAACCCATGGTCCGCGAAATGGAGGTTGAGTACCTGATCTCGGACGGGCACGTGGTGGAAACGGCCGGTGACGGCTCGGAAGGGCTGAGAAAATTTCGCGCAAGCAAGTTCGACCTGCTGCTAATTGACCGCGCGATGCCCGAAATCAACGGTGACCAGCTGACAGAAACGATCAAGAAAATCAATCCGGATATGCCCGTAATCCTGGTGACGGGATTCACCGAAAGACCGGGCAATGGCCACGGGCCGCACCGGGCCAACCTGATTTTATCCAAACCATTCTGCCACGCCACCCTGCGCAAAGCGGTCGGACAAGTGATGGCGGCCATATGAACCAACCCCTTCGCAATACCTTGGAAAGAACCGCTCTATGAACAAAAAACGAATCCTCATTGTTGACGACGACATGGCATGCGCCCGGATCCTCAAAACCGGTCTGGAAAACACCGGCACCTACGAAGTTCGGACCGAACACCGCGCGACGAACGCACTACCGGCCGCGCGGGAGTTCGGGCCCGATATGATCCTGCTGGATGTGTGCATGATCGACGGCGATGGCGGCGACGTGGCTTTTGCGCTGCGCAACAACAAGCAACTCCAGAATATCCCCATTGCGTTTCTCACCTCGATCATTTCCGAGCACGAGGCCCAGAATGGCGATGCGCGGCGAGGCCCCTTCCCCTTCCTCGCCAAGCCCGCGCGCCTGGAACGCGTGATCTCCTGCATTGAGAAGCATACCGAAACCCTGGGCTCGGAAAGCCGGGTCTCGACGGAAAGGACCTCTTCATGAAGACAAGACGGATCCTGGTCATCGACGACGATGTCCAGTCTACGCGAATGGTCAAACTGAGCCTGGAGCGTACCGGCCGCTACGAGGTGCGGGAACTGAACGACCCCGTCGCGACGCTGGCCGTGGCGCGGGATTTCAAGCCCGACCTCATCCTGCTGGATGTTTGCATGCCGGGCCTTGAAGGCGTCGAGGTGGCGTTTCAAATTCGCGCCGACACGGAGCTGCAGCAAACCCCGGTCGTTTTTATTTCATCGCTGGTGTCGGAGTGGGAAGCCGTCGGTGATGGCACGTCCAAGGGCGGCTTTCATTTCGTAGCCAAACCGGCCCGGCTGCCGCGCATGATCACCTGCATCGAGAAGAGCCTCAACACAACCTGGAGCGCTAACGAATTCTCCATCGAGGGCAAACACCCATGAAGACAAACCGCGTACTTGTTATTGACGACAATATCAACGCCACCCGTGTGGTAAAACTGTTCCTGAAGAGAACGGGCCAATATGAGGTCCAGGAACTCAACGATCCCGTCCGGGCGCTTGAGACTGCGCGGGAGTTCCAACCCGACATCATCGTGCTCGACGTCTGCATGCCCGACGTCGAGGGGAGCGCGGTGGCAGAGAAGATCCATGCCGCCCCCGGCTTCGCCGATATCCCCATCGTCTTTCTGACCTGCATCGTCACACCGGGTGAGGTTGGCAAGAACGGGACCGTGGTCATCGGTCAACACGAGTACATTGCCAAACCGGCCCGCCCCAACATCCTTCTCGCTTGCATCGAACGGAACCTGGCGCGCGCCGGTCGCCTGTCATCAAAGGCCGAATACGCACCGCTGCGCCGATAGCATTACCAATGGAAATAAATACATCGTCGTCAATTTTGTTACCGTGGCTGCTGGTTGTCGTGGCGAGCGGACTGGGGATTGTCCTTCGAAAAAAGGCGCGGCAAACCGCCGCCGCCCTGGCCGAAAAAAACCGTAGTGTGCAATTGCTGGAGGAAAGTGAATTGCGGTTCCGAATTCTCACGCGCGCCACGAACGAAGCCGTGTGGGACTGGGATATTGGAACCGATTCCGTGTGGTGGAACCGTAACGTCCAGACGCTGCTGGGGTACAGCGAGGAAGAGATCGGCCCCACGAGCGCCTGGCGCACGCAAAACATTCATCCCGATGATCGCAAGCGAGTGGAGGACGGCTTACAGGCGCGGGTGCGAGGCGAAAAAGAGGATTTCTGGTCCGGCGAATATCGGTTTCGTCGCGCCGATGGATCATACGCCGATATTTTTGACCGCGGGTACATCCTGCGCGATCACGACGGACGCGCTGTCCGCATGATCGGTTCCATGCTGGACATGACCAAACGCAAGCGGGAGATGGAATTGGCCCGGGCCCGCGACGCCGCGCTTGAATCGGCGCGGCTGAAATCGCAATTCCTGGCCAACATGAGCCACGAAATCCGCACGCCCATGAACAGTATCATCGGCATGACGGACATCCTGCTCCATCTTGAGTTGACATCCGAGCAGCGGGAATTTGTCGAGATCGTGCGCATGAGCGGTGAATCGCTGCTGACGATCATCAATGACATCCTCGATTTCTCCAAGATCGAGGCCGGCAAACTTACGTTTGAAATGCTCGATTTCGAACCGCGCATCGCTATGGAAGAGGTGATCGCCATGTTGGTCGAGCAGACGCATGCCAAGAAACTACAGTTGTGCTCGGTCATTGCCCAAGATGTACCCGAGACGATACGCGGCGACCCGGGTCGCCTGCGGCAGGTATTGACCAATCTGGCCAGCAACGCCATCAAATTCACGCCGCAGGGTGAAGTTAAAATCCACGTTACCAAGGATTCGGAAAGCAACACGCATGTAATCTTGCGATTTGAGGTTGTGGATACCGGCATCGGTGTTCCCGAAGCGGCCCGCGCGTGCCTGTTCCAACCCTTTTCGCAGGTGGATCCTTCCACCACGCGAAAATACGGCGGCACCGGTTTGGGTCTGGCGATCTGTAAACAACTCGTCAATCTCATGGCCGGCCAGATTGGCTGCGACAGCATCCCCAACCAAGGGTCAACCTTTTGGTTCACGGCGCAATTCGAGAAACTGGGTTCCGCATTGCCCCTCCTCGAAATGCCACCCGAGATTGTCCAAAATCCACCCAAACTTCCGGCGGAGATTCTTCCCGAGCAAGCTCGCAAGTGCCTGCGGATCCTTGTCGCCGAGGACAACGCGTTCAACCAGAAGGTTGTGCTCCGCCAAGTGCGGGAAATGGGTTTCGGTGCCGACGCGGTCGCCAATGGCCTGGAGGTGCTGGAAGCGCTCGGCAGGATTTCTTATGATTTGGTGCTGATGGATTGCCAGATGCCGGAAATGGATGGCTATGCGTGCGCCGCGGAAATCCGACGACAAGAAGATAATGTGGGCCACATACCGATCATTGCCATGACCGCCCATGTAATGAAGGAGGACCGGGACAAATGCCTGGCGGCTGGTATGGATGATTTTTTGAGCAAACCTGTTCGTGTGGCTCACCTGGAAAATGTCCTCGTGCAGTGGCTCGCCGCGTCGGGCCTGACGGCGGACGACGAAGCGTCCGTCTCCCCAATGAGTTCCCCGGATACCCGGTCCCCATCTCAGCCCGTGGACTTGGATATCTTCAGGGAATTGGCGGGCAGAGAGGCGCCCCGGGTGCGAGAACTGGCGGAACGCTACGTGCGACAAACCACCGAACAACTCGCCAAGTTGCGTGACGCTATCGCCACCGGCGCGGCAGCGGATGTCAAACGCATCGCCCACAGCGCCACAGGATCCAGCGCGATGTGCGGCATGATGCCCATCGTCGGGCACTTGCGAGAGTTGGAGCGAATCGGACAAACCGGTCAACTGGCCGACGCCCCGCGTGTGTACGGCCAAATCAAGGACGAATTTGCGCGGATCGAGCAGTTTCTCCGCGATCACGTCGAAACTGAAGTAAACCTCAGGGCATAAGGGAGAGGTGCGGTTATGAAAAGTATTCTCATCGTTGAAGATGATCCACTCGTAGCGGACGTTTATTCGCAGAAACTTCGGCAGGAGGGCTTTCTGGTCGATGTTGCCGCTAACGGCAAGGCCGGGTTGGAGAGCTTCCATAATCGGCGGGTCGATTTGGTCTTGCTCGATCTGCTACTTCCGGAGGTGGACGGCGTGGAAGTGCTAAAGCAGATACGGACAAAGTGCAGTCCGCGCACACTTCCTGTCCTCGTATTCACGAACGCCTACCTGGGAGGCGCCGTGCAACAGGCCTGGGAGGCGGGCGCCAACCAGGTCATCCCCAAAGTGGGGGTCACCCCCAGCTTGGTGGTCCAGATGGTCAAGAACGCGTTGGAAGACCCACCTCCCGCGGCGGTGCCCCTGGCAAAGACAAGGAACAAGGCCGAATTCGATCCCGCAGTACGAAAGAAATTTCTCGATTCATCCCCGAAGATATTCGCGGCGCTCTGGCGACCACTGAAACAACTGGCCTGCCAGGGCTATCACCCGGAAAACCTGGGATGCTTCCAGGAGATGTTCCGGGTGGTCCGACCACTCACGGCGAGGGCTTCCATCGCCGGATTGGACGGGATCGCGCAGATGTCCGCAGCCCTGGAAGCCCTGCTCAAGAAACTGTGTTGCGCACCAGAGCGATTGAGCCCGTCGATCGTGCTGACGATTGCGCAGGCCATCGACACCTTGACGTTTTTGTTTGCATATCCCGGCGGGGGTTCGGCAAAGAACCCTTCGGCAGCGCGCGTTCTGGTTGTGGATGATGATGAGTTCGCCCGGCGGGCCGTCAGCCGCGCCCTGGCACGGGTCAACCTGAAGGCGATATGCGTGGATAATCCCGTGCGTGCACTCAAGCGGCGGACGGGGAAGCGGTTCGACCTGATCATCCTGGACATCGAGCTGCCCGACGCGAACGGATTCGATCTGTGTTCCCGTTTTCGGGCCATGCCGTCGTGCCAGAACACACCGATTATCTTCCTGAGCATGCGCCGGGATCTCAAGGACCGTACCGAATCCGTTTTGCGCGGAGGTAACGACTATATCACCAAACCGTTTATGTACATGGAACTGGCCACCAAGGCGCTCAGCTTGATCATTCGCGGCCCCGTGAAGCCCATTCACGCCACGAAAGGTCCATATGGCGACGACACCGAGCCGGCCTTCTCGCGGCGCGACCTCAATGTGCTGAAGCAAGCCATCCTCGGTAGTTACGAGGTTTGACTGACCCGTTGAAACAACGCTGATCCAGACGTTGGCAGGGTCTCGTAGCTGCGTGGCGATCGAGATTCCAACCAACTTTCTTACCTGGAGGTGAGCGACTCTTTTTGCGCGTTCTCTCTAAGGTTTTACTCGGAAACAGCGAGAAGAGTTCTCTGTTGGCAATGGAGATTTGGGCTGCCAAAGGGATAGCTTACGAAACCAAACAGTATTGGCACCGGTCAGAAACTCCTGAAGATTTGTGAAGCCGCTAGACCTACGGCGGGGGCGCAACCGATTGGCGGTTCACGATCTCCACCGGGAAGACGCGATGTTCGACACCTGCCCCGTTGGACAGGTTCTGCAAATGCGTGGCCAACAACTCGACGGCTGCACGTCCCATCTCGGCAGTAGGCTGGCGCACGGTCGTCAGGGCCGGCGAAACACGGGGCGCCCAGCGTGAATCATCAAATCCCACCACGGACACTTCCTGCGGGCACTCAATCCTGTCCTTTGCGAGCGCATCCAAAACACCAAAGGCAATTTCATCGTCCCCGCAAATAACGGCCGTCGGACGCTCGGAACATAACTTCAATTGCTCCCAGCCCTGGATTCCTCCTTCGGTCGTAAATGTTCCATGAACCACCGCATGCGGATCAAGGGGGACATTATACTCTTTCAACGCCTTGACGAATCCCTGTTCCCGCTCCCAGGCATCGCGGACGCTCGTCGGGCCGTTGATCAAGGCCAACCGTCGGTGTCCCAGTTCCAGCAAATGGGTAGTCACATCATGGGAAGCCAGCAAATTATTGACTCCCACGGTACTGACGTGGACATCCGATAGATCGACGTGCGCCGGAAGACTGCCTCCCATAATGACAATTGGCCGGGCCAGATCTTCCAATTTGACGAGTTGGCGGACCGACAGCGGTTTGGCCATGTAAAAGATCGCCCCGGCGCCGATGGCCACCCGGCGCATTTCCTCGAGGATATCGACATCGTTCGGGTCGACGAGGGCCACTCGGGTCTCAGTCTCCCATTCCCGGGATGCCGCCACCACACCCGACAGGACCGCACCGTAGAATTCACTGACAAAGGCCCCCGTTTCGAATGGCAACAGCGCCGTGATCAGGTGGACTTTCGGCTTGCGCATCAATTGCGCCGCTGGATGCGGCACATAATTCACCTGACGGGCTGTCTCGCGGATTTTGGCGCGCAAGTCCGGTGCAACTTTGTCGCTTGTCTCCTTGCCGAGTGCCCGTGACACGGTCGAAATAGAAACGTTAAGTTTTTCAGCGATGTCCTTGAGTCTCATGCTCGCCCAAACCCTTTCCATAGAGGCTCTAACTGGCGCAAGTATTGCTAATGCAACAAACGATTGCAAGCATAACTTTCGGTTTGCAATGGGGGATTTGCAGGAATATGGACGCGCTATGAACCCCTGTGCCATATAGTGCAGGAGAAACCGTAGCATTCTGGAATTTTGAGTAAAAATGCGATTCGTGTTGACAGTTTTACTACGCTATGCAATCATTTGCACAGTCGACGGGAAACAGCTTTAATGAGTAGACACCCAGAAGGGAGACGGCACGGTATGGAGAAGCGCGTTATGGGAATTTTTTTGCGACCGTGTGTTGGCCTGATCTTATTTGCTTTCACCGCAATCTCGGCCAACTCACAAGTACTAACCAACCCCGGTTTCGAAACGGCGGGAACGAATTACACGTTCCCGGATAATGGGGATGGCGCGTTCCCCGTTATCTCGAATACCTTCGCCGCTGGTTGGACCCCGAACGGAGGCGCATACGCCGCCCGAACGGCTACCAACACCCCGCAGCAAGGCACGTACGAAGAGTCGTCAGAGGGCTATGACTTCGTGGGCGTCAACCAGTCAGGATTCACCAATACCGCACATTCGGGCGCATTTTCCCTGCGAGCCTTCGGCCCCTTTACTAACGGCTGCTGCGGCGGTTCGGGAGCGTTCCAAATCATCACCAGCAACAACGTAGCAGCGGTCAGCAACAATACGATCTGGCAGTTGAGCGGCTTTGTGTTGAATTGGTCGGGCGATCCGCTATCGTTTGACAATACGGGGCTAACCGGGTTTGGTTTGCTGCAGATCGTATTTCTCGATGGCAGTAGCAACCCCATTTCCACACAGGATGGCACCCATTGGGGAACGAATAACGCAACCTTGAATGTGTGGCAACCCACTTCCGTCACGGCGACTTCGCCTGCAGGAACAGCTTCGATCGAGTTTTTCGCGTTGCACGTCGGGCAAAATGGAGCCTTGGGTTCCCTCTTCTTTGACGATTTGTCGATCACCAATGTTGGAGTGGCGCCGCCGCCACCACCGCCGCCGCCGACTATAACAAACCAATTCCAAGCGGTCATCGTGGCCGGGAATCAGGTTTGCTGGCCCACGGTGAGCAACACGTCTTATCAGGCGCAGTCCAGCGATGACAACGTGACCTGGACGGATTTCGGTTCACGAATACCGGGTGACGGTACAACCAATTGCTCATTTGGCGTTACCCACAAGTTCTATCGTGTCCAGCAACTACCGTAACACTTAAGAAATTCGGGAATAGCGATTATGCAAGCAGAAGGGAGATCACGAGGTATGGAGAAGCGCGCCATGACGATCATTTGCCGCCTGGGTGTTGTGTTAATTGTCCTTGGATTGACAGCCATCGTTGCTCGGGCGAATTCATTACTGAACCCGGGGTTTGAAACGCTGGGGTCGAATGCCACCACCGCCGCCAATTGGAACCAGTTTAACGGGGCCGCGGTGAGCGCGACGAACGTAACGGTGTTCCCCATCACGTCCCACAGTGGCGTGAACTCCATGCAGACAATCCCGCCGAGCAACGGTAACACCAATTTCGACGCCTCGGGAGCTTATCAAGACGTTCCATCGGGTGTCGGTGTGAATTGGCGGCTCACGGGGTATTGCCTGAACTGGCAAAACAGTGAGTTGCAAGGGCCTGGCACTTTTGCCGCCGCGCAGCTCGCGTTCCTCGATTCCACCAATGGCATCATTCAGAGGTTCGACGGCCCCCACTTCGGGTTCACGAATGCATTCCCCCTGAATGTGTGGTCGCCTTTCGAAATCGATGCTACCTCGCCAGCCGGTACTGTCAATGTACGGACGTACGTGTTGTACGTCGGGGACAGCGCCGATCATGGGTCTGCTTACTTTGACGACCTGAATCTGTACAACCCCGTGGGTGGCTCAAACACCAGCACCGTGGCGGTCCGCCCGGCTGTGGCGATCTCCTGGCCCACGTCGGCGGCTCTTACCAACCAAACGATCAATTACCAGATTCAGTCCACCACGAATTTGGTGTTTACCAATGCTCCTTCGGTCAATGTGCTTTCCAATGGCGGGTTTGAAATCGGTGCGGTCAGTAATGCCGCAGATAGCGGCGTGGTATCGGGGTGGGCCCTCCAGGGCGGTGGCGGCAAGGCTCTGTCGTGTGCCCCCAAACCGACGCATAGTGGCCTCGGCGCGCTGCGGTTTTCTGACACGACGACCGCTGTTCCGGTCGCGGATCAGGGTGGCCCGTTCAACGCCGTTCCCCACGCCGTGGTTGCTGGAGACGTTTGGGACTTGCAAGGATACGGGTATATCTGGTCAGCTGATTCGCCGCTGGTGGGGGGCTTCGCATTGATAAAGATCGTCTGGAATGACGACAATGGCACCACCATTACGCCGCTACCTGCGTCAAGCGATCCAGCCCTGATCGGCACAGCCGTCACGGGCGCCAACGCCGGCATTGAATCCCTGCACATGACCACGGCTACCCCGGTGAATACGTGGACGTTCATGGAGGCTCGTGGTACCGTTCCGCCCGGCGCGACGTGGGGAGTGGTATTCTGCATCGAGGTTGGGGCAAACGGCGGCGGTGTGGTGCGCTTCGACGACCTAACATTCGCCAAGCCAACGACAACGTTCGGATGGGCAAATCTGGGTCCGGTGTTCCCGGGCACTGGCGCCACGAATAACATTTCGGACCTGATCAACACGAACACTCAAAACTTCTATCGCGTGACGACCCAATAAAAAGCGTGGAAGCGATGCGGTGACGGGGTTGTAGGGCGTCACCTTGCAGTCGATGTGTGAGTGGACTATGTTGTTGCAGCACAGGTCGGGTATGGCCCGGCGGGATCGGGTGTCTAAAAGAGAATGATGGCCCAGACCAAATATTAGGAGCGTCAAAGGAGAAGAATTGTGAGATTGCATCCCAGAAGTAGAGTTCCCGCCGCGTTTACATTGATTGAATTGCTGGTGGTCATTGCGATCATCGGAATCCTGGCGGCGATGCTGTTGCCCGCGCTGAACAAGGCGCGCGCCAAGGCCAAAACCGCCCTCTGTGTGTCCAACTTGAAACAAATCGGCGTCGCCATTGGCCTGTACTGCGACGACTACAACGAAGCCTTTCCCATGGGTTATTCCAGAGCCGAGGGAACGGATTGGCATCTGCTGATTGGGCCGTATCTGGCGAAAGCTCAAACAACCTACGTCGGGCACGGCGGCATCAGCCCGACGCTTCTTTGCCCAGCGGCTGTGCTGACACCTCCTCCAGGCACAACGGTCTCCTTGACCTACACCGCCCACCGGTGGATGTTCGTTGACTCGGCCAGTCCCTGCGGTCAACCTCCCCCGAATCTTCCGTGCCAGTATCTCCGAAGCCAGTGCACTCGTCAAAGTGAAGTGGCCATGGTCTTTGATGGCTGCCAGCAATCGGTTGACGACAACACCACCTTCAATGCTCAAGCCTGTTCTGATCAAACCACGGACACGCACAACCCGTATCCGGGTCCCAATCCAGACAAAGCGGAGCCTATAAATCCGCCGAACAATCCGGCTTTCAATACCGATGGTCCCAATGGTGTAGGCTTTATTCGCTGGCGCCATTACAGTAACAACGGCGCTAATTTCCTTTTTGTGGACGGGCACGTGGAGTCGCTGCTTGTCGGGCAGCTCTTACGCCGCAATCTCCTGGCCGATCCGTAACAGTCGTCTTCAATTTGAGCCGAGTGACATTTGCAGGGCGCAGTCGTATTGAATCAGGGCAGTCCAAGCAACAAAACCGCTCTCGTTCACGACTCGGAGAATCTACCGACGGCTGCGCCCTGATTCTCTTTTCTTCCGAGCAACCTTCTCTCGTGAGTCTTTTCGTGGCCTGTGAAATGCCACCGTTGTAGCTGCCCTTCTATGAAGCGCAGGTCACGATCAAATCCAATGCAACGACGCGAAACCCTCGCGGGCTTCGTGCCCTACAATACTCAGTCCTTGTAGGGCTGGATATACACCAAGTGTCCACCAAATCGGGGCAAGGGCATATGGGAAATATCGGCTGAGTACATCAATCGACTGTTTCAAGGCACCTCGTTGATCCACCGGAAAGTTGGCCAGGCCGCTCGGGAGGGAATTAAAATGACATTCGGGTATCGCAACAATACAATGGGCCACGGCAAATGAAAATGAAATTGGTACAGTACTCAGACAATGCTACGGTCGATTCGCTTCTTCGATCCGACGCGGAAGTTTTCTTCATCAGCGCGTTGATTCTCTACCTTGAACTCGCGCTGATTCGCTGGATCGGCACGGAGATCCGCATCTTTGCGTATCTGGGCAACCTCACCCTGGTCATGTGTTTCTTTGGCATCGGGTGGGGATGTTATCGGGCGGCGAAACCCGTGGAGCCGGTGGTCATGGCCGCTAGTCTGTTGTTCCTTGCCATACTGGTGGCCAACCCGTTGCACAGTGCGGCGCTGAGCTTTTCCAAAATATCGTTTCTACTCAGCGGCTTTGAGGACTCGACCGTCTGGCAAGATGTACACGGACCCGGTGCGGACTACGCGATGGGCATCTTCTTCATTGGAGTTCTTATTATCGTGCTGACCTTCACGTTTGCGCCACTGGGACAGATACTTGGGCGGGCGATGCAACGCGCCCCGCGCGTAATCCGAGCCTATTCGGTGAACGTCGCAGGGAGCCTCGCTGGAGTTTGGCTCTTTAACAGCCTGAGCTGGGCCTGCACACCGCCAACCGTCTGGATGCTGGTGGCCGCAGGGCTGCTGGCAGCCGTCCTTCTCGCCGGACAGGTGCGCACATTGTTGCCGGTAGTTTTGGTGATTGTGAGCGCCGGGGTCGTGTGGTGGGGCGATTTATCCTCTGATCTGATCATCTGGTCGCCCTATCAAAAGCTCGTGGTATCTCCGTTCTGGACGACCGGATGGAATCCCGTGCAATGGGGCTATCTTTTGCAGGCGAATGGAACGGTACACCAGACTCTCCTCGATCTTTCCGACCGTTTTGTCACAAATCACCCGGGACTATTCGTAGACGAGCCGTTCGATCGCAATGTCTATAGTGTCCCCTTCAGCTTCAAGCCGAATGCGCACCGCGTCCTGATTGTCGGCGCCGGTGCCGGCAATAACGCAGCCGCAGCGCTGCGACACGGCGCGATGCAAGTGGACTGCGTGGAAATCGATCCACAGATCTACGCCGTGGGCCAGCGAATCCATCCGGAGCAGCCATATAGCTCTCCCCAAGTGCGGGTGACGGTCGATGATGCGCGCGCTTTCTTCAAGCACGCCAACGGACCGTATGATTTAATTTGGTACGGATGGCTCGATGCCCACACGCTCAGCTCCTCCTACAACAACATGCGGCTGGACCATTACGTGTACACACTGGAGAGTTTCCGTGAGGCCAGAAAACTATTGGCACCCGACGGCTTGATGGTGGTCAACTTCCCGGTCCAGCGCATGTGGATGGTGGACCGTTTATTCAACCTGCTGCGACAGACGTTTGGGCACGACCCGTTCGCTTATTGTGACGAATCTATCGCGGCAAGGCTGAGACGGGTTGCGACGGCCACCCTCATCGTCGGCGAACAACCGGTAACCGCACAGACGGTCGAAAACCCCGCGCTTCGCGACTACCTCGCCTCTTGGCAGTGGCATTCCACCGGCAACACTCGTGCTCCGACCGACGACTGGCCGTACTTGTACCTGAGGCAGCCGGGGATCCCGAAACTGCACCTCATCGTTTCGACCGCGATTTTGGTGGCCGTGCTGGTGGCAGGGAGACGCACTCTCGGAGTGGCCAGCGGATCGGACTGGCATTTCTTCGCGCTTGGAGCCGCGTTTCTCCTGCTCGAAGTCCAAACCGTCAGCCGTGCAACGTTGCTGTTCGGGATGACATGGATCGTCAACGCCATCGTCATCTCCGCGGTGCTCGTGATGATCTTGTTGTCCAACCTCGTGGCGTGGCGCTGGCCACGCCTTCCTCAAGCGGCGATCATCACCGGCCTCGCGCTCAGCCTGGCCGCGCTGGCGTCGGTGCCGCTGGACTGGTTCAACGCGTTGACGGGTGCGACCAAGCTGTTCGCCGCCAGCGCGTTTCTGACCGCGCCGGTGCTCTTCGCCGGACTCATCTTCATCCGGTCCTTCGCCGCCTGTGCGGACAAATCTCGGGCGCTCGGCTCCAATCTCATCGGCGCGCTGGTGGGTGGTCTGTTGGAAGCGCTGTCGTTCGTCACCGGCGTCCGAGCCCTCATCCTTCTCGTCGGCCTGTTTTATCTAATCGCGATCCTGCGCCGTCCGATGGCCGGTCCGACATCGAGCATCGCTGCGGCTGAGTAAGTGACACCGGCCAAGTTTCAGAAGCTCGCGGAAATGTCCGATTAGATCTTCTGGGTTCATGCTGCCGTTCAGATAGAACGTGGCCGCGTGAATGCCATCGCCTACAACAAACTCCAGACCATTGCTCACAGTCGTCCCGCCGCTGGTGAGCGTCCCGCTGGTGAAGGTCATGCGGCTCCCGGCGAAATTGGTCAACATTAGTTGATCGACCGCCACCGTCCCACCGTTGAACGTCAGCGTGCCGCCGCGCAAGTCAAGCGCGTTGACCACAGACAAACTGCCGTTCGTGATCGTGATCTGATTGCCAACCGAAGCGGAGTTGTAGCCAACATAGACGTTGCTGGCGATTACCGAGCCGCTGGTAGTGACGGTCAGTTGATTGGTCGGACCATCATAACCAAGATACACATCGCCGGTATTGCTCCAGTCAGAACCACTGCCGCAACAAACAATGCGTTGCTGACAGGGCCAAAGCACGAAGGGCCGTTGTTGATCAATCCTACATACGCATCGCCGTTGTAGACGAGACCGCTGCTCGTGATAATCAATTGAGGGAAGAGGGCCAGCAGCCTCCCCGGGACTGCGACACGAGGCGGATGTTTTACCGGGTTCCCTGCACACGCGCCAGGTTACTTTGCGCCAACGTGAAATCGGGCTGGATTCGCAGCGCCTGCTTCCACTGCTCAATCGCTTCGGGCATCCGACCCGCCTGTTCCAGCGCCACGCCCAAGTTGCTGTGCGCCACCGGGACATTGGGATCGATTCGCAGCACCTGCTCATACTGTTCGATCGCTTCCGCAACCTGGCCCGCACGCAACCGGGCATTCGCCAAGTTAATGCGGGCGTCGATAAAATCGGGCTTGATCTGCAACGCGCGCTCCCACGCTTCGATCGCTTTCGGCTCGCGGCCGGCCTGCTCCAAGGCGACTCCGAGGTCGTTATACGCCGCGAAAAAATCGGGTTTGTCTCGCAGTGCCCACTCGTACTCGCTGATCGCCTCCTCGAGCCGTCCTTGCTGACACAGGATGAGTCCCACGTAGGTATGCGCGATCCAGGCGTCCGGATTCTTCTTTTCAGTGTCCCGCCAGAGCGCTTCCGGGTTTCCGTAAACGCTGCTGCGGGTCCAGGTGGCCAGTCCCAGCAGCATGAGCACCGCCGCGGCCAACACCGCTCCGTTATTTTGGCCTTGTTGGCCGGTTCGGCGGCAGAGAGTGTCACCAATGCCGACCACCAGGGCGATGACTGCAATGATCGAGTAGTATTGCCAGTGGTCGGCGACGAGGGAGAATTCGTAGAAGCTTTGATCGAAGAACCCGAGCACGGGAAAGAGCGTCACTCCGAAATAACCGAGCGCGAAGAACCAGGGACGCCCCCACGTCTTGCGCTTCCACCAAAAGAGGGCGAGGCACCCCACGAGAACCGCTCCCGGCACATAGGAAATGAACGAAGAAGCATTGATTTTCCACAGTGGATAGATCAGGCAAAGATTGAATGGCAGAAGCGCTTTGTAGAGGTAGAACCAGGGCACCCATCCGGCGGCGGCAAGACGGAACGGAAAACCGACCATTCGCATCGGGTGCAATTTCAGGGAATGCTCGTACTGAAACCACATGGTTACCAGCCCCAAGACCAGTGAAAGGACAAAGAACGGTACGGTGTGCAGCAGGTCTCTCCATCGGACCCGTCCCTGCCGCCACCACACGCAGCCCAGCAGCGCGACCGGTAAGGTGACCACAGCGGCTTTGCTGAAGAGGGCCAGCAAGAATGCGGCCAGTGAAAGCCCGTACCAGCGCCCGTGTCCGTCGTCTTCAAATTTCAAATACAGCAGGATCGCCAGCGCGTAAAAGAGCATCGAGAGAGTGTTTTTTTGTTCGCTGATCCACGCCACGGTAGCGACGTTCACCGGGTGAATTGCGAATACGAGTCCCGCCAACCACGCTCCCGGGACGTTCAGGCGTCGCAGGATCAGCCACAGCAAGACGGCATTCGCGGCATGCAGCGCGAGATTGACCACGCGGTACCCGACCGGGCTGTTGCCCCATAACCGCCACTCCAGCCACCACAAACTTCCCGTCAACGGATAGTAGTCCGCTGCATCCGTCGTAAACCAAAATCGATAGAGCCCATCATTCGCACGGACGACGCGGTTCTCAGTGATCAGGATGTCATCATCCCAGATAAACCCCCCGCCCATCGACGGCAAGTAAACCACGACCGCCAGCAAGATGATGAGAAGGGCCTTTCCGCCGAATGATTTCCCCTCCTTCATGATCGTGCAGTTCCGCTACCGTCTTCTTCGGAAAACGTCAAGATCGGGTCAGTTCGATTGTCGTTGGCTGATTGCGCGCCATCATGAAAAGCGAACGGTCCGCTTCGCTGATGTGAATCCCCACGCGGGAGATTTTACACCGAGCGGGGATGGACGCAACATTTCTGCGAGGGGAAGGCTTCTTTGTAGTCAGGGCAAGGGCGTCACGGTAGTACGATCCGCCTTCTCCCCCGAAGCCAAAATGCGCACAAATGTATCGGGCGATGTTCTCCTTGGCCTCCGGAGCGCCTGGGAATTCCTCGTCGATCCAGAAGCGCCGTGCCCGGTCGAAATAGCCGAGGGCGCGCCAGTGTCAGCGGACAAAGTACTTTCCAAAGAGGTAAGGAGCGGAAAAATCGGTAACTAGCGGTATATGGACTGATTTAAACGGGCAACGCCAAAAAGTGGTAACTTTCCAAAAGAGGGGAACTTCGGCACAAAAGGAAGGTAAAACCGTACCGCCAGTGGAACTAGCTGCTAGTGGGCAAAGGCTGCGAAACGTGGGGCTAGGGCTGCCAGGAACATAATTGGACCGGTTGCGGGCCTTGACCCTCATACTAGGGCAGTGATTGGGCCGGAAAATTCAGCGGCGAGCATTTTGGGATCGACATCCCGCCCGATGCTAATGTAATTGATTAGTCAGTTTTGAAATGACAGCCTAATTTAGTTCGCCGCCCAGCCCCGCCTGCGCATATTCTTTTCTTGCCCTCTTCTTTGGAAAGTTTAATGTCGCCAATCTGGAAACTACTTTGTCCGCTTACATCGGCCGCAGCCCACTCTTGGGTGAATAAAACCCTTAAGCAAACGTTTGCAGACTGCGGCTTGTCGGCTGTTCCAGCAGTAAACCAGTTTATCTCCGCACTCCCCAAACGCATTGAATTACAGACTAGGCCGGGAAGGGCTACCGCTTAAACATCGATTATGTTTCAGAAAGCTGTTGACATATTTCCGAGAATTTGCAATCATTTGCACCAAGCGAGTAGAGGTATAGCTACTTATAGTTAAACCGAAGGGAGAAATGGTTATGGAGAAGCGAGTTAGTATTCTGCTGGCGTGTCTTGCGATTAGCGCGCTGGCTATTTCCACAGCGAGCTATGGGCAGACGATCAATCTCATAGATCCGGGTTTTGAAGGAGCGGTTACCGGCGCTGGCGGTGTCGGTGGCTGGGGCACCTTTGGCGGCGCCACGTTCTCGTCGGATGTCGCGCATTCCGGTACTAATTCCATGAAAGAGTTCGGCGCCGGAGGTTACTCCGTGCCAGGAGCGTTTGAAACGTTCCCAGCGGCAGCCGGCGATGCATGGACATTCTCGGGGTTTGCTCTGACCCCGGGCATTAACACCAACCTGTCCTTGGCGGACTTTGGTGGCGTGCAGATCGCGTTCTTTAGTGGCACCGGTGCCAATCTCGGTACCGTGGAAACGGCTCCGGGCACTGCGCTCTTCGGGAACAAGATTACCGGCGCGTCGACACCAAACGTATGGATACCGGTGTCGGTGACTGCGCATGCCCCTGTGGGCACTGCGTCCGTTCAGATGTTCGACATCGTAATCGATCAGACACCTACGCACATGTACTTCGATGACATGTCGGCGTTGGCTTTCTCGGTCCCCGAGCCGAGCACCGTTGTGCTGTCGCTGACGGGTCTGTTCGGTCTTGTCGCGTTCGCCAAGAAGCGTCGCGTGTAGTATTCGTTATTGACGTACAGGATTTCCCCCGCTTATCCAGCGCAATCTGGATAGGCGGGGGATAAATCTTGAAAGGGGTTGATTTTGCCGGGCGTTTCCGTTAGCGAAGAGGTAGGAATCAAAGCAAGTCCGCTGCCTCGTTTTGAAGGTCATCAGTCAGTTGAGATTTCGGAAGCCAATGGAGAGGTCAGTCAAAGTCGGCCTGCTTGCCGCGTCAGCGCTTACCTGCTTCTTTGTGTTCACTGCATTGTCTGGGGTGAAAGTCCTGTCCACGGTTGGCCCCCCGGAACTTCTTTCGAATCCAAGTTTTGAAACACCGGTTCTTCCGGCCGGAGGCTGGGCCCTGGTTCACGAGGCTGGTTGGCGGGCCTTCACAGGCGGCACCGCCGAGCTAATGACCATCTGGGGTGGAGCAGCGCGCACAGGCAATCAGTCCATCCGATTCGTATCACACGGGACTCCCAATTTTTATCAAGGGGTGTTTCAAGCCGTGTCCGTGACCCCCGGCGAAACCTATCATTTCAGCGTGTACGTCCAGAATGATTCTACTCACCCGCTCAAAGGCTCCGTCATCGGCCAATTATCTCTGGAGTGGCACGACGCCAACGGGGCGGAAGCCGGCCGTCTCTGGAGCCCCGCGTGGGGCGCGTCGCTGTCGGCGACGGAGTGGACGAAATTTGAGGTGCAGGGCGTCGCCCCACCCAATGCCGCGAAGGCGCACTGCGTAATTGTCGAGAAGGGTCAGGGCCAGCCGGTTGCCAACGGTGTCTTTCTCGTGGACGATGCCTCGGTAGTGAAAGCCTCGGGGGATTGAGGGTCGCAGTGTGTTGCGGCCGGAATTCCGCAATTGAGTTGTTATCGAAACATGCGCTAAAATCCATCATGACCACTGTTGCGAAACGCGGGAAGTCGCATTTCGATTCGGTTCCTCAGTTGGTCTTTTTTTGGGCTTTGTTGATTCTATCCGGCTGTCAAACCGGCCCCTCCCCGCGAGCCACGAGTTCCACGGCCACAACGCCTTTCATCACGGTCGCGCACACGAGTAACGGATACTTCTTTCGGCGCGGCACAAACCTCTTTTATTCATTGGGCGTCTGCGTGGTCATCCCAGAAGAGACATGGCCCGACCAGCCGGAATTCGCCAAGAGAAAGGCATTGGGTTCCTACGATGGTTTCAGCCGGTTCGGGTCCGACACCCAGGCGTGGGCCCGCGCCACCGCGGCGCGTTTGGAGTCCTGGGGGTTCAATACCGCCGGTGCGTGGTGCAGCGAGGAACTATACCAGCAATCCATTTACCATGCGCGGGTAGTGTGGTTCTCTGAGCCATCGCGCAAAAACGAAGACCGTCTCATCGACGTCTTCACCCCGGATTACGAAAAGGCGGTCGAGCAGATCGCCCGGGAGGAAGTGGCGCCACACAAGGATGATCCCTGGTTGATCGGCTGGTTCCTTAATAATGAATTGCCCTGGTACGGTACCCATGGCTGGCCGGAAGATCCCAACCATTCCTTGTTCGATCGCTATCTGGAGCTGCCTGCCGACGCGCCGGGTCGGGTGGAGTTGTTCCGTTTCCTTCACGAACACTACGCGGACTTCGCCGCGTTGCAGACCGATTGGGACACGCCGGCCGGCACGTGGGAGGAATTGGAGACGCATCCGGTCCTGCCGCCAAAAAGCCGTGCGGCCAAGCGCCTGAAATATGAATGGGCCGGACGGGTCGCCGACCGCTATTTCTCGATGTGCGTCGCGAGTATCCGGCGTCACGACCCGAACCACTTGATCCTCGGTTGTCGGTTCGCCGTCAAACCGCCGCGGGCGGTCATGGAGGCGCTGGCGAAGTACACCGATGTGGTCAGCGTCAACATGTATTCGAAGAGTGGCAAAGTCGATCTCGGATACCTTCGCGATACGTATGCGCTGACAAAGAAGCCTGTGTTGATCACGGAATTTTCATGGCGGGCGACGGAAAATCGTTCGGGCGATAACAACACGGAAGGGGCCGAAGTCACCGTGGACACGCAAGCGGAGCGCGCCGAACGCTACCGCGCCTTCGTCAGTACGATCGCCAAAGAGCCGTACATCATGGGAGGCCATTGGTTCCAATATATGGACCAACCGCCCGGTGGCCGCTGGATTGATGGTGAGGATTCCGACTACGGGATTGTCGACATCCATGACCGGTCTTATGAAAAACTGGTCGGGGCCATCACGGAGACCCACCAGCTGCTCCCATCGATCCTGGCCAGGCGCGCCAATACATTGCCGGTTTCGTTCGACGAAGAAGCGTGGGGTGAATTCCTGACGGCCCGCGTCGCCCCCGGACCGATGGCGGCTCCGGTGCAATTGGAACCCGGCCATGATTCCCTGCCGTCCGACCAACTGATCGTTCATCAGGATGACGCCCAGGGGAACAAAGCCTCGTGGGAGCAAACGAAGGACGCGTGGGTGCTCACCTATGAGACTGCCAGCGGCTGGGGGCTGCATGGCGATCTTCCGTTGGAACAACTCAAATTACAGGGAGCGCAAGATCTGGAGATCGAACTAGAGGCCCCCGCCGGACTGCAGCTTCAGGTGTTCCTCCAGGAGACGGGCGACGGACCTCCCGGGCATCAGGTCTACGAGGGACAGCACGGCGCCGACGGTGAATCCTACGAACTACCGCAATTCACCGCCACCGGCGCCCGCCAGGTTGTGCATCTCCATCTGGCGGATGCGGAACGTCGCATCTACTGGGGCAATCAAGGTGGCAACATGATTCTGGACACGCAGGGGCTAAGGGCGATAAGTTTTCTCATTCGCAGCGGGCAGGGAAAGGGACAGTTGCGAATCTACCGCGTTGGCTTCACGGGTGTTGGACGGAATTAACGGATGGTTTTTCTGAGATCGTGCTGAAACAATTCCACACAAGTTCGCTGCGAAGGCTCTTGCTCGCTGTTCTGGCCGGGCTCTGTCTCCTTCCCCTTTGCGGTTGTGGTCGAACCGGCGAGGAGAAGACTGCCGACGGCCGAATCATTATTCAGTATTGGGAGAAATGGACCGGTTTCGAGGATGACGCGATGCAGGCGGTCGTGGACGATTTCAATGCGTCACAGAACCGCATCTTCGTCAAGAAACTCGCCGTCAGCGAAATGCTCCGCAAGTTGATGCTCGCCACGGCGGGCGGCAATCCGCCCGATGTCGCCGGTATCTGGTCGAGCAACATCCCGGATTTCGCTGAGAAGGGAGCGTTGACTCCCCTCAACAAATTCATCGACCGCGCGGGCATCAACTCCAACGACTATATTCACATCTATTGGGACCAGTGCGCCTCCCACGGTTTCATGTGGGCCTTGCCGAGCACGCCGGTCTCGCTTGGGCTGCACTGGAATAAAAAGCTGTTCCGTGATGCGGGCCTCGACCCGAATCGACCGCCGCAAAGCCTCGATGAACTCGATGCGATTTGCGACCGCCTCACAATTGTGGACATCGACCGCGGCGGCAAAACCGTCCGCGTCCGCTACACGGAATTGACCGATGCGGAAAAGCAGGCGAAAAAATTCTCGCTGGTACAGGTCGGCCATTTGCCCACGCAACCTGGCTGGTGGATACCCATGTGGGTTAACTGGTTCGGGGGAAACCTCTGGGACGGTGACCGAAAAATCACGGCGAACAGCCCGGAGGTGCTTGAAACCTTCGAGTGGTTCCGTAAGACCTCGGACAAATACGGCATCGACAATCTTCGTCGGCTCGGCGCCACTTTTGGTAATTTCGCCTCGCCCTCGGATCCGTTTCTCGCAGGACAGGTGGCGATGGAATTGCAGGGCGTCTGGATGTACAACTTCATCAATAAGTACAACCCGCAATTGGAATGGGGCGCGGCGCCGTTTCCCGCCAAGCATCCCGAGAAATTTCCTGTGACATTTGCGGAGTGCGATGCGTTGGTGATTCCGAAGGGGGCTCTGCACCCGAAGGAAGCGTTCGAGTTCATCCACTACATCAATACACAAGGGCCGATGGAAAAGCTTTGTCTCGGTCATCGCAAGTTCAGCCCGTTCGTGAAGGTCAGCGATGAGTTTATGCGAAACCATCCCAACCCGTATATCAAGGTTTTCATCGATATGGCCAAGAGCCCCAACGCGCGCTACGTGCCGCGCCTGACCGTCTGGGCCGAATACAACGATGAAATGACCGTGGCGGCCAATAAGGTCATTACGCTGGTGGCGACCCCGGAAGATGCGCTCGACGAAGTGCAGGCGCGCATCCAATGGCGGTTCGATCGCGTCGCGCGGCGCTGGGACGCGATAAAAGACGAACGTATGAAGGAGTGGAACAGCTATGACCCGCGGTGAAAGACGCAATCTGTGGATCGGCCTGGCGTTCGTCAGTCCCTGGATCATCGGCTTCCTCGCGTTCACCCTCTATCCCGTTCTCGCTTCGGTCTATTATTCGTTCTGCGATTACGACGTGCTGACGAAACCAATTTGGGTCGGGACGCTGAACTACCACGACCTGTTCACCGACAGCGTGTTTTGGAAGTCGCTCTACAACACGTTTTACTTTGCTGCATTCGTACTGCCGCTGGGGTTGGTCATCGCATTATTGATAGCGGTGCTCTTGAACCAATCGTTGCGAGGCCGGCCAATTTTTCGCGCCATCTTCTTTCTCCCATCGCTGGTCCCCATCGTCGCCAGCGCCATGGTTTGGTGGTGGATTCTGAATGGCAACTTCGGCATCCTCAATTACGCCCTCAGCTGGTTCCACATTCGCGGCCCGCAATGGTTGGCCGATGAAAAATGGACCAAGCCATCGGTGATCCTCATGACACTCTGGGGCTGCGGCAACACCATGGTCATCTACCTCGCGGCGCTTCAGGACGTACCCCGTTCGCTGTACGAGTCCGCGGAAATCGATGGCGCGAATCCCTGGGTGAAATTCCGCCACATCACGGTCCCCATGATTTCGCCCGTCATCTATTTCAACCTCATCATGGGGATCATTGGCTCGTTGCAGGTGTTCGCCCAATCCTACATTATGTTCAGCGGCGGCATGCTCGGCGGCTCGGGCGTCGCCACCAGCGCGGGGGGACCGAATCGTTCCGCGCTGTTCTATACCGTCTACTTGTACCAGTGCGCGTTCGATTTTCACCAGATGGGCTACGCCTGCGCGATGGCCTGGATACTGTTTCTGATCATCCTCTTTCTCACCTGGGTCGCGACGCGTTCGACCCGAAAGCTCATCTTCTACGCGGGAGAATAATCCATGCGCATCTTCCTACGCTTTCTCACCTATCTCCTGTTGCTTCTCGGCTCAATCACGTTTCTGGCCCCGTTACTCTGGATGCTTTCCACCGGCTTGAAACCGATCGATCAAACGATGACCATGCCACCCAGCTGGATTCCCTATAGGTATTTCGTCGAGAAGGACGGCACACGCGTCGAAGTCAAACCGGGCGCGCCCATCAACGCCCCTTCTTACGTTGTGGAAATCCAGGGCGAGCGGCATGTCGTCTCCCGCCCCAGCGTCGTCAATGGCCAGATGAAACAGCAGTCGGCCAACGGCGAAGAGAAACTCGTGCCCGTACAGATCATCCAGGAAATTCCTGCCGACGATCAACACGCCTGGACGACAATCACGCCGGTGGCCATCACCAACGCTGCGTGGGAGGCGCTGCCCGCATCGTCCGTCATTAGGAAAGTCGCGCCGCGTTGGAGTAATTTTATCGAAGCCATCACGGCCATGAAGCAGTTTCCGCGGTACCTGAGGAACACCCTGATTCTCTGCATCCTGACAGTTGTCGGAACGGTGACTTCCAGCGCGCTCACCGCCTATGGTTTTTCGCGCATCGAATGGCGCGGGCGCAATGCCCTGTTCATGATCGCCCTGGCGACGATGATGGTCCCGTTTCCCGTGACGATGGTGCCGTTGTACTGCCTGTTTCGCTGGCTCGGCTGGATCGGGACCTTGAAACCCCTGTGGGTCGGCTCCTTTTTCGCCGGCGCCTTCAACGTGTTCCTGCTGCGGCAGTTTTTCATGACCCTGCCGAAGGACATCTCCGAGGCGGCCCGCATCGATGGCTGCAGCGAATTTCGCATCTTCTGGCAGATCGTCCTCCCCCTGTGCCGCCCCGCGCTCATGGTCGTCGCGCTGTTTCAGTTCATGTATACATGGAATGATTTCATTGGGCCGTTGATCTACCTGACCAACCAGGAGGATTTCACGCTCGCGCTGGGACTGCAATTCTTCCAAAGCCAGAACGGGGGCACAGAATGGCATTACCTGATGGCTGCCAGCACCCTCGTGGCGTTGCCTATCATCGTGTTGTTCTTCTTCACCCAGAAGACTTTCATCGAAGGAATCTCGATGACGGGTATCAAGGGCTGAGGTTCGTCGCCTTAGGAAGGCCGCCAAAGGTAGGTTGAAATCGAATGCGCCGGTGTCGCGCTGCTGCCGGCGCGATCCGGTAATCTCAGGCAGAATCGGCGTTCTTCATCCGTCCGATTCAACACGACCACAACCACGCTCTCGTCGGGATTCCGAAACGCGGTGACCTGGAGGTCCTCGCGAGTGCTCGCGCAGAGAATCCGGGCGGCGCCGGGACGAATGAATCGGCAGAAGTGTCCGACATAGTAATAAGAACTCTGGAAAATGAGCCGGTCGTTTACCGTGTCGGCGAGGATCAGCGCGCTGCAGAAATTGCCCGCGTGGTTCGGGCCACCGGTTTCATCCAGTAGCAGGTTCCAATCGATCCAACCAACCGTCCAGCGATTCATGTCGTTGATGATCTCATGGCCATAGCGTTCCCCGACGTCCCAGGAACCGACGTGCGGCCCGCCTTCCTGGCAGCCTTCGGTAAAAATGAGCTTCTTGTCCGGCCACGCTTCGTGGGCCAATTGCAGGTTCTCGAATTTCTCCGGGCCGTACCAGTGAAAGGCCGCGCCCCAAATATACTTACTGGCCTCGGGATCGTTGTAGACCGGTTGAACACGTTGGATGAGCAAATCGCGGTTATGGTCCCAGATGATGATCTTGACGCGTTCCAAGCCGGCCCTCTGGAACGTCGGTCCAAGGTAATCACGAACGAAATCCCGCTCTTCCTCGGCGCTGTACAGGCAGGAATCCCAAACCTGCACCGCCGCAGGTTCATTCTGGACAGTCACTCCCCAAATCGGCACACCTTCCTTTTCGTATTCCCGGATGAAGCGAACGAAGTAGTTGGCCCAGACCTGTCGGTATTCAGGTTTCAATTTCCCGCCGCCATTGAACTGGCCGTTGGTCTTCATCCAGGCGGGCGGACTCCAGGGCGAGACGAGAATCTTGAGCGGTTCGCTAATTACCTTCTGCGCTTCCTTGATCATCGGCAAGAGCGCTTGACGATCGCGGTCAATGGAGAAGTGCTTCAATTCCACATCGCCGTCCACCTCCGTACAGGCGTAATTCCCCAAAGAGAAGTCACAACTGTTCATATGGGTGCGACAGAGGGAGTAGCCATGCCCTTCCGTGGGATGAAAGTACGCCTTGAAAAACTGCTCGCGGTGCTCTTTCCGCATCCGCGACAAGCTGACGGCGCTGGATTCCGTAAAAGCGCCCCCGAAGCCCTCAATGACTTGAAAACGTTTGCTCGGATCGATGGAAACCGAGGGGAGGCACACGTCAGGTTTTTCATCCAGAAGGACCGCTCCCTTTTCGGAAATGCGATCCTTGCTGGCCTTGGCGGTCATATAATGACGGAAGAATCTGCCTGCTATCATATGTCACCACCCCAAAATCCGTGTTGCTTATAACATGGATATCGGCGAAAGAAAAGGGCATAATGCAAATGATTGCAGGACGGGGCCAATGACAAAACCTGAATCCCTCTTCGTGGTGAACACGGCTTCCGAGCCAACGGTGCGGAGCGAGTTTGTAACAGTCGATGGGGATCCCTACATCTGCATCCGCCATGTCGACCAGCTCAATCCTTTTCTGATGAGCGTGGTCAGCGACAGCGATCACTGGCTGTTCGTCGGCAGCAACTCGCCTTTCACCGCCGGACGCATCGATCCCGACCATGCGCTCTTCCCCTACCAGACTGCGGACAAGATCCTGCGTCATGCCGACACCAGTGGCGCGTTATCAGTTCTGCTGGTTCGCGCGGGTGAACGCTGGGCGCTCTGGGAGCCGTGGCAAGCGAGTGGCCGCGTTTATCGCATCGACCGTCACCTGTACAAACACATCCACGGCGTCAGCGTAATTTTCGAGGAAATCAACCACGACCTCGGCCTGCGTTTTCGTTGGAATCTCAGCACCTGCGAGCCGTACGGATTCGTTCGTGAATGTGTACTCGATCGTCTTCACGATGCCCCTCCCGTCGAAGTCCGGTATCTTGACGGCTGGCACCAGTTGCTTCCGCCGGGGGTCGATCAAGAAACTTTCAGCCGGTTCAGTTATCTTGCCGAAGCCTACATGCGCCATGAATGCCGGGACGGGGAATCGCTGGGTATCTTCACCCTCAATGCGGCCATTACCGATCGGGCGGAAGCCTGCGAATCCCTGCGCTCGGCCTGCGCCTGGTCAATCGGACACGCCCGTCCCGTTGTCCTGCTGTCGAAACAACAAGTCCCCTCGTTCTGCCGCGGGGAATTCGTCCGACCGGAACATGAGATTCGTGGCGAATTCGGGGCCTACCTTGTGGCTGACAGTGTGACCCTCGCGCCCGGCAAGCCATACCACTGGTTTACGGTCGCCGACACTGGGCTCGACCACGCGGCGCTCGTGCGCCTGCGGGATGAACTAAAGACGCCGTCGGCCCTCGAACATTCCTTGCGCCAAAGTCTCACAGCCAACCGCATGGGCCTGCGTCGCCGCATCGCTGCCGCCGACGGCTTGCAACAAACCGCCGATGAATCGGCGAGCGTTCATCACTTTGCCAACGTGCTGTTCAATTGCATGCGCGGCGGGGCCTTCAACGACTCGTACCGTTTTCCCGGCAAGGATTTCGAGGATTTCGTCCGTGTGCACAGCACCATCGTGCATGCGAGCCACCAACAATGGTTGGAAGAACTACCGGAATCGCTGGCGCTGAATCAACTGCACCACGAGGTTGCGAAGCGCAACGATGTCCACCTGTCCCGGCTGGCGCACGAGTATTTACCGCTGAGTTTCAGCCGCCGCCATGGCGATCCGAGCCGACCCTGGAACCGATTCGATATCCACATCAAGGACGAACAAGGCCGTCCGCTTTACGCCTACCAGGGCAACTGGCGCGATATCTTCCAGAATTGGGAGAGCCTGGCACAGAGCTATCCTACGTGGCTTGGACAGATGATCCACGTGTTCTTAAACTCCTCAACGGCTGATGGTTACAATCCTTACCGCATCACACGCAACGGTGTTGATTGGGAGGTCAGCGACCCCAAGGATCCTTGGAGTCACATTGGCTATTGGGGTGATCATCAGATCATTTACCTGCTGCGTCTGCTCGAAAGCCAGGAGCGATTCCAACCAGACCAACTGACCAATCAGCTTCGCATGGAGACGTGCGTTTATGCTCACGTGCCGTATGAGATTGACGGCTTCGACGAGACGGTGGCGGACCCGCGGCACACGATCACCTTCAACCATTCCCTTCACCAACTCCTCATGTCGCGAGCCCGGCAGCTGGGCGCTGATGGCAAGCTGTTGACGGACGACCGCGGCGAGATCGTCCTGGTCTCGCTCGCAGAGAAACTGCTGGTACCACTATTGGTCAAGCTCAGTAACTTCGTGCCCGGTGGCGGCATCTGGCTCAACACGCAGCGGCCCGAATGGAACGATGCCAATAATGCGCTGGCTGGCTGGGGCCTTTCCATGGTGACAGTGTGCCACCTCCACCGTTACCTGAAGTTCTGCGACCGGATTTTTCCCGCAAGTGGTGACAAACCGGTGCCGCTCTCTGCGCCTGTCGCGCGGCTGCTCACGGACATCACCTCCATCCTGATCGATGCCGCCAAACCAATGGAGCGGGGATTCGATGATACGTCTCGCTTTCAACTGATGGACGCGCTGGGACGCGCTGGCGAAAAGCACCGACACGCCATTTACAACGGCGGCAAGCATGACCGCAAGATCGTGCCGCTCGGGGCACTGCGCAGGCTCGTCGAGGCGGCGTTGCCGGTGATTGAATCGACCATCCGCGGGAATCGTCGCCGTGATGGCCTCTTCCACAGCTACAACGTACTCCATCTCGGCGGAGACCGAGCGCGCGTGGCCCATCTGTATCCGATGCTGGAAGGCCAGGTCGCCGTGTTGAGTTCCGGCCTGTTGAAGCCCACCGAAGCACTGGCGGTGCTGCGTGCCCTGCGTGCCAGCGCGCTTTATCGCGCCGACCAACACAGTTATCTGCTCTACCCCGACCACGAGTTGCCTTCCTTTCTCGAACGGAACACACTCAAGGGACGTCCACCACTGAAAGATCCTTCACTTTTCGTTGCCGACAAACAAGGACAATGGCATTTCCAGGCCGATCTGCGTAGCGCTAGCGATGTTGCCAAACATCTGGAACGTCTCCAAGTGGATGAGGACACGCGGAAAGCAGTTCGCGAATTGTGGGAAGCCACTTTCCGTCACAGCGAATTCACCGGGCGCAGCGGCACCTTCTTCGCCTTCGAAGGGCTGGGTAGTATCTATTGGCACATGGTTGTGAAACTCCTCTTGGCCGCGCAGGAATGCCATCGTGAAGCGGTCCGGGAAGCAAGCGATCCTGAAGTAACGAAGGCCCTGGCGGAGATGTACGACGATATTCGGCGGGGACTGGGTTTCACCAAAACGCCGGACGTCTACGGCGCTTTCCCGACCGACCCGTATTCGCATTCCCCGCGGCATCGTGGCGCCCAACAGCCGGGCATGACCGGCCAGGTGAAGGAAGAAATCCTGACACGCTGGGGCGAGCTGGGCATCGGAGTTGAGGATGGGCGTCTGCACTTTGCGCCACGGCTGCTGCATCAAGCCGAGTTCTTCCCGTCGACACAACGTTTCTCGTATCTCGACGTGCAAAACCGGGAGCAGTCATGGGAATTGCCCGCCCACAGCCTCGCCTTTACTTACTGCCAGATTCCGATCAGCTATCGGCTGGCCGATGAGGCCAGCATCCTTGTCGAACGCGCGGACGGAACCCAGGAAACCGTCCGTGGCAACGCCCTCGGAGTGAACGACAGCGTTGCAGTCTTCACACGCAGTGGTAAAATCTCCCGTCTTACGGTTCTTGTGCCACGAAAGGATTTACGACCATGAAAATGCAAAAATATTCGCGCATCATCTTCCTTCTCGTTTCGTCGCTCGTGACCGTGGTGGGTCACGCAGTAGCTGCACCACG